>Ga0224557_1004216_pt1 | contig 10642 bp, 7 predicted proteins | sample 714S31014metaG_FD_180677 | JGI IMG/M metagenome (GOLD analysis project Ga0224557, IMG submission 180677) | Peat soil microbial communities from Stordalen Mire, Sweden - 717 S3 10-14 | ecosystem: Environmental > Terrestrial > Soil > Wetlands > Peat | place: Sweden: Norrbotten County, Stordalen... | reverse complement strand
CGAAGCGGGCGATGGGCTGGATCCCGGGCACGAACACGCCAGCGCGGACGACGCCATCGTCTCCATCGCCGACATGGAGAAGCAGGCGATCCTGGGCACCATCCGCCAGTTGAACGGAGACAAGCTGATGGCGGCGAAGCTGCTGGGCATCGGCAAGACGACGCTCTATCGCAAGCTGAAGGAGTATGGCCTGGCCGGGGCAGGGGAACCGGCCGGCGATTGACGGGTTGCGTGGTTCTCCAGGGTTACGGCGAAGGCGGTTGGTTCGTGCCGCTCGGAGTTGACGGCGACGGTCCGGTGTTACTCGGGGGCTGGCCAAAGCCACTCTGCGACGGACCGAATCCCGACGGAGGCTGGCCCATGCTGTTCGGCGACTGGCCCAGTGCGCCGCCGCCCAGCGCGTCTGGGCCTCCACCATTGAGGGCTGCCGCCAGCTTCAGCTGTTCGATCCGCGGATCATAGAGAAACTCCCAGGTCTGGTAGGTGGTCTGCTCATTCGGCGTGATGATGGAGTTGCCGGTGGCACTGCTGCCAACGCCCATGAAGGGGCCGGTTGAGCCGGGAAGGCCCATCCCCGCCGGGCTCTGCATCCCGGCTGCGCTTCCAAGTCCGGACGAACCGCCGAACGCTCCAGACGAGTCGCCGAACGAACCGGACGAGCCGCCGAACGAACCGGACGAACCGCCGAACGCTCCGGACGAGCCGCTTGCGTTCGTCGAACCTGCGGCCCCCGTCGCTCCCGTGGGGCCGAATGCGCCACTTGCTCCGAATGCGCCATTTGCCCCCGCGGCTCCGCCGATGCCGTTCGACTGCATTCCCGCGGCCGCTCCCAGGCCGGCGCTTGCGATTCCGGCCAGCGGCTCGCCGAAGAAGCCCTTTACCGTGGTCTGGTTCTGCCCCACCGGAATCAGCCGATAGTCGGCCTTGCCAGTGAGCGGGTCCACGTACCGCTGACGCAGAAAGCGGATGTTGTTGGTGTTCTCCAACTGTTCGATGGATCCCGGGTAGTGGCCAAATTTCTTGTAGTACAACTGGATCGCGCGCACATACTGGTTGGCCCGGTGCGCCGACTCCTCTTCGCGCTCGCGGCGCAGGGTGAAGGCCTCCTTCGACGCGGCCACGCTCAGCGCGATCAGAACCAGCGCAATGACCACGATCAGTCCCAGCAGCATGAATCCCTGCTCGCTGCTGGGCTGTGGCCCTGCTTTGCCGCCTGCGGTTTGTGCCTTGTCGCTCTTCATCAGTTTGTCAGCAGCGGGAGCGTCTGCGTGTTCTTGTACTGCATGTCTTCCACCCGGATCGACTTCGCCTCGATCGAGACTACGCGGTAGCGGCGCAGCACGACGTCGCCGGCGGAGGCCAGAAAGACGCTGTCGTCATGCAGCAGAAAGGCCTGCCGCGTTCCGTCCGCAGTGGTCTCGACGCCGAAGAACTTCAGGTCAATGGGCGGCGGCGGCGGAGGGGGCGGCGGCGGCGGACAGTTCGGCGGACAGGGCACAACGACTGGCGCCAGCCCTGGCTTCGGCCTCGCGGCGGTAATCGGATTCGGAATCGTCACAACCGGGGCCGAGCTTGCGGAGAAGATATTGCGGCCGCTGCCGGAGTACTCCAGCGACTCGGTGACCAGCATGGCTTCCATGTGCAGGGTTGGGTCGAGCGCGGCCGCGGTTGTGCCCAGCGGCTTTGCGGCTGCGCCCGTGGGCGGATTGCTGGATGGTGCTGTATTGTTCGCAGAGGCCGCGGGCGCCTGCGTTGCCGCAACGGGCGCGGTCGCTGCGGGGGCGGCGGTGTAGAAGTACTCAAAGTAAACGAGCGCGGAGGCGATCAACACAAAGGCGATCTCCGCGGCGATCTTCTTGCGGTCTTCGGAGACTTTGCCGCTGGGCAGCTTCATCGCTCAGGCCCTCCATTTGCCACGCCCGCGGTCTCGCCCTGAGCGGTCGCGCGGTCCTGCGCCACGGCCCCCTGCTCATACGTCGTCAAGCCCATCCTGAGGTTTACGGTGCCGCTCTGCTGGCCGGTGAGCGTCTCTGTATGGATGACGAAGAAGAGCTTGTCGCGCTCGATGGAGTTGATGAACTGGACCAGCGGGCGGTAGTCGCCGCTGAGGGTGGCGTCGATGCGGACCTCGGTCAGCTCGCCCGCCGATCCGGCAAGGACTGGAGCATGAAAGTACTGTGCCCGGGTCAGGTGCACGGCCTGCTTCTTGGTCAGCGTGCCCAGCTCGCCGGCCACGTCGGAGTCCGACGCGGGAAGCCGCTGGCGGCTGAACTTGTCCGCCTCCTCGGTGGCGCGCGCCAGCTTTGCATCCAGCCCGCGCAGGGGTTGCGCCGCAATCCCGGCGGTCTTCAGCGCGATGCGCTGCTGGGCCATCGCTTCGGCGTTGTGATTGCTCTCCGCGTGCCACAGGAACCCCATCTGCGCCAGCAGATAGAGGTTCACCAGGGCCAGCAGGCCAACGCCCGCCCAGTGCAGGTTCAGCGCACTCAAAAGGCCCTTTGCCTGCGCCAGCACGCTGCCATTTGCAACCTTGGACTTTATCGCGGTGACGACGCTCATCGGGCACCCCCCTTGGCGGCGGGATTGACGGTCTTTGCGGATGCAGCAGACGCCGCAGGCTTATGGGCCGCGACGGTCTTATGGCCCGCAGCATTATTGTCCGAGGGTTTATGGACTGAGGATTTTACCGGCTTGTCCTGGTTCGCCGCGACTTTCTGCGCCGCATCTTTCTGTTCCTGCTCATGGTCCTTCGCTGCTGCGGGCAATGGGTTGTAGCCGCTCAGAATATCGAACTCCACGCCGCCGGGAACGCCGGTCTGGACGACGGGCGTCAGGCCGTTCGGCTCCTTGGTCTGCGATGTTTCATTGACCAGCCGAGGAGCGAGAAAGCGCTGGCTGCGCTCCAGGTTGCGCACCAGATCGACGGCCAGGTCGCGCTGCCCGGTGACGTGCAGGCGGATGTTGACGTCGCCCTCGGCGGTGATCACAGGTTCGATGCTGGTGACCTGGACGCCCGCCGGAAGCACGCGTTCGAGGTCCATCATCACCGCGGTCCAACTGAAGCTCTTGCGCGCAAACAGATCGTTGAGGAACTGCGAGCGTTCGAGTACGGCGCGGTTCTGCGGCTGCCTCATGCGCGCCTCGTTGGTCTGGCGCTCGGTGAGGGCGGCGAGGGTCTGCGCCTTCAGGGAGTCCATCTGATCCTCGTCGGCGCGCGCCCTCGCATTCAGCATGTGCAGTCCGGCGCCGAGCGCGATTGCGGTGAGCGCCAGCGCGGCCATCGCCAGGCGAAGCCGCGCGAACAGAGGCCGCAGCTCAACGAAGGGACGGGTTGCGAGATTGATGGAGATGCGCATCAGTTGGCCAGCGCCCCCCTGACTCCCGCCAGCCAGCCGAGCGGGACTCCGCCGGGTGTTCCAGCCGAGGTTGCGCCGGCGCCGAGCATCTCCGGGCGGAGGACCTCCTGCACTGCGAGCGGGCCAATGTGCGCAGCATCGAGCAGGGCAGCCAGGGCCTCAGCTCCCAGCGTTCCGGCGGCATGGATCGCCGGCGGCGGTGTCTGTAGCGTGTCCTCAAAGTAGGCCGCGGCGACGCTGACAGCCTGGGCGACCTCGTCGGCTGTGTCGGTGAGGCACTCGGCGGCGATCTCTTGTGCGATCTCCTGAACGATCTCATCTTCGATCATTACGGTCTCGATCGCGGCGGCAACGTCATTCTGGTCGATGAAGCTGACCGGCTCCTGGCGCGACCACTCCTCGGTGGAACGCTCTCGATTAACCGGCAGCTCTTGCATCGCATTGCCTGCGAGCTGTGCGGCGGCGGCATCGGCGCGCATGTCCGCGCCCAGATCGACGGTGCGGTGCAGCAGCAGGACTCCCGCCTTCACAATTGCGGTGGTCACCCCTTCGCGCCCCGCGTTGACCACCAGCAGCGGCGCGTCGCCCTCGGGCAGGCCGGCCAGCGCCGCAAGCGTGCTGGGCAGGACCGCGCCCGGCTCGAAGCCGGCCTCGCGCACCACACTCTCGTAGTCGGCCAGCAGCTCGCGCGGCATGGCGACGGCGAGGACATGCAGGAGGCCCTTTGCGGAAGACATCACCTGATAGCTCACGGCGGCGTCGTCGGCGTCGAAGGGGAGAAGTTTCTTGAGGCGGAAGCGAACGATGGGGAGCGCCTCGGCGGGCTTGGCGGGAAGTTCGTCGAACTCCAGCAGCAGTACGCGAACGGCTGCGTCGGGAACGATCAGAGTGACCTCGCGGGTGCGCAGGCAGACCGCATCGAGCGCCTTGCGCACCGCTGCGACGACCGCTGCGCGGCCCTCGGCGCTGCCGCCTACGCCGGACGATGCTGCGTTGTCGACCTCGACCTCGGCATCGACGGCGCGCAGACGCGGGACGACAACTCCTTCCGCCAGCGGCACCCGCGAGACCGCAGAGAGCACGGCGAATGCGTCTTCGGCGCGCGCGGCAACTACGCCCTCTGCGCGCACCTCGCAGGCCAGGCGCGGCCGCGTTCCCATCGATCTCGGTAAAAATTCCATTCCGTCCTAGACTACTCTTCGCCCGATTTGTAATATTTCAAGATTGTCCATCCCGCACCGAACAAAGCCAGTACACCGACAATCAAGTTTGCAAGCATTAGACGCCACAATAACAAACTCGAAATTCCGTATTTGCTCAAATGTTCGACTGGGACTTTTTTATCAAGATAGCGAAGAGTGAAATTAAAAAAGAGACTGGCAGAGGCGATCGTTTGTAGCCAAAATGCTTTCCACATCGTTTTGTTCTTTACCATTTCAACTTCCAGTCTATAAATAGTGCGTGCTTTCAGCCCTTGGTGGTTCGTTTGGGCTTGGCACCTAGGGCTGCGCCCTAGGCTGGTATAGATCGCGCCTTTGGCGCTGTTCGTGCAAACTTCAACTAACGACTCGCAACACGCATCAACCAACAACCTGCAACCAACAACCTGCAACTGTTCTTATCTCCCTGCCTCGATGAAGGTGACTTTGTTGATCTCTTTCAGCGTGGTGATGCCGAGGCGCACGCGCTGGATGGCGGAGTCGCGCAGGAAGTTCATGCCCTTCTCGCGGGCCTTCTTGCGGATCTCGCTGCCGGGACGCTTGGCGAGCAGCATCTCGCGGATCTCGTCGTCCAGCTCCAGCAGCTCGTGGATGGCCGAGCGGCCACGGAAGCCGGTGCCCGCGCACTCCATGCAGCCGGGGCCTTCGCGGAAGTTGAAGCCGCGCCACTCGTCGGGATCGAGGCCGCTGGCCAGCAGCTCCGCGTCGGTGTAGTGCACGTCGCGCACGCAGAACTCGCAGACCGTGCGCACCAGCCGCTGGGCGAGGATGCAGTTGAGCGCGGAGACGAAGTTGTACGGCTCGACGCCCATGTTGAGGAAGCGGCCGAGCACATCGACGACGTTGTTGGCGTGGACGGTGGTGAAGACCAGATGGCCGGTGAGCGCGGAGTTGATGGCGATCTGCGCCGTCTCGGCGTCGCGGATCTCGCCGACCAGGATCTTGTCGGGGTCGTGGCGCAGGATGGAGCGCAGTCCGCGCGCGAAGGTGAGGCCTTTTTTCTCGTTGACGGGAATCTGCGTGATGCCGCGAATCTGGTACTCGACCGGGTCCTCGATGGTGATGATCTTGTCCTCTTCGGACTTGATCTCGTTGAGCGCGGCGTAGAGCGTGGTGGTCTTGCCGGAGCCGGTGGGCCCGGTGACCAGTACCATGCCGTATGGCTCCTTGATGTAGCGGCGGAAGCGCTACAGATCGTCGGGCATAAAGCCCACCACATCGAGCGAGAGCTTCTTGAACTTCTCTGACATGGATTCCTTGTCGAGCACGCGGAGGACGGCGTTTTCGCCATGCACGGTGGGCATGATGGAGACGCGGAAGTCGATGAGGCGGCCCTTGTAGCGCACGCGAAAGCGGCCGTCCTGCGGCACGCGGCGCTCGGCGATGTCGAGTTCGCTCATGACCTTGATGCGGGAGAGGATGGTCTGGTGGTGCTCGCGCGCGATGGGCGCCATGGCCTGCTGCAGCACGCCGTCGATGCGGTACTTCACCATCATGCAGTCGTCGCAGGTCTCGAGGTGAATGTCGGATGCGCGCCGCTCCAGCGCGGTGAAGATGGTGGTGTCGACCAGGCGGATGATGGGCGAGATGTCGTCCTCGCCGGTGAGCCGCTCGATGGAGATGTTTTCGTCGGAGTTTTCGTCGCCGGAGAGGACGTCGAAGGCGAGACCCTCGCTGGCCTCGTCGAGGACGCGCTGCGACTGCTCGGTCTTTTTGAGCAGGTCGGTGATCTGCGACATGGTGGCGACGCGGGTGACCAGGCGCTGGCCGAGCAGGCCGGAGATCTCATCCAGCATCATCAGCTTCGACGGGTCGCTGACCGCGATGGCGAGGCGGCCCTCCAACTGTTCCAGCGGGACAAAGTTGTAGCGGAACATCATGTCCACGGGAACGCTCTTGAAGAGATCATGCGAGATCTTGAAGTTCTTCAGGTCGACGAACTCGGCGTGGTAACGCATCGCCAGGGCCTGCGCGCGTTCCACCTCGGTCATCGACATCTCGCTTACGCTGAGCGGCACTGCAACCGGAGTAGCCATATTCTGTAAGACTCCCCTCAACGCAACTCGTTAGAACGAAACGGTAAAATCTTTCCGGGCTGGATTCGTATTTTCTGCCGAAGAAGGTTTATTTGAGGCGCGCGCCGAGTTCCACGTCTTCCAGGAAGCCGGCGAGAACAGGCGCTCCGTTGGGGCCGACCGAGGCGGCGACGACCATTCCCTGCGATTCCAGGCCACGCATCTTGCGCGGGGCGAGGTTGGCGACGATGACCACCTTGCGGCCGATGAGAGATTCGGGCGTGTAGTACTCGGCGATGCCGGCCAGAATCTGCCGCCGGGACGGATTGAAGCTGGGGCCGAGATCGACTTCGAGGCGGAGCAGCTTGTCGGCCTTGGGGATGCGCTCGGCGACGACAATCTGGGCGACGCGAAGATCGACCTTGGCGAAGTCGTCGATGGTGATGATCGAGGTTTCCCCGGGCGAACTGCTTAACACCGATGACACCGATTGAACCGATTTTTCTGGAGTGGGTGCGGCGGCGGGTTCTGGCGCGGGGGTGGTCTGCGCTGCGGGAATGGTGGGGGATTCCATGTCAGTCATAAGTTGGGCGAGTCCTTTGTCTGCTCGGGGGAAGATGGGGGCAAGCGGGCCGAGCTTCGTGCCGGGTTTCAGATCGCCCCATTTCAGGTCTTTTAGTTCGCCGTTGCGCGCGGCTTCTTCGATGTCGCCCAGACCGAGTTGACGCCAGACGGAGGCGGTGGCGTAGGGGAGGATGGGATAGAGCAGGGCGGTGATGATGCGGATGGCTTCGGCGGCCGTGTAAATGACATCATCCCTCTCGGCCCCGTCGGGCATCTTCCACGGGGTATTGCTGCTGAGATGGCTATCAGTCGCCGATATAGCCCAACTTATATTCTCGGTCACTCGGGTGAGATCGTAATACTCGAAAGCGCCCCTGATGCCGTTTTCTAAAGAGCCCGCCGAAAACCTGAGTTGGTAGTGCTCCTTGTCTCTCTCATTGGCAAACGCAAATTTGCCAGGACCGCTCACAGGGCCAAACAAATAGTTCTGGGCGAGATCGGGTAGCTCACCTATGGAGCGTTGTATCGGGGCGGGAACTTCACCAACCAATGAGAAGGTGCGTTTGACTAGATTCCCATATCCGTTGGCGAGGTCGGCGTTGTAGCGGGTGATGAGGGCGTCGAAGCTGAAGGTGCCGTCCTGTCCGAAGGGAATCTCGCGGAGGAGAAAGTAGCGGAGGACATCGGCGGCGAAGAGGTCTTGCTGGGCTTTGGTGGGTTGGGTGAGGCCCGGGGCTAAAGCCCCTCCTGCATGGGACGTTGTTTCAGGGGGCTGAAGCCCCCTGCTCCCTCCGGAAAGACCGGGCGCGGCGGATGTGACCTCAGCGGCTAAAGCCGCAGCTTCAGGTGGGGCTGTTTGCGGCACGGCTGAAGCCGTGCCCTTAAGTAATGCGGAAACCAGCTTCGGCTGATGCGCAGTCCGAGGCGTTTCAATGGGCACGGATGGGCAGAGGGGGCCGAAGGCGTCGAGGATGGTTTCGGTGCGGACGACGTTGCCGCGGGACTTCGACATCTTCGACTCTTCGAAGAGCAGCCAGCCGTTGGCGACGATGGATTTTGGCAGCCAATCTTTGGCCCACTCGGCGTGTTCGGCGGGAGTGAGCTGCGGCATCGGATCATTTGGGCCGTGTTTGAGCTTCGGGTTCAGAGCCAGCAGGATGGCGGGCCAGTAGACGCAGTGGAAGCGGGTGATCTCCTTGCCGACGAGATGCAGGTCGGCGGGCCAATATTTTTCGAACTTAGCTTTCTCTGCTTGCTTCTGCTCGGGCGTTAGGTCGTTACGATCCTCGGCTCCGTAGCCAATCGCGGTGATGTAGTTGGCCAGCGCGTCGAGCCAGACGTAGACAACGTGCTTTGGGTTGCCGGGGACAGGGATTCCCCAGTCGAAGGTGGTGCGCGAGATGGATAGGTCCTTCAGCCCGCCGCGCAGGAAACTGAGGACTTCGTTGCGGGCGGTATCGGGCTGGATGTGGAGGGTGCCGCTTTCGATGAGGTCGATGAGGGGGAGTTGATAGTCGGAGAGGCGGAAGAAGTAGTTCTCTTCGGTGATGGTCTCGGTGGGGCGGCCGCATGTGGGACAGGGCGCGCCGACGGGAACATCGACGAAGGCTTCGTCGGGGACGCAGTACTGGCCGGTGTAGGAGCTGAGGTAGATGGCTCCGTTGGCATCCAGTTGCCGCCACAGATACTGCACGCCGCGGTGGTGGCGGGGTTCGGTGGTGCGGAGGAAGTCGTCGTTGGTGATGCCCATGCGCTTCCAGAGGTTTTGGAAGCTGGCGGAGACTTCATCGGCGAACTGCTGTGGCGGGATTCCGGCGGCCTCGGCGGAGCGCTGCACCTTCTGGCCGTGCTCGTCGGTGCCGGTGAGGAAGAAGGTGGGCTTGAACCCGTCGTCGCCGACTGGCGGGCCCAGCAGGCGGTGGCGTCGCGCGATGACATCGGCGGCAATGGTGGTATAGGCGTGGCCGATGTGGGGACGGGCGTTGACGTAGTAGATCGGCGTGGTGAGGTAGAACTTATTGGGATTTTCTGGCATTGGCTTGATAGGCCAGTTTATCAGGTGGCGGAGCAGGACGGGTCACTTTGGCGCAGCAGGAACCTACATCTCAAAGTCGAGACGACACCCCAGCGATCAAAGGTCGCTCGCCGGGGACCGCTGATGCCCACCCCAGCCAGCAAAGGCCGCTCGCCGGGGACCCCGGATGCCCACCCCAGCGAGCAAAGGCCGCTCGCCGGGGACCCCGGATGCGTGGGGCGCCCGCGAACCGTTCGGTGTCAGACTGCGTGGGGCAGGGCGTGGCTCTCCGTTCTTCCTCCCAGCTGGGGCACCAGGATCTGGAAGATGACGAGGGCAAAGATGTAGGCGAAGGCGGCCAGAGCAAAGATGAACATCGCGTGATGCGCGAAGTAGTGGCTCACCAGATAGGTGAAGATGGCTCCGCCCAGTGCTCCTGCGGCCCCGCCGACGCCAACCACGGTGGAGACCGTGGTGGAGGGGAACATGTCGGTGGGAGTGGCGAAGAGGTTTGCGGACCACCCCTGGTGGGCCGCGGTTGCCAGCGAGAACAGCGCAATGGCCGGCCACGGGTTGGTGGGGAAGATGACGCCGAAGTACGGCACAAAAAGAATGGGGACGACCAGCAGCGCGCAGATGAGCATGGCGTACTTGCGCCCGGCGTTGACCGTGTGGCCGCACTTGATGATAAAGCCGGAGAGCCATCCGCCGCCGATGGATCCTACGGTGGAAACACTATAGATGATGATCAGCGGGTACTTGGCGTGATTGAGGTCCAGGCCGTAGTTGTTGTGCAGGAACATCGGGAGATAGAAGAGATAGAACCACCAGATGGGGTCGGTGAGTCCCTTGCCGAGGGCGAAGGCATAGAAGCCCCGGCGCTGTAGCAGAGCTGAGTAGGGAAGGGTCTCTCCCTGCGAGGCGTACTCGGCAAAATCGCTATCCAGGTTGGCCTGGGTCTGGGCGGAACCGCGGCGCAGGCGGTTGTAGGGGAAGATGAGCCAGACGATGCACCAGATCAGGCCCATGGAGCCGGTGCAGATAAAGGCGGCATGCCAGCCGAAACGGGAGGTGACGGCGGCGATGAGGATTGGGGCGATAAAGAAGGAGGCGCTGGAGCCGGAGTTGAAGATTCCGTTGGCCAGCGCGCGCTCTTCCGAGGGGAACCACTCGGTGGTGGCCTTGATGGCGGCGGGGAAGTTGCCGCTCTCGCCGAAGCCGAGGAAGATGCGGGCGATGCAGAAGCCGATCACGCTGGTGACGAGGGAGTGGCCGAGGGAGGCGCATGCCCAGACGGCGATGGCGCAAGCGTAACCAACCTTGGTGCCCAGCTTGTCGATGATGCGTCCGGCAAAGAGAAAGCCAACGCCGTAGGCGATCATGAAGCATTCGACGATGTGGGCATAGTTGAGGTGATAGGCGTCCTGGAACTCAGGCAGCACGCCGGGAACCCAACCCATAAAGGGAACGTGG
>Ga0224557_1004214_pt1 | contig 10644 bp, 12 predicted proteins | sample 714S31014metaG_FD_180677 | JGI IMG/M metagenome (GOLD analysis project Ga0224557, IMG submission 180677) | Peat soil microbial communities from Stordalen Mire, Sweden - 717 S3 10-14 | ecosystem: Environmental > Terrestrial > Soil > Wetlands > Peat | place: Sweden: Norrbotten County, Stordalen... | reverse complement strand
CCCTAGCCTGACCAGCTTCGACTTGAACTCGCCAAAAGGGATCCTCACAAACTCCTTGTTCCCCCTTGCGGGCTCTACATATTCACGCCTCGCCGCTTCCCTAACCCGATCACTCCAACCGGTCTTGGACTTCGCCATTACCCATGCCCTCCATTCTCCCACATACAGTACAGTATAATACATACTCGTACATCAATACATATTCGTCGAGTACAAACATTGGAGTTCTCCACCCCTTCGCCCATCGCGCCCCAATCCACAACGCCCGCCTCAACGTACCGTTCCCGATACCCCGCAACATCCGCGCTGAAACCCGCCTTACAATAATCGGTAATGATCTTGCCCAGCCTCGCCTCCCCAATCGCTCTCGCATTCATACTCTTCCAGGATGACTCCGCCGCGCCTTCGCTAGTCGGGTCGCCCGGCGCCGCACTGCTGGAGATGGTCCGGAACTCCGGCTCCATCGCTCAGGGCGTGCTGGTCATCCTGCTGCTGGCAAGCGTCTTCTCCTGGGCCATCATGCTGTCCAAGTGGCGCGGCTTTGCCCGCGCGCGCAAGGAGGGCGCCGGCTTCCTCAAGGTCTTTCGCAAATCCGGCCGTCTGTCGGAGATCGCCACGGTCTGCGAGAAGTTCCAGTCCAGCCCGCTGGTCGCCGTCTTCACTGAGATCAATGACGAGTATCAGCGCCAGACCGGTGGCCGTGGCCTGCCGCGCAATCCCGCCGCGCTGGAGCGCGCCGCCATGACCGCATCCTCTGAGGCGCTCACCTCGATGGAGCGCCGCATGACCTGGCTCGCCACCATCGCGAACGGAGCCACCTTCGTCGGCCTCTTCGGCACCGTCATGGGCATCATCGACGCGTTCCACGGCCTCGGTACCGCCGGAGCCACAACTCTTCGCGCCGTCGCCCCCGGCATTGCCGCCGCGCTCATCACCACCGCCGCCGGTTTGGCCGTGGCCATCCCCGCGCTGGTCGGCTACAACCAGCTCACCGCGCAACTGCGCGAGTTCGCCGCGCGCATGGACGACTTCGGCCGCGAGTTGCTCAACGCCATCGAGAACGCCGCCATGGTAACGCCCTCCGTGGTTGCGCCGCCGCCCGAGGAAGTCGCCGCGCCCGTCCGCCGCAGGAGCTTTTAGCCATGGCTTTCTCCACTCGCAGCGGCGGCCAGGTCCGCACTCAGACCGCGCTGGCCGACATCAACATCACGCCGCTGGTCGACGTGGTGCTGGTGCTGCTCGTCATCTTCATGCTCACCGCGCCGGTGCTGCAATCGGGCATCGACGTCGCGGTGCCGCATACCCGCTCGGTCACGCAGCTCACGGAGCAGCGCACCGTCGTCACCATCGACCGCAACCAGAACGTCTTCCTGCAGGCAAGTAACCGCAACGGTGGCAACGACGCGCCGATCAACCTCGACGACCTGACCTTGACCCTGCGCGCCGACGGCAGGAGCAATCCCGCCAATCGCACCATTTACGTCCGCGCCGACGAGCGCGTTCCCTTCGGCGTTTTCGCTTCGGTCATGGACGCCGTCAAACGTGCGGGCATTACCAACATCAGCATCGTCACGCAGCCGCTCGAATCCGCGCCCGCAGACGCGGCCGCAAAGTAATCTCAAGCTCTACCGAGAGCTAGCCAATTGACTACCTACGTCACAATCCGCAGCAATCGCCTCGCCGGCATGGATGGCCGGTTCGGCGGAGGATTGGCAGGCTCGTTCGCACTGCACGCAGTCGCGGCCACGCTGCTCCTCACCTGGGCGTATGTCTCGCACGCCGGGCAGAGCTGGGGCCAAGCTGCCGCCACCGCCGGCGCCATCCAGGCCACCATGGTCAGCGACATCCCGCTGCCGCCCAAGGCGCCGATGGATGAGAACAATGTCCTCGCCACGGATAACCCATCGCCCGCGCCCGTCACGCCCGCGCCTAAAACCGTCGACGTACCCCAGCCCGACGCGATCCCCATCCCGGTCAAGCCCACCAAGCCCGCGAAGCTCGCGGACAAGGCCACGCCTGCGCCGCCGCTGCATCCACAGCCTATCCAGATCCAACCCAACAAGGTGCAGGCCGGCGAAGGCGCCGGTGTCCGGATTGCCATGAGCAGCATCCAGACCCGCGCCGGCACCGCCAGCGTCGATGTATCCGACACCGCCTTCGGCGCCAAATTCGCTTACTACGTCCAGGAGATCGACCAGAAGGTAGCCTCGCAGTGGTACACCACAATGCTCGATCCGCAAGCCGCCGGCCATCGCCTCTACGTCAACTTCGAGATCGAGCGCGACGGCTCGGTCACGCATATCCAGATTGCCCAGCCCAGCGGCGACACCAGCCTCGACCGGACAGGCCTGAGCGCCGTGCAGCACGTCGACAACTTTCCGCCACTGCCCGAGGCATACAACGGAACCCACATCGGCGTCACCTTCTACTTCGATCCTGCCCAACATCCTTGAAGGCCGCAGGTAACCAAACATTTATCGCAAGCATCTATCAGGAGAAGCATGGATTGCAGTACCAGCAAATCACGCCAGCCTTCCCGCCCTTATCCATTTCGAATCCTTGCAATGGTTGTATCGCTGGCTGCGGCCTTCGTGTTGTTGGCCCTGCCGGTCTTGCACGCCCTCGGCCAGGACAACATCTTCACTGGCACCAGCACCGGGGCAGCAGCCACCATTCGCCTGGCCGTAGCTGACTTCAAGCCGCTCGCCGCCGACCCGCAGACGGCCGCTCTCAAGACAACCTTTGACACCACCCTCTACGCCGACCTCGCCAGCGCGGGCATCTTCGACATCGTCTCCAAGAGCCTGATGCCGCCGGGAACGCCGGGAGCGCCCTCTGAGATGCAGTTGCAGAGCTACTCGAACGCGCCCGCCAGCGCGTCCTTCGTTGCCTTCGGCTCGCTGGGCATGGTCGGCAGCAAACTCATCGCCAACGGCTTTCTCTTCGACGCCAAGAATCTTCAGTACCCGCAGGTGCTCGCCAAGCAGTACAGCGAAGACCCCACGGAAGACTCCGCCCGCCAGATCGCCCACCGCTTCGCCGATGAGATCATCCTGCGCCTGGGCGGCGGAACGCCCGGCATTGCCGAAAGCAAGATTTACTACGTCAAGATCTCCGGCGGCGGCACACCGAACGTCACCAAAGAGATCTGGGAGATGGACTACGACGGCGCCAACCAGCATGCCATCACCCACCTCGGCACCATCTCGCTCTCCCCGCGCATCTCGCCGGACTCGAGCCGCCTCGCCTTCTCCTCGCTTGGCCGCAACGGCTTTCAGATTCGCATGTACTCGCTGCTGCTCGGCCGCGCCGTCAACTTCCCTGAGGTTGGCGGGACCAACATCTCGCCCGCGTGGTCGCCCGATGGCCGTGAAATCGCGTACTCGTCGTCGCGCACCGACACCCCCGAAATATGGATCTCAGACGCCAGCGGCAATCTGGCCCGCCGCATTACCAGCTTCCGCGGCGGCAACGTATCGCCGACCTACAATCCCAAGACCGGCGCCCAGATCGCCTTCGTCAGCGGTCGCACCAGCGTGCCGCAGATCTACATCATGAACTCCGACGGCTCGGCCGTGCAGCAGATGACAGACGGAGGCTACGCCACGTCGCCCTCCTGGTCGCCCAACGGACAGGTGATCGCCTTCGCCTGGGACCGCAAGTACGGCCCAGGCGCTCCCGGCGGTCAGGACATCTACGTAATGGAAGCCGCCACCAAGAAGTGGATTCAGCTCACCCACGATGGAGGACGATGCGACTTCCCGTCCTGGTCACCCGACGGCCGTCACATCGTCTACGCCAACTCCGCCGACGGACGCGAAGCGCATACACGGATTTGGACCATGCTTGCGGACGGCAGCCAACGCCGCCCGCTTACCGGCCCCGGCGCCGATATGCCGAACTGGAGCTGGAAATAGGCCACCGAACTTCCCCGGCACTGGTACCTCGCACGGAACCCCCTGCCGGAAATGCTCGTGTTCGGGAATAACATGGAACTTGGCAATGCAGGAGAGAGAGCAATGACACAATCGCTTCGGCTTCAAATCTTTCGGATCAGGTCGGTTCGTTCTGCGCTTTGCTTGGCGGTCGGCCTCGCTGTCTTCACCGGTTGCCACAAGAAATCAGCCCCTGCGAATCCTGCAAGCCTCGGACCCATGGCCACCGAGTCCACCCCCGCGCCCACGGCAAACCTCACCGCCGACCCGCTTGCGATCGATCTTGGCCAGTCGGTGGTTCTCAACTGGCGCACCACCAATGCCACATCGGTGGCGATTGACGGCATCGGTCCGGTCAACGTCAACGGCACCCAAACGGTTTCGCCGTCCAACTCCACCAACTTCCACCTGGTCGCCAAAGGCGACGGCGGCATCACGGAAGCCAGCGTCCGCGTCACCGTGCGCGTTCCGGTCGCGCCCACAGTGCCCGCAGAGGCTGCCGGCGCTGCGGCCGAAATGGGATCGGAAGAGGCCTTCCACCAAAACGTCGCGGATATTTTCTTTGACTACGACAGTTACACCCTGCGGCCCGAGGGCGATGCGTCCGCGTCCAAGGCCGCGGCCTACCTGGTCGCCCATCCCGACATCCGCGTTGTCATCGGCGGCTACTGTGACGACCGCGGCTCTGCCGAATACAATCTGGCCCTGGGCGAGAACCGCGCCAACGCCGCCAAGACCGCGCTGGTCAAGGCCGGAGTTGGAGCCAACCGCATCCGCGTTGTCAGTTACGGCAAGGAGAAGCAGTTCTGCACCGAGGAGACCGATTCCTGCTGGCAACAGAACCGCCGCGCCCAGTTCTCGCTCGACCGCTAACCGAAACGCCGGGCATTTGCGCTCGGCGTTGCCCCTTCAACCCCGTCGGGCCAACTTTACCTGAGGTACGAATCGTATGATCAACCACCGCACCCTCAAACAGACCCGATTTGCCTGTACCCTGCTCGCGCTCGCGCTCGCCGCCACTCCGGGCTTCGCCGTCAACAAGGACATGGTCCAACTGCAAACCCAGGTCCACGATCTGCAGGACGCGGTGGCGCACATGCAGCAGTCGAACGACGAACGCATGGGCGTGCTCAAGGATCTGGTGCAGCAGACTGCCGATTCCGTCAACAAGATGTCGGTTGCTGTCCAGACGCTGGAGCAAAAGCTGAGCGCCCAGCAGGACACCGCAAACGGCAAGGTCGACCAGGTCTCCGGCCAGGTGCAGTCGCTCAACGATTCGCTCGACGAGGTCAAGGCCCGGCTGAACACCATGGAGAAGGCCCTTCAGTCCGTCCAGAGCCAGCAGCAGTCCATCGACGCTGCGCTCCAGAACATGGCGGCGGCCAACCCCGCCAACGCTGCGCCCGGGACCGCTGCCAACCCCGATGCCGGTGCGCCTGGCATGGCTCCTGCCGGCTCCAGCCTGCCGCCCATGCAGCCGGCCACGGCTCCCGACAATGGCGGCAAACCCTCCGCCGGCGTTCCCTTTTCCCCAACCCAGGGCCCCTACGCCAATGCCACGCCACCGCCTGCCGCGCTGCCGACCGGGGCCGGTGCTCCGCCCGTGTCCGACCTGTATGGGACGGCTCTCCGCGACTACATGGCGGCCAAGTACTCGCTCGCCACCACCGAGTTCGGCCAGGTCGTTCAGAGCTACCCCGACGATTCGCTTGCCGGAAACGCGTATTACTACATGGGCGAGATTGACTACCGCGCCGGCAAGTTCGCCGCAGCCATCAAGAACTACGATCGCGTTGTCGACCAGTACCCCGCGAACCAGAAGGTCGCGGTTGCGCACCTGCACAAGGGCTCAGCGTTGCTCGCGCTCAAGCAGCGCGACGCCGGCATCGCCGAACTGCGTGCGCTCATACAGCGCTTTCCCAACTCGCCCGAGGCCTCCCAGGCCCGGACCAAGCTGAACGGCATGGGTGTCCCCTCGGTCGCAAAACGCCCATCCTGACCCGGCAACTCCGAGCCGCAGTGCGAAGTCTGCCCCCGCTCGTCTAAGCTTAAGCAGGCGAGAGCATTGCACCCGCGGAAGACGATGCCGGAGAAATAGGGCACGAGTGAAAGATCCGATTCGCAGACTGGACGGCAACGCCAGCGGCAAGCCTCTGCGGCTGGTCGTCGTCGCCCTCATACTGCGCCAGGCCTCGACAGAAAATGGCGGCGGCACCGAAGTTCTGGTTTGCCAGCGCAGGCCGGACCAGCCAATGAGCCTCAAGTGGGAGTTCCCCGGCGGAAAGATCGAACCCGGCGAAACCCCCGAGCAGGCGCTCAGCCGCGAACTCGACGAGGAACTCGGCATTGCCGCCGTCATCGGGCCGCGCGTCGCCCAGTTGCGCCACCGCTATCGCAATGGCGGTGCCGTCGACTTGCAGTTCTTCACCGTCCGCGACTACGCCGGCGAGCTCAATAACCGCATCTTCAACGAAATCCGCTGGTCTTCGCTGGCCGCGCTGCCCACCTACGACTTCCTCGCCGCCGACTTCGGCCTCATCCGCGATCTCTCCGAAGGCAAGCTGCTCTAGCCCCCGGGCTCATAGCTCACACCTCAAACGCTCACAGCTGGACAACGGAACCGCCGCGCCCGCGCCGCCTCCGCCAACGGACAACTGGGATACGACCGCTCAGATCTGACAGCTCATACCTCAAAGATCATCGCTGGATAATGGACTCCCAAACCCACGTCAACTAGCAACTAACAACCAGCAACTAACAACTATCCCCCCGTCGCCTGGTTCCACATCATCACCAGCGACAACACGATCACAATCCCCGCAGTTGCCCACGCAACCCAGTTGAACCAAGTCGAGTTGGTGTGCTTGCCCATCAACTCGTGCTTGTTGATCAGCTTCAGCATGAAGATCATGATCACCGGCAGCAGCACGCCATTCAGTACCTGCGACAGAATGATCACCCGCACCAGCGGGAAGTTCGGCCACAGCACCAAGCCCGCGCCCAGCACAATCAGCGCCGTGTAGAACCAGTAGAAGAACGGAGCTTCCTTCAGGGTCTTGTCCAGCCCGCTCTCGAAGCCCATCCCCTCGCACACCGTATACGCGGTCGACAGTGGCAGAATCGACGCTGAGAACACCGATGCATTGAAGAGTCCCGCTGCAAACAGGACGAAGGCAAAGTCGCCAGCCAGCGGCTTCATCGCGCCCGCGGCATCCGACGCATCCTGAATATTGCGCATCCCATGCACATAAAGCGTCGCCGCGCAGGCCACAATGATGAACCACGCCACCACATCGGTGAAGATGCAGCCCACAATCACATCCAGCCGAGAGGCCTTGTACTGCTTGATCGTAATCCCCTTGTCCACCACCGACGACTGCAGGTAGAACTGCATCCACGGCGCAATGGTCGTGCCGATCACTCCAATCGTCAGATAGATGTAGTTCTTATCGCTCCACACCGAGCGCGGCGGCAGCGTCACCGTTGCCTTCAGCGCTTGATGCCAGTCTGGATGGCTCACCACGCCCGCCGCAATGTATGCAAGGTAGAAGGCGCTGGCCACCAGAAAGACCTTCTCCACGCTCTTGTAATCGCCCTTGACCACCAGCACCCACACAGCCGCGGCGCAGATCGGCACGCTCAAGTATTTGCTGACGTGGAAAAGTTGCATCGATCCCGCGATGCCGCTGAACTCCGAGACCACGTTGCCGTAGTTCACCACCACCAGCAGAAGCATCATTACGAAGGTCATGCGCAGCCCGAACTCTTCGCGGATCAGGTCGCTCAGTCCCTTGCCCGTCACCACGCCCATGCGCGCGCTCATCTCCTGCACCACGATCAGCGCCAGCGTTACCGGCAGGATCGTCCACAGCAGCAGCAGCCCGTACTGCGCCCCGGCCTGCGAGTAGGTGAAGATGCCGCCGGTGTCGTTGTCCACATTGGCTGTGATAATCCCCGGCCCCAGCACCGCCAGGAACAGCAGGATGCGGACCTTCCATTGTCTCCACCAAAGCTTCATCGGGCCACCTGTTCTCTCGGTTGGCTCCGAACCACAATCTCGCGTTGCACCAACGCGTAGAACCGGCGCGCCGGGGCCACCAGCGCGGCATCTTCGGCCACTTCCACGTTCTGTAGGATATGGGCCGGCCGCTTTGAGGAAAATAAAATCACGCTCTCCGGATTCTCCTCGAGCGCGGCCTTCAGCATCAACGCCGCCAGCGCCGCCAGCGCCGCCCGGTCGGCCAGGTCGGCGCCCACCTCGCGCGACCACTCAGCACAACGCGCTTTCTCCTGGACCAGCCTTGCATGCAGCCCGCGGATGTTGTCCGTCAGCGTGCGATGATGCATGCGGAAGCTCTTCATCGGACCCACCGGCGGGTCCATCACCGACCATTCGAACTGCACCGTGGCGCAGTACTCCGGCCGCGCGGTCAGCAGCGTCTCCACCCTCGTCCGCTCACTGCCCACCCCGAAGCTCCCAACCTTTCCCGACGCCACCGCATCCTGGAGCAGGCGCAGCAAGCCGTCGTCGCGCAGATCGTCCACGGTGGCCTCGTGCAGCAGCCACACGTCGATGTGGTCCGTGCGCAACTCAGCCAGGCTCCGCTCCAGCGATTCCCGCGCCTCTGCCGCCGTAAAGCTGGCCTTCCCCGCCGGCTGCACCACGCTGCCCGCCGCCTGTGCCATCCTGCGCTTCAACCCCGGCAACGCTCTCACCACGGGCCGCGCCGCGGCGCGCGCCAGTCCCATCCATCCCTGGCTTCTCGCCGGCGGAATCCCGTACTTCGTCGTCACCGTCACCTCCCCGCGATGCCGCCCCAGGAACTCCCCCAGGCAGCCCTCCGCCTGGCCAAACCCATACATCGGCGCCACGTCGAAGTGGCGAATGCCCGCGTCGAACGCTGCCTCCAGCATCGCGCTCGATTCCCGGCGGCCCATTGCGCCCATCAGGCTCGAGCAGCCAAAGCCCAGCCTGGTCGTCGTTCTTCCCGTCGCACCCAGATCGATCCTGTCCATCGCCCGCAATCGTTTCCCTCAGCCAGTATCCCATCGCCGGCCTTCCGTCACGCCCTGCACGTCTATCTATTCAATGTAAATTGAGATGCCCGGAGAGGTACCCGGCGAGATGCCCTGCCCGCCAAATCCAGCATCGGCTCATCTCGAAGTCCGAGCAAACGAAGTCTCCGCAAACCCAGTTTTTCGTGCATTACAACTTAGCGATCACCCAAAGTGTGGATCTAATCGTCGAAAGCCCCTACATTTATGTTGTGTATTTGCTTATGTGCAGACCGGCAGAGTTTTCGCTAAGTTAGCCTTCAGCGGGCACATAGCATCTGGGCGGTCGGCGGGCGCGTTTGGGAGGGCCTGCGGTTCCTGTCAATCTGCTCTCTGCAGCAGTTCGCCAAGCGCCCATACTATCCCAGTATGCGTTCAGGGTGCGCCGGCCCTGATCCGTCAGCTTTGCGGTTGTCAGGGTCCGCTTGTGTTCAATCCTCTTATCAATTTCGATGACGCCGGCGTCCTCCAGACGAGTGAGTTGCACAGACAGATTGCCTCGCGAGAGTTTCGTGGCACGCTCCAGAAAGAGAAAGTCGGCCTCTTCGCATGACGAGAGTACTGTCAGAATCGCGAGCCGCGCCGGCTCATGGACAACGCGATCAATCTCCGGCATCTGGAAGTTGTCGTCGTCTTTATTCATGGCTCCCCTCCGTGAAATCGCTACTGAGAAGGTGGTTGAGTAGCCAGTGATCATAAAGATCGAGCAGTAGAAGGACGCTGAACAGCACAGCCATCCAGGTCAACAAATCCATCTGAGCGAAGCGATATTCGAGATAGATCCCAACGATGGCGATCAGTGCAGTAGCAGCGAGGATGCGGCGCAGAAAAACGGACCAGTTTTTGGTTACGGGACAAAGACATCTCGGCAAGACCAGGAATACCGCGACAAAAAAGGCGAAGATTCCGGGCTGGGCACGATGGCCGAGAAACATATCGGGCACGAACGTGAATGTCCAGAGGAGGAATAGAACCGCATTCACGTCGCTGAGATATCCATAACGCCGAGCCAGAGGATTCCTCACCTCCGGTTCCGGATGCATGATCGAGATCAGCCCGGAGGGAACCGCCGGTTCCGGTTCTTTGACGACGCCGTAGCGTCGCTCATACCAGCGTCCGCTCAAACGAAGCCAGCCAAACTGTGCCGTTATCAATACGACAGCCGCCCAGGAAAGATGCCCTCTCGAAACCGAGCCTGTCTTCGCCAGGCTTGTCAGAACCAGAAGTGCGAGCCAAAAAGGCGCCATCCGGAGTCCCTGCAAGTCTCGGAAGTGCGCAGTCAGATAGCGAAGTTCCTGATTCCGGCTCGAAGTATCACTGAAAGTCGCTACCTGCATCCTCGCCTCCACTCACAATTAGGCACAAATCAGTTTATATCATAAACCGACGGCCCAGAGAAAATATCCATGTTTGGTGCGGTCGATGACCGACGCTAAGGAGTTGGCGATCTCGTAAATGCCGCATGGTGCCTGTAATGTCGGATTTTCGGAAACTTCAGCCATTCGCCTCGAATTGACCCACTACTCCAAATCCCCTGAGCTAACTCGCCGCGCCCCTCACGCCGGGAAGAATCTGCCTCGCCCGCTCCACAATCAGACCTACCTGCCGGTCGTTATCGTACCCACTGCGTTCCGCCCGCGCCCGGCCCGCCGCT
>Ga0224557_1004213_pt1 | contig 10650 bp, 6 predicted proteins | sample 714S31014metaG_FD_180677 | JGI IMG/M metagenome (GOLD analysis project Ga0224557, IMG submission 180677) | Peat soil microbial communities from Stordalen Mire, Sweden - 717 S3 10-14 | ecosystem: Environmental > Terrestrial > Soil > Wetlands > Peat | place: Sweden: Norrbotten County, Stordalen... | reverse complement strand
TGTGACGCCCACAAGGTTTGCAGCCGTTGCCTGCCCGGCCGCTCGAAGTGCTGACCCATGCACCAAGAATGAAACGAGTATGCATGCCGCACCGTGGAGCAAAAAGCGCCGGGCACACCAATATTGACTGCAAAACATTGCGTAGTCTCCTCTTTCAAATCCTCAAGGCCCGCGGCAGAATTCGCCGGCATTCCGGTTTCACGCACTGCCTACTTCCGCGGCGATTCTGGACCGCATTCACTGACATTCGCGGCGTGACCCAGCCATTTCGATAGCCGCTCAGCTTGCAGCAGCGTGTATTGGATTTCTTGCGCTTTGGCCGTGCCTTCCGCGGCTTGTCCGGTCGTGACGCTGAAACTGAACTGTATTGCCGCGTTATTTCGCGATGCCGCCTCGAACAACTGCTGAACCGCAAGCGTCAGATCTGTGGGGTCAGGACTGCTTCCTTCTCCCGCCATGCCGGGAGAAATCCCGTCCGGAAAGAGTATGGGACCAAGCTCCAACCGCAGTTTCTCGGTTCGTTCGCCCACTTCTTGCGCATGGGCCGCGATCATGCAGAGATATTGGTTGTGGGTCGTCTCGCTCAGGTTGCCAATATCCGTCGGAGGAATGGCGTTTGCAAGCCGTTTCAAAACCCATGCGTGTCGCATGGCCTCGCCTGAGTCCTCCAGGACCTGTTCCGATAGCCGCTGGATCTTGGCGCGAACGTCAACCGAAGAACCGGGTGCTGTTTGCGCATCGAAATACTGACTCAATTGATCGTACAAGGGAATAGACGCGCGTTCGGCCTGCGCCTCTGTCTTCGCCACAACAGCAGGTTCCGCTCGCTTCCGTTGCAGTGCTTCTGTGACTGTTATCAGATTGATAACTGCAACCGGATTATGTCGAACAGGGGCAAGGGCCTTGATGATTTGCGCTCTCCGCGATTCTGTCCCCAGGACTCCCTCGATATGCAGCTTATGATCTGCGCCGATAGCTACTGTAACCTCCTGGCCGAGAGTCGCCCCAATCTGATCGAGCAAATATGTCGTCTCAACCTGCAGATCGGCGGTCACATCGCCCTGCCGTGTGGAAGGGGAAGCAAGAAACTCGGCGTCGGCCTGAAACACTTGCGGATTGACTTCGAGCGCAGACCTTTGCTCGAAACCGGCTTCGACAATCGAATACACCACGGGTGTTCCCAGCCCTGGGGTCACGCCTGAACTTTTCGGCTCCTGCACTGTCAGTTCGAGAGCAACCGCCCTAAAATTATCTTTGCGGACCGTGAGTGCTGCACTCAGCAACCGATTGTCTCCAGATCCATCTTTCGGTGTGTAGTGAACAACGTAGTCGTTTCCCTGTTTGTCCACTTGCGCAACAACGCCGGCCCCTGCGAGCCCTTCAAAACTTTTAGCCGAAAGGTCATACTCCCATAGATCGTCCGGAGAATCCAAAACTTCGGGGACAATTCCGCCGCGTGTACTGATTTCCGTCCTGGCTCCCTGTTCGTATATCGCGGATGAACCGTTACGTTCGCTCCATTCTCCGGCGACGAGCTTCCCGGAGTCGTCATACACGCGCCGTGCAGTAATTCCACGCGCGCCACTGTGCCAGACATCGATGCGACGGCGAAGAAGTACCTGCTTATCGTTGTATCTCCGTTTCTCCAGCCGCAACGAGCGATGCAGTACAACATTGGGATTGTTGTCGTGAGCCTCTTCTACAGCGCTTGCATGGGCAAGCAACTGCTGTGCGTTCACCGTGGGAGACCAAACATACGATATTCCGGCAGCCAAACCGAGCAACAGCACCGCGGCCACGCCCACTGCCGTCAGCGGTGCGCGCAACGTTCTCCCGCTGAAGACGCGGATTGCGGCTAGCATCGTTGACCATAAAGGCCGATTGGCCTGAGTCTGCATGGCCAGCCCATGGAGTTTGCTCTCGAACCTGCCAGTCCGTTCTTCGGCTGATGGTAAGCTCGGGAGCAGAATGCGATTGCGATAGTCCATAAACGAAGAAATAGTCTGGCTGGTCTTTTCTGCCTTCACGCGACAAGCCCAGCACGCCTCTAAGTGCGTCCGAATGCGCACGGCTTTTCGCGATGGCTGTTCGCCATCCAAATAGAGCAGAAGATCGCCCTCGTCAGGGTGCCAGTTCCGATCCTTGCGAAAACGATTGAATCGCCTATCCATTCCGTTACCTCGCCATCTTCCGCATTGCCCGCCGCAGAAACTCTGCGACACTGGAACTCGTAATGTTTAGAATCTCCGCGATTTCACGGTAACAAAACCCCTCGGCCCGTAAATGAAGGCAGCGGCGCTCCTGCCCCGATAGCAATGCAAGTCCATTGCGAACGGCGCTGAAGCGCTCACGGTCGAGCAATGTCTCCTCAGGATCTCTTCCACCATCCGGTACCTGGAGCACTACCGCCCTGTATTCCTCGGATGCGAGATCCTGGATAAACTTTGTGCTTCTTGTCTGGTCAATTGCCAGGTTATGAGCGACCCGAAAAATCCATGACCGCAAGCGGTCGCCTGCGATAGTTTTGCCGCTGGCCCAGTAGACGTAAAGCCGCAGAAACGTCTCTTGAGCCAAGTCTTCGGCCTCGACAGGATCGCCGAAAGTCGCCGCCAGGTATTGATATACAGGGGTTCGCAGCGTTTCATAGGCACGGATAACATTTTGCTCCAGATCCATTGGTTCCTGAGTCAAGAACAGGAGTGAGGATTGTGCCGTAATGGTCGCTTGTGTGGAGGCTTCGGTCTTCGTTCGCATAATAGGCTCGAGTTGAACAGCACTTCCCATTCGGCGTTAGATCTGTTCAGGGACTCCGTTTAGAAGACGAATGAGCCTGACCTTTATGTGACAACAAAAATCCATCGAATGGTCAGACCATCTCTCGTTGTTGAACGCCATCTCTGGCCGCATGGCCAGAGCATTGAGGACGACGCCGCCAAAGTCTAGGGCTTGGGGTGCGTGGCAAAGAAATTCAATAGAACGTCCATCTCCATAACTCCCGTCGTTGAATTGAAGTCGGGGTTGTAGGGAATCTGCCCTGAAACATTCATCGGATTAGTGTACCAAGCGTGGGTTTCTCCTTCTAACCTGTAGAATTTGACCTCTGAATTCCCGCTGCAACCCGTGGCATCCTTCTCAAAGACCGCTGTGACATTCCCCTGCGCGTTGCACAGAGGAGCAGTGGTGTCAAAAGTGCTGCAATTGTTCGCGGAGGGGCCGGTCCAATAGTCGAACGTCTGGTGCTGTGACGCCCAACCCGCAACGCCACAGTAAGGGACAACCGCATCCTGGTCACCGGCGAGAGTAAGAACGGAGACGGGTCCGGCCGTGGCTGGCACGCCTTGCAAGTTTCCCCCAAACCCATACAGCGTTCCTATCACCGCGCCAACCGCAGCCACCTGATCAGAGTGCTCGATCCAGAAACGATAACTCATTAGCGCGCCGTCGGAAACGCCCGCAAAGTAGACCTTCTTCGGGTCGGGATGAATCCGGGGTTGCATTGTGCTGACAAGCTGACTGAGAAAACCGGCATCGTCCGGGGGATTGTTTCCGAAGTCGGTCTCGTCAAAATAATTATTCCATTCTGCGATGTTGGCGGGTTGCGCGATCAATGCATACGGATAAGCAACGGCAAACCCATCCTGATACCCACGTCTCCCTACGAAGGGAACGCGGCAATCCGTCAGCTAATGTTCAGATTCAGCACCTGATAGCTGACTGCTCATTTATCAGCCGAGAGTCTAATCATGCAATAAAAAACGCTGAATGGTATTACCAGTGGTCAACATGTTGTCGGAACTTTACCTGCTCGAATGTCCCTCATCAAAATACCGATCTGCTGTTAAATCAAACAGATGGGTGCGGATTCAGTTTGATTGTCTGGGTGTAAAGCTGGATCATATTTTCCGACTGTAGATGTTTTTGTAGATGGTCTTGCATCCATGATTCGGAGGGAAGCCCAATATCGACGCACTTTCCGGTACTAGGGCACCTGGGCCAAACCCAGGGGAACGGGATTGCAGATTTGTAAGTCATGGAAAATAATGGTCTGGGAGAGAGGATTTGAACCTCCGACCCCCCTGGTCCCGAACCAGCTTTTACCGCTTATTGAAACCTATAGAAATAGCGTGATATTAACTGCTTTAGAATGAGTGCGTTGTGGCTGTATCGTTGAAGGTTTTTGATTTGAATTGTTTCAGAGTGCTTTGACCGCTACGATTTCGTCTAAACTCAAGCGCACATATGGCGTATCACCGCAGCAAATCACAAGTGCGCCGAGCGTGAGCACCTGGAATTCCTCGAAACGGCCACAGCGGCGAACTTAAATCAGGTCGACATCTCGCTTACTCGCGTTGCAGCTCCCGTTCGCACAGCCAGGTGAAGATTACCGGCGTTACGATCAGCACGTGAACAAGGGAGCTGAGCATTCCTCCGAGCACTGGGGCGGCGAGCGGCCTCATAAACTCTGCGCCGGTTCGCGTGGACCACATCAGGGGCAGCAGGCCTGCAACCACGGTGGCCACAGTCATCACCTTGGGGCGAAGGCGGAGCAGAGCGCCTTCCATCACGGCCGCGTGAAGGCCGGCGCGCGTGAGCTGGCCTTCGGCTGCGATTCGCCGCGCCACCGCTTCGCGCAAATAAATGACCATGACCACGGCGGTCTGCACCGCGGTTCCAAAGAGCGCGATGAAGCCAACCCATACGGCCACTGAGAAATTGAGGCCGAGCGCCTTGACGAGGAAGATGCCTCCAGAGAGCGCGAAGGGCACAGCCAGCAATACGTGCGCTGCCTCTTTGGCTGAGCCATAGGTGCGATAAAGCAGGACGAAAATAATCACAAGCACAATTGGAATGACCAGCTCCAGGCGCTTGCGCGCGCTGATCTGGTTTTCATATTGGCCACTCCACTCGACGTAGTATCCCGGCGGCATCTTCACCTGTTGAGCTACAGTCCGTTGAGCCTGATCGACAAAACCTACCACATCGCGGCCTCGCACATTCAAGAGGACTGAACCCCGCAACAGGCCGTTCTCGCTGCTGATCATCGATGGTCCCAGCGTTGTCTTGATATTGACTACCTTGTTGAGCGGCACCTGTGCTCCGTTGCTGCCGGTTACAAGCACATCACCAAGCTGCTGCGGATTCTCGCGGAAGTCGCGCGCGTAGCGGACGCGCACCGGGAAACGCTGCCGTCCCTCGATGGTAGTGGTAAGATTCTTGCCGCCCACGGCGGTTTCAATGGCATCCTCCACGTCGGCGACATTCAAACCGTAGCGGTCCGCGGCTGGCCGGTCCACGGTCATCTCAAGATAAGGAGAGCCGGTGGTGCGTTCGGCGTAGAGATCGGTCGCGCCGGGCACTTGGCTCACCACTTCCTTAATTTCTTCCGACTTCTCTTCGATTACGCCGAGGTCGGGACCGAAAACTTTGATGCCGATCTGCGTTCGGATGCCGGTGGAAAGCATATCGATGCGATTGCGAATCGGTTGTGTCCAGATGTTTGTGACGCCGGGGATTTGCAGCTTTTCATCGAGTCGCGCAAGGATTGCATCTTTAGTCAGTCCCTTGGGCCATTGATCTTTGGGTTTGAAGGTGATGGTGGTTTCAGACATATTCACGGGCGCCGGATCGGTGGAAGTTTCCGCACGGCCAACCTTGCCCACCACCATTGCAACGGCTGGATCGGCGGCGATGATCTCATCCTGCTGGCGCAGAATCTTGGTCGCTTCAGTCAGAGAGATGCGTGGATCGGAGATGGGCATGAAGAGCGCCGTCTCTTCATCCAACGGAGGCATGAACTCAGAGCCGATGGTGGTTGCGGTGTAGACCGCCGCGCCGAACAACGCCAGAGCCGCGCCCAGCGTGATGACGCGGTGGCGCAGCGCCCACGAGAGCACGGGTTTGTAGATGGCTTGCAGCAGGCGCATCACCGGATTCTCATCTTCGCGATGCAGCTTGCCGCGAATGAGAAAGGTGCATAGAACGGGCACCAATGTAATCGCCATGATGGTGGAACAGACCATGGCAAAGGTCTTGGTGAAAGCCAGCGGATGAAACATCTTGCCTTCCATGCCGGTGAGCGCAAAAACCGGAATGAAGGCGAGAATGATGATGACCATAGCGAAGGAGATGGGCCGGCCCACAAGCCGCGCGGCATTCAGCGTGATCTCCCAGATGTGCTCGCGATAGTTGCCGTGCTCCTCTTCGTATCGTTCTGCCTGGCGAATCACGTTTTCAGTCATTACGATTCCCGCATCGACGAGCACGCCGATGGCGATCGCAATTCCACCCAGCGACATGATGTTCGACGAGATGCCCGCGCCCTTCATGAAAAGGAATGCGCCCAGCACAGCAAGCGGCAATGGAATGGTGACGACGAGAATGCTGCGAAAGTGCCAGAGGAAAAGAATGTGCGCCAGAGTTACCAGAATGATCTCTTCAATCAGCGCGTGGCGCAGCGTGTCCACCGCATGGTCGATGAGAATACTGCGGTCATAAAAAGGAACAATTTTCACGCCCGCAGGAAGCCCCGGCTGAATATCGCCGATCTTCTTCTTGATGGCTTCGATGACCTCGCGCGCATTGGCGCCATAGCGGATAATGACGACTCCACCGACGGCTTCCTTGCCGTCCTTGTCGAGAACGCCGCGCCGGAACTCAGGACCGAGTTGCACGCTGGCCACGTTGCCGACGGTGACGGGAGTGCCATTGTAGGCGCCAAGCGAAATCTCTTCGATGTCCTTCAGGCTGCGAATCAGGCCGATGCCGCGCACGATATTCTCTGTGTCGCCGGTTTCGATCACTTTGGCGCCGACGTTGTTATTGCTGCGTTCCACCGCGGCAATCACATCCTTGAGGGCGACGTTGTAGGCGCGCAGCTTAATGGGATCGAGATCGATCTGGTACTGCTTTACGAATCCGCCGACGCTGGCGACTTCGGCGACTCCAGGCACGGAGTTAAGCTGATATTTGATGAACCAATCCTGTATGGAATGAAGCGTGCCGCTGTCGTAAGGCCCCTCGACGGTGTACCAGAATACCTGGCCTACGCCGGTTGCATCCGGGCCCATCATCGGCGTAACGCCCGCGGGCAGAAAGCTGCCCGCCAGGCTGAGCCGCTCCAGCACGCGAGTGCGCGCAAAGTAGATGTCCACTGAATCTTCGAAGATGACATTCACCATCGAGAAGCCGAAGGCCGATGCCGAGCGGACCGTGCGCACGTGCGGCAATCCTTGAAGGTTGACGGTGAGCGGATACGTGATCTGGTCTTCGACCTCTTGCGGACTGCGGCCCTGCCACTCCGTGAAGACGATGACCTGATTCTCGCTCAGGTCGGGAATCGCGTCGATGGGCGTATGAAGGAGCGCCCAATAGCCCCACACCGCGAACGCAGCGTAGACGGCCAGGATCAGCCAGCGGTTCTTCATCGAGAATTCAAGGATGCGGTTGATCATGGTGTCTCCTATCGGGCGCTGAGGTGTGTGCGCATGGATGCGATGACATTGCCGTTTTTACGCGCCTCGACAAGCACGGTCCACGTTCCCGCCGTCGGCGCCTGGCCGTTGCCCACGTACATCTGGCTGCCGGCCTTCCACGCCAACTCGCCGGAACTTTTCATCTCCGGCATTCCCATTGAAGGCATTGCAGGCATGATGAGCGTGACGGTGACGCGAGCATCGGAGATGGGCTTGCCGGCCGCATCGGTCAGCGTCACGTGAAACTGGTTGTCTTCGCCAGCCTTCATCGGATTTGAGTCGGAGTGAAAGTCGATCTTGGCCGCGCTTGGCTCTGCGTCTGGATTTTTTGGAGAGGTCGCAGCTGTCTGGGTTTGCTGTGCAGACGCAAATTCCTTCGAGCCGCCGTAAAGCCCCGAGACTCCCGAGCTGAGGTGAGCCTGCGAGTCGATGAGAAAGTTGCCGTTGAGCACAACATTGTCGCCCAGCGTCAACCCATGCAGCACAGGAAACAAGTCTTCCGTCGCCGCGCCCACTTGCACTTCACGCGCCTCGAAGACACCGTTGGGCCGGGCCAGATAGACGATCTTGCGCGTGCCCGTATCGAGAACAGCCGAGCGGGGAACCACGATGGACGGCTGCGCAGCACGGCTTACGAATGTGGCGCTGACAAACATGCCGGGCAACAAGCGCATCTCCGGATTGGCGACATGCACATGGACTGGAACCGTACGCGTCTGCGGATTGGCGGCAGGCTCGATGAAATCCACATGACCGTGCAGAGTTCTATTGGGCAGCGACTCGGCAGTAATCTCCACCTCTTGCCCTTGACGAATCTGGGGCAGTTGCTCCTCATAGACATCCGCCTTGATCCACACCTGGTTGAGATCCGCGACCGTGAAAAGCGTGTCGCCCGCGTTCACATATTGCCCCTGCGTTACCTTGCGATCGACGACCGTTCCAGAAGCGTAGGAGTAGATGGTGACGTGAGGAACGCCGTCTTTTTCCGGCGCATCCGACTGCTTCCCGCTGATCCCCCAAAGCTCCAGTTTGTGCTGGCTCGCCTTTACCAGCGCGTCGGCCTGCGTACGCGCAAAGACATCGTCAGACTGCTTCAATTGATTGCGATTCTCCTCCGCCAGGTGATACTCCTCGATAGCCGTGGCAACCTCAGGGCTGTAAATGTCGGCTACAGGCTGTCCGTTGCGCACGCGCTCGCCGGTGTATTGCACATAGAGCTTGTCCACGCGGCCACTGATGCGCGCGCTCACGGCGGCAAGCTGCGCCTCGGGCTGCTCTACGCGGCCAAATGCGGCAATGTCCGTTTTCAGCGCGGCCGTGCGCACCTCGGCAACCTGCACGCCCGCCGCGGTAATTTCGGCAGGAGTCAGCTCGACCGTCGTGCCGGGCTCAGTGCCTTGTTGCGCGGTTTGGCCGTTTTCGGATCGAGTGGAAGCGACGGGGCTTACCGTATTCGCTGCCGCTGATACAGAGCGCATCTCCCTCGCTGTCAGAAATCCAACCACCAGAGTCGCGCTCAAAACTCCAGCGCCGACACCGAATGCAAACAGTTTCTTTTCCTTCATTGTCATTTGCTTGTCCTCCCGTTGTTGCTGTTCGTTTCTGGGTTGCTGCTCGTTTTTGTATTCCTGTTCGCCGGGTTCGCTATTGGCGCTCCTATGGCGCGTTCCAACTGCGCCATGCCCTCGTCCGTGGCTGCCGACGCCTTGTAGGTTGCGGTCTGAATATCCAACAGCAGGTTCTGAGCGTCGATCAGGCTCATAAACTCAGCGCGGTTGTTCTGGTATGCGGCTGTAGAGGCTTTGAACGATGCCTCGGCCTGAGGCAGCAGCGTGTCGCGATAGAGCTTGACACGCTTCTCAGCGGCCAACACTTCGATCTGCGCTTGCCGGATTTCAAGAAAGACCGTCGAAGCGCGCGCATCGAGTTCCGCCTGCGACACATCCGTCGCCGCATCGGCCTGCTTCGCTTCGCCTTCATGGCGCTCGCGATTCAACCAGGGAAGGTTCATCGACACTTCGCCCATGTACGCATTGCGCGCCAGGGAGCCGGTTGGCATCAACATATATCCCAGACCGACGGTGAAGTCGGGCTTCATTGCCAGCCGAGTCAGCTTTCCCTCATCTCTGGACTTTGCAATCTGCGCGCGCAAGGCCGCCAGCTCTGGGCGGTGCTCAATCGCCGCGTGCTCCAGTTCCTCATTGGAGGGGATCGCAGCAGGGCCTGTGTAGCTGCCTGCAATTTCGATTGCTTCGTTCGGAGGCCGGCCCATCAGAGCATTCAACTGGGCGCTCGCGTTGTCGTGCTCTTCTTCAAGCTCAATGAGTTGTTCGTTCAGGCGAGTCAGCGCCATCTGCGCGCGCAGTACGTCTGCCTGCGGCGCTTTGCCGGTGGTGTATTCGGCAAGCGCAGCGGCCAGCGCCTCTTTCAGCAGCGAACTCTGGCGCGCCTGCAACCGCACCTCATCCGCATTGCGCATCAGGTCGGCGCAGGTTTTGCGAACCTCGACGGAGACCTCCTGTCGCAGGGTCTCCAGATCGTTGGCCACTATCCCTGCATCGTCTTCCGCCAGCTTCGCGTGCTGATTCCGCTTCTCGCGGCTGGGGAAAGTCTGCTGCAGCGAGACCATGAGCTGCGCCTGATTCAGATCCCACGGCCGGCGCAGTGGTGTATCCCAGTCGCGCATCATCAGCATGGGATCGTCGAGGCTGCGCGCGGTCGCGGTCTTCATCTGGGTCAGCGACAAACGCCGCACAGCCGCTCGAATCTCGGGGTTGCCCTCAAGTGCCGCCGCAACGGCCTCATCAACAGACAAAAACGAAGCAGCCGAATTGAGCGCAGCAACAGAGCGCGGCTCCGTCTGCCCGGAACAGGCAATCGAAAGCGCCAGCACAAACGGCGCCAGAACATAGATGGGTTTCACTCTTCAACTCCGCGTGAATCGGCAAAAGGAGAAACGCCAGGGCGCAGAGACACGCACCCCGGAGAGCCACGGCGGAAGTGAAGATTTAGATTCTTAAGTTGAATGCGCCCGGAGGCGGAGACTCCGGCAGGATGATAGCCGCGACAGAAACTGTACGTGGCGAGGAGATCTCATCTAAGGAGATGAATTCCTGCGCAACAGTCATTGGCGCCGAACCGGGAAGGTTGGTCGCAACGACGACGGCTGGCAGTGGGG
>Ga0224557_1004211_pt1 | contig 10651 bp, 9 predicted proteins | sample 714S31014metaG_FD_180677 | JGI IMG/M metagenome (GOLD analysis project Ga0224557, IMG submission 180677) | Peat soil microbial communities from Stordalen Mire, Sweden - 717 S3 10-14 | ecosystem: Environmental > Terrestrial > Soil > Wetlands > Peat | place: Sweden: Norrbotten County, Stordalen... | reverse complement strand
GCCAGATCGGCAGCGTGCAGGCCGTCGAGGGGGTGAGCCTGGAGGTCCGCCGCGGCGAGACCCTCGGCCTGGTGGGCGAAACCGGCTGCGGCAAGTCCACCCTGGCGCGCTGCATCACCCGGCTCCATCCGCTGACCTCGGGTCGGGTGATCTTCGACGGGGTGGACATCAGCCGGCTCTCGGCGAGACAGCTGCGCACGCACCGGCGCCGCATGCAGATGATCTTCCAGGATCCCTTCGGCTCGCTCAATCCCCGGCGCCGGGTCGGCTCGATCATCGGCGATCCCCTGGCCATCCACGGCGTCGCCGACGGCGGCGAACGCAAGCGGCAGGTCCAGGAGCTCATGGAGGTGGTGGGCCTCAATCCCGAGCACTACAACCGCTTCCCCTCCGAGTTCTCCGGAGGGCAGCGGCAACGCATCGGGGTGGCCCGCGCCCTGGCGCTGCGGCCGAGCCTGATCGTCTGCGACGAGCCGGTCTCCGCCCTGGACGTCTCCGTCCAAGCCCAGATCATCAACCTGCTCGAGGACCTGCAGGGGGAGTTCAACCTCACCTACGTCTTCATCGCCCACGACCTCGCCGTGGTGGAGCACGTCAGCGACCGGGTGGCGGTCATGTACCTGGGCAAGATCGTGGAGATGGGCGAGACCGCCGAGCTCTTCGGCTCGCCTCGCCACCCCTACACCGCCGCACTGCTCTCGGCCTCGATGGTGGCCGATCCCGAGAAGGCGCGCTCGTCACACCGCGTCGTCCTCTACGGTGACGTCCCGTCACCGATCAACCCGCCCTCCGGTTGCCGCTTCCACACCCGCTGCCCGAAGGCGCAGCCCATCTGCTCGGTCGAGGAGCCTCCGCTTCGGGTGCAGGCGGGCGATGCGGTCGGGCATGTGACAGCCTGCCATTTCCCAGTGGCCCCAGGGGAGCAGCTGGTGGGTACGCCGCCGGCGATCAGTGCGGCGGCGACGGCGTTCGCCGCGGCCTCACCGGACATCGGAGAGGAGGGCAGGGCGTGAGCCTGTCACCCTTCGAGGTCAGCTCCGCGGCGCTGGGCGCCGAGGAGGAGCCGTCCGCCGAGGCGCTGGACGCCGCCGGGGGCATCCAGGGGCGCAGCCCGCTGCGGCTGGCTCTCGCCCGGCTGCGTTCCGACCGGATGGCCTGGGTGGCGGCCGGCATGATCCTTCTGATGGTGGTGCTGGCCCTCATCGCTCCCCTGCTCTCGTCGATCACCGGGCACAGCCCCTACAACCCCGACCTGGTCAACGGGACCGACTCCTTCGGTCAGCCCTATGGGCCGGGGCAGGCCGGCTTCCTGCTCGGCACCGACAACGTGGGGCGCGACATCCTGGTGCGGATCGCCTACGGCGCCCGCATCTCGCTGCTGGTCGGCATCCTGGCCACGCTGCTCGCCACCGTCGGGGGCACCGCCCTCGGGCTCGTCTCCGGCTACTACGGCGGCTGGATCGACGCCCTGCTGGCGCGGCTGATGGATGCGGTTCTCTCCTTCCCCTATGTCCTGGCGGCGATCGTGCTCGCCGCCGTCTTCGGGGGGAGCCTCCCGCTCACCATCGGCGTGATCGCCTTCTTCTCCTGGGCCGCGATCGGCAGGATCGTGCGCGGCCAGACCCTCTCCCAGAAGGAGAAGGAGTATGTCGAGGCGGCCCGCTCCATCGGCGCGGGCAGCTTCCGGATCATGTTCGTCGACATCCTCCCCAACCTCATCGCACCGGTGATCGTCCTGGGCACCCTGCTCGTCCCGGTGGCCATCGTCTTCGAGGCCACCCTCGACTACCTGGGTGTCGGGGTGGGGCCGCCGACCCCGACCTGGGGCAACATGCTCGCCGACGACCAGGGGTCGGCGGGCTTTGGGGCCTGGTGGTTCTGGGTCTTCCCGTCCATCGCGCTGCTCATCACCACCCTCGGCTTCAACCTGCTCGGCGACTCGGTGCGCGACGCCCTCGACCCCCGGACCGAGCGCCTCTTCGCCATGCGCCGCAAGAAGCCGGCGGCCGGCCGTCTGGACGCGTCGGCGGGCGCCGGCGCTGAGCCCCTGGGCGGCGGGATGGAGGCGCCATGATCCGATTCATCATCCGGCGCGTGGTCCAGGGGATCGTCACCCTCTGGGTGATCGTCAGCCTCGTCTTCATTCTCTTCTTCATGACCAACCCCGACCCGGCCCGGCTGCTGGCCGGCAAGTCGGCAACGCTCTCCGAGGTGGCGAGCATCCGGGCCTCGCTCGGCCTCAACCACCCGCTCTGGCAGCAGTACCTCGGCTACCTGCACCGGCTGATCACCGGCAACCTCGGGGAGTCGTACAAGCTGCACACGCCGGTGACCACGCTGCTTGGCCGGTGGGTGCAGGTCGACATCTCCCTGGCGGTGGGCGCCGGCATCATCTGGCTCATCCTCGGGCTGAGCGTCGGCATCCTGGCCGCTCGCCGTCCCCGCAGCGTGTGGGACCGCAGTGCCACCGTCTTCGTCCTCACCGGGCTCTCGACGCCCACCTTCATTCTCGGCCTGCTGCTCCTCTACGTCTTCTTCTATGTCCTCACCACCCACGGCATCTCCATCTTCCCGGGCGCGGGCAACTTCACGCCGTTCCTCACCAATCCCGCGGAGTGGGCCCGCGACCTGCTCCTCCCCTGGCTGACCCTGGCCCTGATCACCGCGGCCACCTACGCCCGGCTCTCGCGCAGCTCGCTCCTCGAGGTCCTGGGGGAGGACTACATCCGCACCGCTCGGGCCAAGGGGCTCTCGGAGCGGCGGATCATCTACCGCCACGCGCTCCGGGCCGCGATCACCCCGATCGTGACCCAGTTCGGGATCGACCTGGCCAGCGTCCTCGGCGGCGCCATCATCACGGAGACCGTCTTCGGCCTGCCGGGATTGGGGGAGAACGTGGTGAGCGCCATCGGCCGCGAGGATCTGCCGGTCATCCAGGGGATCGTGCTGGTCGCCGCCGCCTTCATCGTCGTCGCCAATATCGTGGTCGATGCCATCTATGCCGTCCTCGACCCCAGGGTGAGGCTGTCGTAGGTGCGCGTCAGGCCGGGGGGAGGCTGAGCAGGAAGGTGCTGCCGTCACCGGGACGGCTCCTCTCCAGCACCAGGTCGCCGCCCATCCGCCGGGCGCACTCGCGGCTCACGTAGAGGCCCAGCCCGGTCCCGGCGGCTCGTCCCGCCCCCGCTCCCCGGACGAATCGCTCGAAGATCCGCTCCCGATCCCCCTCGGGAACGCCCGGTCCGCGGTCGGCCACCCGGATCTCGACGGCACCCGGGGTGGGGCGGACGGTCACCGTCACCGTCGCCGGCGGGTCGGAGTAGATCAGCGCGTTGTTGACAAGGTTGTCCATGATCCGGGCCACCAGGTCGGCGTCCCCCAGGGCCCGGGCACCGGCCGCGCAGTCGAGGCTCAGGGTCCCGCCGCCCAGGTCGAGGCGCGGGTTCACCCGGTCGCGCACGGCGTCGAGGAGGGCGGCGAGGGCGATCTCCTCCCGGTCGATGCGCAGCTCGTTGGTCTCCAGACGGGCCACGGTGAGCAGCGAGGTGGCCAGCTCCTGAGCCTCGTGAGCCTTGGCGGCGATCACCCGCACCGCTTTGAGCGCTGCCTCTCCGAGCTCTCCGAGGTCGCCTCCGTCGAGCAAAGAGGCGTAACCCTGGATCACTGTGAGCGGCGAGCGCAGCTCGTGGACGGCGATGTCGAGCAGATCCGACCGGGTCCGCTCCATGGCCACGGCGAGCGCGTCCGCGGACCGGCGGTCGTCTCTCGTGGGCGAGGCGGGAGCGTGCGCCGTCACCGGGGGATCGGGCTCCCTCCGCAGCGGGCGCCTCCGCGCCGGTTTGGGCCGTGGAAGTTGAGTGTCCACACTCGCAACATCGCCCATTGACACTATCATTATGGAGCGTTGAGCGGAGGCGGCCATGGTGCCCGGGGTTGGCCGCGGCCCACTGTCCGCCAGGCGCATTGGCGCCGGCCATTCCGTACCGGGCTCCGCCACCTGGCGCGCAACCGCAACCGTCACAGGGAGGCTGACCAATGCCGACTGCACACAGCACCGCCGAGGCGACCTGGTCCGGTGACCTGATCGGGGGACGCGGGAGCGTCCGTTCGGGTAGCGGGGCCTTCCCCGACCTGGCCATCTCCTGGAGCCGGCGGACCCAGCGCGAGCAGGGGGCGACCAGCCCCGAGGAGCTGATCGCCGCCGCCCATTCCAGCTGCTTCTGCATGGCCTTCTCCAACGAGCTCGCCAAGTCGGGGCATCCGGCGGAGCAGATCGTCGTCGCCGCCAGCGTGGCCTTCGAGACCGGTCGAGCGGACGGGGCCGCCATCACCTCCATCGATCTGGAGGTCCGGGCGCGCGTCCCGGGCATCGACGATGCGGCGTTCCAGGCGGCGGCGGAGGCGGCCAGGACGGGCTGCCCGGTGTCCAAGGCGCTCGCCGGGGTTGAGATCCGGCTGCGGGCCTCGCTGGAAACCGGGTAGTCTCACGGGCCGCCCCGGCATCTCGCTCGCCAGGCGGGCACCTGCCCCGCCCGGGAGGGGGACCGCCGCGGTCCGGCCCCCGTGAACGACAGCGCCAGCGTCCCCGACCCCACCTCCCCGAAGGCCCGCGGCGGCACCCCCCCGCACCTCGTCGGGCTCTTCGTCGTCAACGCGGTCTCCCAGTACGCCGGGGCGTCCCTCGCGGTGCGCGCCTTCGGAGCGATGCCGGCGGCGGGGGTCGCCTGGATCCGCGTGCTCACCGGCGCGCTCGTCCTCGGGGCCTGGCGCCGGCCCTGGCGGGAGCTGCGCGGTCAGGAGCGGGACGCACTTCTGCTGGTCGTGGCCTTCGGGATCGCGCTCGCCGCCATGAACCTCACCTTCTATCTCGCCATCGACCGGCTCCCGCTGGGCACGACCGTTGCCATCGAGTTCATCGGCCCGATCCTGGTGGCCGCGATCGCCGTCCGTGGGCTGCGCAACCTGGCCGCGCTGCTGGTGGCGATGGCCGGCGTGGGCATGCTGAGCAGGATCAGCGTGTCGGGCAGCGCGCTGGGTGTCGGCCTCGCCCTCGCCGCCGGACTCTTCTGGGCGCTCTACATCGTCCTGGCCCACCAGGTGGCCCGGCGTGGTCTGGGCACCACGGGCCTGGCGGCGGCGATGGCCGTCGGGACGGTGGCGATCGCGCCGCTCGCGGCCGCCCCCGCGGTGGAGAGCGCCGGCCACGGCGCCGTCCTGCTCCTCGCGGTCGGCGCCGGCCTCCTCTCCAGCGTCATCCCTTACGCCCTCGACCAGGTGCTGCTCCGGCGGCTCTCGCGCGGGGCCTTTGCGCTCCTGCTCAGCATGCTGCCGGCCACGGCGACGGTCATGGGGCTGGTGCTGCTCCGTCAGGTCCCGCAGCCCCTCGAGATCGTGGGCATCGGCCTGGTGGTCGCTGCCGTCGTCCTCCGCACCCCTGAGGCGGCTACGACCAGCTGACCTGGCACCGTGCTGACCTAGGCGGCGACCTGGGTGAAGAGGATCGAGAAGCCGCAGCTCTGGCCGGCGTCGGAGGCGTCGGTGTTGAAGTTGGCCCCCTTGGTGACGGTGAAGGTGTAGGTGTCGCTGCCCGCCGGTCCTGGGGAGGTGCCCGGCCACAGGCTGGCCCCCGCGCTGTCGTTAACAGCGATGGTGCCCATCTGGGTGGTGAGCACGGTGGCCGCGTAGTTGGTCACGCTGCTCGTGTCGACCACGGTGAGCACCAGGTCGGCACAGAGGTTGCCCGTCGGCGCGGCGGCCATCTGCATCGTGAAGGTGCTCTTCAGGGTCCCGGTACTGGTGATCTTGACCCCACCGGTCGCCAGGGTGGCGGGGGAGGCGGGGTCGACGCCGGTGACGTTGATGATCGCCGCGCAGACGTTGCCGGCCTGGTTGAGCTGGGTCGCCGAGGTCACCGAGGTGCAGGTCGCGGATCCCACGGCGTTGCTGTGGGTCACGGTCCCGGCGGCGACGCTGTTGCCGGCGTTCTCCGTGTAGCCCTGCCAGGCCGCCAGGCCACCGAAGCCGACCAGGCCGGTGCCCGCAACCGTCGCCGCGAGGACCAGGGTCACCCGGATGAACCGGGTGCGCCGGGGCCTCCGCCCGCGCCGTTCCATGATCTTCCCTTTCCAGCCCTTCTCGCCGGGTAGAGCAAATGCACTAGACGTCGCTAGTGAGCCTACCGTTGGGCCTTGACGGGAACCTGGGAGGTTTGGCCACAGCCGCGTAACAGGGCATCGCGGGAGCGCAAAGCCGGGAGGCATCCGCTTCCCGGGCTCGGACCCCCTCAGGCCGTCCCCCGCCGGGTCCGGTCCAGCCACTCGGCCGCCGCCTTGAAGTCGGCGTCCGCCGTCCCATGCCGGAACCGGGGTGCCTCGCCGTCGGCCCGTGGATAGGAGCCGCAGAAGCGGACCTCCTCGCAGAAGCGATGCAGGGCGGCCAGGGCGTCGCCGACGCGGGCCTCCTCGATGTGGCCCTCGCAGTCGATCGAGAAGCAATAGCGGCCCAGGCCGTGGCCGGTGGGGCGTGACTCGATTCGGGTGAGGTTGACTCCCCGAACGGCAAACTCGGTGAGCAGCTCCAGGAGGGCCCCGGGGTGGTCGTCGGCGATCAGGGTGACCACGGTCGTCCGGTCGGCACCGGTCGGCGGCGGCAGGGACCGCGGTGCGACCGCCATGACGAAGCGGGTCACCGCGTGGTGATGGTCGCCGATGTCGGAGGCCAGCTCGACCAGCCCGTACCGCCCGGCGTTGGCGGGTGCCGCGACGGCCGCGGCGGTGCCATCCCCCCCTTCCGCCACCGCCGCGGCGGCCTCCGCCGTCGAAGGGGTGGAGCGGACCCTGGCCTCGGGCAGATGGGTCCGGAGCCAGTGCCGGCACTGGGCGGTCGCATGGGGGTGGGAGGCGACCACCCGGATCGAGCCGAGCTCAGTGCCAGGGCGCGCCAGCAGGGAGAGGCGGACGGGGACCAGCATCTCGCGGGCGATATGCAGCGGACTGCCGCTCACAAACTCGTCGAGGGTGCCGCTCACCGACCCCTCCACCGAGTTCTCGAAGGGCACCACCGCCGCTCCCACCGACCCGTCGCGGACGGCGGCGAAGGCGTCGGCGACCGTCTCCACCGGGACCAGGTCCACGTCCCCGCTCTCCGGGAGACTGCGCGCCGCGGTCTCGGCGAAGGTGCCCTCCGGGCCGAGGTAGGCGTAGCGGGTTCGGGTCGCGCTCATCAGCCCTGGACCGTCCCGGTGTGCGCGACCGTCACCCCGACGATGACCAGGAAGATGACCAGGAGGAGCAGAGCCAGCCCGACGTATCCGAGGACGAGCCCTGCGATGGCCAGCCCCCGGCCCCCCTGGCCGGTGCGGCGGACCTGGGAGAGGGCGATGTGGCCAAAGATGACGGCCAGGATGGACCCCACCCAGTACAGCCAGAGGATGCCGAGCACCAGCGCGGCGATCGCCAGTCCGTTGGTACCCGGGCTCGCGTACGCCGGATAGGGGTAGGGGGACGGATAGGGCGGGGGGTACTGCCCCGGCGGGGGATATGGTCCCGGCCATGGCCCCTGAGCGGCATTCGGGGGGTAGGGGTACGGGGGCGGAGAGGCCATCGGGGGCCACGGGTACCCCGGCGGCGTGGGGTCGCCCCCCTGGGGCGGCGGCGGTTGCCAGGCGGTGGACACCATGCGGCTCCTCGGGCCGGGCCGGCAGTGACGCCCGCCCCGGCCGCCCGGGCGCCCGCCCGGCCGGAGCCGGGTCGACACAGAGGTTACCCGGATCGAAGGGGGCTCGTCGGCCCTCTCCGCGGATGGCATACTCGACACGCGCCGCACCGGCGGTGACCGCTCGACGTGAAGGGGGAAGCGGTGGAGAGCCCGCGGAGATCCCTGGTCCATCGGCTGCGCCTGCCCATCGCCGCCGCCGCCGCGGCAGCCATGGCCGTCGCCACGGCGGTGGGTGCGATGGCCGACTGCGGCAACCTCGCCGCCGCAACCCTGAGCGGCGAGTGGCAGCTCAAGATGACCGTCGAGCCGCCCACCGGGACCGTGCCCGCGGCAATCCCGAAGGCCGGCACCGCCGCCCTCCAGACGGTCAGTCTCTCCACGGTCTGCTCCCCCTCCGGCCAGTGCACGGCGACACTGGCCCCGTCGGGCGGCGGCATCCTGCCTCTGTACGACAACTCGGTCCAATTCATCTGGTACCCCTCGACGGGGCTGGCCCACGCCGGGAGCTCGTACTCGGGGACGACGCCTCGCAGCGGCTATGGCGGTCCCGGCATACCACCCTGCCCGCCACCGGCGAACCTGCAGCACGACATCCTCACGCTCACCGTCGTTCAAGCCAAGAGGGACGCGGCCGGCGGCTGGCAGGCGACGGTGGTATCCGGGAGCGAGGTGAGCCCCGAGGGCTGGGTGTGCGTCGGCGGCGCGGGCCAGTCCACGGGTGCCGAGAACCTCAGCCTTCTCGCGGTGCCCTTGGGGACCGCCTTCCCGCCTTCGACGAGCCTTGCCTGCGCCGCACCGGCGAGGACGACCGCCGCCGCCAATCCCGACGTCTCCACCTTCTCCTCGGCTCTGGCGACGCCCGCCCAGGCCTTCGGGTCACCCGTCCACACCCTGGTGGGAGCGGCCATCACACTCGCGGTGATCCTCTTCATCACCTTCCCCGCCCAGCTCTTCAACCGCACCTTCGAGGAGAACTACGACGAGATCCGCGACATCAGCCTCCGCCGGCTGCGGTGGCTGAGACGGTTCCGCCGTGACGCCGAGCGGGAGGCGCGAGGGCTGATCCACGTCGGCGCCTTCGCGGCCGTGGTGCTGGTGGGGGCCGCCCTGGGGAGCCTCAACGATCGCGGCTTCGGCCTCAACCTCCGCTCCGCCGCCACCTACCTGGCCGTCGTGCTCTCCATCCTGGTGGGGGTCGCGGTCGGGGGCGCGGTGGGGGCCGTCTACCGGCGCCTGCGCCGCCACGCTGTCGAGGTGCGGCTGCACGCGCTGCCCGCGGGCCTTGCGGTTGCTGCCATCTGTGTCCTGATCTCCCGGCTCAGCTCCTTCGAGCCCGGCTACCTCTACGGCGTGATCGCCGGGCTCGCCTTCCAAGGCACCCTCCCCCAGCCCGAGCAGGGTCACACCGTCGCCCTCGCCGCCATCGCGGGCCTCGGCATCGCAGTGGTCGCCTGGCTCCTCTGGATCCCGGTGGGCCGGGCCGCCGCGGTTCACGGTGCGTCGTTCCCGGTGGTGCTGCTGGCCGACCTCCTGGGCTCGGTCTTCGTCGGCGGCCTGGTCGGCAACGTCATCGGCCTGATGCCGCTTCGATTCCTGCCCGGCGGCACGCTGATTGAGTGGAACCGGGGCGCGTGGGCCGCCACCTTCGGCATTGCGGTGTTCGGCCTGATCGAGGTGGAGCTGCGGCCGCAGTCCGCGTCCGCCCATCCCGGCAGCGCCCCGGTGGTCACGGCAGTGGTGCTCTTCGTCTTCTTCGGCGGCATCACGGCCGGGCTCCGCTGGTACTTCAGCCGCCGCGAGCACGACCGGGAAGGCGGGGAGGAGAAGCCTGCCGGCGCTCCGACCGCCCCACCGGCACCGGTACCGGAGACCGCGGGAGCGCCCCCGGCCGACCCTGCTAACGCTTGACGAAGATCACCGCGAAGCCGTCGTCGTAGACCTGCTTCCACTGAGTGTCCACGCCCAGCGCCATGCTGAGCGCCGAGTCGGTGCGCTCGACGACGTAGTTGACGCCATGCTCGTCGAGGATTGTCTGCCAGTCGGGCTCGGCGTTCTCGACATCGCTCACCTGCTGCAGCAGCTGGTTGCCCAGCTCGGTCGCCTCGCCGTAGATGAAGACGGGGCGGTCCGGGTAGAAGCGGTGGATGAGGTACCCGCCCCAGTCGTACGCGTTGAACATCCGGGTCCCGACGGTCGGGTGGGCCTCCAGCCAGTTGGCGGCTCCGACCGGGAAGTTGGCATCGGTGCTCGCCGTCTGGCTGCTCAGCGTGTGGGCTGCGATGCCGACCGCTCCCACGGTGACGATCAGTGCACCCGCGGAGACGAGGATGAGGAGGTCGGAAGCGCGGCGCTGGATCCACCTCCCGAGTGGCTCCTGCCACCGGCTCCGCTCCCAGGCTCCGCCGAAGGACCAGGCGACCATTGGGGTCAGCGCGGCGGCGGCGAGCGGAGCGTTGCGCACCGACGAGAGAGCGGCGTAGATGCCGACCACGGTGACCAGCGCGTCCCACAGCCGGGGCCGGCGGAACGCCATGGCAAACACCACCAGGAGGAGCAGCAGCTCGAGGCCCAGCTCACCGATGGAGTGGAAGCTCGGCGAGTGCCATTCGGCGATGAAGGTCTGTTGGGCGGCGCTGGTCTGGGTCAGGATCGCGGCCTGGTAGGCGTGGAAGGTGATGGGGTTGAGCAGGCCGGCGACCGCGCAGGCGGCCAGCACCGCCCCGAGTCGGAGCGATCGGCGGCGGTGGGCCGTGTCCTGGGGTGAGGCGAGCCAGAGCACGGCCTCGGTGACCGCGGCAAGCCCCACCACGGCCAGGCCGTAGACGAACCCGCCGTGGAGATTGGCCCAGACAACCGTCACCAGGGGCAGGAGGAAGAGGTGGCGGTTGCGATCCCGCAGGTAGGACTCGACCCAGTAGAGGGTCAGGCAGGTCAGGGC
>Ga0224557_1004209_pt1 | contig 10653 bp, 6 predicted proteins | sample 714S31014metaG_FD_180677 | JGI IMG/M metagenome (GOLD analysis project Ga0224557, IMG submission 180677) | Peat soil microbial communities from Stordalen Mire, Sweden - 717 S3 10-14 | ecosystem: Environmental > Terrestrial > Soil > Wetlands > Peat | place: Sweden: Norrbotten County, Stordalen... | reverse complement strand
CCAGGACAATTCGGGAACTTCAGCTTCCTTGACTACGTAGCCGAGTTCCCTACTTCCGAAGCCGGTCAGGGGAATGCGATGGCGGCGGCAATCATGAACAGCTTCAATGAGAACATGGCACTGGTATCGCAGCGAGCCGCAGCGGAGGCCGCACCCCACATCGCTCAACTGAAGCAGGTGGATGCTCAACAACGGGCGGCAAACCAGGCCTTCACGGCGAATGCCATCAACAACATTCACGCCATTGGCGCGGCAGCTACGGCACGGATGAACGCCACCGAGGCCGCCAATAGCGCCGAACAAGCCAACTGGGAAGCCAGCCAGAATGCCAATGCCCAGAACGCCCAGGGCTTCAGTAACTACCTGCTCGATCAGACGGTCGTGCAGAACAACTACACTGGTGCCCACGGTACGCAATGGAACTCGGCCGCGGATGCAATGGTAAAAGCGAGCCCAAACAAATACTCGTACGTGAACACGCCCAATTACATTCCGGGGACGGACTACTGAACGTCAACGAGATCGTAGCTATTGGGGGTAGCGTCATCGTCAGTGGCGCCGACGGGCTGCAAGACAACTTTCAGCGCTCCGTCGTGTCTGCAACCCTATGATCCAAGGAAGGAGAACGACCATGTCCCTTTCACGACGCGATTTAATGAGTGAAGCGCCGATTCTCGGTCTTCTTGCCGCAATGGCACCTGAACTTAGCGCGGCACGTGCGGAGGTTCCTCAGGTCTCAATTGAGGATGCCCCGCACGACTCCTATAGTTTCTGGAATGGGTTCTTCGATTCAGTGAATCCAGACATTCAAAGCTCAGGTCAAAAGGCAGCTACGCGCGGGCCCACGGATCAGTTGCCCGATCCTGGCGTTCAGACGCAGTATCTGCATTACAAGAGTGACGAGAAGAAACTGCGCTATGCCACTGAGATCGGCAAGGAAGAGTTGCTCGATCATGAGGGCGACGTGGCGGTGGGCATCTCGCTTTCGCAGTACCGGCCCGCAATCGGCAGCACCACGTCCGCCGATCACGCAGCTCAACTCCGCCTCGATACCACTCAGATCTACCCCTTCAGGAATCTGCTGTCACCGCTAGCATGGACGTCGATCGCCTCAGTGATATCGGAAAAGGGGGGTTACGTTTCGCTCGACCACTTGGGTCTCAAGACAGACCAAGCGGCGCAGGGAACGAGCAAGATTCTGCTCACAAAGGGTGCTGGCAAGATAGCTGTTAACATCTCGAGAGCTCCACAAACTTCCATGTTCGTGAAGGCGCTCAATGTCATCACGCAGGGACTGAAAACTGCGGCGCCATTGGTTTCACTGCCTGCCATCAGTGTGCAGGCTCTGAGCGCTTTTACGCAAACAATGAGTTACTGGGAAGATCGCACACGATTTATCATGGCAGGCAATCTGACCTCAGCCGTAGCTACCCGGCCGGCGCTAGACGATCCGAAACGCGGGAATCCCTATGTCGGCCTGATCTCGGGCGACTACCTGATGTTCGCGCAGCAGCATGCCGACACGCTGACCAAGGAGATGGGAAATCTTGACCTGGTGCAGGGTTACCTGGTGCGTAAAGATGCCGATCAAAATTTGCCATTACAGAAACGCGCGATGAGCGCCGTTCCCGATGTTTCGTACTTTTCCATACGTGTCAGCGTGAAGGCACTCGACTCGTCATCCTCGGACTAACCACAAGGCCACTGTTAAGGTGAGCAGTTAGATCAACGTCTTTCATTGGCAGTTCCAGGAGAGATTGGATTAGCGCCAATCCGGAGGGGCGGAGGAGCGGCGTTCAGCTGGGTGCAGCTAGAAAGAATCACAACTTTCAACTCAAAAATACGTCTTGATTCTTTAGGGAGTAGCGGGGATTATACTTTCGGCAGTTTCTTTGACGAGGCGCATATGAAAGTGCAAGTTGCGGCTCTTACGGCGTGTTTATGCCTGTTCTCTGGAGCGCGGGCTTCGCCGCAGACGCAACGGGCACTACTCATCGGCATCAATACCTACCAGCCCGAAGGAACCCAGGCACAACATCCCGCCGGGTGCACCTATGGCCGATGTGAGATAAATCACTTTGAGAACCTGGACGGCGCGGTCAACGATGCGCAGGCCATGGCCGATCTTCTCACCAATCCGAAATTCAGTTTTCCAGCGAATCAAGTGGTCTTGCTCACTAATCCGGCGCCGCCTCGACCGCAGCCTGGAGTTATGGTGCTGCCCGCCGCACAGACCGATCGCGACGGCATCCTTGCCGCGATGCAGAAGTATCTTGTGGATGTGCCGCGGTCAGGCGACACCGTAGTTTTTTATGATGCCAGCCACGGCTCCCTGCGCGTAAATTCGAAGGGCACCAAGCTCACCGTGCTGGTAAATGGCAAATATGTGCACGCAGACAGCACGCTGGTTCCTGCCAATGCCTACAAGGGCGGTTACGATGTGCGTGACCGCGAGATGACCCGCATCTTCAATGCGGTGCTGGACAAGGGCATTCACCTTACAGTGATCTTTGACAGTTGCCACAGCGGCGGCATCAGCCGCGGTATCGGCCCCAGGTACCGCGCGCGTACTCTGGCCTATGATCCCCGCGATATTGCGGAAGCTCCCGACACGCTTGCCGATGGGCAGCCGCAGCCCGCGCCCACCGAGCGCAAGGACAACCCGGCGCTCGTGTTCTCCGCTGCGCAACAGGATCAAGCGGCGCAGGAAATGCCTCTGACGGACAAAGTAACCGAGCCGCATGGAGCGTTTACCGCGGCACTGATTGAGGCGCTCCTGGCCTTGCCCGCCGATTCGCCGGCCTCCATCGTTTATCAGCGCGTGAAGGCCGTGCTCGAGGGCAGCGGGATCTCCGGCCAGGAGCCTGATTTGGACGCGGAGACCGCGCGGAGGCAGGAACCACTTTTTGGAGGAACGGCTGCGAACACAGGAAAGGCACGCGCCGCGGCGCTTCAAACCGACGAGGACGGCAATGTGTGGATGGACATTGGCCGTGCTTCCAGCGTTGGCGTCGGCAGCGAATTTACATCGATGGTTTTGGACGGAAGGGGGCAGAGCGTCAAACTTCGCGTGACAGAGCTCGAGGGCATCGCGCGTTCGTCAACCACCGTCATCGGCCCGTCCGGCGCCAAGGTAGCTCCCGGAGATATTTTCGAGCTGACGAAATGGATTCCGGCGGAATCGGTGCCGTTGCACGTCTGGAATTGGCCCGCCAATCTTGGTGATGACGAGATTCTTGCCGTCGTATCGCAGATCCGCGCCTCAGGAATTGCTTTCGTCTCCGATCCAGCCGAGGAACCGTGGACACACATCCTCTGCTGGGACGGCACAAATTGGACGCTCGAACAAGCCGGTTCGCATTCCCCCACCGCAGTCGGCACGCAGCTAACGACGGATGCGTTGAAGAAGCATCTCCCTGCCAGCGCCAGGCTGTGGGTCAACCTTCCACCGCCGCGTGAGCTGACCGCGAAGCTTTTACCCGCCGATGGCAACAGCGCGGTTCAAAAATCGCCCGATCTTGCCCGCGCCGACTACGCACTCACCGGAACGTTGACCAGCGATGGTCCGGCGTATGCATGGTTCCACAAAAGCGAACTTTCCGCCGGTCCACCTGCGTCTATTCCGGCGGATCACAGCCCGGGCTGCTCCTCCACATCGCAGTATCCAGTGCGCAGCGGCTGGGTTGTGGTTACCGACGCGAGCGGTCTAGACGAGGGAGGTAAGGCGCTGAACAAGTCTGCAGGTTTGCTGGCCAAAGTACACGGCTGGCTTGAGCTGGCAGAAAGCCCCGCCGACGCATCCACGGCCGACTACTACACACTGGCCATGGTGCACGCATCTGACGAATCGCCGATAACAGCCGAGCAGCCCGCACGCCAGGGCGAAGTGCTGAAGATGGCCCTGCGCTCCAAGGATCGCGTCATCGAGAAGCGCTGGGTCTACATTCTGGACATCGATTGCCATGGCAAGGGCTCACTGCTCTATCCGCTTGACTACGGGGAAAACCAGTTTCCCAGCGCGGCTGACAACAGCCGTCAGTTTGTGCTGCCGGGTGCGCGCACCCTGCGCATTGGGGCGCCTTATGGCGTGGATACGCTCATTCTGCTGAGCACCGCGCAGCCCCTTCCCGATCCCTACGCGCTGAATTTCGAAGGCGCGTCCACGCGTGGAGCGAAGGCTATGGAATCACCTCTCGAAAGGCTCCTGACGTCGACTAGTAGTGGAACCCGTGGCCTTTCTGGCGAAATACCCACTAACTGGGGCATATCGCTGACAACCATTCGCAGTATTCCAAAGGACACAACCAAGTGAACGCAATGCGCTATTGCGTCAGTCAACAACTCGCATAGCGGGGTCTCGGATCTTTTTAAGGAGAACGACCATGTCCATTTCCAGACGTGCTTTTGTTACCGATGCCTCAGCCCTCGGCCTGCTTGTGGCGTTGCTGCCCGAACTTGCGGCCGCGCAAAGCACCGCTCCGCAGTCCGCTACTGAGGATACGCCGCACGACTCCTACGATTTCTGGAACGGGTTCTTCGACTCCGTGAATCCATACAGCCGCAACTATGGACAAAAGGCTGCCTCGCGAGGGCCGAAAGATCAGCTTCCTGATCCGGACGCGGAAACGCAGTATCTGCACTATAGGAGCGACACGAAGAAACTGCGCTATGCCACAGATATTGGAAAAGAGGAATTGCTGGATCACAGCGGCGATGTGGCCGTAAGCATTGCTCTCTCGCAATACCGTCCCGGGAACGGCACTAGCGAAGCCAAGGTGCGCGCAGCGCAGCTTCGCGTGGATACTACCCAGATATATCCTTACATGAACATCATCGCTCCACTGGCGTGGACGGCCATTGCATCGCTGACGCCGGACAAGGCCGGCAAGGTTTCGCTCGATCAGTTGGGATTCAGAAACCCGCAGGCAACACAGGGCACCAGCAAGATACTTCTTACGCAAGGCACGGGAAAACTGGCCGTGAATGTTTCAAAGGCTGCAGCCACTTCAGTGTTTGTGAAGGCGCTCAATGTAATGATGCAGGGAGCAAAGGTGATCGCCCCCTTGGTTACCTTGCCGGCAATCAGCGTACCGGCACTTAGCGCTTTTACCCAAGTGCTCAGTTATTGGGAAGATCGCACCCGGTTCATTATGGCTGGCAATCTGACTACCGCCGTTGCCACTCAGCAGGCGTTTACCGATCCCGATCGGGAAGATCACTATCTGGGGTTGCTCTCCGGCGACTACCTGATGGTTCCGCAGGAACATACGGAAGAGTTAGCCAAGGAACTGCCCAATCTGGATTTGGTGCAGGGTTACTTGGTGCGCAAGGATGTGGATTTGAATCTTCCGCTGCCAGCGCGCGCGGAGAGCGCCATCCCTGGCATCACGTACGCTTCAATGCGAGTGAGTGTGCAGCCTCTCGAAGCCTCATCCACGGGCAAACAAGCTGGCTCGAAGGGCAGCACTGAAGCTTCTGAAAGCGATAGCAAAAAATCACATAGCAGCGGCAAATCACAAAAGGGCGGCAAGAAAAAATGTGACCGATGTCCTTCCCAAGGGCCGACAGAATGAGCGGGTAGAAGCGGTCGGCATGGCACCAACCTTGAACCAGGAAGAGGAAACATGAAGCTGATGGGGGGGCTGAGGATGAAAGACTGGAAGCGAGTCGGACTACTTGCATTGGGTTTTATGACTATTTTTGTCATACCTGCTCGTGCATCCGCGGCGGGGACGAAGATTGACTTTTCTTCGCTCGATCCCAACCAACTCTACAGATTGTCGGGCACACTTTACCTCCCGAAAGACGCTTCGAGTCCGGTTCCTGCAATCGTTTTGATTCACGGATCCACGGGAATCGACCGGCGCGGCGTGCTTTATCGCCAACCGCTCCTCGATGCGGGAATTGGGATTTTCGAAGTCGACTTCAAGACGGGGATTTTCAAGGGCACTACGGACCGGCCAAACCCCAACTCTTTTCTGCCGATGGCTTTCGCGGCGCTAAAGGAATTGCGAAAACTACCCTCCGTCGATCCCAACCGCATCGGCATTATGGGCTTTTCTTTGGGCGGCAACATAGCCTTGAGAACAGCCATGGAGACCAATGTTAGACATTGGATGGGAGATGACAAGGGATTCGTTGCGTTTGTTATGTTCTACCCGGTGTGCAACCACTTCACAAAAGAGTTTGAAGCGAGCGGCAGCAAGCTGACCGGCAGTCCGATGATCATCTTTTACGGAACCGAGGACTCTTACGGCGAGGGCAAGGCCGTTCCGGAACTCAAAAGCCTGCTCGCGAAAAAATACAATTTCCAACTGATCACGGTTGAATATGCGGGTAGTACGCACGGTTTCAACCTCAATGGACCCGAAATGAACTTATTCGATCCGGCCGCCAAAGGGATGAGAGCCCACATAAGATGGAACCCCGAGGCAACGAACGATTCGGTAACCAAAGTGGTGGCATTCCTGCGTGAGCATTTGGTTGCAAGATGATCGATGCCGGTTCATGGCTGCGATGAGGGAAGAGTAAGACCGACTGACTCATGACGCGTCAACCCTGCGAACGGAGGGAGAAAGATGTATTTGGCGCAGAACGTTCGAGTGATGGCATGTCTGGGCTTGGGGCTGCTTGCGGTTACGGTGGCCAATTCGCAGAGTTCGCCGGTACTTGATCAGATCACCCAGCATGAACAAGTGCTCGCGGAAGCGCGGGCGGCTCGACGCGTGAGCGATGAAGGATTTGAGCTGATTGTGCTTGGCTATCTATACAGGCAAGCAGGGCAGATGCAAAAGGCGCTGAATTGCCTCAACGAGGCCTTGTCGATTGAACAGAACGCGGGTAACCAGGCCGCCCAGGCAATGGCGCAGAACACCATGGGCCGGGTCTACAGCGACCTCGGCCAGCAGCACCACGCATTGGCGCTGTTCGACCAGACGTTGCCCATTTGGCACAACCTGGGGATTCGGCAAGCGGAAGCCAGCACGCTGACCAATATCGGCAGGGCTTGTAACGACCTGGGTCGGCGGGAAGAGGCGCTGAATGACCTGAATGAGGCGCTGACGATCTGGCACGACGTAGACAGTGGGCAGCGCGGGGGGCGGATGCTCGACAGGAAGGACATGCTGCGCAACCTGAGGCAGCTGAAGGCTCTCCGGGAACTGAGCGAAGCGCTGCCGGCGAACCTGAAGGAGGCGGGCGGCCGCGCCGGCGAGGCGAACACACTGGACAATCTAGGAGAAACATACTCCGCCATGGGACGGGAGCAGGAGGCCTTTAATTATTTCAATCAGGCGCTCGCCATGTGGCGCGACGTGGGAGAGCAGGGTGGCGAGGCGCTGACCTTGAACAGCATGGGCAGAGCGTACGCCGACCTGGGGCAGAAGCAGAAGTCCCTTCAAGCTTTTAACCAGGCGCTGTCGATGTCGCGTACGATCGGCAACCGGCAGGCCGAAGCGCTCACCCTGAACAACACAGGGCGCCTGTATCGTGATCTGGGGCAACAGCAGACGGCTATGGACTACTACAACCAAGCGTTGCCGATCTGGCGCGAAACAGGAAATCGCATCGGGGAGGGGATGGCTCTCAACGATATCGGCAGGGCCTATGCCGACATGGGTCAGCCGCGAAAGGCACTGGAATACAGCGAGCAGGCGTTGCCGATCTGGCGCGAGACTGGGACCCGGCGCGGCGAAGCGATGACGCTGAACAACATGGGCCGGGATTATTCCAACCTGGGAGAAACAGGCAAGGCACTGGAATATGACAGCGAGGCGCTGCACATCTGGCATGAAGTCGAGGACCGGCGCGGCGAAGCGCTGGCGATGATGACCATCGGCTGGGCATACTCGGCGCGGAAAGAGCCAGAAAAGGCGCTGGCGAGCGAACTGGCGGCTTTGTCTTTGGCGACGGCCGCGGGCGATCCGGAGATTCAAGGTGGAATTGAAACCACGCTGATGATCGGCTTGCGCGACCAGCATCGCCCCGAGGACGCAATCTTCTTTGGGATGGAAGCGGTGAGCGCTTACGAACAGATTCGCAATAACATTTCAGGGATGGATAAGGATCTGCAATCTGGATTTGCGCAATCGAAGTCGATGACCTATCGCGTGCTGGCGGAGCTTCTGATTGAGGCCGGTCGGCTCGGCGAAGCCGAAGAGATTCTCGACCTGCTCAAGGAACAGGAGTTGAGGGACATTGTGCGCAGCGCCACTCCTGATGGCGCGGCCAAAATTGAATCGTTGAACCTCACTGCCGCACAGCGGAAGGCGCAGAGCGACATGGCGGATTTGGAAAAGAAGGCGCTGGCCTTTGAGCAACTCAGTGTTGAGGCGGCAGGCTTGCAGATCAAAGCGGCGCGCACCCCCGAGGAGGACGCTCGACTGAAGAAACTGATCGCAGGCATGGACGAAGAAAACTCAGCGATACTGGCGTACTTCAACGGGACAATCTATCCGGATCTGGAGCGGAAGTCGGACGCCTCTCAAACAGCTGGAGTCTCGAGCGACGATCATTCCGCGCAGAGTTATCTGCAAAACACGATGACAAAACTGGGACCGCATGTGCTGGGTATCCGGCTCTTGCTGGGAAAGGATCACGCCTATGAAATCGTGGTCACTTCCGGCGCGCGAAAAAAGTTCGAACTGCAAGCCACCCCTGCCGAGTTACGCGGCAAAGCACTGGAAGTGCTCAAGGTTCTGGGCTTGCGCAACTCCGATCCGAGGCCACAGTTGGCTCAGCTCTATGGCATGATCGTAGCTCCCCTGGAAGATGAATTGAAGACCTTAAACACGGCTTCCGACGCAGGGGACCGCGTCCCGACCCTGCTGTGGTCCTTGGACGATGTGCTGCGCTACCTGCCGATGGGCGCGCTTTACGATGGCCACCACTACATGGTCGAGCGCTTCAACAACGTCCTCTTCACGCCCGAGAGCTACGGACATATGACGGATTCACCGCTCACGCACGGGTCCAAACCCAGCGTATTGGCAATGGGCCTGTCAAAGAGTTACGGCGGCTTGCCGCCGCTTCCCGGCGTGATGCCGGAGTTGGATGCGGTGGTCCACGATCCCGCGGTGCCTGAATCGCATGGCCCGATGGAGGGAAGGTTGCTGCCAGATGAACAGTTCACGCTGGCTGCATTGAAGACAGAGCTTGGCTCCGGCAAAAGTTTCTCCGTGGTGCATATTGCCAGCCATTTTGTGGTGGAAGCCGTCAATGGTGAAGAGCCGTTTCTGATGCTGGGCGGAGAAAACAACGGAGACACGAAGGGATACGAGTGGAATCTTTCAGATTTAGAGAATTCCCCGGTTGCCTTTCACGGCACAAGACTTCTGACGCTCTCGGCTTGCAGCACGGCGAAAGACTATACGTCGAGGAACGGCCTGGAAATGGACAGTCTTGGCATGGTTGCGCAGCAGAAGGGTGCCGAAGCCGTAATGGCCACGCTGTGGGACGTAAATGACGCCAGTACCAGCCGTATCATGAGCGACTTCTATTCGAGATGGGTAAAGCATCCCGACGATGGCAAAGCGGAGGCATTGCGCCAGGCGCAGATCGCATTCCTGCGTGGGTCTTCCGCGTCGCCGGGCGGTGAAAGCAACCGCGGCCTTCAAGTAGAACCAGAGCCAACGTCCGCGGCGCATGATGCCGGTTATTCTCATCCGTATTACTGGGCACCCTTCGTTCTGATTGGAAACTACCAGTAGCGTCGCCAAGGTCAAAGTCTCGGTGGCGTTCCAAGCTAATGACGGACAATCTGGAAACTAGCCCTCACTTGACGAGAACAGACCAAATCACTCATCCAGGTTCGGTTCCGGTGTGTCTAGAAGATTCGTCCTGATAACTCGGTAGGATCGAGGAATCCGTCGAGAAAGTGTTGGCTGCCGGTTTGTCCAGCGCGAAGACTTCTCTCCACAAGCCAACGAAATACCCAACAACATGCCTCACTGGTTGCCAGGGGATGACTACCTGACCAACTTCAGAGTGGGAGATCCCTACGTCAAGGTCGACCAGGGATTCGCCCGCCTGCCAGGAGCAGGCTACGAAGCCATTCATCCGGAGTTAAAAGGAGTCAACCCCGAAGACTATCCCGACATCCACAAGATGGCCATCCTGGCCGATGTCGCTCCCTACTCACGGGAGTACAACATCTTCCGCCAGGCGGTAGCCAACCAGGCGGAGAACAACACCAGGGTTCTTCGTCCTGCCTCACCCAAAAAACCTCACACGCACGCCAGGCCGAAGCTTCGCCCATAATCAGCGTCGCGCCTCCTGCTGGCTCTTTCGTATTTGCAATGAGAGCAAGTTCTCCGTCCTGCCTGACCCAAAACCTCATAAGCGTGCGCCCGGCAGAACTGTGCTCACGATCTCTCTGGTTGTGCCTGGTTGTCAGTTGTCAGTTGTTGCCGGCGGGGTGGGTCTCCGGTTCTTGAGAGTATGCAGCCGGGTAGTTTCGGAGCCTTTTCCAGGTTGCCGGATGGGCCGGATTGCCTCTCTGAAACTCTTTTCGCTCTGCCCGCTTTTCGCCCGCCAATTGAGGTTTCACTTTTAGGTTGGGACGGGGTAGGGGAAGGCATTTCCCTACTTACTCTTGATACCTATGGATCAAAAATTAATATTAGGGGTATTTACTTGACGCCACCAACCCCAAGA
>Ga0224557_1004208_pt1 | contig 10653 bp, 7 predicted proteins | sample 714S31014metaG_FD_180677 | JGI IMG/M metagenome (GOLD analysis project Ga0224557, IMG submission 180677) | Peat soil microbial communities from Stordalen Mire, Sweden - 717 S3 10-14 | ecosystem: Environmental > Terrestrial > Soil > Wetlands > Peat | place: Sweden: Norrbotten County, Stordalen... | reverse complement strand
GGCCGAGGGCGGCGTATTCGGCGGCGGCCTCGCCGTACCGCTTGGCGTTGAAGAGGGCGTCGGCGTGGGTTTTGCGCTCGGCGGCGGAGAGCGGCTGGCCCATGGCCTGCAACTGCGCGGCGGACTGCGTGGCCTCGAAGGTGAAGGGCTGGGCGGCGTAGATGGCGCGGAAGATGGGGGCGGCGTGGGCCGTGTCTCCGGTGAGTTGATAGGCGCGGGCCAGGGTGTAGCGGAAGTTGACTTGTTGCGCCTGCGGCGAGTTGGCGAGAGGAATGAGGACCTGTAGCGCTCCCTGGGGATCGTTCTGTTGCAGGTGGGCCGTGGCCAACTGCACGGGCGCGGTGGCTGCGAAGATGCTGTCGGGGTAGCGGTCGGCGAAGCGGACCAGGAAGGCGTAGGCGTCGCCGGAGTGGCCGGACTGGATGGCGGCCTGCGCGGCGAGCGAGTCGGCGTAGTCGGCGAGCGCCTCGCCGGAACGCTTTGCCTGGGTGAAGTCGGCGATGGCTTCGGGGTAGCGGTGGTCCTGCATGGAGGCGTGGCCGAGCGCGAGATAGGCCGCGGCCGCGCCCTCGCCGGGATGGGAATGCGCGTAGGTGAGGACCCCGGCGTAGGCGGCGGGCGAGCGCGTGGCGGCTAGCTGCTGGGCCATGGGACGCAACTGCGCGGAGGCGAGAAATGCCTTGGTGAGCTTGATGCTGCGCGCGGTGGGGGGCTTGTAGCGGGTGCGACGGCGGGCGGTGGGCTTTTTCTTCGATGTGGAGGATTTTTTGCTGGCGCTGGAGGTTGCGGCGGAGCGATGCGCGGAGCTGGCGGGTGTGGTCTTGGAGGGAGGATTCTTCGCGGCGGGCGCTTTTTTCGTCGCGGCGGAGGGTGAGGGCTTTGCAGTCTTCTTTGCGGCTGGCGTTGAGGCGCCAGCAGCAGAGGATTGCGCCAGCAGGGCGCTTCCCGTCAGCATCAGACAAGTGGAGACTACGGCCACACAGACCAGGGACTTTCTGAACAACATTGCTTCACGCTCCAACCATTGGCTTCGCAGCGGACCGCGGCGGACGAGGGTCGCCCGCACTCGAAGGCCACAGAGGCCACAGATCAACTGTAAGCTGCGATCCGCGTTTGTTGCGCGTGACGCAGAGAAGGGAACCAGTTGAGGCACATCTGTTCATTTGCTCTCTCGTCCCTTGATCGCGATGCGATCGAAGGACGAGAGAGTAAAAAAAAGAGCGCGCTATACGGCACGGCTAAAGCCGTGCCCTTCCGCTCAAGCTGCTATATGGCATGGGTAAAGCCATGGCCTTAAGCAAGACAAAGCAAATACGGAGATTCTGGCTGCGCCAGAATGACGATTCTTGTGGGGCTGCGCCAGAATGACGGTTCTTGATGATGCTTCACCTTGACCAGCTATCTGAATGCGCGTGGCATTGCCCGCAAGGTGGCGGCGCATTTACACTTGTGGAAGTTGCGATGAGTGAGTCCGCGCTCTGCGATCCCGCCCCAGAAAGGCAACGTTGATTTATGCAGTACAGTTGCAACTTTTGCCCATGCCAGCCATCCAATCCCAAGTCGCGGAAGAGGTCCACCCCGACGTTGCGCTGGTTGCGCGCGCGAAGAAGGGTGACACGGCGGCGTTTGAGCAGTTGGTACGGCAGTACGAACGGCAGATCTTCCGGGTAGCGCAGCACATCACGCAAAACCGCGAGGACGCGGAAGACATCACGCAGGACGCGTTCTTCAAGGCGTACGAGAAGCTGGAGCAGTTCCAGGGGAACTCGAAGTTCTCCACCTGGCTGGTGCGGATTGCGGTGAACGAAAGCCTGATGCGGCTACGCAAGCGCAAGACCAGCAGGACCGTCTCCATGGACGAGGACGTGCAGACGGAAGATGGGTCCATTCCGCGCGACTTTGCCGAATGGAGACCGAACCCGGAGCAACTATATGGGCAGAGCGAACTCGGCGAGATCCTGCGCAAGACGATCCAGGGGCTGCCACCCGGATTCCGCACCGTGTTTACGCTGCGCGACGTGGAGAACCTGTCGACCGAAGAGACGGCGGAGGCACTGGGCTTGAGCGTACCGGCGGTGAAATCGAGGCTGCTGCGCGCGCGGTTGCAGTTACGCGAGCGGCTGAGCCGCTACTTCCGGCAGACGAAGGAGGGGGCGAAGCCGTGACCTGCACAGAGTTCCTAGGCAAACTGGACGACTACTTCGACGGCAAGGTGGACGCCGACGTTCTGGCCGAGGTGAGGGCGCACGTGAAGAAGTGCAGCCACTGCGAGGTGGTGCTGGACACCACGCGCAAGACCATCTCGATCTATCGCGAGAACGAGGTGTATGAGTTTCCCGATGCACTGCGCGAACGGCTGCATGCGGCGATCATGGCGAAGTGCAGCAAAGCGAAGGTGTGAAGCGGGGCGTTCCCTTGTGGTGGAACAAGGAGAGACCCGGGGCTGAAGCCCATCCTTCGATTGGCCTCAATTCAGGGGGCTGAAGATGGTGCTGAAAAGGCGATGAGTTGCGTTTTACCTGCCCTCAGCGGCTAAAGCCGTATTGCAAACTAAGCATTTTACGGCACGGGTGAACCCGTGCCCTTAAGCAAGACGGAGTTTTTCAGCAGCCCCTGAAGCCCCCTGCTCCCTCCGCAGAACAACGTCGAGCGCCCGGGCAGTTCGGGGCCAGCCTGGGGTGCGATTCAGGCTGTAAGATTGTTCCTGCTTCCGCCATCCGGCCCCGATCCCCAAACCGAGGTTCAAACCCAATGCTTCGATTGCTTCGATTTGCATTTGCCCTGCTGTTGGTTTCCGCCATGAGCGTCGTGGCGCAGACTCCTGTAGCGGCGCAGAACGCCGCAGCCGCGCCGACACAGGTTGCGGCGCCGGCCGAGGTTGCGATCCGGGTTGAGCTGGCGAAGTCGCTGGGGGCTTACAAGCCCATCGGGGACTGGTTCGGATACGACGAGTCGAACTACACCACGATGAAGTACGGGCGGCAACTGCTGGGCGAGCTGCACGACCTCGCGCCCGTTCCGGCGACCATTCGCGCGCACCATTTGTTCACCTCGGGCGATGGGGTGGCCAAGCTGAAGTGGAGTTCCAGCAACGTGTTTACGCTGGATGCGAATGGGAAGCCGGTGTACGACTTCACCATTCTCGACCAGATCTTCGATGCGTACCACGACGCGGGAGTGCGCCCGATGGTGGAGCTGGGATTCATGCCGGAGGCGCTGGCCACGGGCGCTGGGCCGTACTATGTGCCGTATCCCAAGACGCTGGACGGCTCGGTGCAGAGCCCGCCGAAGGACTACGCGATGTGGGGCGAACTGGTGCGGCGATTCACCGAGCATATGGTGGAGCGATACGGCAGGGACGAGGTGGCGACGTGGTATTTCGAGGTGTGGAACGAGCCGGACATCAGCTACTGGAAGGGCACGCCGGCGGAGTACTTCAAGCTGTACGACTACTCGGTGGCGGGGGTGAGGAAGGCGCTGCCCAATGCGATGGTGGGCGGGCCGGCGGTGACGGGGCCGGGATCGACGCGCGCCCAGAGCTTTCTGAAAGACTTCTTCAACCACTGCGAGCACGACAAGAACGCGTGGACGGGCGAGGCGATTCCGCTGGACTTTGTGAGCTTCCATCCCAAGGGAAGTCCACGCTGGATCGCTGGCGGGCCTGGCGAAGCAGGACATGTGCGCATGGGGCTCGGCAACGAGTTGAACGCAGCGGCCAGCGGCTTCCGCGTGGTGGCTGCATCGGCGAAGTACCACAACCTGCCGATTATTTTGTCGGAGGCCGATCCTGAGGGCTGCGCGGCCTGCTCGGCCAAGGAGAACCCGGCCAACGCGTATCGCAACGGGCCGGTCTATCCTGCGTACACGGCGGTGGCGATGAAGGCGCTGGCCGACCTGGCGGCGCAGTCGAAGGTGAACCTGGTCGGCATGGTGACCTGGGCGTTCGAGTTCGAGGACAAGGGGTACTTCGAGGGCTTCCGCACGCTGGCGACCAATGGCGTGGATAAGCCAGTGCTTAGCATCTTCCGCATGGCGGGGATGTTCGCGGGCGATCGCGTGGCGACGACCAGCTCGGCGGAGATTCCGGCCGAAGAGATTGTGAGGGCCGGGGTGCGTGGGCAGGCGGACGTGGATGCGTTTGCGACGAAATCGGCGCACGAGGCCGCGGTGATGATCTGGAACTACCACGATGACGATGTGCCGGCCGCCGATGCCGAGGTCACGGTGAAGATTGCCGGGATTCCGGCGGGCGTGCGCCGGGTGCGGCTGGAGGACTTCCGCATTGACGAGACGCACTCCAATGCATACACCGCGTGGAAGGCGATGGGCGAGCCGCAGGAGCCTACGCCGGAGCAGTACGCGAGGCTGAAGGAGGCGGGACAGCTTGAGCTGCTCGGATCGCCGGAGTGGCTGGAGGTGAGCGACGGAGCGGTGACGATTGCGACCCAGTTGCCGCGGCAGGCGACTTCGCTGCTGCATCTGGAGTGGTAGGTTGCGTGAGACAGATGTGCGCAGGGATGAGGAGGGGGAGAGATGAGGATGATTCGGAGGATGGCGGTGTGGGCGGCGGCCGGCGGGTTGATGCTGGCGATGGGAGGCGCGGGACGAGGCGCACAGAGAACCGGGAGCGGGGCGGGCGCGCAAGCGCAGCAGACGGTGGTTCCTGGGTTGGTTCCGGTGGTGCCGCGGGACGAACGGACGATCAGCATGGAGGAGGAGCAGGCGAAGATGCGCAATATCGAGCGGCAGAAGCGGCTGGTGGAGGACACGGCGAAGCTGCTGGAGCTGGCCAATGAGCTGAAGGCGGAGGTGGACAAGTCGGACAAGAACACGCTGTCGCTGGATGTGGTGCGCAAGGCGGATGAGATCGAGAAGCTGGCGCACAGCGTGAAGGAGCGGATGAAGGGGGATTGAAAGAAGGTTGCTGGTTGTTGGTTGAGGGGAGCAACTCCATTGCGACTGCTCTGCGCAGGAGGCGATTCGGTTGGAATCGCGGTAGAATCGTGAGTGGGCCATGGTGTGATCGGGGGTGCGCATGGCGCGACGCAATGGGTCGGGCGGTGAGGGAAAAAGACCGGCGGAGGGCGTCTTGCGTGAGGTGACGGCCTCGGGCGCGGCTGCGGTCAACGAGGCGATTGGGACGGAGAGAGCGTTGGGCTCAGGTGCGGGTAGCGCGGCGGCGAGGGTTGCGGTGAGTGGGACGATTGCGGGAGTCTCCGAGACGGGTGCGTGGGGTGGGATGACGCGGGAGCAGTTGGTGGAGTTCTACCGGCTGATGTATCTGTCGCGGCGGACGGACGACCGCGAGATTGTGCTGAAGCGGCAGCAGAAGATTTTCTTTCAGATTTCGTGCGCGGGGCATGAGGCGCTGCTGGTGGCGGCGGGGATGGCGATGCGTCCGGGGTACGACTGGTTCTTCCCGTACTACCGCGACCGGGCGCTGTGCCTGGCGCTGGGCAATACGGTGGAGGAGCAACTGCTACAGGCGGTGGGCGCGGCGGAGGATGTGGCGAGCGGCGGGCGGCAGATGCCTTCGCACTGGTCGAATACGAAGCTGCACATTGTGACGCCGAGCTCGGCGACGGCGACGCAGTGCATGCATGCGATTGGGTGCGCGGAGGCTGGGCGATACCTGGCGCGGCACCCGGAGGCGGCGAAGAAACACGCGGGGGACTATAGAGAGTTTAAGGATGTGACGTTCCAGGGCGACGAGGTGACGTATGTGTCGCTGGGCGAGGGAGCGACCAGCCAGGGCGAGTTCTGGGAGTCGCTGAATACGGCGAGCAATGCGCGGCTGCCGGTGGTGTATGTCATCGAGGACAACGAGTACGCGATCTCGACGCCGGTGGAGGTGAATACTCCGGGGGGAAACATCTCGCGGCTGGTGGCGAATTATCCCAACTTTCATCTTGTTGAGGTGGATGGGACGGACCCGCTGGCGTGCTACCGGGCGATGGTGGAGGCGGTGGCGTATTGCAGGGCGGGATGCGGGCCGGCGCTGGTGCATGGGCATGTGGTGCGGCCGTACAGCCACTCGCTGAGCGACGACGAGCGGCAGTACCGGAGCGAGGAAGAGGTGACGGCGGAGAACGCGCGCGATCCGCTGGCGAAGATGCAGCTGTGGCTGCTGCGGGAGGGGATCCTGGACGAGGAGGGGATCAACCGGCTGGAGCAGAAGGTGGACGAGGAGGTGCATCGGGCGGCGGACCGCGCGATGCAGGCGGTGCTGCCGAGCGTGACGCGGGAGGCGATCCTGCGGCACCAGTACTCGGAGGACCTGCGGCCGACGGACGCGCGGTTCGATACACAGCCGGAGGCGACGGCGGACGCGAGCGAGCGGACGATGGCGGAGCTGATCAACCACTGCCTGAAGGACGAGATGCGGCGGGACGAGCGGGTGGTGGTGTTCGGCGAGGATGTGGCGGACGCGACGCGCGATGAGGCGCTGCGGGCGGGAGAGATCAAGGGCAAGGGCGGAGTGTTCAAGCTGACGGCGGGATTGCAGAGGGAGTTTGGATCGGACCGCTGCTGGAACACGCCGCTGGCCGAGGCGAACATTGTGGGGCGGGCGATCGGCATGGCGGTGCGCGGACTGAAGCCGGTGGCGGAGATCCAGTTCTTCGACTACATCTGGCCGGCGATGCACCAGATGAGGAATGAGCTGGCGGCAATGCGCTGGCGGTCGAATGGGGCGTGGAGCTGCCCACTGGTGATACGCGTGCCGATTGGGGGGTATCTCACCGGCGGCTCGATCTATCATTCGCAGTCGGGCGAGAGCATCTTTACGCACACGCCGGGAGTGCGGGTGGTGATGCCGTCGAATGCGCTGGACGCGGCGGGGCTGCTGCGGACGGCGATCCGATGCGACGATCCGGTGCTGTTCCTGGAGCACAAGCGGCTGTATCGCGAGACGTTTGGGAGGGGGGCCTATCCGGGGCCGGAGTACGCGATTCCGTTCGGCAAGGCGAAGGTGGTGCGGGCGGGGAAAGATTTGACTGTGGTGACGTATGGCGCGATTGTGCCGCGCGCGCTACAGGCTGCGGAAAAGCTGGAGCGCGAGACGGGCGTGGACGTGGAGCTGATCGACCTGCGGACGCTGAGCCCGTACGACTGGGAGACGATTGCGGCGTCGGTGCAGAAGACGAGCCGGGTGATTGTGGCGCACGAGGACATGCTGAGCTGGGGATACGGCGCGGAGATTGCGGCGCGGATCGGGGAAGAGCTGTTCGATGAACTGGATGCTCCGGTGCGGAGAGTGGCGTCGATGGATACGTTTGTGGCGTACCAGCCGCTGCTGGAGGACGCGATTCTGCCGCAGCCGGAGGACCTGTACCGGGCGATGCTGGAGATGGCGAGGTATTAGGGGGCGCGGAGGCTATAGGTTGCGGAGGATGTCGCTGATGGAAACGCCTTTGGCGGTGCCGATCTGGGTGAGGATTGCGCGGAAGAGACCAAGTCCCATGGCCTTGCGCTGAGGGATGGGAATGCTATGTTTCACGGGGGTGTCACTTTCGAGGACGATATGACTTCCTCGCTGGCGGTCTACGGTGTAACCCCAATGTCGAATAAGATGCTGGATGAGGCGATCGCTGGAAATATCGCGCGGCGTCTTCACGCGACGGCCAGCTCGTCGACAAGGAGCAAGCGAACTCGCGCGGGCTTGGCCGATCCTTGGTAGTAGCAGGCGATCAGGTCTTGCACCTGGGACTTGAGCTCGGTCCACGTTGCCCCGTCGGTCGCGATGCCGTTGTCGCGCGCGATGGCGACGTAGCGGCCATCTTCGTCGATTGTCACATCGAAGATCAATTCGTCCATAGGGTGAGAGTACGCTTTGGCGGGGCGGGCTTCAAGCGCGGAGTTCATTTCGAGAGATGAACTATGCTCCTTAGTTATGTGACTTCAGGGGCTGGCGTAGACGGAAGTTTTGGGATTTGGGTGTGGTCCGGGGGGAGGCCGGCGTGGTAGCGGTCGACGATGGCGGTGTAGGCGGACTCCAGATGGCGGGTGAAGGACTGGCAATCGAAGAGCGGAGCGGTGAGGCGGTTTTGTTGCAGGCGGTGGCGGAGGGCCTGGAGGCGTTCGGGGTGGTGAGCGAGATCGACGGCGAGTTCTTCAAACTCTGACTCTGTTGCGGTGATGAGTTCGGGCAGGCCGGTGGCGCGCAGCAGACTGGCGGCGACCCGGCTGGCAAAGGTCTCGCCGGTGCGGGTGAGGAGAGGCAGGCCGGCCCGGAGCGCATCGCTGGCCGTGGTATGCGCGTTGTAGGGCAGGGTGTCGAGAAAGAGGTCCGCCAGGCGATGCCGCGCCAGATGCTCGTCCACCGGCAGCGAACTGGCGAAGACCAGCCGCTGGGGAGCGATGCCGCGGCGCGCGGCTTCGGCGCGCAGATTTTCGACGGCCCAGGGATTTTCCTCCAGCAGCCAGAGAACGCTGCCTTCGACCCGCCCGAGGATGCGCATCCAGCTATCGAATACGGAGGGCGATATTTTGTAGGCTTTATTGAAACAGCAGAAGACGAATGCCGACTCCGGCAGTCCCTCGCTGGCGCGCATGCAGGGCTTCGCGGAGATGGCACGCAGGGAGTCGTTGACCTGATAGCTGTCCGGGAGATAGAGGATTTTTTCCGAATAATACTGCTGGCTGGCTTGGGGAATCAGCGTAGGGTCGGCGATGAGATAGTCCATATAGCCGGCGCCCATGGTTCCGGGATAGCCGAGGTAGCTGACCTGGATGGGAGCGGCCCGCTCGGCAAAGATGCCGGCGCGACTGTCTTCCGTGAACCCCTTCAAGTCCACTGCAATATCCACTTCGAGCTTGCGGCTGAGTTCGGCGACCTCCCGGTCCGGCATCGATCGCACATCCACAAACCGGTCCATCGCCGCCGACACCCGCTGGTTCATCTCATCGAGTTTCAGCGGGCCAAAGGAGAATCCCAAGATTTCAAATTGGCTGCGATCGTGCCGCTCGAATAACTCCGCCATCAGATAGCTGGTGGCGTGATTGTGAAAGTCCGCGGAGAAATAGCCGATGCGAATCCTGTCGCGCCGGGGCCGGCGTGGAATTGCGGCGGCGGAGGAACGCGCCGGAACCTTGTCGCGCGCATAGATCTGCGCCGCCTGCTTCTGCACCTCTGGAGAACCGCTGATGGCCAGCACCGCGAATGGGAGCGCTGCTTTCAGCCCACGACCGATGAGAGCTTCCAACTGGCGGCACTCGCTTTCAGTATTCTCCCAATCGCAGAGGAGCCTCTTCATATACAGCCGCATTCCGCTCAGATATTCATGGTCCGGCTTGAGCAGGAGGGCCTTATCGAAGCTCTCCAGAGCTGCCCGGTACTGCTTGAGGGCCAGGAGAGAATTGCCCCGGTTGTTGTGGGCTTCCACGTAATCCGGCTTGAGGAGGATGGCCCTGTCAAAGCTCACGAGTGCCGCCTCGTGCCGCAGCAGGGTATGCAGCACACTGCCTCGATTGTTGTGCGCTTCCGCGTGGAGCGGATTCAGAAGGATGGCCTTGTCGTAGCTCTGCAGAGCCGCCTGGTACTGCTGAAGTGCATAGAAAGAATTGCCGCGGTTGTAGTAGGCGTCCACAAACTCCGGTTTGAGCAGGATGGCCTTGTCGTAGCTCTGCAGGGCCGCCTGATATTGCTGAAGAATATACAGGGTATTGCCACGGTTGCCGTAGGCCTCCGCATAGTCCGGCTTGAACAGGATGGCCTTGTCATAGCTCTCGAGCGCGGCCTCGCGCCGCCCCAGAACATTCAGTACACTGCCGCGGTTGTGGCAGGCCTCCGCAAACTCCGGTTTGAGCAGGATGGCCCTGTCATAGCTCTCGAGCGCCGCCCGGTACTGCTGAGCAAGATAGAGTTCATTGCCACGGTTAAAGTGGAACGCTGCATCTCCTGGTTGTTGCTGAACCGGACTGTCGCCCGGCCCTGGCGCGGGCGCGGATTCTGCTGCCATGGATGCGAGGGCGGAGTCCCATGAGCCGGCGATCTTGTTCCAATCGAAGGTGGACCTGGCCCATTCACGCATGGACTCTCGCGCCGTCTCGTTCGGAGGGTGCAAAAGCAACTTCACTGTTTCCCGGACAAACTCTGCTTTCTGTCCGGGGTCTGTGATCCCGAAATGGAACTGGTACGGTTGTATCCAGTCGTCCTTGGTCTTTTTGGAGTGGATGAAAACCCCTCCGTGTTGCGATTTCTCTCCCATCGCGGCGAAATCGGTTGTGACCGGGATGGCCCCCGCGGCCATGGCCTTTGAGAGCGAGATGCAGTCGATCTCAGTGAACTCTGAAGGATAGGCGAAGATGTTTGCCTTATGGTAGAGCTGGGCAATCTCGCTGTGGTTGATCCTGCCGCATTCTTCAACGCCGAGTTGCTTCATGCGTTCCTGCATCCTAATTTTCCATTGCAACATCTGTGCGTTCGATGCATATAAGGAATTCCACACTCCCCAGCCATAGGCCCATTGCGCTTTGACGTCTGGCACCTGCTTTTTGATCTCTTCGAAGCAATCCAGGAATGCCTCAATGCTGCGGTCTGCCGACGAGGTGTTGATCATCAGAAGCGGGTCACGGTTGCCAATGCCCTCAAACAGTTCTGCGTCGATGCCATTGGGGATAATGACGAACTTCTCGTCGGGAATATAGGGCAAC
>Ga0224557_1004205_pt1 | contig 10661 bp, 7 predicted proteins | sample 714S31014metaG_FD_180677 | JGI IMG/M metagenome (GOLD analysis project Ga0224557, IMG submission 180677) | Peat soil microbial communities from Stordalen Mire, Sweden - 717 S3 10-14 | ecosystem: Environmental > Terrestrial > Soil > Wetlands > Peat | place: Sweden: Norrbotten County, Stordalen... | reverse complement strand
AAGGAGGTGCTCGCTAATATCTAAAACGACCGAGTGTCTCATTCGACCTGACGGGTTCCGGATCGGGGTCGGCGCTCACGCGACGTTCACCCAAAATACCCTTAGCAGCCAGGCAATCAGCACGGGCACACTTGATGTCACGTTGACAGGGGCCGGAACATTGTCTAACTCCAACGAGACCTTGACGCTGCCCGCAAGTGGGAATAATGGGTCAACGTTCACGACTGGTTACAATCTGGTAACCATGACCAATGCGGGAACGTTGCCCGCCAAGGAGCTCACCTCCACAATCGCTGTTTCGGGGGGATCCGATTTGGCGGCCGCGGCCTACGCATGCGAGATCAGCTTTGCTGGTCCAAACGAAACGCTTCCAGTTGTTATCTATAACGGACTTCTGAGCGGTTTGGTCGGGTCGACACCCATCGCCGGCACCATCCCGGTCAGTGGCACCGACGGTTACAGCCTGGAAATCTTCGCTGGGAATATATCGACCTCGTGCGGAACTGTAACTACACCAGGTGCCACACCTGTTGCGGGCCCGAGCGGTGCGCCCTCGTTGCTTGACAATTCCGAAGGCGAGACCATCACAGTAAGTAACACGATTGGGTACTCGGACTAGTTAGTTCGACTTTCAGTAGTGGGAGGGCCTTTACGGTCCTCCCACTACTGGCCAACCGGAATTCGAAGGATCGAAAGGGAGTTGATGAAGCAACTATTCACCGAGAGTCGAGGGGGGACAACCCTTGCTCTCGGTGCGCCCATCGGGGGTCCATCGGGTTCCGAACGCAGTACGGCGGGTCTGACGAACAAAACAGCGGTGACCCGCTTTAACCATTCACCGTCGGGTGATGATACGGGAAGAATTGTTTGCGGACGTCGTCCAACGGCAGCGGTTCTTCGCGATCCGATCTCCCCGATCCCTTCGTTCGCAGAGGCACCCATCCCCTTGTGGGATTCTTTCGTCGGCTTGGAAGCACTGTCTCGCCGCGCTTCGGTTCCGAGCCGATCGGTAAGCGAGATCGGTGGTAGCGACGATGCGCTTGACCACTTGACATTTGTAATTCTCAAAATGTTGCGGTTCTCACAGGCGGGGCATTTCAACCCGTCCCGTTTGTTCCGCATCAGCAGTGGCTTCCTTTCTGGGAACTCGCTGGCAGCAAAGGGTGACACTTTGATCCACGGGCCACATTTGGTCGCCCAGTCCGTGGGGAGTGAATGGCGAACCCATCGCCCGTATCAGGGAAACATCCAAATCAACTAACTAAATGGGAGACCGAACAAAATGAAACTTTTCAAATTTAAGAATATGGCGATGATGGGGGCGTTGAGCCTCGCGGGCGTAGGCCTGATCGGGGTCGGCGCTCACGCGACGTTCACCCAGAATACCAATAGCAGCCAGGCAATCAGCACGGGGACACTTCATGTCACTTTGTCTGGGGCCGGAACATTGTCTAACTCCAACGAGACCTTGACGTTGCCCGCAAGTGGGAATAATGGGTCAACGTTCACGACTGGTTACAATCTGGTAACCATGACCAATGTGGGAACGTTGCCTGCAGGCGAGATCACCTCGACAGTCGCTGTTTCGGGGGGATCCGGTTTGGCGGCCGAGGCCTACGCATGCGAGATCAGCTTTGCTGGTCCAAATCAAACGCTTCCAGTTGTTATCTATAACGGAACTCTGAGCGGTTTGGTCGGACTCACAAATATTACCGGCACCATCGCGGTCAGTGGCACCGACGGTTACAGCATGGAAGTTTACGCTGGGAATATATCGACCTCGTGCGGAACTGTAACTACACCAGGTGCCACACCAGTTGCGGGACTGAGCGGTACGCCTTCTTTGGACTACCTTGCCGAAGGCCAGACCATCACAGTCAGTAACACGATTGGGTACACCGCCTAGTCAGTTGGTCTTTCAGTAGTGGGGGATCCTCGCGGGTCTCCCACTACTGGCCAACCGGAATTCGAAGGATCGAAAGGGAGTTGATGAAGCAACTATTCACCGAGAGTCGAGGGGGGACAACCCTTGCTCTCGGTGCGCCCATCGGGGGTCCATCGGGTTCCGAACGCAGTACGGCGGACCTGGGCGGTTCAACGGGATCGACGTCCTTTGGTCACGCACAATTGGTTGAAAGCGTCGGGGGATCTGTTTGTGGACCGCGGAGGGCAACGTGGCCTTGCACTGCCGAGTCCTTGGCGGCAGTTAGCAAGGGTGACGCGCTAACCCACGGACCGTATTTGGTCGCGTGGCCAGTGGGGAGCCAGTGGGAACCCACCGCCTGCATCATGTGGCTGTCCAAATCGATCGATAGCAGGGAAGCAAGATGAAGCTTTTTAGACTCAGAAATATGACCATGGTGGGAGTGATGAGCCTCGCAGGCTTGGGCCTGATCGGTGTCGGCGCTCATGCGACGTTCACCCAGAACACCACCAGCAGCCAGGCAATCAGCACGGGCGCGCTCGCCGTAGCCGTGTCAGCGCCGAATTCTTCATGCCTCAGTTACACGGACGGTTGTCACTCGCTCACCTTGAACGCACTTGGGCTGGTTGGCTCGACATTCACTACTGGCGATCAAGCGGTCACAGCCACCAGTACCGGTAGCCTTCCAGCGTATGAAACCGGCTGGACGCTCACTGCCAGCCCCCAAAGTCAGTTGGCGAGTGAGGCCTCCGTCTGCATCGTCAGGCAGGCGGCGAGCGGTTCGTGGCCGGGCCGTTGGGTGTATTACAACGGTCCTCTGTCCGGTGTTAACGGCGTTCTGGTGCCCATTAAAGGGTGGCCGGCGTTGATAACGGGAGGAGCAACGGATACCTACATCGTCAATGTTTACGCTGGTACTGAAACGACGGCGTGCGGCGCAGCTACGTACAGTTCCACGCCACAGTGGACCGCTGCGACGACGGGTTCGAGCACGGCGCCAGTCCTCAATAGCGACTCCGGGGGTTTCAGCATGACCGTAAGCGTCGCGCTGACGTATGGCGATAGTGACTAAGCACATTCGCCAATGGTTGTGGGGAGGTCTTAATGGGTCCCCCGACAACCAACTGTCTTCTGGCGGTCAAGTTGATATGGAAATCGGTACACGCCACCCGGATCGTAAGGTAGAGATCCGGTTCCAATGCGAGGGCGCGTTGAACGGGCGACACCCTGACAGGCAGCAAGAAAGAAGAGAAGAGGGAATGGTATGAAGCTTCGTACAGTTCCAATGGTGGGGGCGATGAGCATCGTGGGCTTGGGCCTGATCGGTTTCGGCGCTCACGCTACGTTCACGACCAGCACCTCAAGCGGCCAGACGATCACGGCGGGCACGTACGACCCCACGCTGGTGGGGTCATGCGCCAGCGGGACGAACTGTCCGGTTGCCGTCGGCAATATTCTGTACAACCTGTCGCCCGATAGCACCGTCCTAACATTCACCGCTGATACGCCGACCGCCGCGTCGTTTACTACGGGCGACGAAGAGGTCACCGCGACCAATACCGGCAATCTTCCTGTGGGTGACCCCACTTGGGTAATCGGGGCGAACGTTGGCCCCGATCTGAAGAGCGAGGCCTACGTCTGCGCGACCAGCACCGGCATTGGGACAGATAATACCAACATCGTGCTTTACAATGGCCCGCTGAGCGGGTTTACTGGCACGTCATACTCGCTAAGCAATGACGTGCTTTCGCCGTCGGGTGCGACGCCCACCGCAACCTCAGGTTCGACCGACAATTTCGTTGTTGATGTCTATGCCGGCAGCGAACCAACGCTGTGCGGCACCAATACCGCCGCGGGTACCCCCGCAACGCCGGGCCCCAGCAATGCACCAGTTATCAGTGGTGCTGCGCTCGGCGAGAACATTGCCGTCAACGTCCAGTTGACGTACCAGGACTAGGGGCTTCTCGAAATGTCAGGACTGATCGAACAACGACGCAATCGCTGCAGCAAGTGCGAAGAAACTCGGGTATGAAATGAGACTTCGAGGGATCTCCATGGCCGGGGTTACCGGACTCGTAGGTTTAAGCTTGATTGGTGCCGGGGTGTACGCGTCAGCATCGCCGCAACCTCCTCAGTTCACAACCGTTTCGGGGCTCAGCGTGTTGCTGTCTGCCAGTGGTGCAACCGGCAACGGCACACCGAACATCGCCCTGGGATCGCTCGGACCGACCGGTTCGTCGTTCATGACTGCTCCCACGCTCATTACAATCACAAACAACGGCACCTTGGCGGCTTCTGAAGTCGCGCTGCAACTCAGCGACCAAAACAACAACAACAACCTCGAACGTGAAACGTGGGCCTGTCTTTACAGCAACGGGAGCATCTTCGTCAATGAACCCTTGACCATGGTGAAGGGATACGGCCAGGTCGCTATTGGCAATCTGACCCTCGCGCCTGGAGCCACGAACTCGTACACGGTCGTGTACTACGCCGGCTCGAGGGAGAATACCGGCTGCGGCCGTGCCTTCACGGGCTATAGCGCGACGCCCTATAACGGGTACGCCGGGCAGTACAACTCAACCGAGCCGTTCCCGACGAGGACGACGAACTCAGCGGCCGCCTCTCTTAGAAACCCCGCCGAAGACGGGACCATCACGCCGACCGTCACGGCCACCTTCTCGGCGGCGTCGATCCCCACTCCGACAGTGGCGATCACGAACATTCCAACGTCGGCTACCTACGGCGGCAGTTTCAACCCGACCTTCACCACCTCCGGTGATGGCAAGGTGTTCACTGCGACCTCTACGACCCCCTCGGTCTGCACCGTGAACGGCGGCACCGGGACGGTCAACTACGTGGGCGTCGGTACCTGCACCCTCACCGCCTCGGTCGGGGCGACCACGGACTACACCGCGGCAACCGGATCGCCGCAGAGCTTCCTGGTCGGTCCGGCCACCCCGACGGTGTCGATCACCAACATGCCCACATCGTTCACCGTCGGCGGCAGTTTCAACCCGACCTTCACCACCTCGGGTAACGGCACGGTGTTCAGCGCAACCTCCTCGACCCTCTCAGTCTGCACGGTGAGCGCTACCGGGACGGTCAACTACGTGGGCGTCGGCACCTGCAGCCTCACCGCTACCGTCGCCGCGACCACGGACTACACCACGGCGAGCAGCACCGCGACGACGCAGTCCTCGAGCGCCCCGGCGGCGCCTCTTCCCACTCCGACGGTGTCGATCACCAACATCCCCTCCTCGGCCATTTACGGCGGCAGTTTCAACCCGACCTTCACCACCTCGGGTAACGGCACGGTGTTCAGCGCAACCTCCTCGACCCTCTCAGTCTGCACGGTGAGCGCTACCGGGACGGTCAACTACGTGGGCGTCGGCACCTGCAGCCTCACCGCTACCGTCGCCGCGACCACGACTTACACCGCGGCAACCGGCACGCCGCAGAGCTTCCTGGTCGCTCCGGCGACCCCGACGGTGTCGATCACCAACATGCCGGCATCGGCCAGGAAGGGCGGCAGTTTCAACCCGACCTTCACCACCTCGGGTAACAGCACGGTGTTCACTGCGACCTCTACGACCCCCTCGGTCTGCACGGTCATTGCCACCGGGACGGTTCACTTCGTGGGGACCGGTACCTGCAGCCTCACCGCTACCGTCGCCGCGACCACCAACTACACCACGGCGAGCAGCAGCGCGACGACGCAGTCTTCGAGCGCCGCAAAGACGACGCCGTCTTCAGGCGCCGCAAAGCTTCCACCGGTCAAGATCCCATCGTCGGCTCCGGGAACCGGAGGGGGTGCAATGGCGAGGTTCGCTCACAACGCGGGACTCCTGGCGTCCGGCGGCTCGCTCGTATTCGCCGGACTCGCAGCGATGACACTCGCCCTTCGTCGTCGCCGACTCTCGAGTCGCCCCAAGTCATAGAGCGGCATCGAGCTAGACAGATGCGAGTAGGTCGAACGCGCAGCGGGCACGACACCAGCGGCCCGGTTTGTTCCGCTGGTGTCGTGCCCGCCTCCCATTGGTCAGTAATCCCGTGTGCCTCCCGTGGCCGCGCTCGATGCGGAACCCACAGCGTCAAGACTGGGCGCTGGTCCGTTTCCGCACGATTTGGGGGGCGGGGCAGCAGTCGCCGTGTGGCCGAGAATGCGGGCCCTCTCCACCATCGGGGCGTGGGGCCATCGTCGTTGCCCTCGATTCTCGTCGTCGGGCGGGGGCCTGAGCAGTTTGAGCCCTCGGGGGGTGTTGAAGGGTGACCCAGTCGGCCGCAGAGCGCTATGGATAGACTCCCGTGCGGTCGTTGTCGTAAGCGAACGAATGATTACTATTGCCCGCATCCCCCTTGGAGGGTGGACGGTTCAGACGGGCGGTTGCCAGTGCACGGTACGCCGCCCTTGAGGGAGTGACGATGGCAAGACGTTCGAAGACCAGGGACAACGACACCAGCGCGGTGAAGGTCAGTTCGAACACTGAGGACGGGTCCCCCGGGTCGGTAGCGCGTCCCAGGTTCTCGAAGTTCGCAATCTTGGCCAAGTGGCTGCGCAGGATCTTCTCAACGATAGTGGTGCTGATAGTGCTGGCTGCGGTGGGGGTCGGGAGCGTCGCTCTGTTTCAAGGAACCTGGCAGGTGAACCCGATCGTCTCGGGCAGCATGCGTCCGGGGTTTCCGGTCGGCGGCGTCGTAATCAGTGAACGAGTCCCCGTGGACCAATTGCTCCTTCGTGACGTGATCGTGTTCAGGAGTCCCGACAATCCCGCTGATCTGATGGTCCACCGTATCGTCGTCATGTCCAAGGACAAGTCCGGGGACCTCGTGATCAAGACCCAGGGCGATGCGAACGATGTCCGAGACCCGTGGACACTGTCGATACGCGGCAACTACGCCTACGTTGCGCGCTGGTCGCTGCCCCTGCTCGGCTACCTTGCCGTTGCCTATCAGAACAACCGTGGCTTGGTGTTGCTCGCAGCGGGCATCGTGCTGATAACAGCCGCGACCTCGACGATACTAAGACAACGCCGACGCGGCGAGGCGCCTGAAGAACCCGACGAGTCCGAATCCACAAGGTCTCTCGACACCGCAGCGACGTCGCCCACGAGTGCAGTTGAAGACGCAGCTATCGCTTCGAGCATCGCGGAGAGCGACGGCAATCCAATGGAGTCGTCCGCGGAGAGCCCCGGCGAATCCGAACCCCCGATTGATGCGCCATCACCGCAGAGGCCTCAGTGGCGGCATCGATTTGGGATGAAAGAGGACTAGTTGCAGTCAATGCTTTGACCGACGGCCCATGCGGGGCCGAGGTTCACCGGACAGATGCCACCAGTTGTTGCTGCCGCATTGGTCCTTGGACGACGGGTGCCGCTGATGCTCGCAGCAAACGTCGACGATGGTGACCGCAGCGTCCGTGATCGCGGGGGTTGCAGTCACAATTCGTGAACTTGGTTAAGGGGACTCGTCGGTGGAGTGGCCGAAGAGTCCAGGTCGCGCCATCAGGTAGGGCAATATTCGTATCAGTGCATACTTGTTGACTTCGTCGACGTGCTCCCGCCCTTGACGGTGGCAGTAAGGGTCTCGTGGAACGGCGTCTTCACGTTTGCGTTGGCTAGTGCGCTTCGACCACTCGACGAAACCGTGAGCGTCAAGACCCCACTCTTACCTTTCGCCAGGCGGTACGGCGCGCTGGTCAGGACGACTTTGATCGTCTTCGTTACCTTCTTCGTGATGGTCCACTGTCCCGACTTCACGCTCACTTTCTTAGTGGTGGTGATCTGTCCGAGCGACCTGACCAGTCCTGAACACGTGGCCCTTGCACAGCTCAGCTTCACCGACTCGTGAACGACACCGCCCGACTTGGTGAATGTGTCGAGGTTGATGACGATCTTCGGCACGGGCGTCGCCGGCGGCCCGGACGAAGTTGCCGATCGGACCGCGAAACTCTGATGTACCTCGGGAGCGGCCGAGTAGCTCACGCTGGCCGCCTGGTTCGCGTCGATGACGCAGGTACCCACGCCGGTGAGCGAGACCTTGGAACCGGTGATGGTGCACGCTCCCTTGGTCGAAATGGCGTCGATGTGGAAGGTGACCGGGTTCCCCGAGCCCCCGCCGGTCGCCGAGATGGTGTAGGTCCCGCCCACCCCGGGCGACGACGGCACGATCGAGGTGAAGGCGATAACCTGGCTGCCGGGCGGCGGCGGGCCCGACCCGCTGGCCGCTTCAATTGAGAAGGCCTGCTGGACCTCGGAAGCAGCCGAGTAGTTGGTATCACCCGCCTGGTTCGCGTCGACGACGCAGGTGCCCGCGCCGGTGAGCGAGACCGTCGCACCGGCGACGGTGCAGGCGCCCGCAGTCGAGGTGGTGTCAATGGAGAAGGTGACCGGGTTCCCCGAGCCCCCGCCGGTCGCCGAGATGGTGTAGGTCCCGCCCACCCCGGGCGACGACGGCACGATCGAGGTGAAGGCGATAACCTGGCTGCCGGGCGGCGGCGGGCCCGACCCGCTGGCCGCTTCAATTGAGAAGGCCTGCTGGACCTCGGAAGCAGCCGAGTAGTTGGTATCACCCGCCTGGTTCGCGTCGACGACGCAGGTGCCCGCGCCGGTGAGCGAGACCGTCGCACCGGCGACGGTGCAGGCGCCCGCAGTCGAGGTGGTGTCAATGGAGAAGGTGACCGGGTTCCCCGAGCCCCCGCCGGTCGCCGAGATGGTGTAGGTCCCGCCCACCCCGGGCGACGACGGCACGATCGAGGTGAAGGCGATCGTTTGGCCCACCGCCTGGACCGTCAGTGCGTTCGAGGTCGCCTCGAGGTAGTTCAGGTCCGCACCGTCCGCGTTGTAGGTGGCGGTGACGCTTACTCCGGCAGCCTCGGCGTCAATCGTGCAGCTTCCGGTGTACAGCATTGCGGTGCTGAGGGCGAGCAGGGCGCTGCACGACTGGCTCGAGCTATCCGTGACGGTGACCGCCTCACTCGGCACGGCGCCGCCGGAAGGCACGACCAGGCTGACGTCGTAGGTATTGTTTCCGAAGACCGGACTTCCGGTGAGGCTGAGCGACGCCGAGGCGATCTGGTCCTCGAAGGAACCGGCGTCGCAGTTGGCCCCGGCCACCCCGGGGCGGAGGTCATTGCGCTCGTCGGTCGTGGTCGTGCAACTCGCCGCGGGAACCTCCTCGAAGGCGGAACTGCCGCGTCCAATCGCGAGGGTCTCGGGCCCGCTCGAGCCATTCTCGGCCAGCGAAGCGGCGAGGTCGATGGAGGCACTGTTGACGACGTCGCTCGCGCCGAAAACACAGGAGTCGTCGGATTCCACATTGTAGCCGCCGTCGACAACCGCTCCGTCACAAGGAGAACTGTCCAATATCGAGTTCGCGACGCTCGTGGTGGCGCCGGTCTCGCTTTCAACTCCACCGCCAGAGGTGGTGGCCGTGTCATTGGCGAGCGTGTCATTGGTGAATGTGGCGATACCCTGGTTGTCGACTCCACCGCCTGTCCCCGCCGAATCACCCGAGAGCGTGTCATTTACGAGAACGGCCGTCGCACCTGCGGCATTGAAGAGGCCGCCACCGGAGGTGGTGGCCGTGTCATTGGCGAGAGTGTCATTGCTCAAGGTGACGGTGCCGCCCGCGTTGTCGACCCCGCCGCCAGAAGCACCAGACACACCAGCGGTAATTGTGACGTTGTCGATCGTTGCCGTCCCCCCGGTGATGGTGAAGACACTGCCAAGGCCCCCGCCACTCACCGTCGGCGCTCCGGCGCCGGTCCCCTGGAGGGTGAGGGTGTCACCGGTAGGGACATCGATAGTGTCATTCTCGTCGTAGGTCCCGACGGCGACCTCGATCGTGACCTCCGAGGAGACAAACGCCTCGGCGGCGGTTATCGCCACTTGGATGCTCGAGCAGGCGTTGCTCGAGCTCGTGCAGTCGCCCGTACCGGACGGACTGACATTCACGTACAACGTGACGGCCGTGGCGGCCGTGGCCAGCGGTGCTGGCATGAGGAAGAAGGCTGCTGCTAATAGCAGCGCGCTACCAGGAAGGAGGACGCTCCGGCGCCAGACAACGGGCAAGGTTGGGCCTCGCTGGTAGCTCTGGCAGTTGCCGCTTGACCCGGCTCGGGTGCGCCCACCAAGCAGGCGACCCCTCGCACCGCGGCGTCGCCAGCCGGTCATCCCGTTCCTCCTGATAGAAGCCACGTGCAGAAATGATTTTATCAGTACGTACACAGGTCTTGGTCCGCACCCGCCGTCAGAGCGAGGAGTACAGGGTCCGACTCGTACACGGAAAGGGCGGCGATATTAGGTGGAACTGGAGTCTTCACACCTTCAGTTCACCGGAAGAGAGAGCGGCACGTCTTCGGTGTGAACTCTTGACGGGGCTTCTGGGCCATTGGTGGCGCTGGACGAAGATCACGCCGTGGCGGACGCGGGACTCGCGTTGGTGGGCGTACTCAGCGAGAAGCGCAACTAAAGTTCGCCGCAGTGCAGATGCGTCTCGCTCGGCATCAGTCCGGTCGGACTCGTGGCGGCCGGCCTCTTGAGCGGCCGCTACGGCGTGCGGGACTACTTCGTCGTGACGAGCCTGGTGTGCTTCGTGCCGGGACTCTTCATCATCGCGTCGAAGAAGGTCAGCGAGATCTACCGACCCCGCGCATGTCAGTAAATCGGCAGCTGCGGAGCGAGGCAGAGCGGCAGCCCGACGAGGCGTGAGCCTTTCTTGGCGCTGCCCGGGTAGATCA
>Ga0224557_1004199_pt1 | contig 10670 bp, 10 predicted proteins | sample 714S31014metaG_FD_180677 | JGI IMG/M metagenome (GOLD analysis project Ga0224557, IMG submission 180677) | Peat soil microbial communities from Stordalen Mire, Sweden - 717 S3 10-14 | ecosystem: Environmental > Terrestrial > Soil > Wetlands > Peat | place: Sweden: Norrbotten County, Stordalen... | reverse complement strand
TATTGCCGGAGACTCCGGCAGCGCGCAGCGGCTCATCAGGTGTGTCGAGCAGAAGCTGCGGCGTGGGATCGCCGCCGAAGTACTCGCGCACGCGGCGGTGAATGGTGGCTGCGGCTTTGCCGTGCAGTTGCTGGTAGAGGATCGATTCGAGCAGGGACTCGAAGGGCGAAGTGGTGTGGTCGAGGCGCAGGGTGAAGGGTCCTGCGCGTTCGATGAGCATGGCGAGTTTGGGGTCGCTGCCCTTGAGGTGCTCCACTGCCTTGACGGGATCGAAGGGTAGTTTTCGGCTGCGGCCGTCGTGAATCATGGATGGAGTGTACCGCAGGTGCGCGGCGCACTAACTGAGTCTATTTGCCGCCGACTGGGTCCCCAGTTCGATGGTCCTCGATCTGGAAGGCGAGAAACTCGTGGACTGCCTTGAGCGCCTCGGAATCATGCGTCACGATTCTTACCATAGCTCCTCGTTGTGTCGGCAAGTAGGTGTATGTAATCTCGCCACGCTTCTGCTTCATCATCGGGACGCCGGGAGGGATCGTATTATGGATGAACATCGGAATTTCAAAGTCATTCGCGCTGAACATCGCGGCGATATGCTTGAGATGTTCTCTGATCTGGTCCCGGATCGCAACGTCCGATTCATGATTGGCGTCGACCTCGATAATCCCTCCGTCTGACAATTGCTCAAAGTGATGCTTCGTATTCTCGTGCGAAAATCCCATTGCGTGGTCCCCGCGCATGTCCACGCCTGCCGCGTGCTCGTCAGGGGATTCCTGGCGCGGCACGCCTTGCATGTTGTCCTGCGCGTGGATTATCAGGGATGCGAGCACGACGCACACCAGCAGAGCTATTTTCAAGGTGATTACCTCCTGAAATCGTCGAATCGAGTTTGTCTGGCTTTGGCAGCGATTCCAGGAATCTTCCACTCTCGCCACCGTCTAGAGTTTGCAATCGAGATTGCCATGTCTCAACCGTTGCCGAGAGCCAGTCCCGCAGTCTCGTCAAATCGAGGATTCTCTTGTTCAGCGCATCCAAATGCCTGGCGCCTAGTTCAGCGACCTTTCGGCAGGGCGGGCGGCCCGCCCGTCGCTGTTTCAGGACATCTGCAAGTTCCGAGAGGGTGAAGCCGACACGAATGGCGCTTCGAATCATCTGGACGAGGGCCAGGGTGTCAGGCGGGTAGAGCCGATATCCTCCGGGGGTCCGGATCGCGATTGGAAGAAGGCCGAGCTTCTCGTAATGACGAAGCGTGTCAGGGCTTATGCCCGCCGCCCGGGCGAGTTCACCCGACTTCAATGGGCGGGTTGTGCGATCTCTCGCCATCCCGACTTCATTATCAACTGCCGAATGCGTTCCAGAGTCAAGGGACCAAAACAAAACGCAAAAGGCCTCCCGCGGTTGCGTAGCGCGGGAGGCCTACAAAACGGCAGATTCGATCAACTGCCTGAGCTATTCACAATGGTGATTTGCGTTTCGCCGTTGTTTTCGCTCGCGGATCGGTTGACCGTCACGGTGACGGAATTGGCGCCATTCTGCATCGTGATCATTCCGCCGGCGCCGGTCGTCATGGTCTGTGCATTGGGGCCGGCCTTGTCCTTGTAGAAGGCGATGACCTTGTCCGGGGAGTCGGGCGTGAGGAAGCTTGCGGTGACCATGGTTTTTCCGGCAATGGTCATGCGCAGGCCGCCTTTGCGCTGCGTGGCTCCGGGGTAGATGGCAATTCCCAGATCGCTCTCTGTGAACGTTTCCGATGAATTGGCGGTAATGGTGCCCTTCGGCGTAGTGACGGTGATGTTCCCGCCCGCATCTTTGTGGATCGAATGGGCAACGCGATAGATTCCGTAGCCAACGATGCCGGCGACGACGACGCCCAGGCCGACAAAGACTGCCAGGATGATGAGGATGATTTTCAGCGCGCTGGAACCTGACTTGGGTGGTGGCGCGCCAACAGGCTGCGGGACCGGCTGAAATGAACCGGGCGGCGGGACCTGACTGCTTGTGGGATCGGCCATAGTCACATCCTTTTCGTTCAGTGTTGTGCTTGTGAACTCATTCGGGGACCGTTTTGAGACCCAGCCAATATACCTCATCTAAGGCCCCTTCGTTAACCGGCTCTTTGCCGCAACGAATAATCGCGCCGGAGCCTTAACGCGGAATTCATTCCCGATTCGCCAGTCGGCGGCCCCGCCCCAGGCTGGCGCCGCCGTACAATTCAAGCCTGCCCGCTTTACCATCAAGAGGTAGACTCAGGAGCTCCACCATGAAGATGCGGCCGGGAACGCAAACCGGTTTTCTGTTGTGCGGCAAGGAATGGATTGACGGAGAAGCGCTTGAAGTGCGGTCGCCGTGGGATCAGGGGCTGGTAGGCCGGGTCACTGTGGCCACGCGGGCCGATGCGCGCCAGGCCTTGAATCACGCCGTAGCAAGCCTGCGCCGCACGCGGGCTTTGCCGCGATGGAAGCGCCGCGAAATCCTCGAAGACGTGGCCGCCGCGCTTATTGAACAAAAGGAGCGCTTCGCGCAGCTGATCGTCGCCGAGGCGGGCAAACCGGTGCGCATGGCGCGGACGGAAGTGGATCGCGCCGTGCTCACCTTCAAGACGGCCGCCGAAGAAGCTGCGCGGTTGGGCGGCGAGAGCATTCCTCTGGATTTAACCGAAGGCAACGAGGGCCGCTGGGGGCTGGTGCAGCGCTTTGGCGTGGGTCCGGTTCTGGCGATTACGCCGTTCAATTTTCCGTTGAACCTGGTGGCGCACAAAGTTGCGCCGGCCATCGCCGCGGGCTGCCCGGTGCTGGTGAAACCCGCGCCGCAAACGCCCTTCACGGCGTTGGCGCTGGGCGAAGTGATTCTCAAGGCCGGTTGGCCCGAAGAGGCGCTGGCCGTGCTGACGCTGGCGGACGCCGATACCGCGTGGCTCGCGGAAAAAGAGGATCGCATCAAGCTGGTGAGCTTCACCGGGTCGGCCAAGGTGGGCTGGGAGTTGAAAGCACACTCTGGGCGCAAGCGAGTCTTGCTGGAGCTGGGCGGGAATGCGGCGCTCGTGGTGCACGGCGACTGGAAGAACCTGGACGATGCGGCGTTGCGGACCGCGCACGGAGCGTTCGGTTTTGCCGGCCAGTCGTGCATCAGCGTGCAACGCGTTTTTGTGGAGCGCAGCATCTTTCAAACCTTCCTTTGGAAAGTGGTGGAAATTGCGGAGAAGCTGGTGATCGGTGACCCCTCAAACGAGGCCACTGAATTGGGCCCGATGGTCCGCCAGAGCGAAGCGGAGCGCGTGGAAGAGTGGGTGAAAGAGGCCGCCGCAAACGGGGCCAAGCTGGTGGCCGGTGGCGAGCGCAAGGGATCGATAATCACGCCGGCTATTCTGACCGGTACCAAACCCGGCATGAAGGTTCGCGATGAAGAGGTCTTCGGCCCAGTTCTGCTCATCGAGCCATATGACGACTTCGAGGATGCGCTTTCGCAGGTGAACCACTCGAAGTATGGATTGCAGGCAGGCCTGCTGACGCGCGACTCCGGACGCATCCTCACCGCGTATCGCGAGCTGGAAGTTGGCGCACTGATCGTGGGCGACACGCCTAACTGGCGCCTCGACCCCATGCCTTATGGCGGAGTCAAGGACTCCGGCCTGGGCCGCGAAGGTATCCGCTGGGCCATTGAAGAAATGACCGAGCCGCGCATGCTGGTGATGGCGTCGCTGGGTTAGAGCGGAATCGCCGCCGATCCATAATCGGCGCGAATTCTCAAGTTGGAGACCGGCTATCCCTTTTGCTTGGCCTTGGCTCGCACTGCGGCCCAGCGCTTGCGCTGCGCATCGGCAATCCGCTTGCGCGCGTCGGCGCTTAAAACCCGCTTCTTTCTGGGTTTGCCTTTCACAGTCGTCTTTCCGGCTTTGCGTACGGATGTTTTCGACGCGGTCCCGATCGTGCTCAGCAGGGCACGCGCTTGCTGGAGCCTTGCAATCTCGGAATCTAATTGGGCAAGAATATTTTCAATGGCCATGTTCACAGAGTAAATCATCGGTTTCACATTCGCATAGCCTCGCGCAAGAGATTTTTCTTCACTTAGAAGGGCTTTTGAATCCATCATTGGCCTCTTGAGCCGAGTTACAACCACCGAGCGACTTACAAATACAGCCGTTTGATGCCGCCGTGGCCGGCGACAAGCTGTCTTTTGTGGTTATGGCTGGAGCCTGTTGACTTTTATCGGTCTGCTCCAGATACCTTCACGCCGAGGAAAATACAGCTGCGCACGTGCAGGAGTGCGGCGGGACAGGTCATAATCCCGTCCCGCCAAGTTACTTTGCCGCTTTGCGATGTCAAAACGGAAACTCCGGACTTATGTGCCGAGATACTCGACGTGCACATAGGTACCGAGGCGCACATTATAGGCAAGATACCAGCCGGGGTGGTCGGGATCTTCGTAGATCACGATGTCATCCGAGTCCCAAAGCCAGTCACCGCAGAATGCCAGATCGGCCGCAGCGACCGACCAGTACCAGTTATTGAACCAGAACCTGCTCGGCCCGCCACCGGCAATCCGCCATACGTGACTGGAACCAAAGCCGCCGGTGAAGTGGCCGTGTTGCCAGGGTTGGTCGAGATGGTAGTTCGGATCGTTCGGGCCGGTATCATGCCCAACCCACTTTTTCCCCTCCACGTGCGGAGCATTATTCGGATGGCCCAATTGGCCGGCATTGTCAGGTTTGGGCTCCGGAGTGGCTGGCGATTGATTGGAATTGTCAGGCTTGGGCGAAGGCGTAGCTGGAGTGCCGTGAGAAGGCGAGGGGCCGTGCTTCGGCGGAGCTTGGTGGCTGGCCGTTTTTTGCTGCGCCACTACCGGCACAGCGAAAACGAGCAAAGCCGCGAACGCAATGTGAATGGACTTCATCGATTCCTCCTGATGACCATGGGGATGAGCGAGGTACCCATCAAAGGCTTCAGTCGATGGGGAAAGTCAACGCCCAAGTTGCCCACCGGCATTCTTGCACAAGGCAGCGCTGACCGGCACGTGAAATTTTGTGCCGGACATTCTGCAAACGGGAGAACTTGTACTGCTGCTTCGGTCGGCCTACGCTGTCACTGCCACAGGCGCGCGCCGCCAGGCGTAAAGCGGGAATTGGTTCGCCATCTCCGCCACCTCGCCGCGGATTCGCGCAAGCGCCGCGTCGTCGTTGCGCTGCTCAAGAGCCTTGGCGATCCATGCGGCAATCGTGCGCATCTCCGGTTCCTTCATCCCGCGAGTCGTGAGCGCGGGCGTGCCCACGCGTATCCCCGAAGGTTTGAGTGGCGGATTGGTATCCCACGGAATGGAATTCTTGTTGACCGTAATACCGGCCTTGCCCAGCGCCAGCTCGGCGTCGGAGCCGAGAATGTGTTTCTCAAAGACATCCACCAGCAGGAGGTGATTATCTGTTCCACCAGAAACCAACCGAAAACCTGCCGCACGCAGGCCTTCGGCGAGGGCCTTGGCGTTGGAAACGATCTGCGCCGCATAGTCGCGAAACTCGGGGCGCAACGCCTCAGCGAGCGCTACAGCCTTGGCGGCTACGATGTGCATCAGCGGACCGCCCTGCTGGCCGGGGAACACTGATTTGTCGACGGCCGTTGCCAGATCCTGCGTGCAGATGATGAGGCCGGCACGCGGACCGCGCAGCGTTTTGTGCGTGGTGGTCGTGGTGATCTGCGCGTGAGGCACAGGCGAAGGATGCACGCCGCCCGCGACCAGGCCGGCAATGTGTGCCATGTCGAAGATATAAACCGCACCCACTTTGTCGGCGATCTGGCGCATGCGGGCGAAATCCCACAGGCGCGGATACGCACTGGCGCCGCCAATGATGACCTTGGGTTTTTCCTGGATGGCCACCGCCTCCATCTCGTCGTAGTCGATGGTTTCAGTGTCACGGCGCACGTGATAGAAGGTGGGGCGATAGAGCTTGCCGCTAAAGCTCAGGCGATGTCCATGAGTCAGGTGGCCGCCGTGCGAAAGGTCGAGGCCGAGAATGGTGTCGCCCGGCTGCAAAACGGCCGCGTAGGCCGAGGCATTGGCCTGCGAACCGGAGTGCGGCTGCACATTGATGTGCTCGCCACCAAAAAGTTGCCGTGCGCGGTCGCGGGCGAGATTCTCGACAATGTCGGCGTACTCGCACCCACCGTAGTAGCGGCGCCCGGGATAGCCCTCGGCGTATTTATTAGTGAAGATCGAGCCGGCTGCCTCCAAAACTGCTTCTGACACAAAGTTTTCGCTGGCAATCATCTCCAGCCCCTCGTGCTGGCGGAGAGTTTCCTGGTCAAGAGCGGCGGCGACCTCGGGGTCAACTTGGGCGAGTGTGAGAGACATGCGGTCCGTCATACTTGGAATTTTAGCTTGTTCTCCCCTGTGAGAATAGGTCGATCCCTATCCTTGAAGTGCAAATCCCGTAAACTGAATTCGGCGCTGATTTTCGTCGCCGATCGAGGATCTCGTGAAATCTCGACGCACGCAACTTATTCAGGTCCAACTTATTGGGATATTGCTCTGTGCGTTCTCCTGGCAGCTGGCCGCAGCCCAGACCGCGAGCCCGGCGGTGAACATCGACCCGGACCTGTTGGCCAAGGCGAGCGGCGGCGATGCGGCCGCGCAAGTCGAAGTGGGCGAGCACTATGCACAGGCGGCGGCGATCGAACATAACCGTGATCGGAGCGCCGAGGAATATCAGCTCGCGGCTGAATGGTACAGGAAGGCTGCCGACCAGAAATCCGCCGGGCAGAAATCCATCGACGCTGAACTCCATCTGGCCGCGCTTTACCGCGATGGCGGCAACGGCTTTCCCCGCGACATGGCGCAGGCCGCGGCGTGGTACACCAAGGCTGCCGATCAGGGAGACGTGGGCGCGCAGGGAACGCTGGGGGTACTCTACTCCATGGGTCAGGGCGTGCCGCACGACGATGTGGAGGCCTATTTCTGGTTCGACCTTGCCGCCTCAGTCAAATCGCCGAGCCAGGAAAAATATGCGGCAAACCGGCAGATGATCGGCGAACGGATCACTACCGACGAGTTGGCCGGTGTCGAAGATCGCGTGGCGGCGTGGAAGGCCGCGCACCCCCGGCCGGAAACAACCAGGTGAGCGTCGGAACATGGAACACGCCCGGTATGCTGATTGCATGACCGGCGCGCGCATTCTACGTTGTGTTTGTTGGCTGGCTTTGGCTGCGATGATCGTGGCGCAGCCCGGCAGACCGCAGGCGGGAGCTTCAACTGACAGCGTCACTCTCACGCCGGCTGTGGTCGAAGCCGGCTCGCCGGAGTTGATTCGCGTGCATGTGCCTTCGGACGCAGCGTTGGACGGCAAGTGGCTAGACCAAAAGCTCCAGTTCTTTCGCGGGCGCGACGGGCAAGCGTGGTATGCGCTGGCCGGAGTGGACGTGAAGGCTGCCGTGGGCCCTTCGACATTACAAATCACCGCGCACACGGCGGCAGGCGTAGCCACCGAGGATCGTCCAGCCGGCGAGGACCGCCCGGCAATCGATCTGAGCCGCACGATTCAGATTCTTCCCGCGCACTACCGGACGAGCACTCTTACCGTCGCGCCGAAGTTTGTTGAGCCGGGACCCGATGAGCTCGCGCGGATCAAAGCGGAAGTCGAGCTGAAGAGCAAAGTGTTTGCGTCGAGCGCGGCAAAGCCCCTATGGTCCGGAGACTTTCGCGCGCCGGTCAATGCCGCGCCCACCGACAGCTTCGGCACGCGCCGCACCTTCAACGGAGAGTTGTCCAGCATTCACGAAGGGATGGACTTTCGCGCTGCTACAGGAACGCCGGTGCGCGCAGGCGCGGCCGCTTTACTACGAAGGCAACTGCGTGGTGATCGACCACGGTTTGGGGCTGTTCACCATCTCCATGCATCTGAGCCGCATCGACGTGCACGAAGGCGACCGCGTGATCGCAGGCCAGCGCATCGGGCTCAGCGGAGCCACCGGCCGCGTCACAGGACCGCACCTGCACTGGGCAGTGCGCTGGCAGAATGCGTATCTCGATCCGGCCAAGATGCTCCGCATGGACCTGAGCTCAGTCCGATAGCGCGCAATTTGCTCTGGCCGTCCCTCTGAAAGGCCGGATTCGTGCACCACGCGGGAAGCTTGTCTTGACACGACTTCCGCAATCGTCTGTACTGTTGCGCATGCGAACATCAATGGCCTTTTTTCTTCCTTTTTTCCTGGTCGCAACTCTTCTTGTGACTGCGAACGCGCAGCAATCCGAGCCCAGCGCGCCCGGAACTGCTTCAGCAAACGAGGCAGCGCCCAAGCCCTCTCGGATGGTGGCTAGGGAGGTGTGGATTCACGCGCCTGAGTCCTTCCCCAACGGACTCGATGCGCTGGAAGTGTATATAGATCTGGCGGGGCGGCATCCGCTGGTAGTTCTGACGCATGGCACTTCAAACGAACCCGACGTCCGTGCGCATGTCACTCCCTGGGGCCAGTTTCCTCAGGCTGAGTGGTTCGCCGAGCGCGGGTACGTCGCCATCGTCGTGGTGCGCAGGGGGTACGGGCGCTCGGGTGGGCAGCAGGACTCGACCAATGGTGGCTGTGGCGCCAGGGCCGGCAGCTTTTATCAAACCGGCGAGGCAAGTGCGGACGATTTGCGTGCGGTGATGGACTTCGCCCGCAGCCTGCCTGAGGTCGATGGGGACACGATGCTGAGCGCCGGTGTCTCGACCGGCGGCTTTGCGCAGGTCGCGCTTTCCGCCGATCCGCCAAGAGGGCTGAAAGCCGCAATCAGCTTCGCCGGCGGACGCGGCGGCGACGGGCACGAGCACAACTGTAATCTGGATGGACTGATCGATGCGTTTCACGACTTCGGCAAACGAGCGCAAAAGCATGGCAGCCTGCCCATGCTGTGGATCTATTCCGAAAACGACCATTGGTTTCCGCCCGCGATGGCGCAGCAATTCGATACCGCCTATAAAAAGGGCGGCGGCGCGAATCAGCTTGTGATGGCCCCGCCTGACGGAGACGATGGACACCATCTTTATGGTCATGTCGCGGCGTGGTCCGATACAGTGACCGCATTTCTGAAGGCGCAGAACCTGCTGCCCCTCGGCGACACGGTGTTGCCCGCTCCGGAACCGCCCAACATACCCATGCCGGCCGAGTTGGCAGGCAAGGATCCCGACAAGAACAAAGACGCGTGGAGGCGCTTTCTCCTTGCCCCGCTCTATAAGTCACTTGCCGTAAATGAAAACGGTGAATCGTTTCTTTTTGCGGCCGGCTTCGATCAAACGCTGGCCGACGACGGCGCAATGGATCGATGCAGGAAAACCCCCGGCGGAAGCAAACATTGCACGATTATCGCCAGGACGCCGGGAATGAAGTAGCAGCCGGATGTCAGCGCGATTGCAAATCTTCTTCCAGCGCAGCGGCCGTGTCGAGCCCCGCCGCTTTTTCTTTCCGCAGCGCCCTGAACGCACGATAAACAAACGACCCCATGTACCATCCGTCGATGAATTTGTAGGGTGTTTCGCCGGTGGTGTAGTGGCCGCACGGCAGCACGCGCACTTCGTAATTCAATCCCGAGCGGCGAGCCGCTTCAATCACCTTGAGCGAGTACTCCAGCGGAAACGTGAGGTCGTACTTTGCATACACCATCAAAACGCGTTTCAAGGGGCCGCCGGCCTCAGGGCTGGCAAACTTTGTGTAGTAGCTGATGGGGCTGACAGGGGCCCATAGCGCGCGCAGTCGATCCTGCGTCAGGCCCGCGGCTGCCACTCCCGCGCGAATGTGGCGCGTGCTTTGCCCTGCCCAGACGACGTCGCCAAACGCGGTGGACGCGTGGTTGAAAGCGTTCACCCTCAGCCGGGGATCGTGCGCGCTGGCCAGGAAGCCATAGCAGGAGCCGAGGCTGGTGCCCAGCACGCCGAAGTGCTCATAGCCCTGCTCCTCGAGCCAGTCGAGGCAGCACCGAATATCGACCACCGCCTTCCTGCAGGCGGAAATGGTGCGGCCAACGTTGGCGCTCACGGCGTAGTCAGACCGCTCCAGCTCCGCGGGACGGCGAATGTCGTGATAGGGCTTCGAGAGCCGCAGCGCCGACACGCCCATACGATTGAAAAGCGTGCACAGCGAGTTGTGGCTGAATCCGTCGGCGTTCCATTGCGGCATCACCACGATGGCCTGCTTGGGCCGCGCCGGATCCTTGTGCGCTGGAGCCGGAAACCAACGCGCGTTCACCAGGTCGTTCTCCGGGTAAGGCGTGCGTTCCGGCGAAGTGAAGCGCAGATACTGGGCCCTAGGCAGCTTGCCCTCAGCCGCCTGCTGCTTCAGCTCGGCGTCTTTGGCCAGCGTCTCCGGACGCACGTTGGTTGGGAACAGCTCCGGATGGCGCTCTTCCAGGCGGAAGTCCGTGGGGCGGTCATAGCCGAAAAAGACGTCGCTGTGGCCGATGAGAAGCTCGTTGATGCGGAGCATCGCGGCTTCAGCAGCCGCGGGGTCGCGAACAATATCGGGATCGGGCACGGCGGCGCCAAAGCCGTGCGCCTCAAGAAACGGGGCGATCCATTCGAATCCCCACTCCAATGGGCGCACGACGCGGTTTTCGTCGCGCGTGCTTAGCCGCGTCTCCCACGCATACATCTTGCGCGCATACCAGCCAGTCAGCATGAATCTGCTTCAATTTTATCAGTGCCAGATGCGGGAATTGTT
>Ga0224557_1004198_pt1 | contig 10673 bp, 17 predicted proteins | sample 714S31014metaG_FD_180677 | JGI IMG/M metagenome (GOLD analysis project Ga0224557, IMG submission 180677) | Peat soil microbial communities from Stordalen Mire, Sweden - 717 S3 10-14 | ecosystem: Environmental > Terrestrial > Soil > Wetlands > Peat | place: Sweden: Norrbotten County, Stordalen... | reverse complement strand
GGCGGCGCTCAGTTGCTCCGCGCCGAGTGGCCCGACATCGGCGACATCGTAACCGAGCCTCCTGAGCAACAGGCCCATTGCCAGACGGCCGATCGGGTTGCCGGTGTGAATCATGATCCTCTTCACCCCGTACGGCACTCCGTAGAACGCCTGCTCAGCGAGCCACAGCGCTACCGGCATTGCCGTGTCGTACAGGTCGTTCTGCCCATAGGCACCGCCGAGATCGAAGTCCAGCCAGATCTCCTGGTACACCGGAGACGTACCCGAGCGAGGATCGCCCTCCAGCTCAACGATCGCTTCAGCCGAGGTCCGAACCGTGACGACACAATCCTCAGGACGGTCTGGGAACGTCCGCGTATCGTCTACGAACAGGATGTTCACGACTTCATACCTCACGGACGCTTGGTACGTTGCCCCTGCTGGTTAGGTGTCGTCCGTCTAGCCCTGTCGGATAAGGACGTTCCGGGACCCGGGCACCGATGTTGCTGGCGTCGACCGCCACCCAGATCGACGTCCCGATGATCACCAGCCAGATGACTGCTACTCCCGCCATGATTCAGACCTCCTTGCAATGTCTGGCAGCTTTAGGGGACTAGGACGGCCGGATGCCCGATCACCATCCATTGGAACTCAGCGTGTCCGCGCTCGTGATAGTCGCCGTGCAGTAGCCGGAACTACCTTGCTGATTCGAGAAGTAATAGGTTCCGTTCGCAGTCGTCTCTGGATACTCGGGAAAGACTGGCGGGTCGGTCGGACCCTGAATGTCGAGGATGCCGTAGCAGATGCCCGAAGAGGGTGCGTAAGCCGTCATCTCCACCACAAGACCGGCCGACTCGCGGATGCTGATCGTGCTCGGATTGATCGAGGCGGTCGACGATGGAACAAACGTAAGGCCGGTGTCGATCGCCATGATGGTCGACACACCTGAGCCACCGTAGATGCCGCTATAGGTCTGGTTGTTGGACGTGTAGAAGGTAAGCGCGCCCGTCATCGCCGTCTGGAGGTTCGACTCCGCCGTCGTGTCCTGGTCGCCCGGGCTAGTGGTCGTCGTCGATGAAGAACCACCACCGGTCGTCGCAGAGACAAGGTACGGGTATGTGACGTACCACTTCCCGTTCTCCTTCTGAGTTGGCACGATGAACTGCAAGAACCGCCACATCTCAGCACTGGGGTTGTTGCTGCTGAGCGTTGTCACGTCCGCCCAGAGGTTGGAAAAGGAGTGACCGCTATCGAACCCGAGATTGGCATCCGCATTGCTCGCGCAGCCCTTACCCGAACCACCGGAACAATACTTTCCTGTGGTGACGACGAGCGCCCGATCGCCCTCGGTGTGGATAGCTCCGATGCCGAGGCTCTTCGCGGTAGCGCGGGTGCCCGGTACTGTCAGCCCTTTGAGCGATGATATGCACCCAGTCCGCTGCGACGGGACCAGTTCCGAGCAGACGGTCCGGGCATCGCCATTGGTGTGCGAGGATGACCACTTCGTTGCGACCGAGGCGGGAGAGTTACCCGATCCTCCAAGAGAGATTACGAGGATCACGGCTGCAATCCCGGCGACGACCGCGCTAGCGCTCGCCAGGATCAGGCGCTTCGTGCGGCGAACTCCCGGTTTGACCGAAGGTTCCGGACCTTCCGTTGGTGACACCTGAGCAGCGGGAGGAAGAGGGGCGCCCGTCTCGTTTCCGCTGAGCAACTTTGCCTTCTCGGCGTCAAACTCCTCTTGGGTCAGAACACCTTCTTTGCGCAGCGCCTCGAACTTGGCAAGCTCGTCGGCCTTGGACATGCCTCTCCTCTCGGATCGGTCAGTAGAGCCGTCGAGCGCTCCTCCTGGGTGGCAACCGAAGCCGTCGTCCCTCCCGCACTGGGGCGTCCCTGCTGAGGGTGATCAATAACCTGGATGAGTTATCGACCAAGTTGGCTAAGCGCTTGAGCAGGATGTTTGTCGGCGAGCTGACAGCATCAAGTGCATGACCGTCGCTGAGCGTGGCTCACCTGAGGTAGCCGTGATACTCGCCAATCCACCGCGAGACGGGTACAGGATGTCCTCGTCGGCGTCATAGATCCTCCCCCGACCATCTCCAAAGTCGACCAGGTACTGATCGCCCCTCTTGCCGGTGACGGTGGCGGTCATGGCAGCACCTGAACCGTGGCGGGATCGACCTCGTAGCCGTTAATGGTGTGCTTGTCGTAGTCGATGTGGGCCAGCTCGACATGGACGTGACGGGTAACGTACTCGCCCTCCTGCCATTCGCTCAGGCCCTCGTAGGTGGGCAGGGCGGGGTCAGGGAACTCCTCCAGGTTGTTGGCCTGCACCTCGTCCCATCCATCGAGACGCCCCCTGGCTTTCACTGGACCTCCCTGTGATAAAGGCATTGGATCTGACTGTCGTTGCGAGACGACACACCTTTCCCCTGTATTTTAGCGGTCTTCCGTGACATTCCCGGCAAGCACGCATGCGGAGCGCCTAGTGAGCGCGCAGCGAAGCAAGGTGGCACCGACGGCGTCCCTCAGGAAGTAGGGGTCGGCGGTGGCAGCGGTGCTCTGAGCAGCTTTGCCTTCTCCGCGTCGAACTCCTTCTGAGTCAGGGCGCCAGATCGGCGCAATGCGTCGAGCTTGATCAGCTCGTCGGCCTTGCTGGTGACGCCCGACGGTTTGCCTTGATCCAAGGACCGGCCTTGGCTGGGAGGGGTTGAGTACGAAGCGGCCCGTGGCGGCGTCACCGAGTTCTGAGATACCTGATCCCACCATCTTGTGCCGCCGGTATGGAGACCCTCGTGGCCGTCCGCAAGAATGCACACCTCGTGCTCGATCGGATCGCCCGCGTACCTCTCAAAGACCGAATCGCAGGGCGGTAGGCGAACCACTTCAAGCGTGTCGGCGTCGTACCAAGTGAACCACGGCTCGTTCGAGTCATCGTCGAAAGACTGTGCGACGGCAAAGTGTCGGCCGTCATGACTCTCCTGAAGCTCACAAGTCACGACGTCGTCAACGTTGAAGCCGCCGTCGGGTGCGGTACCGACCTGGCTAATCGCTTCCTGAGACAGCATGATCCAAAACCCGCAAGCCGCAGCGTCGGTGGCACGGCCGAGCACTCGCGTTTCGACGCGCTTGCGGATCCGGCGCTTGCAGGTGGTGCAGTAGGGGTATCGAGTCACGTCGAAGTAGTAAATCGCTCCCGGAATAATCCCGAAGCACAGGAGCAAGATTGTGATCACAAACTCCGACCCGAACACGCCCTGAACTTTCTTGGCACTCGGCTGTTCGCAATAGGGGCAGAACTCCGCTCCGAGGACGAACGGCCGCCCGCACTGAGGACATGCGAGCGCTGACTCCGAGACTTTGTGCTGGCAGTCGGGGCAAGTCTGTAGCGCCATGCCTCTCCTTTCGTATCGGTCAGTAGCGCCGTTGAGCGCTCCCCCCAGCGGCAACCTAAGCGGTCGTCCTCCTCGCACGGGCGTCCCTGCTGATGACAGTTGAAAAGTACACCTTGACTGTCGCCAGGTGACGAAAAGGTCAATGAGCGAGCACGACAGCCCTAACCGTGGTTCGCCGAGTGCGAGACTGACCCTGTGCGCACGATTCTCAACCTGATATGGCTTGTCCTGTCGGGCTTCTGGCTTGCTCTGGCGTACGCGTTCGCCGGGCTGATCATGTGCGTCCTCGTCATCGTTACAGCGTGAAGAGGACGATCGGATCGCCGTGCGCCTGGCACGAGCTGGCGAGCGCGGTAAAGGCTCGGTTGGTTGTTGCCCATTTTTCGCTCTCCAACGCGTTTCCGAGAGCGATGGACTCGCTGATGAACGGCTGTCCGGCTACTTCCGCGGCTTTGTAGAGCGCTGTTACGGCTGCGTCGCCCTGTTTCACGCCAGCTTTCCCGTCCGTGAGGACGACGACCTCAAGGGCGTAGTTGATCGCCGTGACGCTGGTGCAAACCAGCATGACGGGCCTCGACGGGATGGAGGCCGACCGGGCCGACGCCCCACTTGCACCTGCTGCTACGGCCAACGTCAAAACGATGACGATGGCAAACATGAACCTCTTCACGCCACTTCCTCTCTGTAGATGCTGATTGCAAACGACGTCATCGCCTCGGTCCAGACACCCTTGGGCATCGTGACCGGCTTGATCTTGAAACCGAACTCTTCCTCGACTCCACCGCCCGGGAAGTAGGTGGTCCAGTCGTACGGCCCACCCTCCCAGACGATGGAGGGATGGCCGCCGTAACCGAGCCAGACCGATCCGAGCACCACCGTCGCGAAGGTGATGACCAGCAGGATCGCTACCACAGGCTGGTTCCAGAGGCTGTGGACGGGACAGAGACCCGCGACCGGCCCCAGACGAGAAGGGATGCCGCACCGGCAACCAGCAGAGCTGAAAAGACCGAGACCGGAACCCTTCCAGCGCCCTTCGACAGCGCGGGCATGGACGTTTCCAGCAATGTGTCGACTGCCGTCGAAGATCCGGTGAGACCTCCTGAATCACTCGGTCTCGGAACAGCGTTCATCTCGGCGTCGAACTCCCCCTGGGTCAGAACGCTTGATTTTCGCAACGCGTCGAGCTTGATCAACTCGTCAGCCGTTGACATTGGAGTGTCTCCTCTTTCGGTTCGCGCCAGATCCTCAAAGTTGCCGACTGGCGGCTACAGCGGAGCACCAAGCAGCTTTGACTTCTCTGCTGCGAACTCCTCTTCGGAGAGCACGCCGGACTGGCGCAACGTGTCGAGCTTCACAAGCTCGTCCGCCTTGCTGGCGACACTTGATGCTGTGTCTTCGACCAAGCGTTGCTGGCTTTGGGCAATCTGCGGATACCAGCCGGGCGGTGACGCTACCGAGTTCTGAGCTACGTGACCAGCGTTGACCGGTGTCGGTATTGAGACGTTCGATGAGGCCGCAGCAGCCTTGATCTCTGACCGCTTGGCGAGATAGACGGGAAAGCCAATGATCCAGATCAGCAGGCAGCAGACGAACCAGCCAGCAGGTCCCATGTTGCCAGATCCCTTTATTAGCCCTTTACGTGCACCGATATGACTCGCGTCGATCGCCACCCAGATCGACGTCCCGATGACCACCAAGAACACTAAACCGAACATGATTCAGACCTTCCTGCCTTGTTGGGCGGGTCTGTGGCTACAACGAGAACCATGACGCTGTCCCGGTTGTGCCATGGCATGGCATTCGACCTCTGACCGGAAACCAGGTCCGGGATGCTCAACATCACTGCGTCACCTTGAGATCCGCAATCATGCTGTCTTCGTCCGTTTGACTCGCATATCCCGCCTGCACATACGACACCACCGGACCCGACCAACCATTGGAACTCAGATGCTGGGCGCTCATCATCGTGGCCTTACAGTCTCCCGCCCTCGATTGCGGACTAGAAAAGTAGTAGGTCTTGACGGCCGCGGTCTGTGGGTAGCTGGCGAAGAACGGGGCGTTGAGAGCCGACGTAATGTCGAGAACGCCCAAACATGCACCTGAGAAGGCTGAGTAGGCCGTCATCTCCACGACCTCGTCACCGGACTCGCGTACGCTGATCACGTCCGAGGCGGTCGAGGCTCCGACGAAAACAAGACCGGTGTCTATCGCGGTGATCGGCGTGTAAGTGGTTCCGCCCATGATCCCGTTGTAAGTCGCGTTGGCACTGTAGAAAGTATCCGCTCCCGTGAGCGCCGTTTGGAGGTTCGACTCGGCCGCCGTGTCATGCGTGCCTAGGCTGCCCGCCGTCGAAGACTTACCAGATCCTGCGAGAGATACGATCAGGATCACAACGGCGATCACGATGAGGGCCGCGCCGCCCGCTACTAAAATCAGAACTTGTGAACGGTGGTTTCGCGGCTTGTCCACGTCTGAAGGCGAGCCTTCCGGGCGTGGTGTCTGATCAGCAGAAGGCAACGGCAACGCTGGCTCAACCTGAGGTGTACTCGATGATGACTCGCCCGAGTGCATATGAGGTCGAGAGTCCTCAGACGGCGTGCTGACCTCGCCGGGCTGTACAGCATTGGTTACATTTGCGACATGGCTTGCGACCAGCAGCTCTGCCTTCTCGGCGTCAAACTCCTCTTGGGTCAGGACACCTGACTGGCGTAGCGCGTCGAGCTTGGCTAGTTCATCGGCTGTGGACATGCCTTTCCTCTCGAATCGGTCAGGAGAGGCGTCGAGCCTGCACCCAGGGCAACGACCTAAGCGGTCGTCTTTGCCGAACGGGGCGTCCCCACTGAAGAAATACCTCATTCACCATCGACACGCGGAGACCTGAACTTGAGTAGTCGACGGGCGCGCCGCGGAACCTTCGCCGATCACGAAACCGAGGCGCCAGCAGTCTGGCTATCTGTTCTCCGTCCCCCTGTCTTGGCTGTGGGCTGTCCACCATCGCCACCACCGAGGTCACGAGGTTCGCGGACCGAGACCCGTCGAGCTGTCGTTGAACAACAGCAACGATGTCGGGGCCTCTGGCCGCGTTGGCGGATGGTCTGCTACCTGAAGATCCCCAGTTCAACGCGAAGAGCCGGTAATACGCGGTTACGCGGCTTCACACCGGCACAGGATCGTCCGTGCGACCACGTCGTTCCCGGCTAACCGACGGAGATGAAGACCAGTGCCACAAAGCTGATGCAACAAGTGACCGGAGCGGACCGACGTGGCGGAAGCATCTGCCCAGTTGCTCAGGGCGTCTTCAGCACGCTCCAGGCTTCGGCCGGACACCGCGATCGAGGCAACCTAGACGAGATCGGTTCAGCAGCGTCAGTCACGAGCTGCTGATCATTCTGCCTGTTGAGCTTCTGACAGGGCCGTAGCGACGATCTCCGAGAGTGGCTCGACTGTCACTGCGGTGCCGTACGCAGCTATCTCCGACATGATCCCGCCGATTTCGTTGCAGTCAAAGCGCATGGCGATGACGGCATTGGCTCCTTTCGCCCGTGCCCCGTTCCACAGGCGTTCCCGAGCCTCGTTGCGGCTGTCAATGAGCATCTTGGTGTAGCCGAGAACCTCTCCTCCCACAAGAGTGTGGAACTGAGCGCCCATGTTGCTGAAGACGTTCCGTGCTCGCACGGTTAGCCCGAACACGTCGCCGTGAACCTTGGTGATCCGGTAACCCGAGATTTCATTGGTGGTCACGATGAGCATGGCTACCTGTTGGGATCGTGCGTGTTTCTCGACATCACACCGTTGTTGCCACTCAGCGTACTTCGCATTGAAGTATGAGGCTCCGATTCCGGGAAGCTCGAATGTACAACCACTTGCCGGATCATCCCGATCCGTCATGGTGATCAGACAGGAAAGCGGCCCTGTCGGCGACGCCACCATCAGATACTTCAGGCCCTCGCCGAAGACTTCCGGCGAACCCTTGAAGTGAAGTTCCCAATCCAAAGGTCTGCTAGCAGACCCGAGCAGTAGTTGCCCTTTCTTCTCCGCTTGAGGGTGTGCCTCAAGACCCCCATCGTACGAGGCGATGTCGAAAAACACGGTGTCCTCCCTAGCTCAGCCTGAGGTTTATCCACGATGCGACTCGCTTGCGCCTTTTCATGGCCTCCTCCGGTACTATCGCGCTCCCCCGTGGGCCAGTGGGATGTCTTCGGTGTTTCGCGCGCAAGCGATCTTGGCCAACCGGCACCTGCCTTGTGGGCGGACGCCAACGATCTGATTAAAGACGTTGCGCGGCGTAAGCGCAGTACCCGGCCAGCCGACACTCCGAGCAGAGCGGCACAGTCGGACGGCAAACAGCGCGGCCGATCTCCCACAGCGCTACGTCGAAGATGCCGGGGTAGTCGGGATTGAGATCGCGCGCCGCGTAGATGACCACCTCTGGCGAAGACCCTTCTTCCACGAACCCGAAAGGTCGCGCTCGACGGTGTATCGCTCCAGATCATGGAGGCGTCTGACCGGTAGTGGCTGGCGAGGCGCTGCGTAGCGCGATGCAGAACGGTCGCCATGACGTCTGAGAGCCAGTGCGGCGGCGGAGGCTGGCGCATAACCGTCTTCCAGGCTTCCTCGTCGAGGTTCACGAGCTCGCCCATCTCGAAGGTACCCAGCCGCTCTCGAAGGACCGTGGGAACTGTCCAGGCCCGCTCGGCGGAGACCTGACCGTCTACCAGGCAGCCGAATAGGAAGGCGTGCGGATAGTGCACAAGGTCGTTTAGCAGCTCGTCTCCTGCCGGGTCCCCGGTGAAGGCCACCGGCTCCAGCGGCCGGGCAAGCCATGCCTGACCCTCGGACACCAGTAGATCGCGAAGCTCCTCAAGGTCGGCCACCGACCGCGAGCCTGCCCGATTCCATGCGGTCGGTCAACGGTTCTTAAATGGCAGTTGCGTTGGCGACTCGTGGCTAAGACTTGAATGTTGGCCGCGCTCAGTCGATCGGCACTACCCGGTGGACAGCTTGTGACTGCCGTCCTGCGTCGATCTCGGCGAACCTGGACAGGCGATTAGGCTCCGCTTCCTCATGTTGCGTTCGTCTCGCGCTGAGACGTAGATCCAGTAAAGGCGGACGTGCCTGCCGCCGATAATCCAACTGTTATGACTGCCGGTGATTCTGCCCGTGAGCAGGCCAGACGACTCTCCGAGGTATCTGGTTATTACGAAAACAAGGCGAAGTGGGCTTCAGTTCGCTCGGCAAACTTCGCGGCGGGCGCAGCCGGAGAGGAGGCCCTCGCAGAAGCGTTTGCGCCATTGACAGCGAAAGACTGGCACCCGCTTTATGACAGGGCGTCGCCCAATGGAGGCAACATCGACCTCCTGGCCGTGGGCCCCGCTGGCGTCGCCGTCATCGACGCCAAGGCGTGGACCGGCACGGTAACGATCGACGGCACGAAACTCCTTCTGAACGGCCACAGCCGCGCCAAGGACCTGAACGGAGTGCATCGCCAGGTTGCTGAGGTCGAGGCTGCAATGCACGACGCTGAACTCGTGGTTACCGTTCGGGGCTTCCTCGCTCTCGCTGGAGAGCAGGACCGAAACCGACCCTCGGAAACCGTCGACGGCATAAAGGTGCTCGGCATGGACCAGCTCGTGGAGAAGTTCTCTCGGTTCGAGCAACGTTTGACCACCGTCGAGGTCGAGACGGCACTGAGAGCCATCAGCCTCGCCTTCCCGCCCGCTGGCGGAAGAGATCAGGGCAAGACTGCAACACCAGGAGCTGTGGACTCTATCGCGCCGACCAACCCGCGAACAGAGGCGCTGATCGCGGGTCAACTGCGCTTTTACTACGTTCGCCCGTGGCGTAACAGGCTCTATCTGAAGGACGACCACGGAACGGACCTCGGCTGGAAGGACACCACTAGCGGCGAGGTCACCATGACGTGTGCGGGCGACAATGCCAAGCTCGCTCAGGCAATACTGAAAGCAGCAACTCCGACAGGCGTCCCACTCGCCGCGGGGGACCTGCCCCGAGTTCCTGTAACTCTGCTCGGCGGCCAACTGCTCGGTCGGGTCGCAAGAAAGTACGTGGCGGTGCTTCTCGGGCAAGAGTGGACTAGACGAAAGCGGCTCTACGGAAGACTTATCGACCCGACCGAAGGGCATTTTGAGCTGGGGCACGTCGACCTGGTTACTGGTGACCTGCATCCTGCTATCGAGGGGAACCTGAACAAGAACCTTGGAACCGGGAAGGGCTACCTGGAGTGGTTGGCAGCACGCGATCCAGCTCGGCCCGGCGTCAAGAAGTCCAGCGCGTCGTAGTTGAGCAGCTTGGGCTGATTGAGCAGGGGTGCGTGATTGTGATGTCGCCTGGCTTCCAAACAAAGCGCTCAGCTACCTTCGGGTCGATCTTGTCTGGTCCGGCAGCGGCTTCGGCCTACCTCGTGGCTACGGCTATCTCAGCCGAGGTCAGGAACCGCTCTCGACGCTGACATCAGGACCGGGAACGAGCACGGTCTCGTGCGCGTCATCCCAGCGGACCTTGAACCTCGGGTGCTTCTCGTCGCCGAGGATCTCGACGATCTTCCCACGGCGTTCCGGCTGGCCGAGCTTCTCTGACGGTGCCCTGATCGTGTCGCCAGGCTTTGCTGCCATCTTGCTCTACCTCCTGTGAAGAACTTGCGCCCTTCTTGGCAGATCGCCCGCAAGCTTTCCGCGGGCAGCAAAGCCAAGACTATCGGCATGGCGTCAGGGCGCTCCGGGCGGTGACGTAGGCAGTCCACACGGGTTCACCTACATCGACGGACGGCAGCCGACCGCCTACCCGATCGAGCAATGACGGTCAGGGACGGTCCACACCGTGGTCACGCCGCCCGCAACGAGTACAGGACGGTCCGGGCGACCATGCCGTTTCCGGTCAACCCGATGGAGACGCACACCGGCTTACTGCGACCGAAGTCGGTAGACGTTTAGGCCCCAGCCAAAAGACTGTTGCAGTCGGTCGTGATTTGGCCGACGGCGTTGGCCACTCCGACTTGATTCGCGGTGGTATTAGAGATGACAAACGCTTGCATGGCAGAAAAGACGGCATTTATATCGCCCTTCAGGGGCGATCCGTATGCGGTGGCCTCGTTGGCATCACGAGCAGACTCGTTCGAGAGCGGGGTGCCGTTCTCGAACGAGAGGACGTCCCCACCAAAAGTCAGAGCATACATGCAGGCAGTCGGAACCGACGGACCAGGGGACTCCAGACTGTTGCAATCAGCGTTTATCTGGCTGACCGCGTCAGTCAAGCCGCCCTGATTCGCGGTCGAACGAGAGG
>Ga0224557_1004197_pt1 | contig 10674 bp, 2 predicted proteins | sample 714S31014metaG_FD_180677 | JGI IMG/M metagenome (GOLD analysis project Ga0224557, IMG submission 180677) | Peat soil microbial communities from Stordalen Mire, Sweden - 717 S3 10-14 | ecosystem: Environmental > Terrestrial > Soil > Wetlands > Peat | place: Sweden: Norrbotten County, Stordalen... | reverse complement strand
AATACTGCATTTTTACCGGCAATGTCTGCCCGTCGCTGTCAGTGACCCCGGCGCTTCCCACGACCGTAATGTCGCCGGTTACATCCGCCTTGGCAGCAGGCGATGTGATAGCCGCTTTTATATCGTCAGTCGAGGAATATTTCCTGATCTTTATATCTTTTTCAAACGTGTCCGCTGTAACGCTGACGGTAAAATATGAATCCGGCTGGGCCGACGCGTCCCATACTGCCTGGTATTTAAGCCCCTGTATGTTCGTCCCGCTTATTTGAGCCAGCGTCACACCCGCGCTGTCTATAACCGTGAATGTCACCGGGCTGTAATCCGTGGTGTAGACATCGGCTGTGAGCGTCACAACCGAAGCAAAAGGGTTCGGATTCCCCTGCAAATTATTTATTCCCGGAGGCGTCTGGACGTGGATGTTGTTTATGGTTGCCCTGTCGAGCACCCCGGTATTTCCTGAATCATCCGTGCCAAGGATAAAAAGACGCAAATCATAATCCCCGTTTACCATTGATGCCACATCAAGATCCGCGAGCGTCCCGTCGTTTATCTGGACATTATACGCCGTTGTTGTTACCGCCCCGGCGGTCGATAACAGCGGCAGGTTTATGTACGTATAGCCTTCGTCCGGGTCGTTCGAACCCGTATCCGATATATAATTTGACGGCCTGTATCCTATCCTGTAACCCTTGAACGCCTCGGCGCCGGTCGCGGTTCCTAAAACCGCCGCTATCCCGTCCGGCCGGTTCGCCGCGCTTAACGACATCCCGTCAGCCGCGGCTATCCCGCCTATCTGCGTTATCTGCGGCACTATCCTTCCTTTCACAACAAGCGCGCTTCCGGTCGTGCTGTTGCCGAACGGGTCCATGAGCGTTATCGCCGCGCGGTAAACCCCGTCCTCCACTATACCCTGTGTTCCGTCCCGCCTTGTCCCTTTGCCGTCCCATACTATGCCGTTTAGCGGCGCGGCCAGTATATTCCTGTAGTTCACGGTTTCGTCAAAATTATAAAAGTAATATTTCGTATTGTTATATTCGTCAATATCGCCGTATTTACCGGAGTATTTAAGGGTGATGGGCTGTTTGTTTTCAATGCCGTCGTACAAATCCCTCACAACCCTCGTGGAATTGTCGGGCATGATCTTGATGTCCGCAAAAACATATTTTGATGCCGCTGTCATGGGGAATATATAAAACGCCGTGCAGGTCCTGCCCTTAGCCTCCTCCTCGGGGTCAAAAATAAACGGCGAGGCAACCGTCGGATACCGCAAAATAGGGGCGCATGAAGCCGGCAGGACAAAATATTTTCCCTTTGCCCCGGGCTGTACTGTATAAATTGTATATGTTCCCAGCGGATGCTCCGTTTTCAGCAGTTCCATTGCGGTCTTTGTCGCCCCTGTTGAATCCACCCCGTCAGTTTCCCTGTATATCCCCAGGTTCTGCGCTATTATATTTTCAGCCTTTGCCTTTTGATTGTCATAATCCGCGGCGCCGGCAAGGTCAAAATCGGCGTCAAAATTTTGTATGTAAAGGTCGTCGTCCGTGTATTTCACGGTTATTGTAAGCCCCGTTGAAGACGCGGCCAGCAGCCCGGAGTCCAGCGGCGGATAAATGCCGAATTTTGACGTCATCATGGCGTACTGGTCCGATTCAAATCCGTTTACCGGCCCGCTGTTTTCCGCGTATATATTGACATATGCGGTCTGCGTCAGAGCGCCCGCCGGGACATAAACCTGGAATTTCATGTACGGGTCCGTCACTATTGTTCCCGCCGTGTTTGAAACATCAATGGGCGTGCCGATGGTAAAATGTGCCCTGTCAACCTCGGCCGTACTGCTGACATAATAGTATCCCTCGTTATCGTCGTCCACGGTCGTCCTTATGGTATATTCCCCGTACAGCCGTTTGGACCATACATCCCATGAAGTCATCACATTAAAAAGCGGTCCTGCTTCCTTATCGTTTGATATCACAATGCTGTTTGCCGTAAAGGAATTATCCCCCGCGTCGCTATTGAGCCATCCCGGCGCGTATTCGAGGCGCCATTGCCTGAAATTCATGGCGTCGGCCGCGCCCATAACCGTTACAAATGATTTTCCCGTATAAATATTCTTCAGCCTCATCTGGAACCTGCCGTCGGACGGAACCGTTGATATTATATTTCCGTTCACATCCACTATTTCAAGGTCCGGGTCCGCCGTATTGTCGGGATAAGAGACGCTGATTGCATCATTGTGCATTGAAGCGTCCACCGTAAAAATATCGCTGAGCGGCCTTTTGCCCGGATCCGCGTTAAGGTAATTTATTATGCCGCCGCCCTGCTTTAATACCTGCGAACCTATCCCGGCAATGCCGTTTGACGACACTGTCCATATAAAGGAAGAGACCGGTATTGCCCTTGAGCCTTCCTGCGGAAATGATGTCCCGTCAAGGTATGCGGTAAACTGCATGTCAACCCTGTGTCCGCCCGCGTTAATGGTCCATATCTTTACCGTATTCGCGCCGGCGTGCGGCAGGGGTATGTCAAGCGCCCAGTCAGCCTTGCCCTCTTTCCCGTCCGCAGTGGTCACAAGGGTTGTGTCGATTTTCAGCACGGTTGTGACCACTGGCCCGCTGTCCGCCTGCGCGTACACCTGCAAAAACTGCGGGAAATAATCCGCACCCCATCCTTCCGTATGCAGGACCGAGTTATTTGTCGTGACGCCGCATATTGAGCCGTTATAACTTGTCAGCGGCGATTTCGCGTTCCCGCTATAAGGATAAAATACCCCCACTTCACCGGGCTGGTCCACATTGTCGAGTATCTCACCCGGATTTAACTGCTGTCCCTTGCCGAAACTCAAAGAACCCATTACTTCATTTATCAAATCGCCGATAAAAGGCAGAAAATCAACATTTATGGGCAACGGAATATTAAAATTTGGGAAATCGCCTATTTTTAATTCTTTGAATATTGCTGTCCCTTTTTCCGCAATCGCGCTTTTTAATCCCTGTATGGCGGGATTATTACTGCCGAGCTGATTTTCAACGGTGCTGAGCAGATTGCCGTTTGAAGTATTAAAAATGCTGACAATAATGGGGCCAATATTTGCTATGCCGCTTGTTATTGGTTCCGGTATAACGTGCAAAAGCTGTAATACCTGACCGAGAGTTGACATCATCGATTCATTCACAGTAAGCGGGGAACTGCCGGAGCCGCCGCTGGCTTTCAGGGTCAAATTCTTTATCTTTGAAAGGTTGGAAGTTATGGCTGATATATCACGGTCCGCAAAATTTGTAAGCCACTTCCCACCTGATACAAGGTCATTTTTTGTCCCATCATAATTGTCTATATAAGTGGCAACCTTTGTTGCCACATCCATTACGTCATCCCACGAGATATTAATATTGTTCAGATCCGGCAGGTCCGAGTCGTTGGCACTGCACCCCATTATAGAACTTGCCAATGAACCGGAATTTATCAAATTCTTTAAACTGCTTACCGAGCTTTTTACACCGCCATATCCCGGGAAATTGCTCCCGCCCGGAAGCCTGTCAGCAATAGAATCAAGCTGTAAGTCGCTGATTCCCTTATCCAGTATCGCGTCTAATCCCCTGAAAGCGTAAGCTTTTATTGTCCCTTCGGCCCACGTCTTTACATACCCCACTGCTCCCTGCAAAAGATACTGCCCGAATCCCGGATTGGATATCATCTGAATGCCGCCTAAAAGAGCCATTCCCACGCTTACGTCTTTTGCGACCGTTTGAAAATACATGACATCGTTAATGGCGTTCTGGTCAATACCGGTGCCGCTGCTTAAAAACGCGCCGGCTATGGCAACGCTTGTAAGGTCGTCCGCGATATGGGCATTGGTTGTATTTCCGAGGCCGGTTGTGGTGTTTGAGAGAAAATCAAGAACTCCATTGCCGCCCATGCCGTCGGCGGCAATCTTCGTATTCCCGTTGCCGGTATCGCCGGGTTGTTTTATCGGCATCAATTCGTTCATAGCGCCGCTTATTCCGCTGTCAATGGCGCCGCAAAGGTTTCCCTTAGTCTGCCAGTCGCCCAAAGAGAGATTTTTTGCATTCATATTAATAAAAAGCAGTTGCGGCGGGTTTATTCCCCTGAAACCAAGAGATAACTTAAACATGCCGGCAAGGTATTTCCAGGTATCCGGTCCTTGCAGTTTATCCGGGAACCAGGCGATTTTCCACCCGCTCGTATCAAGTCCCCACTTGCACCCTTTCAAATCCGGCCGAGGCAGGTTTATATTTATTCCCGGTATTTTTACAGAGGGTATTTTAAACAGGTTTCCCAGCAACATACCCTTAAGCTGCGCGTCAAGGCAGGCAGGTATTGTTATGTTTAATTTATTTTTAAGAAAATTCGAAACGGTCATATTGGATGTGATGCCGCCCGCCACCACATCGGCGCTCTGGAGGTTCACGCTCTTTAACTGCTCGGTTTCTTCGGATGTAAGGCATTTAAAATCCAAATCCGGCAACAAATCTTTCAGCGCCCCGAGCAGGTCAAAACGGCTGAAATCGGGGATTAAGGATTTTAACAGGGTCGCCCAGTCAATGCCGAGGTCAATATCCGGCAGGGATAAAGAAACCGATGCCCCGTTTGTTACGTTAAATGCATTGGAATAGGATGTTTTTGTTGACGACGAATCATAATCGGCGGCATTAATAAATGACAATTCATGATATTCATCAGAATGTAATGTGCTTGTTATATTTGACCGCGCCGGGTCAACTATATAAAAATATCCGCTTCCCGGCGTGGCATTAATAAAAGTCTTTGTTATATCATTGTTATAGAAATTGTCGTTGTAATATTTGCTCTGCGCCGAGACGCACACCTTCAGTGTGCCCGACTCTCCTGCTTTTAATACAAGCGCTGTATCAGCCTTGGTTAAATCCGTTTTGAATACCTGTGCGTATCCCTTCGTTATATCCGGATCGGTAACCGGTTCAAGAATAAGAGGCAGGCTCTCAACTAGGGCGGTTGTGCTTACATTTTTAAGCATGACCGTATTTGCGCTTATTGCTTCCGAAAAATATAAGTACATAGTGGGATTATCCGCTATTTCAACCCCCTTCGGTATTACATTTGCGGTGCTTGAGAGCCTCACCGGTATATCCTGTCCCGCTTGAAATACCGCTTTATCCCATGCATAGTCATATGCTGTTTGTGTAGTTCCATCATTTGAAGCCGCTGTATTGCCGGCAGAATCAGCAGTGCCAACGGTTTGTATAACCTTCAACCGTTCAAGATATACCGGCTGATAATGAAATGAAAGGTTCAATATGTCCGATGCCTGCTTGGGGCTGTTTGTATCCGACGCCATTTTCATTGCTCCCCAGGCGCTCATTCCGATTTTCGTGCAATTTATCATATTATCAGCCTTTGTCACACTTGCTATATCCTCATCATAAGCCGTCTCGTGAAGATACGGTATATATTCACCAATTTCTTTTTCGCTCTTATTTGTAACATGTTTTAATCCCGTCGCCTTGTCTATAAAAGGAAATATCAAAGTTTTAAGATTTGGCACAGTTGCGTTATCAACATCTCGTATATAAGTATTATTTGCATTGGTATTATCCAGCCAATATGCCTTTATGTAATAATTAATAGTTCCGTCGCTCGCCGTCGTCGTTACGGCTATTTCGGAAAAGGCCGTATCTATCGCGGTTTTGATACTTCCGGTGCATTTCGAATAATCTTTATATGGAATAAAATATTTTTGCCCGTCGGAATAGCCGTTTACAAGTACATCGTAGTTATTACCGGCGTTTATATTTTGTTCATGAAGCAAAAGAGTATATGCGGCTATTCCTATCGCCTTATAACCCTCCTTAAATTGGGTCCCGGAGAAGTCCGCTCCGCATGTTGCTCCATACATTATTCCCTTGATATAATCCGCAACATTTACGTTTGTGGCGGCAGCCGTAGCCGGATAGTTAATGTTTGATGTGTCCGTCGGCACGGGTGTGGGCGTCCCGCCATCATTGGATATAAAAACGTCATTATCGCCGTTGGCTCCTTTAAAAATGACCGAACCTTTCGGTGCAATTACAAATTTATTATTTTTGTCAACCCCTCCCGTCTCTGTATCAGTTCCAGATTCACCGCTTAACACACTTTCGTAGCTGTTCCAGGCGCCGTTTGAAGTCCTGACTGCCGCTGTTGCCGGATTCCTGTCAAGTTTATCCTGCATCAGGCTGGTTGCATCAACCTCAATCTGATTTTCTCCAAATTCGCCTGCGTCATCGTTTATATCAAGCTGGCCGACCCACTTTGTGTATACATATCCCACATCCACTCCAATTTGATTGACCCAGCCGTTGCGAATTGCCAAAGAATTGTTAAAAAACCCGTCATTATATAAACCCTCTTCAAGAAATTTTACAGGCTGTTCCGCCCCTGTTTTCATATTTTTTACCGTTACTGTTATATCCTGCCAATCAGCTTCGTATGCCCCGGCATATGCCGCCATAGCCTTTGAAAACTCAAGCACAATGTATATTTTTCCGGGCTCCGCGCAGTTATTCAAACTCACGTTTTTTGTCCTGGTTGCGCTGTCAACATCACTCCACCCGGCGGCAAATTTTTTTATATGCGCAGGCGCTCCGTTTATCATATTATACTGGTATATTGTAACTTTTTGGAGATATGGCGGGCTAAAACGACGGGGCTGGTATCCTGTACCTCCATCACTTCGCCGTATGTCGTCATCGCTTATCCATGTAAAAGTGCAATCCTTTACTCGCGGGTCTGCATTTATAGTTCCAGCTATTCTCACCGAATTTGGTGAGGCGTCAATAACATTTGCTACGTTATTGTCTTGACTTGTTTTATTTATAAACAATCCAACATGCCCGTTTGTACCATCATTTTTTATAAATATATCACCTTCAGCAAGCTGGTCCCATGTTATGGCATCAGTAAACTGATTTGCTATTAAATCGACCGTCCCGGGATGCCATAACGCGTATGGATAATTTTGTCTCGGCAATATTGGAATTCCAACGCAGTTTTCCACAAATCCCGAACAGTCTATTCCGGTATAGTCGTGCCACTTAATACTAAATTCAATTGTATTGTCAATATTACCCGCTTTTACCCCGGCGGCCAATTTATTATTAAAAATATCTTCTGTTTCTCTTAAAGACCAAGCATACACTTCGCCTGTGTATTGGCCAGTTGCAAAAATCACGGAGCCATCAGGATTCTTTTTTATTGGTTCGCCAGCAGGAAAAAACGGATATTGAAGGTCATTGTCTGCCTCTATACCATCTGCATTTGTCGTCCGAGCATTTGCCTCGGTGCATATCCATGAGTAATCTCTATAATTTACAGCGTTATTTATTATTGTATTTCCACAATCGCAAAGCCCGCGCGTAGAATTTCCAATAAAAAATACAAAAAATAATAAGAAAGATAGATACCCTTTTTTATTAACCAACACTCCAACCCCTTGTTTTATTTCTTAGATTTTAACTTTATAACTCTGATTTGTCCTTCATACTTTTTATCCTTACTACAAACATACTGAAATAAATAAAGGCCGCCGTCTTTTGTAAAAAACTCACTGTTTTCAATGTTGCTATTTAATGGCTGTGGGTCTATTTTGCATTCATCTTTCCAGTCGTTGCCATACCAATAAACCCAGTCATTTATTTCAGCAATCAAAACGCAATTAGTCGAAACTTTATAGAAACCACTTTTTGGTCCTTTAACATCTTCAATATAAATATATTGATGTTTTTCAGAATCCTGATAACGGTCTTCTATTACGCTTATCCCATCTTCCGGTGATTCAAATTTTATATTACATCCATTTACGGTTTTCCATTTTTTTTCTTTAACTGCATTTCTTCTATTTCTTCCGGCACGCCATGGTTCATTATTCAACATGCTTGTTTTTACAGTATTATTATTGTCTATGTACATATTTGCAAAACTCATATCGCCGCCATCTATCGTCATTCTCATTTTTTTTGTATTTTTTCCTCCTATTTTATCAGGTATATTTATTGTCCCTTTTACATTACCGTTTTCATCTATTTGTTCAATATTGTTTTTCATTCCATTCCTGACATATATTTTTCCGTTCGTTGCCGCTATCTCATTCTTTAGATCTTCCACAACCCATTCTTCCTTCTCCCTGTACTCATTTCCTGCAATTTGTTCATTTACTTTTTTAATCGATTTTTTATACACATTTTTTATCGGGATATTCCTTGAATGTTTCCCGTTTTTATCAAACTCTTGTATCCTTCCGTTATATATGTCCAATATATATATATTTCCCTCCTCGTCTATGCTTGTATCATAATTTCCTTCTATTCCACCCTCCGGCATGTCCAAAAACACTCCATTGGGTGTTATGTTTTCTCCCACTACCTCTTTTGTGCCGTATTTTCCAAATGTGGCAATTTTTCCATCATATAATTCTTCATATTTTTCATATGTCGAATAATCTTTTTTGTTTTTTCTTATATACTTCTGTTCTCCCATAACTATCGGCGCTTCCAGGACCACTTTTGCCTCATACTGCTCCGGCAGTTTGCCCGCATCCACTTCCGACAGGTTTATAGTCACAGTCTTTGTTCCATCCGCCCCGATTGTGGACGTCACCCCGGGCACATCCTGCGCCGCCTGCGCGGTCGTTGTCACATCGGCAAATGCCACACCGGCCATTGCAACGGTTATTATTGCCAGTATCATTATTCCTTTTTTCATCTTTTTCACTCACCCTTCTTTTTCGTTTTCATCCACGTAAAACTCACCGGTTCGTTTATGCTCGTGTTGTTTATCCTTGTCGTTGTCTTGCTGTCGCCCTGCATTCCCGTCATTTCCGTCTCCATCTCCGACGCCATTTCATATGTTTTTCCGCTCTTTCTATCCTTCACATTCATCTTGTTTGTCACCCTGATATGCCCCGTCTTATCTCCTCCGGGATTGTACATTTCCTGCTCTTCCACCATCCCGGTTCTCATATTTATATGTTCCACCCTTTTTCCCATCATTGACTTCAACGCCTTATCCTCATTGTCCTGAAACCATTTCAACGCCCTTTTCTTGTACTCGGCCGCTCCCTGATTTTTAGGCGTCGTTGCCTCTATTTTGGCTCTCGCCTGCTCGAACTTTTCCCTGGCGTCCTGCGTTTTTTTGCTGTCATATTCCACATCCGCCGTGTCATCCCCTTTTCCAATGCCGAATATCCCCCTGCCGTTGCCTTTTTTGCCCTTTACCGATATCACGGTGTCGTTGGTTTCCAGCCTGTCTGTATCGAGCTGGGTTTTATACGTGGCGTCGCTCAAAACATCCCGTTTCATCCCCAGCGCGGCATACAGGTTGCTCCTGCCCGGCAGGCCGTTGAGCCCGCCCAAACCCGCAAGCTGCTCCACCTGAGCCTTTACATCGGCCGACGCCGTCACCTTTTGCTGTGAACCGTCAGCCATAAGGAACGTGACAGACATGTCGGACGTATCCACCAGAAACTGCATGGCAAAAACCCCCTGCGTTGTCACCATTATTTTCTGGTTCCCCTGTGTATCCGTTGCCATCTGGTAGTCATATGCCAGCGACTGTGTCATGCCGTTGAATTGGGTCGTGGATGACACGCTCGCGGCTATGGAGGATATATCGGAAGAAGAGTTATCCTGCGCAGCCGCCACATCGGATAATGTATACGAAGTGTCATCGGCATGGATATATGAAGAAATACAGAAAATCAAAGAAAACAACAATGACAATATCAGCGCTTTTTGGTTTTGTCCCATTTTTAGCTCCCATTCCCGGTATGTCCAATCGGGTTACCTTATATCGAAAAAAATTATAAAACTCCCCCGCGTGTTTGTCAAACAAAATTTGATTTATTTTATTTTTTCCAAAAAACGCCTTGTCCCTTTTTTATGAAATGGAAGCGTTGTTGATGTCCGAAAAAACCGGTTATAAAAAATTATATTGACAAAATTCTCGGGCGTATTATATTGTTTATCAGAATTAAGGGCGTATTATTATTGCTTATCAGAATTAAGGGAGGGTAAAATGAAAAAAACAGCATTTTCTTTTTTTGTTTTTATGTGTATCTTACTGACCGCGGGATGTTCAAAACACGCGTCCGTGTCTTCACCGGATATAATTGAAACTTCCACCGCCGGAACTCTAACACCCGTTGCAACCGCCACGACTCAGGCCGTAGCCACACAGACAGCCGTAATGGCCGTAACACTAACATATGTGGCGACCGCCGGCTCAACAGTCCAGGCCGCCGCGACACAGACAGCCATTATAAAACAGACATTGACCGAAGTGGCTGCGGAACAGCAGGCCGCAAATGCCCAATCCACCGCAACCGCCATAGCGGTTGCACTGCACGGCACTTCCACACCCACCATTAACACTACAGCCACGGCTCAAGAGGCAATAGCCGCCGCGACCGCTACCGCAAATGTCGCGGTAACCCTTACCTACGTTTTAACCGCCGGCTCCACAGCGCAAACCGCGGCCACGCAGACACAGACCGCCGTAATTGCGATTGAGACGGCAACAGTGGCGGCACAGCAGACCGCAAAAGCCGGGGCGACTGTAATTGTCATTTCGCCGTCCTATACCGACACCCCTTACCCTTCATATACCCCGACTTTAACCGCCACTCCCACTCCTTTCGGCACACCG
>Ga0224557_1004195_pt1 | contig 10677 bp, 7 predicted proteins | sample 714S31014metaG_FD_180677 | JGI IMG/M metagenome (GOLD analysis project Ga0224557, IMG submission 180677) | Peat soil microbial communities from Stordalen Mire, Sweden - 717 S3 10-14 | ecosystem: Environmental > Terrestrial > Soil > Wetlands > Peat | place: Sweden: Norrbotten County, Stordalen... | reverse complement strand
CCTGCAAACGATAACCATTTGAGCGACGCTTTCTTAGACGTCGGGCACAGCGCATAAGGTACCCTAATGTCTGCTCGTCGTTAGCATTGTTCATGGCAGCCACAGCGATGTTCTCCCAACCCAGCGGGCTCAGAGCCATGGCGTCGTCTTCTGCGATTGTCATTTTTGGAGCTTCAAAAAAAGCAATCTCGTCCTCGGATACCGCACTCCTTTTTACCCATATGAGTGCATGCTTTGTCGTCGCAACCAGGCCCTCTTTACCAAGTCGGCTTTGTAGGCCGTACACCAATCTTCTTCCGAAGCGAATCTTCTTATCAACAGCCGGAAATCTGCCAGCGGAGGCTGCCAGCCAATGTCGGCCTACAGTTGCCATATGCCGCGACAGGCTCCTCGATAGTTGCACGTAGCGCGTTGAAGAGACGGTATTGGAAATGCGTTCTTTGTAAGCTTCGTCGCCCAGTCCAAGGTCCAGTCTTTTCAGCGAGGAGTCATCGCACGCTTCCTTCGTCAGGAGCTGAAGGAGACACGAGCCCGGAGACAACTCCTCGTACTGGATGTTAAAGGTCGGCAAATACCAAAACCAGCTATCGAAGAAACGGAATCCGTAGTTCCACGCGATGGGCTCGCCGTTGACTTCGAGTTGGCTTACCTTCAACCAACCCGCAGGAGTGAGGAGTCGCCCGAGTTCCGTTAGGAAAATGCGCCTTTGCTTCTGAATGAGAGGGCTGAGGCGATTGGTCGCTAAGAAACGTGAAACCTGGGCGGCAAAGATTGACCGCAAAGCGATCTCGGCTTGCTCACCGCGTAAGTGGCTAACGCGGATAGGACCATGTTGGCCCAGCTTTCTTAGAGCCCGCTTGTCCCGCGCCTTTCCCGTGACAGTTTTGAGAACGGATTGTCGTTGTTCCTTGTCGCCTAGAGAAATGATGCGGCAGTCATATGCTGGCCGCTGGTAAAGATGGAAACGGTGAGATCCAGCAGCGGCTTTGATTGCGCGGAGAGTCTGCGATTCCGCTGGCACGTTGGCGAGTATCAAATTCCGCACGCCCATTTTGTTCATTTCCTCAAGCAGCGCCGTCAGCGTGGCTCCTCGGGTCTCCGGTTCACTCACGATATCGCAGTAATCGGCAGTGCTGGCTGTGAGGAAAAAAGCGGTATCACGAGATCCTTGATTCGTTGCCATGGCGGCCACCCCTACCAGCTGCCCGGATTCATAAGCCAGGAAAATCAGGGGACAGAGAGCATCCGAGAAAGCGCGGTTCGCGGCTAGGGCCCACTGATGAGTGAAGAACACCTCCGGGCGTTCCATCCGGAATACCAATTTATTCCAGGCAAGAATGATTTCTGGGTCCTCTGGAATCGTCTCCAGGACGGTTATCTTCACAGGGGCTCCATCAGGCCAGTCTACGGACGGCGGCTTCGGGCTTGCCTGTTTTCCAGTTGTCGCACATTTCCCGGCCACGGGTGTCGAGTCAGTAAAATCTGGGCGCGTCGGGAAATCCCTTTGAGTTTTTTGCTGTATTTGGTCGAGAAATGTTTCAAGAAGTGTCGCTGCAACAGCGGCAGGTCTTCCTTTTCGATCGGCGAGAGGTGGAAATTGGATTTCAATCATGGATAATCTGTAGAATAGGTCTTCCCGGAACTTCCCTTTGGCCGCCAGTTCTCGTATATTGTGGTTCGTGGCGGCGGGTCCAATGGGTCGCGAGCAGATTCCGGACAACGCGCCGCTTTGAGGTTTCGTTTAAGGGAAATGTCTCCGTTCACCTTTCCCCTTATAAACAAAACGAGAACGCCCGCCAGTTCCCTTCGCGCGCGAAGCAAAACTCATCTCCGCAACCTCAAGGAACGCTGGCAACAAGGACATTTCTACCTCCTCGACACAGCGGAAATGGTAGATGCTTCCTATTCCACTGCACTGGCAATGGATTTTCTGTTACGAAAACCGAACAGACGCTTACGGGGGCCTGCCCGCTTGGTGCGACCGGCGGTGTCCGTCTGGATTTAGGCGGAAGGGACTGCACTGCTGCCACCGCCGCTGCCGTCGAACTTACGCGCGAAGATCTCCGGCAGTCTGGAAACCCATCTCTTCCCTTCGCACCGCCTCTCGCTCTTCCCACTCGCCCCACTCGCTAGCGCGCGCGCCCCGGCCCCTGGGTACCAATTCCGTAGGGAGGGGGGTGTAGCATTTTCCCCTCAATGCGTATAACCCCCCGCATCGTTTGACCCTTCTTTTCTCACACCTGTAAGATCAAGAATTCTCTCCTTCTGCCGGAGAATCTGCCGAGCTGCGCTCGGCTGGGACGGCCGACCACCCCAGCCCGCGAAAAGCGCGCGGTCTGGGGACCCCGGGCGAGGGCGGCCGTCCCGCACGGTCAGGACAAACATGCCGCACGAATTGCCGAAAGCTTACGAACCGGGCGCGATTGAAACGCGCTGGGCCGAGTATTGGGTTCAGGAAAAGCTGTTTCACGTGGAGACGCCGGCGCCGGGAGATTCGCGTCCGGTGTTCACCCTGCTGTTGCCTCCGCCAAATGTGACGGGGCGGCTGCACATGGGGCACATGCTGAACCAGACGCAGATGGATATTCTGGTGCGCTGGCATCGCATGCGCGGGTTTATCACGCTCTGGCTGCCGGGGACGGACCATGCGGGCATTGCGACGCAGGTGATGGTGGAGCGCCAACTTCTGAAAGAAGGCAAGAAGCGGCGCGACCTGGGGCGCGAGAAGTTCATTGAGCGGGTGTGGGAATGGAAGCGGCAGTATGGCGGCGCGATCCTCGACCAGATGAAGCGGCTGGGAGCGTCGGTCGATTGGGGCCGCGAATACTTCACCATGGACGACAACCTGTCGCATGCGGTGAAAGAAACGTTCGTGCGGCTCTATGAAGATGGGCTGATTTATCGCGGGAAATACATCGTGAACTGGTGCCCCGACTGCGGGACCGCGATCTCGGACCTCGAAGTGAAGCACGAAGACGTCGCGGGCAAGCTGTACGAGATTCGGTACCCGGTGGTGGGCGGCGCGACTGGCAACGCCGAATTCATCACGGTGGCGACCACGCGTCCGGAGACGATGCTGGGCGACACGGCGGTCGCGGTGAATCCGAAGGACGAGCGCTACACGCATCTGCACGGCAAGCATGTGATGCTGCCGCTGATGAATCGTGAGATCCCGATCATCGCGGACGAACTGGCGCAGCCGGAGTTCGGCACCGGCGCGGTGAAGGTGACACCGGCGCATGATCCCAACGACTTCGAGGCCGGCCTCCGGCACGACCTGCCGCAGATTGAAGTGATCGACGAGCACGCCAAGATGAATGCGAATGCCGGTCCTTACGCGGGACTGGATCGCTTTACCGCGCGAGAGCATGTGGTGCAGGATCTCTCGGAGCAGGGTTTTCTGGTGGGCACAAAGGATTACACGATTGCGCTCGGCAAGTGCGATCGCTCGGGCACGATTGTCGAGCCGCGGCTCTCGACGCAGTGGTTCGTCAAGATTGCGCCGCTGGCGAAGCGCGCCATCGAAGTGGTGGAGAAGGGATACATTCGTTTTACGCCGGAGAATTACGGGCAGATTTACTTGAACTGGATGCGTAACATCCACGACTGGTGCATCTCGCGGCAGTTGTGGTGGGGACACCGGATTCCGGCATGGTATTGCGGCGAGTGCAAGGAAGTGGTGGTGGCGCGCGAGACGCCGTCGGCATGCAAGTGCGGCAGCACGAAGCTGGAGCAGGATACGGACGTGCTCGACACGTGGTTTTCGTCGGGCCTGCTGCCGTTCACTTCGCTCGGGTGGCCGGAGTCGACGCGGGATGAAGAAGTGTTTTATCCCAATTCGCTGATGATTACCGGCTTCGACATCCTGTTTTTCTGGGTGGCGCGGATGATCATGCTCGGGTGCTGGTTCATGATGCCGCCACACAAGCCGGGCAATAATCCCAGGTTAGCGCCCAAAGAACGGGCGCGAACCCGGGGCACCGATGCGGATGAAGATGCGCTGCGTGCGAGCGTTCCCTTTCGAGAGGTCTACATCCACGCACTGGTGCGCGATGCGGATCGGCAGAAGATGTCGAAGATGAAAGGGAACGTACTCGATCCGATCGAGGTGATCGGGCAGTACGGGACGGACGCGACGCGCTTCACTCTGGCGTCGATGGCGGCGCCGGGCACCGATATCGCCTTCAGCGAGAGCCGCACGGCGGGGTATCGGAATTTTGCCAACAAGATATGGAATGCGGCGCGCTTCATGTTCATGAACGTGAATAGAGTGGAGCCAGGCCTGCGTCCCGCTCGTGTGGGCGCGGGCGACTCGCCCGCGCAATCTGGTGGCATTGCGGGGTTCGACGCGCAGACCCTCGAAGACCGGTGGATTCTTTCGCGCTTCAATCGCGCGGCGAAGGACGTGAACGAGTCTCTGCAGACATACCGTTTCGATGAGGCAGCCAATCGCATCTACGATTTCTTCTGGGCCGAGTTCTGCGACTGGTACATCGAGCTGATCAAGCCGCGGCTGAACTTCGAGGAAGGCGCGGACACGGGAGCGGCGCGAGTTGCATGTGCGAATCTGGTCAATCTGTTCGAGGCCTCGTTGCGGCTGCTGCATCCCGTGATGCCGTTCATCACGGAGGAGATCTGGCACGCGATATACGACGGCAAGCCGCCGCTGAAGTCGATTGCGCTGGCGGCGTATCCGTCAGCGGAGGAAGCACAGATTGATCTGGGCGCGGAAACGAACATGGCGGTGCTGCAGGATCTGATTGTCAGCGTGCGCAATCTGCGGGCAGAATTGAAAGTCGAGCCTAAGGTCAAGGTGCCGATTGAGGTGTTTGCCCATGAACCGGAGATTCGCGCGATGATCGAAGAGAATCTCCGCACGATTCTGCTCGATCGTCCGGCGAATGTGGAGAAGATCACGTTTGTGGAAAGCTCGCTCGGGAAATTGCCCGGGGCGCGCAGCACATCGCGGTTCGATGTGCATGCGGTATATGAAAAGAAGATCGATGTTGCGGCCGAGCGCGAGCGTCTAACCAAAGAGCTGGAGAAGATTGAAAAGCAGCTGGCAGGTTCACAAGCCAGACTTGGCGACGAACAGTTCTTGAGCAAGGCTCCAGCGCATGTGGTGGAAGGATTGCGTAAACAGGCAGAAGAAGCGACGATTCTGCGAGACAAGATCCTCGCGAAGTTGAAGGAAATCAGTGGATAGTGGTCAGTGGTCAGTGGGCGGTAAAAGCAACAACTGACCACTGACCACTGGCAACTGACCACTGGGTTTTATGGACTGGAATTCACGACGCATTACCGCGATTCTTGAGAACGCGCTGAACGAAGATCGGGCGACGCGCGATGCGACCAGCTACGCCTGCATCGATCCCAACCAGCGCGCTTCGGCGACAATTATCGCCAAGCAGGACTGCATTCTTGCCGGCCTGGGATGCGTTCCGCGAATTCTCGACGTCTATGCGGCGCTCGACGGAGCGGTCATTTCGCATTACGAGGTGACCAGCCATCCTTCGATTTTTGATGGCATCCGCGTGCACCCGGGGCAGCAGATCGCGGTCATCCAGCATAACGCGCGAGTGATTCTGTCGTGTGAGCGGGTGATCCTGAATTTTTTGCAGCGCATGGCCGGAATCGCGACCACCACTCGCAAGTTTGTGGATGCGGTGGAGGGTACGAGCGTTCGGATTCTCGATACCCGCAAGACGGCGCCGGGGCTGCGCGTGATTGACAAATACGCGGTGCGCTGCGGCGGCGGCCAGAATCACCGGCTGGATCTCTCCGACGGCGTGTTGATCAAGAACAATCACATTGCGCTGGCCGGGGGCGCGATTCCGGCGCTGGAGCGCGCCCTCCACAACCGGCGCGGCCGGCAGCCGATCGAGATTGAAGTGCGGTCGCTCGAAGAACTGCAGCAGGCGCTGGAGCACGGGGCGGAGGCGATCCTGCTCGACCACGTGAGCGTTGAGAATGTGCGCAAGGCGGTCGAGATTTGTTCGCGGCAGGCGCGGCGGATTCCGCTCGAGTGCGCCGGCGGAATCAACCTGGAGAACGTGCGCTCCTATGCGGAGGCGGGCGTGGATTTCATCTCGGTCGGCGCGCTGACGCATTCATCGACGGCGGTGGATATGAGTTTGAGAGTCACTCCGGCATAGGGTTGGGTCGCTGTCGCTGGCTGTTCGTCGTTCGCTGTTCGCAAAACCAAGGCCGGCGGCACAACAGCGAATCGCGAACGACGAATAGCGAACAGCGAACGACGCGACTGTTTATAATTCCTCCATCTCAACTTCCACCAAAACTCGCAGCTTACCGTCCGTGCACAAGGCGACCGATGTTCGCCTGGGACGCATCGTGCGCCTGCTCATGAGCAACGCTATCGTTGTCGTCAGCGGCACAAAAATTGCCGAAGAGATTGGGACGAGCCGGTCCGAAGTTTGGCGGCTGATTCAGCAACTGCGCGGGTTGGGCGTGGATGTTGCTGGACATCCGGCGACGGGCTATCAGTTGCGCGCGGTTCCAGACTTGCTGCTGCCGGAGATGTTGGCTCCGTCATTGAAGGGCACGATCTTTGGCGGTGCCCCCGGCGGCGCCAAGCAGATCAATCACTATTACAAGATTGGCTCGACCAATTCGGAGGCAATGCGATCGGCGTCCGAGGGAGCGCCCGAGGGCAGCGTATTTCTCGCCGAAGAACAGCTAGCCGGGCGCGGACGCGGCGCGAACGCCTGGCATTCGGCGCGGTCAACGGGGATCTATTGCTCAGTGATCCTGCGTCCGGCGATGCCGCCTTCGGATGCGCTGATTTTTTCGCTAGCCGCGGGACTGGCGATTCGCGCCGCCGTGGCGGAGATTGCGCCGCAACTCCTGGTGGATCTGAAATGGCCGAACGACCTGCTGCTGGGCGGCAAGAAATTCTGCGGCATTCTTACCGAGATGAATGCCGAGGCCACGCGGGTGCGTCATCTGGTGGTGGGGGTCGGGATCAACGTCAACCAGTTGAAGTTTCCGGCGGAGCTGCGCGAGATAGCGACTTCGTTGCGGATCGAGACCGGCACGGAGTGGTCGCGCGTGGAGCTCTGCGCCGCTTTGCTAAAATCGCTCGACCGGGAGTATCGCAGCTTGATTGAGGATGCGGGAGCGCGAGCTACGATCCTGCGCCGTTTCGAGGAGAGCTCTTCGTCGGTGCGCGGCAGAAAGGTGAAGATCGAGGAGAACCCCGACCTGGCAGGCGTTACCGAGGGATTGGACGAGCGCGGATTTTTGCGGATAAGAACAGCGGAGGGCTTGAAGACGGTGCTGAGTGGAACGGTGAGAACCATCAAGAATTTGTAATTGGTAATTTGTAATTGGTAATTCAAAAGCGGCGGCTTTTGCAATTGCAAATTACAAATCGCCGATTACAAATATGCTTCTAGTGATCGATGTCGGGAATACGAATACGGTGCTGGGCGTTTTTGCGCAGGTGGCGCACCCTCCGGGCGAGGATGTGACCGGAACGGAAGAGGTGCGTTACGAGCGGCTGGTGGCGAACTGGCGCGTCGGTTCGCATCTCACCCGCACGGTCGACGAGTACGGAGTAATTTTCCGCAACCTGTTCTCGATGGACAACCTGGAAGTTTCGGACGTGCATGGGATCGTGATTTCATCGGTCGTGCCGCCGCTTGATTCGGTGTTGCGGCAGGTGTGCGAGCGCTATTTCAACACCAAGCCGCTGTTCATCGAGCCGGGCGTGAAGACGGGCATGCAGGTGCTGTACGACAATCCCGCGGAAGTGGGCGCGGACCGGATCGTGAACGCGGTAGCGGCGTTTGAGAAATATGGCGGGCCGTGCGTGATTGTGGACTTTGGCACGGCGACCACCTTCGACTGCATCTCGAAGAAGGGCGAGTACATGGGCGGCGTGATTTGCCCGGGCATTGGGATTTCGGCGGACGCGCTGTTTCAGCGCACGGCGCGGCTGCCGCGGGTGGAGATTCGCAAGCCGGCGCGAGTGATTGGATCGAACACGGTGGGCAGTTTGCAGTCGGGACTTTATTACGGCTATCTCGGTCTGGTTGACGGCATCCTGGAGCGGCTGCTGAATGAAGTTGAACTGGGCGCGGAGACGCACGTGATTGCGACGGGCGGACTGGGAGCGCTGATTGGCACCGCTTCACATTTCATTAAAGATGTGGACGAGTTGCTGACCCTCGAAGGGCTGCGCATCATATGGGACCGGAATCAGTCCTTTCGCCGCGAAGCCGCGCCGAAAGCAGCAAAGACGCGGACGCCGGCCAAGCCGTTGGATGCCAATGCGAAGCCGTGGCCCTCGCAGAAGTCTCCTAAAACGAGGTGAGAGGTCAGAGGCGGATTGCAGAGGTTAGAACCAAAGGTCTCACCTCTGCAATCTGACCTGTGACCTCTCTAGAAATCTGTCGTGGAAAATTATTTCAATTACTTCACGGAAATCGAAGAGCATTATCTGCGGCGGCGAGGGACTCATCTGCTGCTCTCGACGCTCGATTGGGCTCTGATTGAGACTTGGAAAAGCGCGGGCGTGCCGCTAGGGGCCGTGCTCCGCGGGGTGGACGACGCGTTTGACAGGTACGATCAGCGTCCCTCGAAATCGAAAAAAGTGAACAGCCTGGCGTACTGCTCGCAGGCCGTGCTGGCTGCGGCGGAAGATATGAAAGAAGCGGCGGTCGGTGCAACCAGCGAAGAAAAAGCTCAACGCGAGCCCGGATTTGAAGCGGCGCAGATTGCGGCGTTCCTGCGAGCGAATGCTGACAAGCTGGAAAAAGCGAAGCTGCCGGAGCGCGCGGGATTTGCAACTGGCGCGCTGGCACGCGAACAATCGGCTTCGCTACGTGAGATGGCGGAGGCGATTGAGAGCACGGGGAAACTTCCGCGGCTCGAAGATTTGGAGCGGCGGCTGACGGTGCTCGAGGAAAAGCTGTTCGCGGTGTTGATGGCGTCGACTCCGGATGAAGACCTGGTGAAGGTTCGCGCGGAAGCGGATCGGGATCTTGCTCCCTACCGGCGCAACATGACGGCGTCGCAGGTTGAGCAGCTCCACAAGCAGTATGTGCAGAAGCGGCTGCTGGAGCGTTGCGGCGTGCCGCGGCTGAGTTTGTTCTATATGCACTGAGATTGTGTGGGGCGGACACTCCTGTCCGCCTCCTGTGTTCAAGAAGGCTCTTGTCGGAAGCTCGCATCTTCCGGCGCGGGCAGGGGTGCCCGCGCTACACTTACGACTTGCTTCTTTCAATCGAAAAGCTAATCTACGGCGGTGACGGTCTGGCGCGCACGCCCGCCGGCGCGGACGGCCGCAGCATGGCTGTGTTTGTGCCGTTTGTGCTGCCGGGGGAGCGGGTTGAGGCCGAGATCCGGCAAGAGAAGCCGGGGTTTGCGCGGGGTTCGCTGACGCAGTTGATCGAAGCGTCGCCCGATCGCGTCGAGGCGCGCTGTCCGTACTTCCGGCAATGCGGCGGATGCCATTACCAGCACATTCCCTACCAGCGGCAACTGGAGTTCAAAGCTGCAATTCTGCGCGAGAAGCTGCAGCGGATCGCGAAAATCGAGCTGCAATCCGAGATTCGCCAGCATGCTTCTCCTCCCTGGAATTACCGCAATCGCACGCGGCTGCAGGTGCGGACTGCGCCGGAGTTTGCCCTGGGGTACTTCCGCTTCGGCTCGCACGAATTTCTTCCGGTGCGCGAATGTCCGATCAGCTCGCCGCTGCTCAATCGAGTGATGGCGCGTTTGCTTGAGCTCGGCGGATTGAACTGCCCGACGGCAGTTGAAGAGATCGAGCTGTTCGCGGACGCGGCCGATGAGCGTTTGCTGGCTTGGGCATTCTGTGGGCGCGAGGCAGACCATAGAGATCTATTGCGCTGGGCGGAAGCGCTGGAGCGCGAGTTGCCGGAAATCAGCGGCGTGACGTTTTTTCCTTCGCGGCGTCGAGTAGAGGAAGAGGCGCCAATTGACCCGCAAGCGCTGGAGCAGTCGGGCGCGAAGGCAATTCGCTATCGTACGAAGGACCACGAGTATCAGGTCAGCGCGGGTGCTTTCTTCCAGGTGAACCGCTATCTGGTGGACGAACTGGTTTCGGTCGTGACCGGCAATGCCAGCGGGGACGTCGCACTCGACCTGTATGCCGGAGTGGGGTTATTCTCGACGGCATTGGCGCGGAACTTTCATCACATTTTTGGTGTAGAGGCGTCACAGACATCGCATGGCGACTTGGTGCAGAATGTTCCTGCGAACGTGAAAGCGGTCGGGGCGCGAACCGAGGATTACCTGAGGAGCGACTACCTGAGAAACCGGCCGGTGCGAAAAAGGCCTGACTTGGTCGTCCTGGACCCTCCCCGCACCGGAGCCGGCAAGGCGGTAATCCGCTCTCTGGTGGACCTCGGAGCGCTTCGGGTCCGATATGTTTCGTGCGATCCGGCGACGCTGGCTAGGGATACGGCCCCCCTCCTGGCGGCTGGCTACCACATTGAGGAAGCACACTTATTCGATCTTTTTCCTGAGTCGTTTCACATCGAATCGGTGCTGCTGCTGGCGCGCTGACCGCTTTCACGTCGCCCAGTTCCTCCTGGAAGACGGGTGGGTTGGCCGAGGGCCCTGGCGCAAGAAACCGTGCGCCAGGGCCCCGCTCGTCCTTCCGTTTGCTTCCGACCATTCATTCCGAGTCTG
>Ga0224557_1004192_pt1 | contig 10690 bp, 8 predicted proteins | sample 714S31014metaG_FD_180677 | JGI IMG/M metagenome (GOLD analysis project Ga0224557, IMG submission 180677) | Peat soil microbial communities from Stordalen Mire, Sweden - 717 S3 10-14 | ecosystem: Environmental > Terrestrial > Soil > Wetlands > Peat | place: Sweden: Norrbotten County, Stordalen... | reverse complement strand
TTCACCGCCCTCCGCCGACGCTCGTTCAACGCTGCAATCGATAACCTGCGCCCGTCAACTCGATCCATACTTCATTGGATGAGGCTGACTGCAAATAGTTTCATTATTTAGGGCCGGATCAGTAACAAATACCGTGAACCGGGCTCGCAATGGACTCGCATGGGAGAGTGTGCCTGCGTCCCTGTACGCCAGGATCAGTGAATGTTCAGCACAGCGGGCAGGATCAGGCGCATCGACTCGGGGAGGGGAATGAAGCCGTGGGCGCGGTAGAAACGCGCTGCCCGGTCGTCGATCGCGTCCACCACAACCATCGAGAAGCCGACAACGGCGGCATTTTGATAGGCCTTGCGCAGCTCGGGCGAAGATACGCCGCGAGACGCAACCCCTCCAGGCGAACATGGCGCGGGCGGCCCGCACCTTGCAGGCGAACCATTCGGGCGCTGCGGCGGTCAGTGGGCGAGGATGGTTTCGTTGCCGAGGATGCGGTAGAGGGTGGAGCGGCTGATGTGGAGCTGGCGGGCGGTGCGGAGCTTGTTGCCGCGGTTGAGGTCGAGTACATACTGCACGTGCTGGCGGATGACGGCATCGAGAGAGAGGCTGCCGGTTGGACTGGAGGAAGGATGCTGCTCGGGCGGGGGTATCTCCTGGCCGGTGGGGAGGGCCAGGTCGTCGGGGCGGATGACGCCATTGACGGCTTCGAGGAGGGCCGTTTCGAGGACCGAGGCCAGTTCGCGCACGTTGCCGGGCCAGTTGTGCTGGAGAAGGCGGGCGAGCGCGCCGGGCCCCAGCAGGACGGGGCGCTGCTGATAGCGGGTGCAGAGGCGGTCGAGCAGGGACTGGGCGAGAGGGGCGATATCTTCGCGGCGCTGGCGCAACGGGGGAATGGCGAAACGGACGGCGGAGAGACGGAAGGCCAGGTCGGGGAGAATGAGTCCCTGGCCGGCCATTTGGCGCAGGGAGGTCTGCGAGGAGGCCAGCACCACGGCGCGGCCGGGGGGGCGGTCCTGCATGGCTTTGAGAACGCCGAGGAGCAGGCCCTGGCCCGGAGGCGCGAGCAGGTCAACGCGATCGAGATAGGTGAAGCCGGCAAGGGTGGCCGGATCGGCGTCGGTGACCAGCCATTCGCGGGCATCGCGGCGCTGAAAGGTGGATGCGGCCAGTGGAGAGCGGCTGAAGAGATAGTGTGCCAGGGTCTGCTTGCCGGAGCCGTGCTCGCCTTCAATGGCGGCCACCTGCACGTGGGGCGCGGCCATATCAGCCTGCATGAGCAACTTGCGCCAGGCGGCGCTGATGCCCACAATCTGCAGGGCGGGCGGCGACTCAATTTCAACGAGGGTGAGGCCGGAGACGGAGGGTTGGGGCTGGAACTGAGCGGCGGTCTGCATGGTTCTCAACGTGCCTCGCCTCCCTGGCCAAATAAGCAGTCAGTGGCCAACAGAAGTCTTATCGGCGGGGGCGCAAAAAACATGAACCGGAGAGATGGAGGCATCTTTGCGGCGCGGGTGGGGAGATGCCTGGTCTTTTTTGGGCCTTTGCGCGGGCTCTACCGGAAGCGTTTGGAGGGCTCGTCGGAGAAAATCTGACCGTCGCGGATATGGACCACGCGATGGGCGAAATCGGCGATGTCGGGCTCGTGGGTGACCACGACGATGGTGTTGCCATGGGCGTGCAAGGTGTCGAAGAGGGCCATGATTTCCAGGCCGGTTTTGGAGTCCAGGTTGCCGGTGGGCTCGTCGGCCAGGATGATGGAGGGGTGGTTGACCAGCGCGCGGGCGATGGCCACGCGCTGGCGCTGTCCGCCGGAGAGCTCGTTGGGCTTGTGGTTCATGCGCGATTCCAGGCCGACGTCGGCGAGCGATTCCTTGGCGCGGGCGATGCGCGCGGCCGCGGGCGTGCCGTTGTAGATCAGCGGCAACTCGACGTTATGCAGGGAAGTGGCGCGGGCCAGCAGGTTGAAGGTCTGAAAGACGAAACCGATCTCCTTGTTGCGGATGCGGGCGAGCTGGTCGTCGTCCAGTTCGCTGACCAACTGGCCGTTGAGCCAGTAGTTGCCCTTGGAAGGGGTATCGAGGCAGCCGATGAGGTTCATCAGCGTGGACTTGCCGGAGCCCGAAGGGCCCATGATGGCCACGTACTCGTTGTGCTTGATGCGCATGGAGATGCCGCGCAGGGCCTGGACCTGCTGCTCCATGCCCATGTCGTAGGTGCGCCACAAATCCTCGAGGACGATGATGTCCCTTTGCGGGCTGGCCGCCAATTGCGCAAGTTGCTCGCTGCCGATGCTTTCCAGAGCCATCCGAATCTCATCCTTTGCCCGTTGGTTGCGTTGCGGTTTTTTCTGTCCGGTGTTGCCCGCCCAGTGCAGTGCAGTCCGGTGCCGGCTGTCTGGGAATTTTGTAAAGCCCGCGTTGGCAAGTCTCCCTGGTTGCGATGGAACTGCGATCAAGAAGACGAGCCGGAAGCGGGTACGGCCGGTTTGGCGGTGTCGCGCTTGACCAGCGAACCACTCTTCAGGGCGCGCAGGGTCTTGAAGGGGCCGGTTACGATCTCCTGCCCTTCGGTGAGACCGGTCAGCACCTCGATGTCGGTGGAGCCGGTGATGCCGGTGGTAACGGGAACGAACTTAGCGCGCAACTTGCCGGTCTTGTCCTTGTCCACCACGTAGACACCTTGCACCGGCGCGCTCTTGGCGGCCGGGGTGGACGAACTGGATGCGGCCTGCACGCCGCCCGGGCCCTTGGGCTTGTCGTCGTTGGGATCGTGCATGGTGAGCGCCTGAATGGGCAGCGAGAGCACATTGGACTTGTGCGCGGTGGTGATCTTGGCGGTGGTGGAGAGTCCGGGGCGCAGGTCGGTTGAGGGGCTGTCGAGCGTGACCACGACCTTGAAGTCCTTGGCCTCTTCGGTGCCGGTGGTGGATTGCGAGGTGGCGACGCCGGTGGAGCGCAGCAGCGCCTGATCGCCGACCAGGGTGACGTGTCCCTTGAAGACCTTGCCGGGAATGGCGTCTACCGTGACTTCGGCGGGCTGGTCGAGCTTTATGTTGACGATGTCGGTCTCGTCCACCTTGACCTCGGCGGTGACCACGCTCATGTCGGCGATGGTCATCAGCGTGGAGCCTTCGGCGTTCTGGATGCCCTCGACCACCGTTTCGCCTTCGCGCATGGGCTCGTTGGTCACGATGCCGTCAAAGGGAGCGATGGCGACCGTGCGGTTGAGCAGGTCCTGGTTGAAGGTAAGGGTGGCCACCTGAGTTCCGAGGTGCCCGCGAGCCGAATCGGTCTGCGCCTTGGCCTGGTTGAGTTGCGCAATGGCCTGCGCCACGGAGGCCACATCCAGGTCGTAGGCGGCCTTCTTGGCGTCGAAATCCTGCTTGGCCATGATGCCGGCCTTGTAGAGGGCCTGGGCGCGATCCCAGTCCAGCTTCTTCTGTTCCAGATCGGCCTTGGCGTGGTCGACGTTGGCCTCGGCGGTCTTTTCCGCAGCAATATAAGAGGCAATGTCAGTCTTGGCGGCGTCGATGGCGGCCTGCTGGCCTTGAACGTTGGCCTCCTGCTGCACGTGCTCGATGGTGGCAACCGTCTCGCCCTTCTTGACCATGTCCCCCTCCTTCACATAGAAGTGGGTGACGCGGCCCATGGCGGTGGCGCCGAGGTTGACGTAGTTCTTGGCCTTGATCTGGCCGGTGCCGCTGACGACCGTGGCCAGGTCCTGCTTTACGATCTTGGCGGTCAGAACCTTGGTGTAGCCAGCCTGCTGCCTGTAGATGAACAAGGCCACAAGCCCGGCGGCCACCACTACGGCGAGAACGATCAAGAGGATCTTTTTCATGTGCGGTTCGTGCTCCAGGTCTCTCCGATTTTAGTTTACGCAATTATTGCCGGTTGAGTTCCCCACGGCTGCCAAATCTGGTCCCGGTGTTGCCACGGCGGCCAACAGGGCGCAACGCAAGCCGGGTGGATTCTCCTTGCGGAAGAGCCGGTTCGCAGGTCCTGAACGAGCTGCGCGGAAGCCGAGGAAACGCCATGGAAGGTCGCATCGAAGGGATTGCGCTTGTTTTTTGGACGGCTGAGCGGCCCGCTGAGTCTCAGAAACTGGCCGGGAAGCCCTCCCATTGGACTGCCTCGGAGTACTTTTCGGCATCGGTCCCTTGAAGAGTGGCATTATTTTTCGTGTTTTGCTACGCTCAGCCCATGCAGATCACCGTCCAACTCCCCGACGACCTGGCCCGGCAGCCCAATCCCGCACGTGCGGCGCTGGAAGCATTTGCCATCGAAGGGTATCGGTCCGGCGCGTTGTCTGCCTATCGGACCCGCCAACTTCTGGGGTTTGAGACTGGCTCCGAGCTGGATGGTTTCCTCAAGGAGCATGAGGTTTGGGACCACGCCTACAGCGTCGAGGACCTCCAGAAGGATCGAGCGGGGTTTGAACGGCGCGGATGATCGTTGTTGCCGATACCTCTCCGTTGAACTATCTGGTTTTGATTGATGAGGTTGGCCTCTTGCCTGCCCTCTTCGGACAGGTATTGCTCCCGCAGGCGGTTTTTCGGGAATTGCAGCACCCCAGGACCATTTTGAAGGTGCGCGAATGGGCAACCCGGCTCCCGGAATGGCTTGAAGTGCGCACGGTAGCATCGGTGGCGAACGGGGCGCTGATGGAATTGGATATCGGAGAACGCGAGGCTATTCAGTTGGCGCTGGAACTGGGCATAGGCACAGTCCTCATTGATGAGACGGACGGACGGCGATTGGCAGAGAAGTTTCATCTGGAAGTACGAGGAACGCTTGGCATACTGGAGCGCGGAGCGAAGTTGGGCAAGACCGACTTTCACCGGGCGTTGAGCAAACTGGAGCAGACCAGTTTTCGACTGTCGCCGGCGGTGCGAGCGGCTTTTTTAAAGCGAAACCGGTAACGGCATACTCACCCCAGCAAGGCTACCCGATGCCGCAGGGAATCGCGCAATTCCCCACCAGATCCACCAATTCCGCGCTTGCCGGCTCACTTTCCGGGTTACCTTGGCGGTGCTTCCGCGTCCAAAGGGCAGCCAACTCCATACGGAATCTTGCCCAGCGCCACTGGGACCCGTAGAATAGAGGTTCGCAGGAGTTTTGAAGGCAATGACGATCAACGGTCGTACCTTTCTGTTTGCCGCACTGGGTTGCGGCCTGGTTTTCACCCCCGCTGCCGGGCTCCTGGCCCAGCAGACGGCCACGCCGCCCGCAGCGGCCCAGCAACAGGGCCAGCCACAGGCTCAGCCGGCCGCCGGACAAAACCAGGGAGCAGGCCAGGAACCGGACCCCCTGAAGCGCGAACGATCCGACAAGGAGAAGTTTGCCGCCCAGAAGGCCGTCCGGCAGGAGTTGAAAGGCGCCTACAAGACCTGGCTCAATCAGGACGTGGTGTGGATCATCTCGGACGAGGAAGCCAAGGCGTTCAAGACGTTGAGCAACGATGAGGAGCGGGATGCCTTCATCGAGCAGTTCTGGCTGCGCCGCAACCCCAGTCCGGACTCCCCGGAGAACGAGTTCCGCGAGGAGCACTACCGGCGCATCGCTTACTCCAACGAGCATTTTGCCGCCGGCAAACCCGGCTGGAAGACTGACCGGGGCCATATCTACATCTCCTTCGGCAAGCCGGATTCGATCGATTCCCATCCCTCCGGGGGCAGCTATCAGCGGCCGATGGATGAGGGAGGCGGCGAGACATCGACCTTCCCCTTTGAAGTTTGGCATTACCGCTATCTGGAAGGCATCGGCGAGAACATCGACCTGGAGTTTGTGGACACCTGCCAGTGCGGCGACTACCACTTCACCATCGACCGCAGCGAGAAGGATGCGCTGTTGCACGTCCCCGGCGCCGGCCAGACGCAATGGGAAGAGATGGGCATGGCCAAGAAGGCCGACCGCTTCAAGGGCGGCCTGGAAAACCTGGGCACCGGCCCGCTGTCGTCGTCGCAGGCGTCAAAGGAGTTCGACCGCATCGAGCTGGCAGCCAAGATATTCGCTCCTCCGCCGATCAAGTTCAGCGACCTGGACAACTTCATCTCCGAGCACAAGCTGCTCGCCGGCCCGGTGTTTCCCTTCGACGTCCGCACCGATTTCGTGAAAGTGACGGATAGCACAGTGCTGGTTCCCATCACCTTGCAGTTGAGGAATCGCGACATCACCTTCGTGACCAAGGACGGCGTGTCAAAGGGATTTGTAAACATCCTGATCAAGGTGACGACCCTGACCCACAAGACGGTGCAGAGCCAGGAAGACACGGTACGGGTGGAGGAGCCGGCCGAACTGCTGGAGAAGACGCTGGACCACAAGTCGGTCTACTGGAAGGCTCTTCCCCTGCTTCCCGGTCTCTATCGGCTGGATATTGCGATCAAGGACGTGAATAACCCGGACCACGTGGGTCTGTTTGGCCATAGTCTCGAGGTGCCCACCTACCACGACGAGAAGCTGGCCACCTCCTCGCTGATTCTCGGCGACGAGATGAACACCGTTTCTTCGCACGATCTGGGCGCCGGCAGCTGCGTCATCGGCAACACACATATTTGTCCGCGCGTGAGCCCCAACGCGGCCACGCCGGTCACGTTCAAGCGCAGCCAGCAACTGAACTTCTGGATGCAGGTGTACAATCTGGGCATCGACGATGCCACCAAGAGCAACCAGGCCACTGTGACCTACCAGATCGTCGATGCGGCAACGAATACGGTGGTTTTTGAAAAGGAGCTAGCCTCGAAAGACCTGGGTGCGCACAGCGACCAGTTAACGGTGGAGAAAACTCTCCCCATGGCCGGCCTGCAGCCAGGAAAATACAAGGTGACGATCAAAATAAATGACACAATCTCGAAACAAGAGATTGCGCAATCGGCGCCTTTTGTCGTGGAATAGTAAGTATCCCCCGCAACAGGGTTACCGGACGCGAGATTCGGAAACCGGAGCAGGAACGATTCGCAAAAGTCTAGCCAGGGACGCCGCCGGGTCACTGATGATGATAATGCGCAGGGTGAATCTCGTTTTTTTCGCAGCGCTGATCGCGGTGGGAAGCGTTCCGGTCAATGGAGCAGCCCCCGGGTCGGTTTCGGGTCAGGTGCGCGATTCGGCGGGAGTGCCGCAGATAGGCGCGGTGGTCCAGTTGCTGCGCCCCGACCTGACGCTGGTGACTAGCGTCTACACCAACGACAAAGGCCACTTCACCATTGCGCCGGTGCTTCCCGGCCGCTATGCGGTCAAGGCTATGGGCACATTCTTTCTGCCTTCGCTGCGCGAAGACGTTCGCGTCCGCACCAGCACCGTGGTGAACCTGACCCTGAACACACTTTACGAAGCGATGCAGTGGCTTCCGTCAGAACCGCGCGCGGTGAATGCACAACAGGACGACTGGGCCTGGACGCTGCGCTCGGCTGCCAACCGCCCCCTTCTTCGCTGGCTTGAAGATGGTCCGCTGGTGGTGGTGTCCGATGGTTCCGGGGCAGCGCCGAAGCTGAAGGCGCGCCTTGTGGCTACCGGGCAGGAGGGAACGTTTGGCGAGAGCGGCGAACGCCTTTCCGCCGCGGTGGAAGAGACACCGGCCAACAGCCGCGAACTGCTGGCGCAGGTGGATTTTGCCCCCGACACGGCCGCGGGCATGGAATCGATGCTGGGCTTCCGCCAGGATCTGGGTTTTGCCGGTTCGATTCAATCGGTGGCTGCCGTTGCCATTCATCCGGAGGTTGAGGACGGCGGGAGCGAAGGGTTTGACGAGGCTGTGATCCGCTCCTGGGAGACCGTGAATCTGGGCGACGAGATCGAGGGGGAGGCGGGCTCGACGCAGGTGGTGGCGCGCTTCGCAGAGCATTCCCCCAACACGGTGGCCGCGGCGCTGCCGTTTGCCACCGTCGGCTGGCGCGAGGGCGACAACACCATTCGCTACCGGATGGCCACCTCCATGCCCGCCTCGCAGAATTCCGACGACACCCAGGCCCAGGCTTGGCTGCCGGCGCTTTCCGTTCGCAATGGGGAGCTGGCTCTGGAGCATGGCCTGCACCAGGAGATAGGCTGGGAGCGGCGCAGCGAGAGGGCCGGCATGACGGTCCTGGTGTACGCCGACCACATCGACAACCCGGTCATCGAAGCCATGGGCCACTTTGCCGCCGGCAGTTTAGCCGCGTCTCCAGTGGCCACCCAGTTGCTTTACGACCCCGCCAGCGGGCTTGTTCGCGCTGCGGGGCCGGGATTCTCAACAGCCGGAATGCTGGCAAGCGCAGAACGCAGTCTTCCCGGTGGAAACCAGATCCGCATCAGCTATGCCAATGGCGATGCGTTGGTGCTGCCGGCGTCCGCAGGAGCCGTGGGGCTGGCCCAGGTGCTTGCCTCGGCCCATCCCCGCCGCGCGCAGTCGTACTCGATCTGGCTCTCCGGCACCCTGGACGGGACTGGAACCCGCTGGCGGGCCAGCTACCGCTGGCAACCCGAAGGTACCGTCACCCCTGTTGCGCCGTTCGCCGCGCAAGCCGCTGAGCCCTACCTGAACCTTCACCTCCGCCAACCCATTCATCTGCGCCGCGAGGGAACAGGCGGCTTTGAAGCGCTGCTCGATGTGCGCAATCTGCTCGCCGAGGGCTACCGGCCCTACCTGCTGAGCGATGGCTCCCTGCTGGTGTTTGCCCAGGACCAGCGCGGCATCAGCGGCGGCCTGGCCTTCAGCTTCTAGACCGCTTTTCCGCCCGTTAGCACTTGCAGGTCCCGTGATCCGAAGGGGAGTGAAAGGGCAGGTTGCCCGTTTTCGCCGCGGCTTTGGAATCCACTCGCGGTCTGTGCTATATTCTTCAAGTGGCAAGAGGAATTTGGCGCCTGCACCAGGCGTGTGCAAAGGTCTTCGCCGCACGGCGAATCCCGATTGTCTGGACGCGTAGCTCAACTGGCAGAGCATTCGGCTCTTAACCGACAGGTTGTAGGTTCGATTCCTACCGCGTCCACCATAACATCAATAAAATAAGCACTTTACAAACCGCCCCAAAAGGCGATTTTCTTTTTCTCACGCGAATGGCTGTTTTGATGGCTGTTCTGAAAAATATTTATATTTTTGCGGAGAATCGCACTGGACCAGCCTCCAACCGGCACCCGACTCTCGCGAAGCCTTCGTGATCGCCCTTGTGCATCCAGCCGACCAAATCTGCGCGAGGGTCAGGGCCGCTACGATTCTGGCAGGGCTTGGCACCGAGCCGGGGTCGCGGTATTTCGCGCTATGGCGAGCATCCTGGTACGCGAGCTGTCGCTTGACGGACTTGACGATGGCGTTTTGCCTTGGGGATGGATCGATAATCGCCCGTGGCTTCGCTGTCTGAACGGTTATGGCTGTGCCTGTGGAGGCTCGGCAATTTCAAGGAGGCAGAACACGTGTTTGATCGCGTTCTCTGGCTCAACCCCACAGACAATCAAGGTGTGCGCTTCAATATTGAAGCGAGTCAGGTCCGAAAGAAATGGACACCTGAATGATGTGACTGGCCAGCCGCAGATTGAACAGAGAGCGTCTCGACGAAACTGGTCTGTTCACCGTCCTCGATCAGCTGATTGCCTTCTCCTGAAGCGTGGAGGCTGCGTTGCCGCCACTTCACGGGTTTCGCCTGGGGCATCATCGACAATAACCTGAGCTGGGGATCGGTATTCAACAACTTCCACACGGTCACGATCTTCGCTGTCGGCGGATTCGCGCTCGTCCGGAACGGTTTTCGCTGACGGCGGTTCCTCCGTCTCAGCATCGACAAGCTCCTCGACCTCTTCTGTCTTGCCAAGCAGTTCCTTGTCGATCTCGGCCAGACGCTGCTCATACTCTTTGAGCTTTGCCTCGTAGGGACTTTCATAGTCCAAAGCGGTATGCAGGCGGACCAGCGTTGCCTCGTTTCCCTGAATGGTGGCTTCCGTTTCGAGGATCTTCGACGGCAGATCGCCGCCGCGGCGCAAGACGGATGTGAGGAGGGATTGGGCTGAAGGCAAACCCATGTGGGCTTCCGAGCGCGGCACATCGAACCACTCGCCGGCCAGGTTGTAGCGGACGGCCGTGATGTCCGTGATGGTGCCGAGTTCATCCTTGATGAGGGCGTCGCTGACGGCGAGGGGAATGTCGAGGCCGTTGACGGTTAGCTGCGTTGTGCTGTCGAGGGTCACCGTTCGCAGGTATTCGTTGGCGTCTTTGAGTTTGGTGAATTCAAGCCCGTTGAAGCGCACCTGGAGACTGAGGAGCTTGCCTTCGTCGTCGCGGCGTTCGTGCGACTTGAAAATCTCGCTGGCCTTCTTGAGTTGGGGCAACCTGTCTTGAAGATGCGCGATCCGGTACTCGATGTTGAGCAGTTGCTGGCGATTGTTGTAGTGGTCAAGCCGGTTGGAGCGGGCAAGCAGGGTTAGGTTCTTGATCTCATACTCCAGCTTGATCTTTTCGAGCGCAAGTGGATTGCCGGTGGCCTGAGCCTTGGCCAAAGCGAATATCTGAGGACTCAACCGCGTCTCACCGGCAATGTCCTCGATTTTTCTGCCCATGCGACCGCCGGATTTGAACTGCGACAGAAAGGTCTGCTTGCGCTCTAGTAGTTGAGCGCGCTGAAGATCGTGCGCCTTGGGCGACGCAACGTCGCGCGGCTCCGAGATCATCCGATAGAACTCGACTTCGGAGAAGGTGTTGCCGGAACGGCGTATCCGTCCGTGACGTTGCTCCAACTGGT
>Ga0224557_1004179_pt1 | contig 10724 bp, 7 predicted proteins | sample 714S31014metaG_FD_180677 | JGI IMG/M metagenome (GOLD analysis project Ga0224557, IMG submission 180677) | Peat soil microbial communities from Stordalen Mire, Sweden - 717 S3 10-14 | ecosystem: Environmental > Terrestrial > Soil > Wetlands > Peat | place: Sweden: Norrbotten County, Stordalen... | reverse complement strand
TCTCAGCGCGGGGAGCTACCCGTCGATCACGGCCAAGTACCTGCCCAGCGTCAGTTACTACACATCGGCGACCTCCTCATCGTCGGTCGCGGTAACGGTCACGCGGGTGGCCGCCTCGACGACGCTGACGGTGGCCACCTCCCTCAACCCCTCCCCGGCGGGCCAGGCGCTCATCGTCACGGCGACGGTCAATCACCCCTCCTCCAGCCTCACCCCCACCGGGACGATCACCTTCACCGTGAACGGGGCCAAGCCGGAGGCGGTCGCCGTCGACAGCCTGGGGCAGGCCTCGGAGACGCTCTCGACCCTGGCGGCCGGCACCCAGACCATCGCCGCCAGCTACGCCGGCGACGACAACTTCGCGGCTTCGTCGGGCTCCGCCACGGAGACCGTCACGGCGAATGGGTCTCCGACCCCCACCCCGCAGCCGACCGCCACGCCGAAGCCGACCGCCACGCCGCAGCCCACCTCCACGCCCAAGCCGACCGCCACGGCGCAGCCCACCTCCACGCCCAAGCCGGGCGCGACGCCGACCGCCACCCCGTTGCCGGCGTCCACGCCCAAACCGGGCGCGACGCCGACCGCCGCCCCGTTGCCGAAGGGCACCACCACATCGCCCGCACCGGCTGCGGTGATCGTCCCGCCGGCGACGACCACCCCACCCAGCCGTCCGAGCGGCGTCTCCGGCTCGGGTGCCGTGAATCCCGACCAGTTCGACACCTCGGCGGTGCCGCCGATCAACCTCATCTCCCTGGTCTCCGGCATCCACATGGGAAGCGGCCTCCAGATCATCGTGTTCCTGATCGTCGGCAACGCCCTGCTGATCGCCGCGATCGTGGTAGCCGGTCGGCGGGGGAGGCGGCTCACCCGCCGCAGCCTGGACTGGGCCGGGGGCGGTGCGGATCAGCCGGTTTCCGATCCCCGGTGACCGCTGCAACGTCGCCGGACGAGGAGAGTGACAGGTTGGTCGCCGCGAGTTTGGTGGGGGAGCGGATGCCGGATACTGCCGGCGTGAGAGCGTTCGACGCCGCTCGCGCGGGCCGTCCCCCAACCGCCCCACTCGCCGTCCCGGGGGTGACCCTGCGACGGCCAGGCGGTGCCTCCTCCGACCTTCGCTACATGCTGATGGGTCGGATCGTCCCCTCCGTGCTCTACGCGTTGCTCGGGTACGAGGTGATCGTGAACGCCATCGCCTCCCGCCTCTCCCCGGTCAATTGGCTGACGGTGGTGGGCGGACCGGTGCGGGAGGGCCTGTTCGCCGCCTTCTGCCTGATCCCAGTCGTCCTCTTCGTGGTCCGGCCAAAGCCGCAGTCCGCGGATGGCAGGATCCTGCCGCGGGTGGTCGCCTTCCTCGGGACCGCGATCCTGCTCCTCTGCGGCACCGGGCTTGGCGGGGGCATGACCATCTTTGCCGTCCCGGCCTGGGTGGGGACCGTCTGCACGATGGTCCTGGTGGGCGCCACGGCCGGCGCCGTCTGGGGCCTGCTGACGCTCCGGCTCTCCTTCGGCATCTTCCCGGCGGCGAGAAGTCTGGTGACCGGAGGCCCCTACCACCTGGTCCGCCACCCCCTCTACGTCTGCGAGATCCTGTCGGCGCTGGTGATGGTGATCTCCACCGGACGTCTCGCCACGATCGCCCTGGTCGCGCTCTTCTGCGCTCTTCAGGTGACCAGGATCCACTACGAGGAGAGCCTCCTGAGCAAGTCCTTCCCGGAGTGGCGGGCGTGGGCGGCGGGGCGGGCACGGCTGATCCCAGGGGTCTGGTGAGGGAGATCAGCCGGCCTCGGTGACCTCGCGACGCCGTCCCATCGCGGCCGCCTCGTGGTCGAGGAGCCACCGCTTGAGCGGGAGGCCCCAGCCGAAGCCTCCGAGGGAGCCGTCGGTGCGCACCACCCGATGGCAGGGGACGATCAGCGGGACGGGATTGCGGGCGCAGGCGGAGCCGGCGGCCCGCGCATGGCGGCGGTCGCCTCCCAGCTGGGCGTAGCTGCGAACCTCTCCGGCGGGGATCCGGCGCAGCTCTTCCCAGAGCCGGCGCATGGCCGGGCTGCCCTCCATCCGCACCGGGAGCCGATCCAGGGCCGTGACGTCGACCCCGGTGAAGTAGACGTCCAGCGCGGAGGAGATCTCGCCGAGCTCGGCGCGCACGTGGATCTCCCCTCGGGGATCGGGCAGACGGTCACGCAGCTCGTCCGCGCCGGCGGTGAAGCCGCTCCCCACCACGGTGCCGCCCTCCGCGATCGCGGTGAAGGCGCCGAAGGGGGTCGGGACGGTGACGGCGTCGTAGGTCATGGCGTGATCTCCAGTGGCTCGAGCCGGTCGGAAGCGGGCGCGCTGCCGGGGTCCGCGGCGGCGGGGACGCCGAGGGTGTTCCAGAGGTGGAGCGCCGCGTAGGCGCGCCAGGGGCGCCAGAGCTCCGCGCGCCGGGCCAGGCTGCCGACATCCGCGGGTTCCCCGAGCCGCTCCATCGCCCGCCGCAGCCCGAGGTCGCCGAGCGGGATGGCGTCGGGGTCACCACGGACGCGCATCGCGACATAGGCTCGGGTCCAGGGGCCAAAGCCGGGCAGGCCGCTCAGGATCGCGTCGAGCTCATCCGGGCCCGCTCCAGTGAGGTCCAGGTCGCCCGCCGCCACGATGCTGCTCAGGGCCCGGACGGACCTGATCCGCCGGCCGGTCAGCCCGAGGCCGTCGAGATCGGCTCCGGCGAGGCGCTCTGGCGAGGGGAAGAGGTGGGTGACGCCGCCGACCGGGGAGGGGAGCGGGTCGCCGTGGCGCGCGACCAGCCGGGCGGCCAGGGTGCGGGCGGCGGCGACCGAGACCTGCTGCCCCAGGACCGCCCGGACCGCGGTCTCGAAGGGCTCGGCGCTGCCCGGAACCCGCATGCCGGGCAGGGCGGCGATCAGCCGGGCGAGGAGCGGGTCGCGGCCGAGGCCGGCGGCGACGACAGCGGGGTCGGAGTCGAGGTCGAGCAGCCGGCGGCAGCGACGGACCACCCCCTCCAGGTCGGAGAGATCGTCCAGGCGGACGCGCAGGAGGACGTGGCCGTCCCCGGGGGTCAGTAGGACGACGGCGGCGCCGCCAGGGGTTCGGAGGGCGCGAGCGTAGCCGCCTGCGGTAGCGGACTCCACCCCGGCGACAGCCCGGACCGCGAGGAACGAGAGGAGCGGCGCCGCCGCGAACGGCTCCCGGCGGGCAAGGCGGAGCGTGAGCCAGCCGGCGGCGCCGCTTTCCGCCAATCGGGTGGCATGGGCAGCCTGCCCGCTCGTCCCCGGTGCCGCGGGGCGGCGAGGGGCCGGCCGCCGCTCGCGATCAGCCCCCACCGCGGCACCACGGAGAGCTCCGGGTGCGACCCCCAGCTCCTGACGCATGGTCTCGTTGAACTGGCGCAGGGAGCCGAAGCCGGCGGCGAAGGCCACGTCCACGAGCGGCATCGAGCTCTGCGCGATCAGGGCGCGGGCCGTCTGGACCCGGCGGCTGCGGGCCAGCTGGAGCGGCGAGGCGCCGATCGCGACGGTGAAGCGCCGATCCAGCGTCCGGGAGCTGACGCCCAGCCGGTGGGCGAGACCCTCGATCCCGCCGGCATCCGCCAGGCCGGCGGCGATGAGCCGGAGCGCCCTGCCCACCAGCGCCCCGTCGGGCTCATCCAGCCGGTCGGGGCGGCAACGCTTGCAGGCACGAAACCCGGCCGCCTCGGCGGCCGCCGGCGAGGGAAGGAAGCGGACGTGGTCGCGACGCGGCGTCCGCGAGGGACACCCGATGCGGCAGTAGACGCCGGTGGTGGTCACCGCCACCAGGAACCTCCCCTCGAAACGGCGATCGCGGCTCGCCACCGCACGGTACCGGCTCTCGAAATCCTCCACGGGTCCATGGTGCGGGGAGGGGCACGGCGGCCGCTCGCGGTTTCCGGACAGGGCGGTGGGCGAAGCCGGACGGCAGGCAGACGGCTCGCGCCGAGCCGGAAGGGGACGGCCCGAGCCCCCCGGGCCAGGGGCCCGCTGCCGGCGGTGACGCGCTAGTCGACCGCGGCCCCGAGCTTCGACACGAGCGCGGTGAGCGCCTTGTCCTGGGCCTCCAGGTGCGCCTGGATCTGCATCGCCTCGTGGAGCACGGCCTCCGCGTCGGCGTAGGTGTCCTGGGCCCGCTTGTCGCTGGCAGCCGACTGGATGTTGGTGCCGACGATGATGATGGAGAGGAGGACGAGCTGGAGGAAGGTCTGGGCGATCCAGGCCACCGGCCCCTCGCCGCCCTTGGCGAGCGCCGCCGGGAGGCCGAGCAGCGCGAGGATGCAGAAGATCCACGCGCAGGTCATGCTGCCCACGCCCATGGTGATCTTCACCGCCAGCCAGCTGTTGACCCGGGAGTAGCGGTTGCCGTGCGGTAGCTGGTCATGGGTCCTGGTCGGGTGCACGCGATGTTCGAGGATGGCGAGCGTGCGGGCATGGGGCTTGTGCTCGAATTTCATGTGTCGTCACCCCTTGGCAGTCGGTACAGAGTGCGGAGGCATCTTCCGCTCGGCGCGAAAGCCTACGGCTTGCAGGCGCCCTTCCGCTGACGTCGGTGCGAGCTGCGCGGCAGTGCGGTCACCCCGCCCGGGTGATCCCGCCAGCCCTCCGGGTGCAGACGGCGGGAGCCTCTCACGGCTCCCGCCACTCCGTCACGACCTAATAGAAGATCTTGGCCAGCTCGTACAGCTCCACCGGGACGCGGCGCTGCTGCCGGGCGACGTCGCCGATCGGGGCCGTCTCGACGGTCCCGTTGCGCACCACCGGCATCATCCCCCAGCGCTTGGCGAGCACCAGGTCGTAGGCGGCGACGCCCACCCGGGTGGCCCAGATCCGGTCGTAGGCCGACGGGGTACCGCCCCGCTGGGTGTGCCCGAGCACCGTGGTCCGGGTCTCGTGCCCGAGGCGCTCCTCGATGACCTCGGCCAGGGTCTCGGCTACCCCGCGCTTGCTGAGCTGGGCATGGCCGAAGGCGTCGACCTTGCCATCGCTGGCCTGCTGGTCGGTGACACCCGCCACCTGCACGCCCTCGGCGACCACGATGATGCTGAAGTCGTGGCCGCTCTGGAGGCGCTTCTGAAGGCGGTCGATGATCTCATCGAGAGTAACGGTGATCTCGGGGATCAGGATCAGGTCCGCACCGCCGGCCAGGCCTCCCATCAGGGCCACCCAGCCGGTGTCCCGGCCCATCACCTCGACCACCATCACCCGGTGGTGGGAGGCGGCGGTGGTGTGGAGCCGGTCGAGCGCCTCGGCGACCCGGCTCACCGCCGTGTCGAAGCCGATGCAGTAGTCGGTCACCGAGAGGTCGTTGTCCATCGTCTTGGGGACGCCGACCACCGGCCCACCGTGGTCCGCCAGCCAGGCGGCCACCGAGAGGGTGTCGTCACCGCCGATGGCGACCAGGGCATCCAGCTCGGCCCGGCCGAGGTTGCGGAGGACCTCCTCGCGGCCACCCTCGCGCTTCATCGGGTTGGTTCGGGAGCTTCCCAGCACGGTGCCCCCGAGCTGGAGGATGCCCGAGAAGAGGCGGCGGTCCAGCTCCATGAAATCGCCGTCGCCGATCAGGCCGGCCCAGCCGTTCTTGACACCGATGACAGTATCGCCGTGGGCGAGGGCACGCCGGCCCACCCCGCGGATGGCCGCGTTGAGCCCGGGAGCGTCACCGCCCCCGGTGAGGATGCCGATGCGCAAGGTCAGCTCCCATATCCCGGATCGTGGTTGAAGGCGCGCTCCTCATCCTGGCCGAGGATGACGATCACCCCGTCTGCGGAGCCGGTCGCTCCCGGGCTGGGCGGCGGCACCGTCGTGACGGGGACACCAAAGTATGCCGCGAACCACTTCGCAGCCGCAGTCTCCGTTCCGCCGCTCTGATCGATGACCTCAGTCCCGGAAGTGGTCGGGACCCGGCCCAGGTCCTGGGTCGACCAGCCCAGATCGCCGAAGATTGCGGCCCACCGGGTGGAGGCCCCGTCGCCCGTGCCGCTGCCGTCCTCGATACCGACGGTCGGGTCCTCGCCGAGGGTGCTCGAAGGGGCGAAGACGTTCTGGATGAAATGGTCGATGGTCGCGTAGCTGCCGTCGTCGGCGTAGAGGAAGTCGGCCGAGCAGGTGGGCGTATTGCACTCGTAAAGGAAGTTGGTGGCGTCCAGGCCGACGTGGACGATGGAGGCGGAGTTGACTCCCTTCAGCACGTTGTAGATCGCCTCGACATCGTCGAGCGTCATGTTGGTGTCGACGTTTCCGCCCAGCGCGTCGAGCAGGCTGGGGAGATCACCGATGCCACCGATGGAGAGCACCTTCGCCTTGACGGCGGTCAGGATCTGCTGCTGGCGCTGGCTGCGCGCGAAGTCGGTGCCCTGACCGTTGTCCCCGTGCCGGGATCGCGCGTACTCGAGGGCGGTGGCGCCGCTCATGTGCTGCTCACCCGCCTTGAAGCTGATCTCTGTGTAGGGGCACGTGTCAGCATCGCACGAGGGGTACAGGGGGTCGACGAAGCTGACGGGGACGTCGATGTCGATGCCTCCCACGGCGTCGACGCCCTGCTTGAAGGCGGTGAAGTCGAGCCCCACGAAGTAGTCGATGGGGATGCCGAGCAGGTGGGAGAGCGCGGCGTCCCCCATCGCCCCGCCGGAGTCCTCCTGGCCGGCCGGAACCCCACCGTCGCCGTCGAGCACACCGTCGCTGTAGGCCTGGTTGATCTTGCCCTCGTCGACCTTCTTGCCGGCCGCGTTGTACATCGGCACGTACCAGTCGCGGGGAATCGAGATCTCGGCGACCTGCGGAGGGCCGGTCGCGTGCGGCTGGATCGAGATGATCATGATCGAGTCGGAGAGGTAGGCCCCGTCGTGCCCGGCGCCACCGTAGCCGTAGAGAGCGATGTTGATCCGCTGCTCGTTGGCGACCTGATTGTTCTGGAGGGTGGAGCCATTCTCTCCGCGAACCAGGCTCCCGACGACGGAGGCCACGTTGGTGTGGAAGACGTGCGCCAGACCGTCCAGGACCCGGTAGCCGAAGACGCCGCCGACGGCGGCCACCACCACCACGACGGCGACGACCGTGCGCCTGGTCGTCATCCAGCGGGGGAGGACGCGATACCGCGAGCGCCGGAGGCGCGTTCTCGGTGCCATCTCGATGTGTTCCGGTCGGGAGCCGCGAGGCGGGCGGAGGCCCGCCCCACCGTGGACCCGGCCGATCAGGTCCCTCTTCTGGAACGTCGACGGGAATGGGGGAAGGTTTCGGTCGCCGGCAAGGGTAAACCAGAGCCACGGGGATGGGGGGACCGGAGATGGCGGAGGCACGACCGGTGGCCGCCGCTCCTGCCGGCGATGACGATCGGGGCGGGCCCCGGCGCTATCTCGGCAACCGCGCCACTCGCGTTCCCGTGGCACCCGCCTTGCCAGTCGGACCACCGCGCGGAACCCGGTCCGTCCCGGGTGTGGCGCGAGTTCCGGGGGGAGGCTTGTGGCGAGATGATGACAACTCCCCGGCAGCCGGGAAATCGCTCCACCCAGGTGCCAGACTCCCCGCGAGGCTGCGCCTCCACTGGTCGTCGGCGCACGGGCGTGACCCGCTGGCGTTGACAGACCGCCGTCGATGCGGTCAAGTGCCGCAGCGTTGGAGGCGTGGCCGGTGGCCGAGAGGCGGGACGGGCAGCTCAGGATCGGGGTCCTGTCTCCCCTGATCGCCGGCAGCTTCATGAGCGGAGTGCTCTCCGCGATCTCCGACACGGTCGCCGGCGCCGGCGGCCGGTTGGTCGCGATCCAGACCCTCGACCCGAGCCAGGGTAGCCTCGACGCCCAGGTGCCGCACTACACCCTCCGGGCGGCCTGGGACCAGGTGGCCGGTTTCATCGTCGTGGTGAACGCGGTCGACCGGTCGTACCTGGAGGCCCTGCGCGACGCCGGCAAGCCCGTGGTCCTCCTCAGCGAGGAGGTGGAGGGCTTCTCCTGCCCGGTGGTGCAGGCGGACAACCGCATCGGGGTCCTCCAGGCCATGGGCCACCTCGTCGAGCACGGTCACCGGCGCATCGCCTTCGTGGGCAGCCTCTTCCAGACGGATACGCGGGAGCGCTACGAGGCCTACCGGGAGGCGCTTGTCGACCACGGCATCGAGCCGGACGCAAGCCTCCTCTTCGAGACCGCCGACAACCTGGAGGGGACGGGCGAGGAGGCGGGGAGGGCGATGCTCGCCGCAGGCATGCCGTCGACCGCCGTCTTCGCGGCCACCGACTACAACGCGCTGGGCCTCATGAAGGCGCTCTCCGAGGCGGGGCTGGACCTGCCTGACGACCAGGCGGTCGTCGGCTTCGACGACGTGCAGGCGTCGTCGTTGGTCCGCCCGACCCTCTCGACCGTGCGGCAGACCTTCAACGCCACCGGTCACCGCGCCGCCACCCTGCTCCTCGACCTAGTGGCGGGCCGTGAGGTGGCGCCGGAAGTCCATCGGGTGCCGACGTCCTTCGTCGCCCGGGAGTCCTGCGGCTGCGCGACCGGCTCGGCGCCGGAGGTGCTCGGCGACCCGGGCACCGCTCTCCCCACCAGTCCGAAGGACCGGCTCCGCGTCCGGCTCCAGCGACTCCTGAGCGGGATGGAATCGCTGCCCCCCGAGCAGTCCGCAGCGCTCGACGTGGCGGTGGAGGCCATCGCGCGCTGCGCGGAGCCGGGCAAGGAGGGCGACCAGGCCTCGGGATACGCCCACCGCAAGGCGGCCCAGGCGCTCTTCTCGATCAGCCCGCGCTGGACCACGATCACGGCGAGCGTGAATTGTGCGCGCCGCTATGGGCAGGAACTGGAGGCGACCCGGGACCCCGCCGAGGAGACGGCGCATCTGCAGGCCGGCATCACCGAGATCCTGGTGGAGCTCTCCCGATTGCTCGCACAACGCGAGTCGACGGCCAACACCGTGCTCAACCTGCAGATGCGCCGGGAGCACCAGGTGAGCATGGCCCTGGTGAGCGGCAGCACCGGCGACCCCCGATCCCTCGGCTGGCTCGATCACACCACGGCGCGGGCGGGCTGCCTCGGTCTCTGGTCGGCGGACCGCGAGGAGGGTGGGGAGCGCCAGCACCTCCTGACCATGACGGGCATCTACGCGCGGGAGGGCCCGCCGCTCCCCGAGCTCCCCGCCCAGGTCCGGGTCGAGGACTTCCCCCCCGCTGGGCTCCTCGAGAGCGCGCAGTGGGCACCCGGCGACATCGGGATGGTGATGCCCGTGAGGACCAACGGCATGGATCTGGGGCTGATGGCCATGGTCGCCCCGGTCGAGGTCACCCAGGTCACGGGGCGGGATCTGCACTTCGAGAACAGCGCCCTGGTCAGCGTCGCGGTGGAGCGCGAGGTGATGACCGAATGGCTCCGCTCCCAGACCGAAGACCTGGCCCGGGCCTACAAGCGCGAACGCGACCTGGTCGAGGAGATCCAGCGCAGTGAGGAGCGCTACGCGCTGGCGGCGCGGGCGGCCAACGACGGTCTCTGGGATTGGGAGCTGGGCACCTCGAGCGTCTACTACTCGGAGCGGTGGAAGACGATGATCGGCCACCAGGGATCTGAGGTGGGGACCAGCCCCGACGAGTGGTTCCGGCGGGTGCATCCCGACGACCTGCCCCGACTGCGTCAGGCGTTGAGCGAGTGCGTCGATGGCAAGCTGGAGGTGGTGGAGTGCGAGCACCGCCTCCGCGCCGCCGACGGCACCCACCGGTGGATGCGCTGCCAGGCGCTCGCGGTCCGCGCCGCGCCGGACGGCTCCGCCACCCGCCTGGTGGGCTCGCTGACCGATGTCACCGCCCAGCGCGAGCTGGAGGAGAAGCTGCGCTACGGCGCCCACCACGACGCCCTCACCGGACTGCCCAACCGCGCTCTCTTCCTCGACCGCCTGACCCAGGCCCTGGCGCGTGCGCGGCGCAATCCCGAAGCGCGGATCGGACTGCTCTTCCTGGACCTCGACGGCTTCAAGCAGGTGAACGACAATCTCGGGCACCTGGCCGGGGATCAGCTGCTCGTCAAGGTGGCGGAGCGGATCGGTCAGCGCCTGCGCCAGAGCGACACCGCGGCACGCCTGGGTGGTGACGAGTTCGCGGTGCTGCTGGAGGACGTGCGCGCCCCCGCGGATGTGGACGCGATCGCGGACGACATCTCCCGCCGGCTCTGCGCCCCCTACGACATCGACGGTGAGGCGGTGGTCATCAGCGCGGCCGTCGGAGCGGCCCTGAGTGCCACGGGCCGGGAGCGTCCCGACGACATCCTGCGCAGCGCCGACTCGGCCATGTACCAGGCAAAGCTGAGGGGGCGCCTCCGAGCCGAGGCCGAGGCCACACCCCACCCGGTGGCAGCGCCCGAGCCCGAGGCCACGCCGGGCACGCCCTGTTAGGGCGTCAGCCTCTCGCCGACCAGTCGCACCACGTCCTCGATGGTGTCGGCGACGGCGGCTCCCGCGGCGGAGAGAGCGTCGATCTTGCCCTGGGCGGACCCCGTGGTCCCGCTGATGATCGCCCCGGCATGGCCCATCCGCTTCCCCGGGGGAGCCGTCCGCCCGCTGATGAAGGCGATCACCGGCCGGTCGAACCCGGACGAGCGGATCCACTCCGCGGCCCTCTCCTCGTCCGAACCCCCGATCTCTCCGACCAGCACCACCGCCTCGGTCGCGGGGTCGCCCGCGAAGAGGGGGAGGATGTCGACGAAGGTGGAGCCGAGCACCGGGTCGCCCCCGATGCCCACCGCCGTC
>Ga0224557_1004173_pt1 | contig 10736 bp, 9 predicted proteins | sample 714S31014metaG_FD_180677 | JGI IMG/M metagenome (GOLD analysis project Ga0224557, IMG submission 180677) | Peat soil microbial communities from Stordalen Mire, Sweden - 717 S3 10-14 | ecosystem: Environmental > Terrestrial > Soil > Wetlands > Peat | place: Sweden: Norrbotten County, Stordalen... | reverse complement strand
CACTCACCGTGGCGCAAGACGCTTCAACAACATCGCCTCTGCCCAAGATTCTGCAGTTCACGATTGAATACACCAAGCCCTACAAAGGCGGCGCCGCGCACGACAAGACGGAGAGCGCCTTTATCGCTGCGGAACAAAAGGCCAAGTTTCCTGTCTACTACATCGCCATGAACTCGATGTCGGGCAAAGCGCGGGCGCTGTTCATGACCCGCTACGACTCCTTCGCGGATTGGGAGAAGGACAACAAGCTCGTGGACTCGAACCCCACCCTCGGGGCCGGTTTGGAGCACGCCGCCCTGGCCGATGGCGAACTGCTGGACGAAGTCGACTCGGTGGTTTACACCTACGACGAAGATCTGAGTTTTCACCCGCACTCCGACCTCGATAAGCATCGCGTTTATCAGATTTCTGTCTTCCACGTTCGCCCCGGCAAGCAGAAGGAGTGGCGCGAAGTCGTGAAAATGGTCAAGGACGCGCATGAAAAGGCCGGAACCAGCGCCCACTGGGGCATGTACGAGATCGCATTCGGCGCTCCGGACGGCACTTTCATCGCGCTGACCGGCGATCCTTCCATGTCGGCGATCGACCTGGGCTACTCTGAGGACAAGAAGTTCGTGGCTGCTCTCGGCGGCGACGAGGGCATGCGCAAGCTTGATGAGAAGTTTGGCGATGCGGTCGAGTCTTCGCACAGTGAACTTTTCACCGTGAATCCCAAGCAGAGCTACGTGAGCGACGACTGGATCAAAGCCGATCCCGGATTCTGGAGGCCGAAGGCGGCCACGATGCCTGCGGCAAAACCGGCTGCGATGGCGCCGAAAAAGCCCACACCGTAGCGCTTTTTGTTGATACCAACCTGCATTTCACACGAGCGGCTCCGCCTGGTGCGGGGCCGTTCGCTGCTTCTCGTGTGCCGACCTCTGATTGCAAGCGCTGCCTGTAGAGCATAATGGAGGGGTGTTTGGTCACTCCATCCTGCGCGTCTCTATCATTTGTCTCGTTGCCGCGTTGCCCTCGGTTGCGCAATCGGTCACGCCGGTTTCCGGTTCGCAAATGCTCTTCAGCGACCCGGCCTTTGGCGTCAGTTTCAGTTTTCCCAGCGGCTGGAGTTTTTCGAGAGTAGACCCGAATAATAGTGATCGTTCGCTCGCAATCGCATACATCCACATCAATGACCGCTCTGAGTTCAGCGGTTTACGCGGGTTGGTAACCAACGAAACCCTCCATGGTCTACATTCGTGGCCGAGGACGGTTTTCAGCAGCGTGGAGTTTGGATACGATGCGCGCCCCACCGCTTCAGCCGAGGCGTGCCAGAAACTGGCGCGGGAAAGCTGGGACAATGAAGCGGATTCCGCAAAGGTCAACGGCGTGCAGTATTGGCACGGAACCGCTGGAAGTTGCGGCATGGGCACATGTGTAGACGAAGACATGTACGCGACGTATCTTGAGGCGAGCGGGGCCTGCCTTCGCTTCGATCTTGCCGTCGCCACCTGCCGCGTACCCGGCAGAGATTTCCCCCGCGAGTTGACAACGCATGAGAAGGAGCTCATTCACGCCAGCCTGAATAACATTCTCAACTCCGTCCGCGTATCGCCTCCCGCCCGATAAACTGAAATCGAATATGACCCTCGAATCTCCCATTCTCACCGGCGCGCACGTGCGTCTGGAACCACTGTCCACGAGCCATCTCGATGGCCTCGTGGCCGCGGCAGCCGTCGATCCGTCGCTCTACCAATGGAGCGTTGTTCCGTGCGGCCGCGATGCTGTTTCGCGCTACATTAAGACCGCGCTGGCCTGGCGTGAAGCGAGTACGGCCGTGCCATTTGCAACAGTTCGCAAGTCGGATGGCCTCGTTCTGGGCTCGACGCGCTTTTTCGATATCGAAAGCTGGGCGTGGCCCGCTGGTCACGAACGCCAAGGCCGCCGGCATCCCGACGTCTGCGAGATTGGCTACACGTGGCTCACGCGCGACGCCATCCGTACTGCCGCCAACACGGAGGCCAAGCTGTTGATGCTCACCTATGCTTTCGAAGTCTGGCAGGTGTTGCGTGTCTGCCTGCATACCGACGCGCGCAACCAGCGATCACAGGCGGCGATCGAGCGCATTGGGGGAAAACTCGAAGGCGTATTGCGCGCGCACCGCATGGCCTCGGACTTCACGCCGAGAGATTCGTATCGTTACTCGATTATTGCGGACGAGTGGCCCAAGGTGGAACGGAGACTCATGCTACGGCTCAACCGCTCGTGAACGAGGGCCAGGTGTCAGAAAGGCGGTCGCGCCCGGCACCTGAAATCTGACAGCTGACACCTGGAACCCGGCACCTATCAAGATGCCGGGCCGAAGAGCCTCTTCAGCAGGCTAGGCTTGCGCTCGCAGTAGGGCGGCCGCGGGCGTTTGTCATTCAAGTGGTAGTTCCTGCACGGTTGGCAATCGCCATGCCGGGGGCAGTCCCGCTTGGGGCACGTGCACACCCCGGGCCGGTGGCCCACGATGGCAAAAACCGGAGCCGGGCCGCTCATAACGCTTCGGCCTGCTTGCCGTTTTCGTCCATCTTGCCGAAGATCATTTTGCCGCTGGCGGTTTGCAACACGCTGGTGACTGAGATCGCAACCGTTCGGCCGATCAGCTTGCGGGCATGGTCCACCACCACCATGGTGCCGTCGTCCAGGTACCCCACCCCCTGGTTGTATTCCTTGCCTTCCTTCAGGATCAGCACGTTCATGCGTTCGCCAGGCAGGACCACGGGCTTGAGAGCGTTGGCCAGGTCGTTGATATTGAGCACATCCACGTGATGCAGGTGGGCCACCTTGTTCAGGTTGAAGTCGTTGGTCACGACCTTGGCCTCCCATTTCTTGGCCAACTCGAGCAGCTTCAGGTCCACCTCGCGGATGGAGGGAAAGTCGTCCGGCACAATCTGCACCAGGACCTTTTCATTGGACTGCATGCGCTGAAGCATATCCAGGCCGCGGCGTCCGCGCTGGCGCTTGGAACCGTCGGTGGAATCGGCCACCACCTGGAGTTCGCGCAGCACAAACTCGGGCACCACCAGCATGCCGTCAATAAAACCGGCCTCGGCGATGTCGGCGATGCGGCCATCGATGATGACGCTGGTATCCAGCACTTTGGAGCTGCGCCGTGAGGGCTTGTCGCCGGAGAACACCGTGCCCAGCGCCGTCGGGCTCAGCAGGTCGCCCTTGCTTGCGCCCACCAGCAGGCCCACGTAGGTCATGAGCAGCAGCACGAAGATCTGTAGCACGGCGGAGTTGGTTCCGGGCAGCGGCGCCGAACGCAACACGAGACAAAAGAGCGCCGCGCCAATAATGCCGAGAACGCTACCAACCACGGCGCCAATCAGTCGCCGCAGCGTGAGCGCACGCACGCGCAGTTCGAAGACAATGACTGCGCCGGCCGCGGCCGCGCCAATCGCTGCGCCTTCCCAACCTGTCTGGATGCCGAACGGGCGAAGGAAATAACAAACCGTGGCAAACAGAATGACAAAAAGAAGACGTAAAACCACCAGGTCCATAAGGGCCTTCTTTCAACCGGCGGCAGTCTTTCACCGACGGCCCTATGACATGAAGGCGAGTATGAGCAAATTTATGCACCATCGTCAAGGAGATAAATACAGGGAGCAAGGGAGCCAGGGAGCGAAGGAGCCAGGGAGCAAGGGAGCAAGGGAGCAAGGGTGCAAGGGAGCGAGGACCGGGAGCTGAACCCTCTGCTCTTCAGTAACTGCGCGCGGGTCTGAAGACCCCACACTTTAGACGGCCAGGAAGCCGACGCTGAAGGGTTTTTCTTGCTCCCTTGCTCCCTTGCTCCCTTGCTCCCTTGGTCCCAGTCTCTACGACGCCGCGGCCAGCTCGTTTACCGGCATGAAGCGCTGCGCGCCTTTGCGCGGGCCGCGTTTGCGCGCACTCATCATCTTGATGCGCTCCAGCAGCTCTAGCGTGGAGCAGTTTTTCCTCACCAGCACGGCGTCGGCCACGTGAAGCTCGCCGCTCGCCGCCTGGGCATCGCCGAGCAGAATCATGGGCACGTAGCCTCTCATGCGCTTCAGCCGCTCCACAAGCTGGCCTCCGCTCATTTGGGGCATGGTGGTATCGGCCAGCACCAGGTCAATTTGGGGCGCCGTGGCAAAAACCGCGATCGCTTCCTGGCCGTTCGAGGCCGCCAGCACGCGATAACCGTTGGTCGCAAGCATGAACTTGAGCACGGAGAGCTCTTGTTCACTGTCGTCTACACAGAGAATCACTTTCTTCGGACGCATGGTATGGGGATCTGCTCCTTACAGCAATCTTCCAAGGCTATTCAGGGCAACAAGAATCCTCTGCCGCTCGAATTGCGGCTCGATGTTGCCATAGATTAAGGCGATGGCCGTGAATGGGGCTGACAATATTGCTTTGGATCGTGCATCGCGGCTTGCCCTGCGCGTGAACCGCAACCTTGGAGGTGCGTTCATTTGCGCTACGGGGCAACCTGCTCGCGTTCCTCTGCGGGTCAGCCTTGCTTCGCGGTCGTTTGCTCAGCGTTTGGGCGCATTCATAGACTCTCAAAAACGCGCCAGTGAATTGTCCTCAATGAATCGCAGAGTACGAGTCCTGGAGGTTTGTGGAAAGAGGGAAAGGCAGGCGAAGATGTTAGTGAAAATTCATCTGAAACAAGGGGAAAATCGTTAGAGCCAACACACACTGCAACTTGCGTAGATGAATTTCTGTTGAAAGCATGTGCATCACGGCAGGAAAAGCTGTCCTTTTGCCACAAGAATGGTGCTACCTGCCACGTGTACATCCGTGACCCTCGACCAATCTTTTTTTGCGGAGAGAAATAGATCGCTGGGACGCCCCACCTCCACGCCCTGGCGAACGTGCACGCGCGCACCTGAAGGCACTGCGCCGCGAGCTACCAGGTAGCTGATGGCGCAGCCGGCCGCCGAACCCGTGGCCGGATCTTCTCCACCATAAAACTGCATCCTCGCCTGCCACTTCGTGGGGTTCTCGTTTTGGTTGAGAGCACGTGCGAGCACATAGAACCACCGCGCACCGCGCTCGCGCAGCCATGCCGTCGCCGCATCCTGATTCACTTTGAGCCGCGCCAACGCCTCGAACTTCTTGAGCGCGACAATCGCAAACGGCGCACCCGTGGAAACCACTTGGGGCGGCAGCGCGGGGTCCATGTCCTCGAGGGCGAGACCCAGGAGCGGAGCCACTTCCGCCGCGTCCAGCTCCGCGCCAAACTCCGGCTCTCTCTGCGTCATTTCGCCAAAGATTGCTGATGAATCCGCGACAGCATCGGCAGCGTCCGGCCCAAAGCGCACCGGCACCGGCCCCACCTTAAGCGCCAGCGTCACAGTATCGCCCGCAAGAGCTTCCGGCGCGATCATCTTAAGAACGCTGGCTGTGCCCAACGTGGGATGGCCCGCGAAGGGCAGTTCCTCCGCAGTGGTGAAGATACGCACGCGCACGCCTTCCGCGCGCTCCACCTCAGCCGGCCTGCGCTCAACAAACGTGGTCTCAGAGAGATTGAACTCGCGCGCAATGGCCTGCATCTGTTCGGTCGTCAGGCCGCACGTGTTCAACACCACCGCCAGCGGATTGCCGGCCAGCGCAGTCTCGGTAAAGACGTCCACAACGAAGTAGTCGAGATTGGTAGGAAGGTTCGCCATCGCGCCATGCGCTCTCAGGCTCTAGTGTACGAAAAACCCGCGCGACAGAGTTGTGGAAACGCGCATCCGCGAACCGTGGAGCCTCGCGCAGCCGGCGTGCAACACAACGGCTAGTTCCAGCACGAGAGAACTGATCACTGACCACTGTTCACTGACGACTGCCTTACAACTGGATCAGCGGCCGGGGAAGCCGCGGTCTGGCGCGATCCAGGAAGATTCTCATGCGCAGGGCTTCGGCGCGCTCGACGGCCACCAGGCGCATCTGCCGGCGGACGTGATCGATGTCGTTGAGCCGGTCCAACTGTGCCTCGTCGTACGCGGCATCCCGTTCCAGGCGCGAGATTCTCTCTTCAACCGTTTGACGGAATCGCGGGCTGATCTCGAAGCCTTCTTGAGCGGCGCAATCGGTGGTCATGGCAGACACCTCGGAGCGGGATTGCTTGAAGTTGCGGATTATTTCCGCCGCGGCCTCAAGTTTGTCTCATTGGTGCCGATACTAACGAAAGCCGAGTGTCTACGCCAGATTACGGTTTCCCGCAACTTCAGTAACGAAGTGTCCGAAAAAAAGACAATGGCTAGTTCTCAGAGTTCAGAGCGCAGATTGCTGCGCGTGTGCGGAAACCACTGATCACTGACCACTGTCTTTGATAATTCCCAGCTGCACCTGGACTCCACTCTCAATCTCGATCTCCTTTTGCCGCGCCAGAAATACGCCGGAAGCGGTACTGTTGCCTGCCAGCATCACGCCCGGAATCCCTGTGGGGTGCGGAACGGCGCGCGCTGCCCCAACCTGATGCGCGCCGGTCGACTCACTCGGGTCGCCACGTCCGGCAGGCTGCATGGCTCCCGCTTGGTTCGGATCGGTATTGGCACCCGCCCGATCTCCGACCGAGGTTGTGTTTGCAGACGTCCTTTTCATCGCATCCGACAGATAACCCGGTTGCCCGCCACCATTGCGGCCGCCCCCTCCGCCGCCGCTTGATGAACTCATCCCTGCCGTTGGGTCCTCGATAGCCAAAGGGTTCTCATCCGAATAACTCTGACGAGGGTACGCACTGCGGATCAAGGTAAAGATCGCGATGCTTTGTCCGTTCTTGAGCTCCGCATGGTCGATGGCAATGGCGAGTTCCGTAATGCTATGGGTTGCATCGCGCGGCTGCACCTGGGTGATGTGACCCACCAGGCGCGTCCCCCGCGGAATCACGGTTCCATCGGCAGTTTGCACTTTATCGTTCGTTTTGAGAACCACGCGATCGCCCAACTTGGCTGTCTTCGAGTCCAGCTTGTTCTCGAGCTCGCAGGTCACTGTACTCATCTCCCAGGCGTGCGATGCGGACGCATCGCCGAAGTCCATATGGCCTTGCGGTGCGTAGACTTCTTTTTGCGGGGCGTCTACGCCCTCCTGCTGCGCCATCAGTGGAGTGCTTACTGCGGCGAGCGCTATCGCTAAGAGACTGGCCGTCTTCATCCGATCTACCCCCGTTCACTAGCCGGGACAGATCCCATCCACCTCGTGCGGCGTGGACTGCCCGTCCTCCAGAGTGACTCCCAGAAATGCAAAAAGCAAGCGCAAATGATCTGCCGGAATGTCTGGGTCGACCCCTTCAGGCGCAGTGCAAGTCTCGGACCCGGCGGGCAAGCAGCAGATTCTGTTGGAGGCTTATGAGACGCTGCGAAACGTCGTGGAAAATGCATGACGCAAGGCTAAACGATCCGCGCAGGGGCGTTTCTTTCCGACAACTACAATCCCCCCAACCGAGGGCAAAAATCAAAGGCGAGTCGGGTATGTAACTAACGAGTAGCCGGCGATACGCCAAAAACAATAGTGATGTGATGTAATTGCCGTGTAGGAAAAGATACTGACGATGGAATTTCTTTGCACAAAGAAGGCCTACCTGGCCTTCTCATGGTGCGCGTGGATCGTAATAACCTCGAGTGCATACCTCCTCTTCGAGTTCTCACCACTCTTCCCAGACACATCGGTTTTCTCTCTTTATGGGGCGATCTCATATGGCCTCGGCTTATTGCTAAACACTATTGACCCCCCCGTAGCCCTCATCATCTGGCTTGGAATGGGTATACATTGTGTTTGGTTCTACCGCCCTCGAACGGCGGTAAAGATAGGCTGGGTCGTCTTAATGCTCGTGACCGTCTGTTTTGGCGCCACTCTTTATTTCTTCGCAGTGTATCGAAAGCAAATGATTGCAAAGTGTAAGCCTGCATGACGGCTTCTCGTCCAAAGCGAACTAGGCGGATTGGGGTCGGGAAGTGGCGCAATCAAAGTCGGGATGAAATCTGGTACGGACCGAACTAATTCCCCGGCGACGGTGCGAAGTAGCCTTTACGCACCTGTACTTTCAGATTCTGGTCCGCGTCGCCATGGCATTCCACTGCAACCTTGCGGAAGGCGCCGTCCAATTTCGCGTTATTGGAGGTGTAGCTGGCCACATACTGCGTGCGCAGCTCATCCTGGATCTGCTGGAATGCCGCATGCAGCTTGTCTCCCTTGTTGCCTACGTCAATCAACCGCCCACCGGTCTCGTCCGAGATGCGTTTGGCGGGCGAGTAGCCGTAATAGCCCTCACCCTGGCTCCAGTACATTTCGCGATCCGCGCACAGGATTACGTAAATGATGACGTTGTTCCGGTTCGCCGCCGCAATGGCGTCGCCAATCTTCTCGCGGCTGCCCTCATCCTCGCCGTCCGTCAGGATGATGATGGCCTTGCGCCCGGTCTCCTGGTTCATTTTTTCGTTCGCGGCCAGGTAGATCGCATCGTAGAGCAGCGTGCCCTTGGGATTGCCGGGTGTGGGGAACGTTCCTCCGCCCAACCCCGGAACGCCAGACGATCCGTTGCCGCCGGCAGTGTTGATTTCGGCCTTGCTCAGCGCGTGCGTTAGCAGTCGCGGACTGTTGGTGTAGTCCTGGAGCAGGTCTACATTCACGTCGAAGTTCGCCGCGAAGGCTTCATCCTTGGAGCGCAGGACCTGCTGGATGAACTGACTGGCTGCGTCCGTTTCCATGGGCAACAAGCGCTGCTGGCTGCCCGAGGTATCCAGCAGAATGCCCAGAGTGAGCGGTTGGTCAGTCTCGGCCACAAAGGTCTTCAGCGTCTGCGGTTCCTTGTTTTCGTTCACCGTGCAGTTCTGCTGGGTCAGGTGCGGCACCAGGTTCCCGTTCTTGTCCTTGACGGTAAAAAACAGGTCGACCAGATTCACGCTCTGCTTAAAGGTGGCTACAGGCGTTTCGTCAGGCGCCGGGGCGGGAGCATTGCTCACCGGGGCCGCATCGGGTGAAGGCGCAAGCTGACACCAACCTGCCACTGCGAACGCCGGCAGGCCAACCACCAGGGCGACAATGATCTTGCGGAGACGCATCCTGATCCGTTAGACGAAAACGGAACCCCCACGGGAAGCATACACGGGTTGTTTTACGGCCGGCATGGTTGTTTCACCGCCGGCAGGCAACCCATGCGCCTCCGCTGCGTCTGATACTCTGTCAGTTGTTGCTTGTTTCTTGGTTTTTCGCGCACTTGACGTGTGTGCCGACAGGTTTTGAGGGAGGAAGAAAAGGCTGTGAACGTTCAGGGAAGGGCCATCGCGCTGGCAGCGCTTGTCGGATTGGGAGCAGGAGTTCTGGCCCAACAGCAGACTCCCGTGCCCGACGCACCCACCCCGCAAGCTCCCACGGGGACGCTGCCGGGTGTTCAAGGGCCTATCACGCCTGGAATGGGCGCCGGAGAGACGCCTTCCGGCTCCAGCGGATCTTCATCCAACCCCAGCCAGTCCCAGCAGCCCCCTCCACCGTCTCCGAGCCAGCCACCAGCCGCGACCGCACCACCACAGAATGCGCAGGATACGCCGCCGGAAGAAGGCGTTCGCGCCGTGAACACTGTGATTCATGCGCAGGTGAACGAAGTCATAGTTCCGGTCACGGTCAAGGACCCCAAAGGAAACCCAGTTGCCGGCCTCACCTGGAGGGATTTCACGGTCTACGAGAACAACGTCCGCGAGCCGTTGCGCGTCTTCAGCGTGGATGCAAGGCCAATATCGGTTGCGTTTGTCATCGACCAGACCCTGCCTTCGAATTACATGCGAGAGGTGAACGAGTCGATGAGCGCGATCCAGGGTGCGCTCACACCCTACGACGAGGCTGCGGTCTTCACCTACACCAATGGAGCTAAGGAGTGGACAGGCTTCACGGGGGCGCAGGGCAATCGCCTGCCTGCGGTGCTCTCGCTGGCCCAGTCCACGGGCACCGACCCCATGGTGCCTGTCACTGACGGCCCTTTGTCCGGAGCATGCCCCATCTATCAGAACGGCAACTGTGCGGACCCGAACCTCCAGCCCGAGAAGTCAACTCAGTCGATCTCCGGTCTCCAGGTCCCCAAGGAGATTCACACTCTCAATGACGCGATTCTCCGGGCGGCCAAAGAGCTTTCCACGCGTCCCAAGGATCGGCTGCGCGTCATTTACGTGATCTCTGACGGCAAGGAATACGGCAGCAAAGCCACTTGGAAAGAAGTGGTCAAATATCTCCAGACCAACAACATTGCCGTCTATGCCACAGTGGTGGGCGAATCGGCCCGCTGGGGCGAGGGATGGCTCGATCGCTTCCACCTGCCCTTCGAGGCGTACGACAACATCCTGTACAAGTACGTGGCGGCAACCGGCGGCGACATGTTCTCAGAGCGCGGCGTGAACAACATGGAGAAGAGCTACGCCAAGATTGCTGAAGAGGCCCGCAACCAGTACACGCTGGTCTACGCCAGTCATTTATCGATCTACGATGACCGGTACCGCTCCATCGATGTGCGCGTGAATCGGCCCAATGTGGTGGTTACTGCCAAGCCCGGCTACTATCCCTCGGCGCAGGAATACAAATAAGTCAGAGCCTCTAAAAGCAGCTCCCAAAAAACCATGGCCTGTGCGAGCGCACAGGCCGTTTCATTGGGCGGGTCATTTTACCCCCTACGTCCCGACAAAAAGGCGCAAAGAGTCCTGGCCTGGAGTTCGGCCGGCTCAACTAGACCAGCGCTGCCTTCTTATCGAACTTGTTTCCGCATTCGGGGCAAAATC
>Ga0224557_1004165_pt1 | contig 10748 bp, 14 predicted proteins | sample 714S31014metaG_FD_180677 | JGI IMG/M metagenome (GOLD analysis project Ga0224557, IMG submission 180677) | Peat soil microbial communities from Stordalen Mire, Sweden - 717 S3 10-14 | ecosystem: Environmental > Terrestrial > Soil > Wetlands > Peat | place: Sweden: Norrbotten County, Stordalen... | reverse complement strand
GCAAAGTCAGCCCGCAAAGGCGGCACGCAGAAGCAGCCAGAAACTATAGAACTACTGGATGCTTTCGACAAACTCACCGCAGGTGGGGTGGGATTCCTTCAGGCGATTCCCGATGGCAAAGATGCACGCAAATATGCAGACTCACTCAAGACCCGACTCACCAACAATGACAGAGGCAATGTGTTCGTCAAGATTGACTCACGGAGCACTCCCCCCACTCACATCTTCGTTCGCAAGACGGAGACGAAAAAGAAGTAGGGAACTAAACCAAGGCAGCCTCTGCCAAGGGGCTGCCGACTTCTTATTGGAGAATGAGCATGGGTATCGGAGTGAAGTGCGCAAGCGATGTGGAGATGAAAGCCCCTCAATGGTTGTGGCCCGATTGGGTCGCAAGGGGCAAACTGCACCTGTTGGCGGGTGCGGCGGGAACCGGCAAGACAACTATCGCGATGGCGATAGCAGCGGCGGTGACGCAAGGAGGCGTTCTCCCAGATGGCACAACGTCGCCAGCTGGGGATGTCCTCATATGGAGCGGTGAAGATGACATCGCTGAAACACTTACGCCGAAGCTGTATGCGAACGGCGCGAATGCTGATCGAGTCAGCTTTATCAATGCCAGCCGAACAGCCTCGGGTTCTATGCGCACCTTTGATCCTCTAACGGATCTCGCTTACATTGACGAATCCTTGCGCGACATGACGGACCCGCCAAAGCTCCTCATCATCGATCCCATCGTTTCCTGCACCACCGGCCTAACCAACAGGGCCGTAAGAGATAGTCTGATGCCGTGGGTACGAGTGGCAGAGAAGTACGGCATTGCGATCATCGGCATAACACACGTAAGCAAGGGTTCGGCAAACAAGGCTTTGCGCGACCGAGTGCTGGGCGCACAGGCGTTTGTCGCAATTGCGAGACTTGTAATGATGACGGCTCTGACATCACGCAACGAAACAGTCCTGCTGCGTATCAAAAGCAATATCGGAAGCGATCATGGCGGCTTTTCATATCGGCTACACGGCGTCGATTTCCCGAGCCCGTCCGATCAAGCTACGACAATTCGGTCCTCATTCGTTGAATGGGGAAATTACATCGATTTGCCAGCGGAGCATATTGTCGATGGCTTCGATGCTGACGATGCCCCGCCGCAAAGATTATATGAGGCTGTTGCGTTCCTACGAATGATCCTGGCCGAAGGACCGCTCTTGCAAACGGAGATCGCCACAGCGTCATCACAGGTCGGTCACAGTATCGCGACAGTACGCAGGGCGAAAGCAATATTGCGGATTCAGTCGTTCAGATGGGAGGATAGGTGGTGGTGGAAGCTACCCGCCTCCAGGCAAGATGCTCAACCCCGCCAAGGTGCTCAAGAAAACGATGAGCATCTTGAGCACCTTGCCTATCTTCCGGCTAGAACGGCTGCATGAGCATAGGCCGTCGTACTCAACCGAAGTAATTGCCGAACGTCCTCGCGTTCTTGTACCTCAGGTTGACGCGAATGACCGCATAGCAGTCATTCGCATTGAGCTGTCGGGTGCCAGGCAACAGGAGCAACTGGTCGGTTGTTACCCGGACCTCAGAAATTAACCTGTCGTCCTGAAGCAAGCAAAAGAAGGGATTTTCATCGTCTAGCGGACCTATACCACCGGTCTCGGTGAGGCCGATAGGCAGGCGGAGAGCATCAAACAGAGTCTTTAACTGACCGTCTATGTCTCCTTGTTTGAAGATGAATCTGTCTTCTTCAGGCCTTAGGAGCAAGATATCTAGATTGCAACGTAGGTCGAGAGCTGGCGTCACGAGCGGAACAAATTGAAATGATTCCCTCGCAAATTCCTTGCCGATCGAAGTCAAACCAAGCTCAATCTTTTCATCTTGACTCAGTCCCGGAACGGTAGCTTTACCGGCGTGTTCTGCGTATTGTCGCAGACTGGCGTTCAGCTTCCAGAGCCGACGCAGTTGAGGATGAAAACTTTGTCGAATCTGATGCTTCTCGGCGGGGCGGGTATTGCTACCGCCGCTAGGTGGAAGCGTTCCTTCGAACAACAAACGAAATTCCAACACTCAATCTCCTGTACGTCCAAATCACTGAGGTCAATTCACCGTTTTTAAGCGGACGTTTTCTTAGCGGCTGCCCATCTCTTCTTTTGGGCAGCTGCAATCTTTGCCCGACCTTCAGCAGACATCTTGCGACGTTTGGGTTTGTTAGCTGATCCTGCGGGGCGTCCGCGTTTACCTCTGGTGGGTGTCGAATCAAGGCTAAGCAATACAGTCCTGGCGTGTTGGAGTTTGGCAATCTGTTTATCAATATCTGTAATGAGTGATTTGGTATTCATCCGAAATAGGTTATCACCGCCGAGAGCCATTTCCTAGCGTCGGGAAATGGCTCTTTTCAGTGGTGGCTACACAGGTATTGTCGATAGAGGTTACTGCTTGATTCTCGCTAAGTAGGCATCTTCCTCTAAATCAGTCACTACGATGTTCACATTCACGTTGAGGCCAACAGCGGAGTGCAAATATGTAAAATGCCGCGTCAACACAGTGTAAGGTCCACTGCCTTCGTGCAGGTTGACAACAACAGAATCGCCTACTGCCGGGATAGGGACTGCCGCGATGGAATTGCCAAAAGAAGTTTCAAAATTGATTTCCTTTTCTTGTACGAAATCGAGCGGCCTCAACCGATCCTTCGGTTTGTATTGAAATGTGATTGATACCCAAGTCTTACGTTCCTGGTCTGACATATATATCGTTCTCCTATGAATCTTTGATAGGCTGCGCCTAACTGCGATAGCTTAGTATCTGCCTAATCCATAGAAGCATATTCTGCTGGATTTGGATAATCTGCGCTTTTTATGAATCACGGGGGCGCAGAACATGGATCTAGAAAATAATTTCAACTATTTTCACTTTTAACTGACGGAATTGGAAAAAGTTCCGATACTGGTATAAATGAAAGCCATTAATAGGCTTTGAAGTAACCAAGATCGCCCCTGACAGACCCTTTCAAATCGAATCGGCTGTGTGTATAGGGATCGTTTGAAGCTGATCTTGTGGTGGGGTAATGCCTCACCCGCGTAGGGAGTTGGGTTTGTTCTTCTCGAATTAACGAGAACTGAGGATGTGTTCCACCTAATCGGAAGACATCAGGATACCCAGAGTGATACGCGTGAATGTAGATCATGACGATACAGGCAGTATCGGACATCCGGCCCTTAGTGAAACGACACTAAAACCCGGTCACGAAACACCAACAGAGCAGCTGTGCAGCTGTCGCAAGCCAACGCGAGACATGCACCAAAAGGACTGTTACGGAGATGCACGCTAACGCGTGAGTCTGTGATTAGGAATCAGATCAGGTTGGTTTAGAGGCCATCAGTACACGTTCTATAGATATATAGAGGGGAGTACTGGAGGACTTCACCCTAAACTACCCGGAGATGATTAGAGCCTCAGTAATACCTAATACAACCGGGCTGCCATCGAAAGACTAGACCATGCATCACTTGATCCATATTAGGCCGCTGTTCAACCAACATGTAGACAAACCTCTCCACTTTGCATAGCCTGCTCAATACGGCCTAATGTCTGTTTGCGTCAGTGGAGAAGTGAGCGCATGAAGCGTGCCTTTGCAAGATTTGAATTGTCCTGGAAGAACAACCCGTTTTGGGCCGTCCTCTTTATAGTTCCCTTAGTAGTTGCCGCAGTCTGGCTATGGTTCGATCCTCAATCTCCCGGTTTTTCAATTGGATTCCTTGCTCTCGCGGCTGGGGTTATGAGCCTGAGACCAAAGATGCATCCCCTTGAAAAACTTGTATGGGTGGTCCTCATGATCACGTTTACCCTGCAAGAAGTGAAAGCCATCAAGCAGAATGATCTCAATAACCAGTCCATTAGAGACGGCCAGAATGCTGCATTTGGCCTGATCGTGGACGACCTCAAAACCTCGATAAAGAACAGCAAGGATCAATACGATCAAACCGTCAATCATGTTGACAGAGTATCCGATCACGTCGACGGCGTCGCTAAAACAACTCAACAGGTCGCCGATCTCGCGAGGACGAATCTTGAGGCTCTTACGGGCGGAGACTCATACGCGTATGTGTATCCGTCGGCGATGATGCCTGAGGGTCATCTTCAACTTCTCAAGATCCATAATGCGGGTGACCAACCTCTCAATATGACCCTAACGGTTGCTCAGGTCTTCGAAGACGTCGGCGGTGAAGGCTGTAACGAAGGGATGACCAATAGAACCGTTACTCAAATTGGAACAATGGCCCCACACGACGGGAGGACCGTACCTAACGGAATCATCACTCCAGCACTGAACGCGGATGGACTAGCCACCTATCAAATCTATATGAATGCACAAAATGCCGGAGTGTCAGAGCGCTTGCAGTTTCGTCGATCAGCGAATGGTGGACCCTTAGAGTTCAAGATGGATGTAATAAGGCCGGTGACGGGCAAGAGGGCACGCGGTGATGTACAGGTGTGTGGGGCTTGGGTGCGTTATCTCAAGAGAGTCGATTGGAGATCAACAAGGTTTATAGGAACGCTCGAACAAAATCCTAAATAATTAGGGGAGAGAGTTCAATTGTAAGAATAATTCCTATAGCCCGCTCTTGGCTTGAAAAGCCTCCAATCTCACTAAGAAGACCCTTGGTGGCAAGTGTTTATAATTCAGTAGGTGAAGGAAAATCTTCATAACCGATATACATAATGTATCCAACGTAGTTCACATATGGCACGTAGCTGACTCGCCTCGCGTGAGGAGCAAAAGGCGCGTGCCTTCTCTGTTTCTTGCTACGGTTCGTTATTAGGCGATTTCGGTTTCGGATCTCGCCTATGTATCGACCATTAGGTGCATACACCTCGTCCCCATGGAACCTCCCCACATGCCTGCCATCGAAAGTCCATAAATTATCTCGCTCCCGATAGCCAAAGCTCTTTCCGCCCCAAGTCCATTGCCATTCCATAGGTTTTTCCTGTTACTTCCTACTCATCGAGACGTACTGCTTAGCATCTTCAAAAAAAGCCGGATTGCCTTTGTACTGGCTAACAATCCAGTCTACAAACGCTTGGCTGTAACGTGCAGAGGCGTGCTTCAATTTGTAGACGAAAGTTGGGTTTCTATCAATACTGTGCATTTGCCGAATACACTGAATGTGATAGGGGATCACTTTCAAGGCGTTTCCAAGAGCTTTGCCAACTTCCGAAGCAACGTCCATTTGCCTAAATGGATGGGTCTCGTCGATAGCCTGTTGTCGATATACGGGAACCGATGGGTCGTCTACTAATCGAAAGTTCATCATTTGCCCAGTCTCATATTCAGGAGCAGCAATCTGAACGATTGATCCTTCGGGCGCTTCTACTACTTTTACAATGCCTTCGAACCAAGCCTTCCGCATCCTCTCGATGCGATCTTCAATGAATACGCGCAGGTCTTCGGAGTTAGCTGGCTCACTCTTTGCGCCATGTCGAAAATACATCGTACCGATGGAAAACGCGGTTTTCTGTTTGCCGCCGCCGATGTCATAAGTTCCTGGCTTCGAGAACACAATCGGGACCGATGCCGGTCCGATCTCGATTGCGAATAGCGTCATTCCATCCTTGATCGTACTCAAGAAGACAAAGGAATGAAGTTGTTGATTCGTGTATTTATAGAGCTTGTCGGTGACGGTGGCGGGGTCGATACTTTGAAGCAATCTGCAATCAAACGCACTTGAGGTGCCGTCGTCGTTCAACCCAAAAACGATGATACCGCCGCCCGAGTTCGCAAACGCGACGATATCCTTCACGATCTCAACCCAATCACCCGCAGAAGCTATATCAAACGAGGACTTGTAATCGACCGAACTTGATTCGGTCAGGTGGTCGATTGCGAGCTGGAGATCGTCTTGCGACATCGTAGGCTGTGTGAGTTCCTCGGCTGCCAACGTTACGATAGTACCCCAAAACATCAATGACGCTCAGATCTTGAAAATATTTCCAATGACCGCTGACGGTTTTGGAAAAGAAAAGCATACTAGAGATGTGTGTAAGGCAAGAATGCCTGCACTTGCAATGAAGTCCTCAGAGGCTGGCAAGTAATCCCTCTCTAGGACCATCGCACAATGAAAAAGCAAGCCAGCAACCCCTCCTCCACAACCACAGGTCCCACCAAAGCGGAGAAGCTGCTAGACAGATTTCTCGACAAACTCACACCCGAAGGCGATTGCCTGATCTATTCTGGCGCGCGTCTGAAGAATGCCAAAGGTGAAGACACATACGGTATTTTCACCGTCAACGGCAAATCAGTTCTTGCCCATCGCTATGCGTGGAGTGAATGGAATCAAACTGAGATTCCCGCTGGCCTCGTAGTTCGGCACCTTTGTTGTAATCCTGGCTGTTGTGCCGGTGATCATATTGTGCCCGGTACTCACAAGGAAAACTCGGCTGACATGATTGCCGCTAAGCATTCCACTAAGGGCACCAAGAAGCCTGTCAAGCGATTCACGCCAGAAGAGAAGGCAGACATCATCAAACTCGCATCATCCGGCAAATCCATCTATTCCATAGCTAAGAAATATAAACGAGCGATCCCCACGATCAGCCAACTTCTACACCCAAAGCCACGCAAACCCAAAGCACCCAAACCAGCGCAAGCACTGAAGGAAAAACATGCAAAAGCAGCCTAACGAAATAGAAACAGCCACGATAAACCATGATGGCGACGAAACATCAGACAGGATCGCCCGAACATACATAAGGCTTGGAGCGTTACTTCAACGCCATAAAGATCAAATCGAGAAGGAAGGTAAAGATGAGCAACAGCCAAAACCCACTGAGTAAAGAACAGCAAGCTATTAGAGCCGCATCCTTGAAGGTTGAGCAAGCATATGCGGAGTTGCAAGCCCTGATCCAAGCCGAATTGAAACGCGCTATGAGCACACCCGATGCAGGGTCAGCACTAACGGCTTTTCTCTCATGGGCAATTCCTAGCAATGCGAAGAACGAAGAAGGGAGTGATGAGCCGTCTAAATAACCCATATTCAGAAGTACCGTTTTCACACCTCTGCACCGCCAGCAACAAGGATCATAGGCAGGATCAGTACCTCGCGATGCTCGAAAGGCAGCCGAAGTCTGAAGCCGACGCTCAAGCAATCCTAGATACCCTGCATCACCGCCATGTACGGGCGAAACGTAACGATAAGAGACGTGCGATCCAACTGAACTTTGATCCGCCAGATAAAGCACCTGTAGAAGACGGCCGATTGGTTGAGTTGGTAGATTCTCTATCTAAAGATGACGCCAAACTGATAAAAGTTCATTTGCTATCAGGCCAGTCTTTCCAAGCCATCTCCGAGACGCTTGGAATATCCAAGATGGCAACATGCAAGCGATACAACAAAGCTCTGGCGAAACTAACCGCCTTATATAACGAACACTACAAATAAATTTGATATCTGGTTTACAAAAGGCCTTCCAAGAAGCCTAAAGAGCAGGGAATTAGAAATTATTATCGCTATTACCATAGCTACTTCATTCTTCCCTACTTCCTATCCTTTGCTAATTAGCCTAGTTTCACCAGTTCATTCCCACCTCCTCATGAACTGGTGGAACATCCTTTTGTCTTCTGTGACGATTCCAGTCGATAAAACAGCTCCTTTTTACGAAACCACTACTTTCCATGCCTTCCAAGCCGCCTAAAGCCTGTCAGAAACCCGGCTGTCCTAATACGTCACCATCGCAATACTGTGATGAACATTCAAAGACGGTTCCAAAGACACTCAGTCGTTACCGTGGAACCGCTGCATCACGCGGCTATGACAGTGATTGGCAGCATATCCGGCTAAAAGCCCTGCATCGAGACAACTACTGCTGTATGGAATGCGCCAAGAAGAACATTTTGACACCGGCTGTAGACGTGGATCATCGCATCCCGGTCACAGTCGATTCGAGCCTTCGATTGATCGTTAGCAATCTTCAGTCATTGTGTCGTTCGTGCCACCAGTCGAAGACCTTCAGCGAACAACATCGCTAACAAAGATTCAGATACGCAGATTGTAGGGCTCGAACACATTTGAGTTCTTCGCCGTAGGACTGATCATTATTCAAGACGATCACAATCTCTGCGAATGAACGCAATGCTTGTGACGTTCCATATAGAGCGAGATCAGCTTCGTCTATTACCGTGTTGGATGAAAACTGACCAGTTTTGAAGGTATCTATTGTGTTCTCTAGAGAGCCATATGTTGCGTGTGTGTACGTATGGCCTATTCGGTACACGACTTTGGTCAAGAAATGGCAGTTGGTTAGTCCGGTGTGCTTGTCTATCGCAGAGCCACGAGATGTCAGATCGAGTTTAGTCCAGCTTGTGGTGGACATGACTCCAGCGAAAGTCTGATTGATTGTTTTGATATGTTCGGCAAACAGTTTTCTATTCTCCGGCGTTACACCGCTCAAACCGGTTGGCACTATTTCTTCAGCGAGCCTAATGCTCTTTTCGAGCATGACCGTGTCGTAAGTTCTGTAGCATTCGACTTCAGCGTCGGACGCGATCTGAATATAGCAAGCGTTGACAATGAGTTCCACGAGTGGCCTCAGCAGGGTGTTCATCTCCTCCGAATAAGGGCGCTCCGTGTACAAGAGCTTTATTGCATTGGCGGAATTCACCGTACGAACGATTGCTGCGAGCATGACTTCTAACCTTGTGTCTGCAAGCCTGCCGTCACCCACCTTCTTGCCCATCTGCATTAACATGCCGCCGCAAATAGAAATGATGTCTTCTGCTACCTGGCGCTTTGTCGACATTCTCCATCCTTATCATTCCTGTAAAAGTGTCTCCACAACCATATCAACTCATAGACGGCGATTGTTTAGAACAGATGGCAAAACTGCCAGATGCATCCGTGCAGATGATCCTGACTGATTTGCCTTATGGAACGACTTCAAACTCATGGGACAGCGTCATCCCTCTAGATCTTCTGTGGGCGGAATGGAAAAGAGTATGTGTATCAGGCGCTCCAATAGTGCTATTTACACAGCAACCATTTACCACGACCGTTGCAGCAAGCAATCTAAAGCAGCTGAAGACAGAATGGATATGGGAGAAGGCGCAGGGAACAGGTTTCCTGAATGCCAACAAATATCCGCTGAAGAATCACGAAAACATATTGGTGTTCTGTGATCAGACACCGACCTATAACCCTCAGAAGTCATTCGGCGCATTGCCATACACAACCGGTCGCGGAAGATCATCGACGAACTATCGCAAGTTCGACAAAGAGACGCAGACAGTCAATACAGATGGCTCGCGCTATCCAAAGACAGTCCTGAAGTTCAATTCTGACAAAGGATATCACCCGACGCAGAAGCCCGTTGCATTGCTCGAATACCTAATCAAAACGTACAGCAACGTTGGCGATACGATCCTCGATTGCACGATGGGGTCAGGCTCAACAGGTGTAGCAGCGATCAACACTGATCGTCAGTTCATCGGCATAGAGAAGGAAGAGTCATACTTCAACATTGCCAAGAAGCGAATCCAAACTGCGCAAGATGAGCAAAGCCAAACACTATTCAATCTCAACACTCTCTTACCTATACCCACACAGCCAGATATCCCAATAGACATTCCTGCATAGGGGTATGGGATCAAGAAATCAAAACATCTGACATTGCGCTAGACCACGCCCAGCTGTTTTTTACGTTTACACAAATATCAGACTTTATCCCGGCGTGAAATCCCGCCAAAGCCGTACACATTGAAGACTCCCGGTAGCTATTCCAAACCCCTTGAAGCCTTATCCCTCACAGGAGCCATCGAACGCAATCCCGCAAGGTTTGCTGATCGAGGGAATTCTCCTGCCCCTGAGAATCCGATAGGCGATCCCCCTGCCTCATTCACTGATGACCAGAAAGCCATATGGAACGAACTCACGATCCAGTGTGCTCCAGGTGTTCTCTTTGGCTCTGACCGCGTCGTTTTAGAACTCTGTGTGCGCCTGATAGGGAAGATGCGTTCAAGCAAGCTGAATGGTGCTGAAATGTCTGTCCTGATGTCTGCCCTTCAGCAATTGGGCATGACTCCTGTCAGCCGCAGCCGCATCACCGTTGCCAAGAGCAATGAGCAATCAGTGTGGGATGACCTGCTCTCAGATGCAAAGAATACGAACTAATGCCGGATGCAACAACACAAACATATACGGCAAAGGCCTCCGCATATCGTGCTGATGTCATCTCTGGAAAGAGAATCGCGTGCAAACAGATCATCGCCCTATGTAAACAGATCGAATCTGACTTGGCCGATTCTGATTCTGATTACTACTATGATGAAGCCGCCGCACACCTCGTTTGCAAGATCATCGAGTGCTTCCGCCATATCAAGGGCAAGCTAGCCGCATCAGGCCAACGCATCAAACTTGAACCTTGGCAGTGCAACTGGATATGCAGCCTCTACGGTTGGAAACGTAAGCAAGACGGATTGCGCCGATACCGCCGAGCCACCATCATCCTCCCGCGTAAACAGGGCAAGTCCCTAATAGCTGCTGCATTGGGCATCTACCATCTGATCTTCGACAAAGATAGGCACCATCCTCGATAGCGGAACAGTCACGCTCACCACAACTCGCGTCTCGTCTGATGCCGGTCAGGTTGCCGTGTTAGCTGCCTTCAATGCTCAGCCTTCGAATGCGTACGACTTCAAAGTTGTATTGCCGTTAGCACCTGGACAAACAACGCTCGGTGACACCATCACGTTCTCAGCAGTTGTATCA
>Ga0224557_1004162_pt1 | contig 10753 bp, 8 predicted proteins | sample 714S31014metaG_FD_180677 | JGI IMG/M metagenome (GOLD analysis project Ga0224557, IMG submission 180677) | Peat soil microbial communities from Stordalen Mire, Sweden - 717 S3 10-14 | ecosystem: Environmental > Terrestrial > Soil > Wetlands > Peat | place: Sweden: Norrbotten County, Stordalen... | reverse complement strand
GTTCACGGATGTGTTCCTACACGGGCTGATCCGCGACGAGTCGGGCCGCAAGATGAGCAAGTCCAAGGGCAACGTCATCGATCCGCTCGACTGGGTGGAGATGTTCGGGGCCGACGCGCTGCGGTTCACCCTGGCTCGAGGCGCCAGTCCCGGCGGCGATCTTGCGGTTGGCGAGGATGCCGTCCGTGCGTCGCGCAACTTCGTTACGAAGCTGTTCAATGCGACCCGGTTCGCGCTGCTCAACGGCGCGAGCCTGGCGCCGCTGCCTCATCTCACTGATCTGACCGACGCCGACCGGTGGATCCTGGGCCGGCTGGAACAAGTTCGCGCCGACGTTGATTCGGCCTTCGACAGTTACGAGTTCGGTCGGGGATGCGAGGCGCTCTACCACTTCGCGTGGGACGAATTCTGTGACTGGTACCTCGAGCTGGCCAAGTCGCAGCTCGCTGACGAATACCCGCACACCACCGCCGTGCTGGCCGCGGTGCTGGACACTTTGTTGCGGCTACTGCACCCGGTGATCCCGTTCATCACCGAGGCGCTCTGGCAGGCATTGGTGAATGGGGAGACCGGCGAGCAGTCGCTGGTGATCGCCGACTGGCCGACGGCGTCTGGAGACGGCATGGATTCGGTTGCCACACAGCGGATCACCGACATGCAGAAACTGGTGACCGAAGTCCGCCGGTTCCGCAGCGACCAGGGTCTGGTGGACCGGCAGAAGGTGCCGGCCCGGTTGACCGGCGTTGCAGACGCCGACCTGAGCGGCCAGGTGGGCGCCGCGACGTCGCTGGCCTGGCTTACCGCGCCTGGCCCGGACTTCCGCCCGTCGGCGTCGTTGGAAGTTCGGCTCGGCTCAAAAATGAACCGCACCGTCGTCGTCGAACTGGACACCTCCAGCACCATCGACGTGGCCGCTGAGCGCCGCCGCCTGGAAAAGGACTTGGCCGCAGCGCAAAAGGAACTGGCATCGACCGCCGCAAAGCTGGGCAACGCGGATTTTCTGGCCAAAGCCCCGGACGACGTCGTCGGCAAGATCCGGGACCGCCAGCAGGTGGCTCAGGAGGAATCCGACCGGATCAGCGCCAGGCTGGCTAGGCTGCAATGAGTTTCGATTTCCCCGATTGGTCTGACGAACTCGACCTGAATGGGCATGATGGGGTCGCCACCTCGGCTCCCACACCGGACGAGATCGCCTCCCTGTTACAGGTCGAGCATCTGCTGGACCAACGCTGGCCGGAGACCCGCATCGAGCCGAGCCTCACCCGGATCAGCGCGTTGATGGACCTGCTCGGCTCGCCACAACTCGGTTACCCGGCAATCCACATCGCGGGCACCAACGGCAAGACCTCGGTGGCGCGGATGGTCGACGCCCTGGTGACCGCGCTGCAACAGCGGACCGGGCGGACCATCAGCCCCCACCTGCAGTCGGCGACCGAACGCATCGCGATCGACGGAAAGCCGATCAGCCCGGCTCAGTACGTGGCGACGTACCGGGAGATCGAGCCGTTCGTGCAGATGATCGACGAGCAGTCGCAATCCGCCGGGGGACCGGCGATGAGCAAGTTCGAGGTTCTCACCGCCATGGCGTTCGCCGCGTTCGCCGACGCGCCCGTCGACGTCGCGGTGATCGAGGTCGGCCTCGGCGGACGTTGGGACGCAACCAATGTGGTCAACGCCCCGGTGGCGGTCATCACCCCGATCGGCATTGACCACGTCGAATATCTGGGTGCCGACATCGGCGGGATCGCCGGCGAAAAGGCGGGCATCATCCGCAAGGCGCCGGGAGCTGAAACGGGGGCACCGGACACCGTCGCCATCATCGCGCGACAGGTGCCGGAGGCCATGGAAGTGCTACTGGCGCAATCGATTAAAACTGACGCCGCGGTGGCCCGCGAGGATTCCGAGTTTGCGGTGCTGGGCCGTCAGGTCGCCGTCGGTGGGCAGGTGTTGCAGCTGCAGGGTCTTAGCGGGGTGTACTCCGACGTCTACCTGCCGCTACATGGCGAACACCAGGCGCACAACGCGGTGGTGGCGCTTGCGGCGGTCGAGGCCTTCTTCGGCGCCGGAGCCCAGCGCCAGCTCGATGTCGACGCCGTCCGGGCCGGTTTCGCCGCCGTTACCAGCCCGGGGCGGCTGGAGCGGATGCGCAGCACTCCCACGGTGTTCATCGACGCGGCGCACAATCCGGCCGGCGCGGCCGCGTTGGCGCAGACGCTTGCGGGCGAATTCGACTTCCGCACCTTGATCGGGGTGATCAGCGTGATGGCCGACAAGGACGTGGACGGCATCGTCGCCGCCCTGGAGCCGGTGTTCGATTCCGTGGTGGTGACCCACAACGGGTCCCCACGGGCGCTGGATGTCGAGTCGCTGGCGTTGGTGGCCGGGGCGCGATTCGGGCCGGAACGAGTGCTGACCGCCCCGAATCTGAGCGACGCCATCGACACGGCGACCGCGCTGGTCGACGACGCCGTCAGGGATGGCGAACTGGATGGTCTGGTGGATGGTCAAGCCGGGGCGTTCTCCGGAACCGGGATCGTGATCACCGGCTCGGTCGTCACCGCCGGGGCCGCGCGCACCCTGTTCGGCCGTGATCCCGAATGACCGACCCGCAGGCGACTGGCGGCGCAACGGAACAGGCCCAGACACCGCCGGCCGACCCGTGGCGGAGCTTCCGCGGGGTGATGGCAGCGACGCTGATGCTGGAGGCGATCGTGATGCTGCTGGCGATACCGGTGGTGGGCGCGGTTGGCGGCGGGCTGACTCCGCTGTCGCTGAGTTATCTGATCGGGCTGGCGGTGCTGTTCATCCTGCTTGCCGGGCTGCAGGGCAGGCCGTGGGCGATCTGGATGAACCTCGGTATCCAGGTGCTGCCGCTGGCCGGCTTCGCCGTGTACTCGGGCGTGGGATTCATCGGTGTGCTGTTTGCCGCGGTGTGGGCGGTGATCGCATACCTGCGCTACGAAGTCCTACTCAAACAACAACACGAGCGGGGACAAGAACACCGGCTTCGGGAAGCAGGCCAGCCGGTCCAACTGCCGCCCGAATGATCCCGGGTCGGTTCGGTACGCTGTCGGCCGTGACCGAACGGACCCTCGTACTGATCAAGCCCGATGGCGTCGAGCGCAAGCTGATAGGCGAGATCATCAGCCGCATCGAGCAAAAAGGCCTCACCATCGCTGCGCTGCAGCTTCGGCACGTCACCGAGGCGTTGGCCAGTCAGCATTACGCGGAACACGAAGGCAAACCATTCCTGGGGTCGTTACTGGAATTCATCACTTCGGGGCCCCTGGTGGCGGCAATCGTCGAGGGACCGCGAGCGGTCGCGGCGTTTCGGCAGCTTGCCGGTGGGACCGACCCGGTTGAGAAGGCCACGCCCGGCACAATCCGGGGCGATTTCGCGCTGGAAACACAGTTCAACGTGGTGCACGGGTCCGATTCGATCGACTCGGCAAAGCGCGAGATCGCGCTCTGGTTTCCCGACGTTTAAGGCGAGCCGGATGGGGCCGTGCGGCGGACCTGCGCAGTAGGTCCGAGTGGTTTTGTGCGGTGTTTGGATCGGGGCCTGGATCGGGTGTGAAAGCCGCGCACAGTGATGTGGGATACTAGATGCCGGGTGAACGTCGCCGGACCGGTTTCAGACACCCGAATGAAGACTTGGACAAGCGCGAGACCACCGCTATCCGCGATGTTGCGCCGCATGTCAGGCCGTCATTCAGTACGGCGCCGAGTGCGCTCGAATCCTGAGCCGCTCGGGGCGAGACCATCACAAGCCCGGGAGAAGTGACCCGGGCAAATAGCGAAGCCCTCGCGTGGCCGCGTCGAATGGACGCGCCCGGGGGCTTGAGGAGATTACGTGGTAGACGGTGCCCCAACTTCAGGCCCATCAGAAGAGTCGCCCCAGCATGAGGACCTGCCCGACCGGATAAGGGTCCATCAGCTGGCGCGGGCGCTGGGCAACACCAACAAAGAAGTGCTGGACACGCTCTTTGAGCTGGACGGAAAGCCCCGCAATGTGCATTCCGGGGTGGACCGTGAGGACGCGATCCGGGTACGCGAGATCCTGTTCGCCCAGCCACTGGAGAACATCCCGGGGTTCAGTCACGCACCGGCCCGGACGGCCCAGAAACCCCAGGAACCCGGATCGCAGCCGGTGCGGGTGGCACCGTCAGTGGGCGGGGAAAACGTCGCCGACGAGCCGCGATACATGCCTCTGTTTGTTTCCCCGCAACCCGTCGAGACCGGCAAAGTTCGGGACGAGGGCAGCGACGAGGCCACGGATGACGGCGACGATTCCGACGATTCAGATTCAGATTCCGATGACGACGACGACGAGGACCAGACCGGCCGAACGGGCAACCGGCGCCGCCGGCGTGGCCGCCGGGGTCGCGGTCGCGGACGCGGCGAGCAGGGCGGATCCGACGGTCAGGGCGAGGCGGGCGACGCCGCCGAATCCGACGACGACGGCCAAGACGACGAAGACGGCGACGACGACGACGAGAACGGTTCCTCGGAGGCGGGCAATCGCCGCCGCCGCAGGCGCCGCCGGCGTAAATCCGGTGGCAGTGACGACAACGGGGAAGCGTCGTCTCCTGACGATCCGCCGAACACCGTGGTGCACGAGCGCGCGCCCCGCGGCAAGTCCGGTGGCGGTGGAGGTTCTTCAGGCTCGAGCAACTCCGAAATCAGGGGCATCGACGGCTCGACCAGGTTGGAAGCCAAGCGGCAACGGCGCCGAGACGGGCGCGACGCCGGCCGACGCCGGCCGCCGGTCCTGACCGAAGCCGAATTCCTGGCGCGCCGCGAGGCCGTCGAACGGGTGATGGTGGTGCGCGACAGGGTTCGCACCGAGCAACCGCACCCGGGCGCGCGGTACACCCAGATCGCGGTGCTCGAAGACGGCATCGTCGTCGAACACTTTGTGACATCCGCGGCCTCGGCTTCCCTGGTGGGCAACATCTATCTCGGAATCGTGCAGAACGTGTTGCCGTCGATGGAGGCGGCCTTCGTCGACATCGGCCGCGGGCGCAACGGTGTGCTCTACGCCGGAGAGGTCGATTGGGAAGCCGCGGGACTCGGCGGCGCGGACCGCAGGATCGAACAGGCCCTCAAACCCGGCGACTATGTGGTCGTTCAGGTCAGCAAAGACCCGGTCGGACACAAGGGCGCGCGGTTGACCACGCAGGTGTCATTAGCGGGTCGCTACCTGGTTTATGTGCCGGGTGCGTCGTCGACCGGAATCAGCCGCAAGCTGCCCGACACCGAACGGCAGCGGCTCAAGGAGATCCTGCGTGAGGTGGTGCCATCGGACGCCGGCGTGATCATTCGCACCGCGTCCGAGGGTGTCAAAGAGGAAGACATCCGCAAAGACGTGACCCGCCTGCAGGGCCGTTGGGAACAAGTCGAGGCGAAGGCGACGCAGACCAAAGCAAAGGCCTCTGGCGCTGCGGTCGCGCTCTATGAAGAGCCAGACGTGTTGGTCAAGGTCATCCGCGACTTGTTCAACGAAGACTTCGCAAACCTCATCGTCTCCGGCGACGAGGCTTGGACCACCATCAACGACTATGTGAATTCTGTTGCCCCCGATCTAGTTTCGAAGCTGACAAAGTACGAGTCTCCAGCTGGTTCGGACGATCAGACCGGCCCGGATGTATTCGCCGTCCATCGCATCGACGAGCAACTGGCCAAGGCGATGGACCGCAAAGTGTGGTTGCCATCAGGCGGCACGCTGGTGATCGACCGCACCGAGGCAATGACGGTGGTCGACGTCAACACCGGCAAATTCACCGGGTCCGGGGGCAACCTCGAACAGACCGTCACCAAGAACAACCTCGAAGCAGCCGAGGAGATCGTGCGCCAATTACGGCTGCGGGACATCGGCGGCATCGTGGTCATCGACTTCATCGACATGGTGCTGGAGTCCAACCGCGACCTGGTGCTGCGCCGGCTGACCGAGTCGCTGGGCCGCGACCGCACCCGCCACCAGGTGTCCGAGGTGACGTCGCTGGGCCTGGTGCAGCTGACCCGCAAGAAGTTGGGAACCGGGCTGATCGAGGCGTTTTCGACCTCATGCCCGAACTGTGTTGGTCGCGGACTTCTGCTGCACGCCGACCCGGTCGACTCCGGCTCGGCCAGCAGCGGGCGCAAGTCCGAGTCCGGTGGTCGGCGAGGCAGGCGGTCGAAGAAGACCCGATCCGAAGAAGAAGAAGAGCAGCCCGTGGCCAAAGTGCCCGCGCACGCTCCCGGAGAGCATCCGATGTTCAAGGCGATGGCGGCCGGCACATCTTTGTCCGATGACGAGGACGATGAAGCCGACGAATCCGGCGAACCCGATGAGGAACTCACCGCCGAGGTCGACGAGCGGGCGCAAGGACGGGGTCCTGCCGATCTTGAGGACACCGACGAGGACGCCGAAGAACTCGACGATGACGACGATGACGACGATGACGACGAGGACGACGACCTGGACGAGGACGTCGACGTCGACGTTGTCGATGACGACGAGGACGTTGACCTGGTTGAAGATGAGGACGAAGACGAGGACGACGACGAGGACTTAGACGAGCGTGACGACGACCTCGACGACGAGGATTCCGACTCCGAGTCCAACGGCGAGGTGAGTCCCGCCGCCTCCATAGCGACAGAGGTTTTTGGACGACCGCGCCGGCGCCGCGCCGCGGGCAGGCCGGCCGGACCACCGCTGCAGGTGGACTGACCTGCGCTGCGTGCCGCGGCGCCGGGGGCGGTTTGACCCTTTAGCCGCTGGTCACGTACCCTGGATTGGTTGTCGCCAGGCGGATACTTCGGCCGGTGACAGGCGGGACGATTCGCCCGCCGCCCCAGACCACCCAGATCAACCAGCGCACGCCGTCACGCGCGCGAGCGCTGACCAGAGTTAAGGCAGGAGCAACCGATGGCGACCTACGCAATCGTCAAGACCGGCGGCAAGCAGTACAAGGTCGCCGTCGGTGACGTGCTCAAGGTCGAGAAACTCGACACCGAGCCCGGCTCCGAGGTGTCTCTGCCGGTAGCGCTGGTAGTCGACGGCGCCACCGTAACCAGCGATGCCCAGGCGTTGGCCAAGGTCGCGGTGACAGGTGAGGTTCTCGAGCACACCAAGGGCCCCAAGATCCGTATCCACAAGTTCAAGAACAAGACCGGATACCACAAGCGGCAGGGACACCGTCAGCCGCTGACGGTCCTCAAGGTCACCGGAATCAAGTAGCGAGGGCGACGAGACATGGCACACAAGAAGGGCGCTTCCAGCTCGCGCAACGGTCGCGATTCGAACGCTCAGCGCCTTGGGGTCAAGCGGTTCGGCGGCCAGGTCGTCAAGGCCGGCGAGATTCTGGTCCGGCAGCGTGGCACCAAGTTCCATCCTGGCGTCAACGTCGGGCGCGGCGGCGATGACACGTTGTTCGCCAAGGAGACCGGCGCCGTCGAGTTCGGCGTCAAGGGCGGACGCAAAACCGTCAACATCGTCACGGCCGGGCAGACCACCGACTGAGCGCCGGGAGTGTGAACCCACAGAACTCACGGTGGGAACACGCTCTGCAATCTAAGGGGAAGCCCGATGCCTCGGTTTGTCGATCGGGTCGTAATTCACGCGCGGGCAGGTTCCGGCGGAAACGGCTGCGCCTCGGTTCATCGCGAAAAATTCAAGCCGTTGGGTGGCCCTGACGGCGGTAACGGTGGCCGCGGCGGCAGCATCGTCTTCGTCGTCGACCCTGCCGTGCATACGTTGCTCGACTTCCATTTCCGTCCGCACGTCACCGCAGCCTCCGGCAAGCAAGGGATGGGCAACAATCGTGACGGCGCGTTCGGCACGGACCTGGAAATCAAGGTGCCCGACGGCACGGTCGTCCTGGATGAAAACGGCCGACTGCTGGCCGACCTGGTCGGCGCGGGCACCCGCTTTGAAGCCGCCGCCGGTGGGCGCGGTGGCCTGGGCAATGCCGCGCTCGCGTCGCGCGCCCGCAAGGCGCCCGGCTTCGCCTTGCTCGGCGAGGCGGGCGAATCCCGCGATCTCACTCTGGAGCTCAAGACCGTCGCCGATGTCGGCCTGGTCGGCTTTCCCTCCGCTGGAAAGTCTTCGCTGGTCTCGGTGATTTCGGCGGCCAAACCGAAGATCGCCGACTACCCGTTCACCACGCTGGTTCCCAACCTCGGCGTGGTCTCGGCGGGCGAGCACACGTTCACCGTCGCCGACGTGCCCGGTTTGATCCCGGGTGCGTCCCAGGGCCGCGGCCTGGGTCTGGATTTCCTGCGCCATATCGAGCGGTGTGCGGTGCTGGTGCACGTAGTGGATTGTGCGACTGAGGAACCGGGCCGCGACCCGATCTCCGACATCGATGCGCTGGAAGCCGAACTCGCGGCGTACACGCCTACGCTGCAGGGGGATCCGGCTCTGGGCGACCTTGCCGAGCGGCCCCGCGCGGTGGTGCTGAACAAGATCGATGTGCCGGAAGCTCGCGAGCTTGCCGAGTTCGTCCGCGACGACATCGCCCAGCGTGGCTGGCCAGTGTTCTTCGTTTCGGCGGCCACTCGGGAAAACGTGCAGCCGCTGATTTTCGGGCTGTGGCAGATGGTCTCGGCCTACAACGCTGCGCGGCCGCAATCGGCGCCGAGACGACCCGTTATCCGTCCGGTGCCAGTGGACGACAGTGGCTTCACCGTCGAACCGGATGGCGAGGGCGGCTTCGTCGTCACCGGCGCGCGGCCCGGGCGCTGGGTCGGCCAGACCAACTTCCTCAACGACGAAGCGGTCGGCTATCTCGCCGACCGGCTGGCGCGCCTCGGCGTCGAAGACGCGCTGCTGCGGCTGGGTGCCCAGCCGGGGTGTGCGGTGACCATCGGCGAGATGACGTTCGACTGGGAGCCGCAAACGCCTGCGGGACAGCACGTCGCGCTGACAGGCCGCGGCACCGACGTGCGACTGGAGCAGACCGACCGCGTCGGCCCCGACGAGCGCAAGGCCGCCCGGCGTCAGCGCCGCGAACATACTGACGAATCGTGAGCGAGAATCGGGAAGCCATCCGTACCGCGCGCAGCCTGGTCGTCAAGGTCGGGACCAACGCGCTGACTACGCCGTCTGGGGTGTTCGACACCAGCCGGTTGGCGGGGCTCGCCGAAGCGATTGAGGCGCGGATGAAGGCCGGCACCGACGTCGTGATCGTCTCTTCGGGTGCCATCGCCGCGGGCATCGAGCCGCTCGGATTGCCTCGTCGCCCAAAAGATCTCGCGACCAAGCAGGCCGCCGCCAGCGTCGGGCAGGTCGCTCTGGTGAACTCCTGGAGCGGTGCCTTCGCCCGGTACGGTCGCATAGTCGGGCAGGTACTGCTCAGTGCGCACGACATCTCGATGCGCGCCCAGCACACCAATGCCCAACGCACCCTGGACCGGCTGCGGGTGCTGCACGCGGTGGCGATCGTCAACGAAAACGACACGGTGGCCACCAACGAGATCCGGTTCGGCGACAACGATCGGCTTTCGGCGCTGGTGGCCCACCTGGTCGGTGCCGATGCCTTGGTGTTGCTCTCCGACATCGACGGGCTCTACGACGCGGATCCGCGTAAGAATCCCGGGGCGCGCTTTGTTCCCGAGGTGGCCGGATCGGCGGATCTGGACGGCGTGGTCGCCGGCCCGGGCAGCGCTCTGGGCACCGGGGGAATGGCGTCGAAGATGTCCTCGGCCCTGCTGGCCGCCGACGCCGGGGTGCCGGTGCTGCTGGCCGCCGCGGCCGACGCCGCGCCCGCGCTCACCGATGCCTCAGTCGGCACCGTGTTTGCCGCGCGGCCGGATCGGATGTCGGCGCGCCGGTTCTGGGTGCGTTATGCCGCCGATTCGGCCGGCTCCCTGACGCTCGACGAGGGTGCGGTGCGTGCGGTGGTGCGGCAACGCCGCTCGCTGCTGGCCGCGGGTATCACCGCGGTGACGGGGCGGTTCCACGGCGGAGATGTCGTCGATTTGCGCGGAGCGGACTCGATGATGGTGGCCCGTGGCGTGGTCGCCTACGACGCGACCGAGCTTGCCACCATGATCGGCCGGTCGACATCCGAGCTGCCCGACGAGCTGCGCCGGCCCGCGGTGCACGCCGACGACCTGGTGGCCGTTTAGCGCCGGCCACGGCACCTCAGGGCATCTCAGGGCACTGACGCTGTCTTGAGATACAGGGTGCCCCAGACAATTTCGGTTAACGCCGCCACCAGCTCGGTATCGTAGCCGGGCGGCTCCGCGGGTAGGTTCTGCTGACAAACCCGTTCCACCATCCAGGTCAGGGCGCTGGCGGTGGTGGCCGCCGGCAGCTCACTACGAACTGAGCCGTCGGTCTGACCGTCCTCGATGACCCGGATCAGTTGCCGTGTGATGCCGGCCAGTAGGTCGCGGTAGGACTGCGCCATCGTGGGGTCATAGGCAGCCATCTCGTTGAGTGCGGCGAGAACGGCTTGATGGCGCCGATAGATTTCAACGATGCCGGCCAGCGCGGCCCGCAGATCGTCCGGATTGTGTTGCCCCGCGGCCCCCCACCACCGTTCGGCGCTGGTGGCGAGCTCGCCGAATACCTGGCCGGCGAGGCGGCGCAGTAGGTGTCCTTTGTCTTCGAAGTAAATGTAGAAGCTGGCCCGCGAAATGCCCGCTTCGGTCGCCAGCCGGTCCACGCTGAGCTCGGTGAAAGTGGCCCCGTCGCGCATGAGCCGTTCGGTGGCGTCCAGCAGCCGGTGTTCCAGCTGCTCTCGCCGATGCTGACGGTCCTGCT
>Ga0224557_1004161_pt1 | contig 10753 bp, 10 predicted proteins | sample 714S31014metaG_FD_180677 | JGI IMG/M metagenome (GOLD analysis project Ga0224557, IMG submission 180677) | Peat soil microbial communities from Stordalen Mire, Sweden - 717 S3 10-14 | ecosystem: Environmental > Terrestrial > Soil > Wetlands > Peat | place: Sweden: Norrbotten County, Stordalen... | reverse complement strand
AGGTCTGTGGGGGCGCGGCGGCGAGCAGCGCGGCGAAGGCTTCGGCCGGTGTCATCCAGTTGAGCGTTTTGCGGGGCCGGCCGTTGAGGGCGACAGCAATGTTGGCAACGTCGTCCGCCGAGTGAACGCTCAAGTCGGTGCCCTTCGGGAAGTACTGGCGGAGCAGGCCGTTGGTGTTCTCGTTGGTTCCGCGCTGCCAGGGGCTGTGCGGATCGCAGAAGTAGACGGCGACGTCGGTGGCGACGCTGAACTGAGCATGCTCCATGAGCTCCCAGCCCTGGTCCCAGGTCAGCGATCGTCGAAGGTGACTGGGCAGCGTCAGGATTGTGGTGGCAAGGGCATCGCGCACGGCCACCGCGTCGTGGCCACCCGGGAGATGCACCAGCATGGTGAACCGGGTGGTGCGTTCAACTACGGTCCCGATCGCGGAAGCACCGCCCATGCCAACGATCAGGTCGCCCTCCCAGTGGCCTGGCACGGCCCGATCCGCAGCCTCGGACGGGCGCTCGCTGATCATCACCATGTCCTTGATCCGCTTCTTCCGGTGGTCTACACGTCGCCGCGGCTTGCGCAACGCACGGCCGGTGCGGAGGCAGGCGGCCAGCTCTCGCCGGAGACCACCGCGTCCCTGGACGTAGAGCGTTTGGTAGATGGCCTCGTGAGAGATCCGCATGCACTCATCGTCGGGGAAGTCCAGCCGCACGCGGCGGGAGATCTGCTCCGGGCTCCAGCGCTCCGGGCCCCCGAGCTTCTCTTGCACGTAGGCGCGCAGCTGGTCGCTGGCGGCTAGTTTGCTGGATTTGGGGCGCTCTGAGCGATGGTCCGCGTGCTTCTGCGCGAGGAGAGCCCGATACTGACCATCGCGCGGTGCATTGCGCCGTAGCTCGCGAACGATGGTGGACGGCGCGCGATGCAACCGCCGAGCGATCTCCCGGGCGCTAACGTGTCCGCGCAAGACTGCGATCTCCTCCCGATCCGAGATCGAAAGGAAACGTGCGGATGGCTCTGCAAGATCGATGGGGGACACTCCGCCAGCTTCGCCGAACCAGCGAATGCCGGTTGTCCTGGTCAGACCCAACGTCCTTGAAGCGGCGTCGGACTGCATCCCTGTGGCAATCAGCCGCCAGAACTCTCGCTTCAACCCTCGGGGACAACCCAGCCGGCCTGGCTGCATGGCAACACCTCACGAGATGGGTGTTGCGACCACCCCTTGAACCCGAGACCACCGAGCAGGTCCGCGACCTGCTGACCAAGGGGCGCACCGGCGGCCACCTCTTCTTCACGACTGACGATGCGGCGCGGAGCTGCGAGGAGCTGCGCAGCCAGGGTGTCGACATCACCCAGGAGCTCACCGAACAGGCTTACGGCATCGACTTCGGGCTGCGAGATCCTTTCGGCAACCACATCCGGGTTGCCCAGATGCGCGAGGCACCGGCGCCGGCGGGCTGAGCGCAGCCAGGTTGCGGACGGCGGAGGTGCTGATCGGGTCGGAAGACGGCCTGATCGCGCCTCCGTGCCGCCGCCGGGCGGGTCGCCGCCATCGGGCGCCATGGCCTAAGCTGGCAGTCACCGTGAGCGAGACCGTCGAGACCAGATCCCTGAGCGAGGCGCCCGCTGCCGGCTTCGACGCGCAGCTGGCGCGCCTGCGCGACCTCGTCCTGACCATGGGGGACGAGGTCGATCGAGCCATGACCCGCGCCACCACCGGCCTGGTCGAGCGCGATGTGGACCTCTGCGCCGGGGTCATCCAGGACGACGCCCGCGTCAATGCCCTCCTCGTCGAGGTGCGCACGCTCACCTTCGAGGCGCTGCCCTATCCCGCGGAGCCCCCCCAGCTCCGCGAGGCCCTCGGCCTCCTCCACATGGCCAGCGAGCTGGAGCGGATGGGCGATCACTGCTCCAGCATCGCCAAGAGCGGTCGCGAGCTCGCCAACCTCCCGCCACTCTCCACCCACGTCGACCTCCCCCAGCTCTCCGAGGCGTGCCAGGCGCAGGTGCGTGACATCCTCAGCGCCCTGATCGCCCGCGACGTCGACCGGGCCCGTGCCATCGCCGCGCGCGACGACCGCGTGAACCGGATCCACCACCGCATCGTCGACGAGCTCATTCAGCTCATGACCGAGGACGGGGACGCCGTCTTCCGTGGCACCAAGCTGATCATGGTGGCCCAGAACTTCGAGAGGATCGGTGACCGGGTCACCAACCTGGCCGAGGACCTGATCTTCCTGGAGACCGGCCGGATCGAGGAGCTGGGCTGATCCTGCGCCGCGGGGCCAGGCGGAGCGGGCCTCCGCGGCTCGACTCCCGCCGGCCGACCGTCGTGCACCCAGGCGGATCCCGCGCTTGCCCAGGTCAGACGTCGAGGCGGGCCACCATCTTGCGCTGGCGGGCGGTGATCGCCCGCCCCCCGAAGATGAGCAGGAGGACCAGCAGGATGGTGACCCCGGCCGCGGCGCTGGCCAGCGCCTGATTCTGAGCCCCGGGCAGCTGCACGTAGTAGTAGGTGACGTAGGTGAGATACCCGATCGGGTTGTGGAAGAGGCCGGCCGTGGGGTTGGTGTTGCTGAAGCTCGCGGTGTAGAGGAGGGGAGCGGTCTCGCCCGTGGAGATCGCCAGCGCGATCACCATCCCGGAGATGATGCCCGGCAGAGCCGGGGGGAGCAGCACCTTGCGGATGGTGGTGATCCGGGAGAGCCCCAGGGCGATGGCGGCCTCGCGCAGGGTGCGCGGCACCTGGGCAAAGGAGACCTCGGTGGTCTTGACGATGTAGGGGAGGGTCAGCAGCGAGAGCGCGATGATGGCGCTGAGCACCGAGAAGCCCCAATGCAGCGCCACCACGAGAGCGGTGTAGGCGACCAGTCCGATGACGATGGAGGGCACGCCGGCGAGCACCTCGGAGAAGAAGCGCAGGGTGCCGCCGAGCCGTTTGGGGGCGAACTCGGCGAGGTAGATGCCGCCCAGGATGCCGATGGGCCCGGCAACCACCACCACGCCCAGGCTGAGCACGAGGGTGCCGAGGATCGCGTTCTGCAAGCCCGGGTTCTGGACGTTCTGGGTGGAGTTGGTGAGCAGGCTCCATTTGAGGGCCGGCGCGGCCTTGACCAGCACGCTGATGACGATGGCCAGCGCCGGGGTGATGATCAGCAGCAGTGCCAGTCCGCAGAGGATCCAGAACACGATCCCGCGGATGTGGCGGAGACGGGGGGCCCTAGACTCCACGGCCCACCGGGAGAGCTTCGGAGCTGATCCGGCGCACCACCAGCCGGCCGGTCAGGTTGGTGATCAGGCTCATGACCAGGAGGATCAGACCCAGCATCGCCATTGCCCGCAGCGCCATCCCGGTGCCGTCGCTGAGCGCGCTGTCCAGCTCGTCGGCGATCGTGGAGGCGAGGGTCGAGGTGGTGCCGTAGATGTTGACCGGCGGGTTGTTGGCCATCCCGATGATCAGCAGCACGGCGATGGTCTCGCCGAGTGCGCGCCCCCAGCCGAGCAGAGCCGAGGCGATGATCCCGGTCCGCACGTAGGGGATCGTCACCACGCGGACCACCTCGTACTTCGTCATGCCCAGGGCCAGCGCACCCTCGCTGGCCAGGACCGGCACCCGCTTGACGAGCTGCCGGGTGGTCGAGGCGATGATCGGGATGATCATCAGGGTGAGCACCAGTGAGGCGGTGAGCAGGCCCTGGCCGTTGAAGGCCCACGACCCCTTGAAGAAGGGGAGGACCACGCCCAGGTGGGAGAGCGCGGGGAAGACGTGCGCGCCCAGGAAGGGGCCGAAGACGGTGAGGCCCCAGAAACCGAAGACCACACTTGGGATTCCGGCGAGGAGCTCGAGGAAGGTGGAGAGCGGACCCTCCAGCTGCCTCGGGATCCATTCCGAGAGCATGAGCACACCGCCCACCGAGATCGGCACCGCGAGAAGCAGCGCGATCAGCGACGTCGCCATCGTTCCGATGATGAAGGTGAGTGCCCCGTAGTTGGCCCCAAATGGTGCGACGATGCCGTTGACGGACGAGAAGTTGGGGTTGTAGAAGTTGCCGATGAAGAACTTGTCGCTGGTGAACACCGTGAACCCGCTGTAGACGAGGGCCGGGACCGCCCAGATCACCAGGATGACGGTGATGAAGAGGAGCCCCGCCAGCGGGATCGTGGCCGCGACCCCGGACACCCACTGGAGCACGCGGTCTCCGGTGGTCAGCTCGTGAGTGCGGGTCCGAGCGACCCGGGCCGGGCCGGTGGGATGTCCACCGGCCCGGCGACGGACCAGGATCATGGGTTAGCCGGTGATCTGTGCGACCGCTGTGTTGACCAGCGGGATCACGTTGGTGGGAAGCGGCACGAAGCCCACGGCGCTCAGGTTGTCCGCGGTGGCACCTCCGGTCGAGGAGATGGCCCACTCGATGAAGGTGCGGACCGCCAGAGCCGTGTCCGAAGAGGTGATCTTCGACGGGTTGATGATCAGGTACTCGAAGTTGACGATCGGGTACGCCTGGGCGCCCGTCTCGTAGATCAACGAGGCCGCGAGGCTGGCGGGAACCTTGGAGGCACCGGCGGTAACCGCGGCGGTGATCGTCGACGACCCGGGCTGGACGTAGCTGCCCGAGGCGTTCTGCAGCTCGGCCTCACCGAGCCCATCCACCAGGGCGGCACCCTCGACGCTCACACCGATGTAGGCGATGCAGCCCGGCGTGCTGTGGCAGGTGTCGACCATGGCGGGGTTGCCGGCCGCGGTGAGCTCGCTGGTGACCGTTGGCCAGGGCACCGTCGTTCCGAAGGCCGGGCCGCTGGCCCAGCTCGTGTTGGTGGCGCTGAGGAAGGAGGTGAAGATGAACGTGTCACCCGAGGAGTCGGAGCGCCGCACCGGCACGATCGGGGTGGCGGGCAGGGTCACGCCGGTGTTGAGGGCGACGATGGCCGGATCGTTCCAGACCTTGATGGTTCCGGAGTAGATCTGAGCGATGACGCTGCCGCTCAGCTTGAGGTTGGTGATCCCGGGCAGGTTGTAGTTGACCGCCTGGGCGGAGACGGCGATCGGGATGTTGAGAGCGCCCGCGTTGGCGGTGACCTGGGCGGCGCTCAGGTAGGCGTCGGAGCCGCCCAGGTCGATGGTTCCGCTGAGCGCCTCAGATTGGCCCGTCCCCGAGCCGCCGGCGGCGGGGGTCAGGGTGATGTTGGGGAAGGCGGCGTTGATGCCGGGGGCCAGCTTCTGCAGGTACGGGTAGAGCAGGCTCGAACCGGCCTCGGACAGCGTCTGCGGCCCGGCTGGGTTGCCGGTCTGCACGGCCGCGGCGGTGGGAGTGCTGCTCGCGCTGCTCGCCGCGCTGGTGGGCGGCGCGGTGACTGTGCTCGTGGAGCCGCAGGCACTCACCAGGACCGCCCCGGTGATCACCGCAAACCCGATGGACGCGTGTCGACGAACGTTCATGAGACCTCCCCTTCCAGGATTGGATGTGATGACGGTGATGAGGGCCGCGGGCGCGGGCTCATCCGATCCGACCGCTGACGTAGGCCCGGCTCCTCTCGTCCGCCGGGTCGTGGAAAAAGGTCCTCGCCGACGTCGCCTCGACGACCTTGCCCTTCATGAGGAAGAGGACGTTGTCGCTGATGCGGCTCGCCTGGGCGAGGTTGTGGGTGACGATGAGAACGGTCATGTGCTCCGAGAGCGTCTTCATGAGCGACTCGATGTGATCGGTGGTGTCGGGGTCGAGTGCCGAGGTGGGCTCGTCGAGCAGGATCACATCCGGGGAGAGGGCCAGCGTTCGGGCCAGGCAGAGCAGCTGCTGCTGGCCCCCGGAGAGGCCAAACGGCGAGCCGTGGAGACGGTTGCTGACCGCGTCCCAGAGGCCGACCATGGTGAGGTTCTCGCGGACCAGCTCCCGCACGTTGCCGCGGTCGGCCAGCCCGTGAGCCCGTGGAGCGAGGCCCACGTTCTCGGCGATGCTGCGCGGGAAGGGGTTGGGGCGCTGGAAGAGCATCCCCACCCGGCGTCGCACCTCGCGCACGTTGACGTCCGGGCCGTAGATGTCCACCCCTTCGACGACCACCGACCCGCTCACCTGCATGCCCGCCACGTGGTCGTGCATCCGGTTGATGGAGCGGAGCAGGGTGGTCTTGCCGCAGCCGGTGGGGCCGACGATGGCGGTGACCTTGTTGGGCTCGAAGAGGGTGCTGATGCCGTCGATGAGCGGCGTCCCGCGAAACTTGACGCTGAGTCCCTCGATCGCGACCCCCGCCGCGACCTCCTCCTTGGTGGCGACATTGGTCCCTGCTAGTTGCATGGAATCGGTGACCACGGAACGAGAGTAGGAATTCGGGGGTTGTGGCCGGGTTGCATCCGGATTAAGAACCGGTGAAGGGCCCGACTCCGCATCTCCCGGGTCGGCCTCGGCCGGCGCCTGCTCGCCGTTCATCCGGGCTCCGTCTCGGCGGCCTGGCGGGGAGCGGCGGGCATCTCGACGATGAAGGTGGCCCCCCGGCGCGGCTCGGACACCACGCGGATCGAGCCGCCGTGGGCCTCCACCACGTGGCGGGCGATGGCCAGGCCGAGCCCCGATCCCTCCCCGTCGCGCTGGCGTGAGCTGTCGGCCTTCCAGAAGCGTTCAAAGATCCTCGGCAGGTCCTCGGGGCGGATGCCGATCCCGGTGTCGCGCACCACCAGCTCGACGCGGCTCTGCTCGAGGAGAGGCCGGGCGCTGACCGTGATCCGGCCCTCCGGTGGTGTGAACTTGATGGCGTTGTGAACCAGGTTGCGCAGCACCTGACCGAGCCGCCGCGAGTCACCGAGAAGTGGAGGGGTGGCGGGGTCCACGTCGACCGTGACCTCGATCAGCCGCTCCTCGGCGAGGGGCAGCAGCCGATCGACGGTGCGGATCAGCTCGACCACCGGCACCGGCTCCATCTTCATGGTCTGGCGCCCCGACTCGATGGTGCTCAGCTCCAGCAGCTCCTCGACCATCTGCGCCATGTGGCCGATCTCCAGCGCGATGCGGTGGACGAAGCCGGCGGCGACCTCGGGCTGCTCGAGAGCCCCCTTCTGGAGGGTCTCCACCAGCAGCCGGATCGCGGTGATCGGAGTGCGCAGCTCGTGGGAGACGTTGGTGACGAAGTCGCGGCGCACCCGTTCCAGCCGGCGCAGCCGGGTCTCGTCGCGCACCAGCACGATCACCGCGATGGTCTGGCTCTGGACCGGGAAGGCGCGCACCATGATCACCTCGCGGGCGCTCGCGATCTCGCGCTCCACCGCCGCCTCCGCATCGCGGCAGGCGGTGATCACGCGCAGCAGGCGGAAGTCCGCACCCAGCTCGGCGAGCGTGTGCCCCTCGCCCTCGCCGGAGAGATCGAGGAGACGGCACGCCTCCTGGGTCGCCAGCAGGATCCGTCCGCTCTTGTCCACGGCGATCAGCCCATGGCCCCCCTCCAGCTGCTCGCCGACCGACCGCAGCAGGCTGAGAGTCTGGTTCGCCGACGGAGATGCCGTGGTGCGTTTCACCGGAGCCAGCCCGGTGCGGGGACGGACGCGATCGGTGGTCAAGTGATGAGATGTTATCCATCTCCGGCGGTGCCGGTGCTGGCAGCGACACACCGTAGCCGCGCGTTAGTGATCCGACAATCGTCGCTTAATCTTCCGATAATCTCTGACGGCAGGTGGGGTTCATCGTTAATCTCCCGATAAGGTTTGGACGCGGTGCACGCGCCCGCTCGACCGCGCCGACGGCCACCGCTGCATAATGATTTCGCCGATGAGCTGCGCGACCGCTCTCACCACGTCGTACCCGCCGGCTGCGGAGATCGTGTGATGAGCGCGCCCGCCAAGCACGTGCTCATCGTCGAGGATGAGGACTCGATCCGCCAGACGCTCCGCTACAACCTGAGCCAGGAAGGCTTTGTCATCAGCGAGGCGAGCACCGGCACCGAGGCGCTCTCGGCGGCGCGACGGCAGCGACCTGACCTCATCCTCCTGGATCTGATGCTCCCCGAGCTGTCGGGGCTCGAGGTGTGCCGCATCCTCCGTCAGGAGATGACGGTGCCCATCATCATGCTCACCGCCAAGGGCAGCGAGCTCGACAAGGTGGTGGGGCTTCATGTCGGTGCTGACGACTACGTCACCAAGCCCTTCTCCCTCAACGAGCTGCTGGCGCGTGTTTCGGCCACGCTGCGGCGCGCGGAGATGTCCGGCAAGGAGCGTGTCGACGCGCGCGAGATCGAGGAGCTGGACAACTTCCGGATCGACCGCGGCGCCCGCACCGTGCACGTCGACGGCGAGGAGCTGCACCTCGCGCCCAAGGAGTTCGACCTACTCTCGCTGCTGCTTCTCAACGCGGGCAAGGTGCAGTCCCGCCAGGTCATCATCCAGCGGATCTGGGGCAGCAAGTTCTACGGCGACCACAAGACCGTGGACGTCCACGTGCGCTGGCTCAGGGAGAAGTTCGAGCGCTTCGACCGGCTGCCCTTCCGCATCACCACCGTGTTCGGCGTCGGCTACCGCATCGACAGGCTGGACCAGGCGAGCTGAGCCCCCGCGTCCCACCTACCATGGGGCCGATGGGCTCCAGGGTCACGGCCGCACCCGGCAACTCGCGGGCCGCTCCGACGCTCGATCGGGGATTCTTCGCCGGGGCCACCCTCGACGTCGCCACCGCGCTGGTCGGGTCGAGGCTCCTGTGCGACGCGGGGACGCCCCGGGAGGTGCGCGCCGTGCTCGTGGAGGTCGAGGCCTATCTGGGAGTGGAGGACCCGGCCTCCCACGCCCACCGGGGGCCCACCCCGCGGGCGGCGATCATGTTCGGAGCACCCGGCCACCTCTACGTCTACCTCTCCTATGGGATGCACTTCTGCGCCAACGTCGTCTGCGAGCCGGAGGGCGTCGCGGGTGCAGTTCTGCTCCGTGCCGCCGCCGTCGAGGTGGGGGAGGAGGTGGTCCGGTCCCGGCGGGTTCGCGGCGGGCGGCAGCCGGCCGCTTCGGCCCTCCTGAGCGGCCCCGGCAACCTGGGCGCGGGACTCGGGCTAACCCTGGCCGACAACGGCCTCGACCTCTGCGACCCCGACTCGCGCCTGCGCATCCTGGAGAGGGAGACGGAGGAGGTTCCTCTGGCGGTGGCCCCTCGGGTCGGGATCACCCGAGCCGCCGACCGCCCCCTCCGCTTCGCCTGGAAGGGCCATCCCGCGGTCTCCCGCCCGCTGCCATGGCCGCGGTGCCCATCGGCGGGGTGAGCCTGGACACAAAGAAGGGGCCGGCGGTGCCGGCCCCTCAATTTCATTTGCCGATATTCGGCGGCCCGGCGGAGAAGTCGGGCCTTGTGCGGCACCATCCGGTGCCAGGTGACGTGCCCGGGGCGTCTCGCCTCGACACCTGCTCGCCCGCAACGCTCTCGCAATTCAACTGCCTGCCGGACCACCCCCGGGCGGTCTCACGGCGGCGCACGCCGGGTGAGGTGACGAGGGCCCGCGCCGGGCCTTACCTCTCGGCCCGCGTGTGCCTCAGGAGCTCGTATACACCACGCATCGAAGCCTTACCTCCGTATGGATCGCGTTGGCTTCTGTCTCTAGCGTACCCCCTTGGACCGGTCTGTCAACCATGGGGCGCGTGACGATGATTTGGTGCGATCGCATCGAATCGCCCCTCATCCCCATCGCCTGCGCCGCCTCGTAGACTGAGCGGTGGGGCAGAGCCTAGAATATGAACGTCCGTTCGTCCCCGGAGGCAGCATGTCCGGTCACAGCAAGTGGGCTGGGATCAAGCACAAGAAGGCGATCGTCGACGCCAAGCGCGGCCAGGCCTTCACCAAGGTGGCCGCGGAGCTCTCCGTGGCGGCGCGCGAGGGCGGGGACGACCCGGTCGGAAACTTCCGGCTCCGCCTCGCCATCCAGAAGGCGCGCGAGGTCAACATGCCCGCGGACAACATCGAGCGGGCGATCCAGCGGGGCGCCGGCGGCAAGGACGGGGTGAAGCTGGAGGAGGTCCGCTACGAGGGCTACGGGCCCCACGGCGTGGCCGTGATGCTGGACGTTCTCACCGACAACCGGAACCGCACCGTGGCCGCCATCCGCAACCTCTTCACCCGCTCCGGAGGCTCGCTGGGGGAGGCCAACAGCGTCGCCTGGATGTTCTCCAACCAGGGGATCATCCGGATCGAGGCCGGTGCGCGCGACCCCGAGGAGATCGCCCTGGAGCTGCTCGACCTGCTCGACGTGGGCGCCGACGGGGACATAGCCGTCGACGGGACGTCGGTCCAGGTGTCGCTCGCGCCCCACCTCTTCGAGGAGGCGAGGCGGCGGGTGGAGGAGGCGGGTTACACGGTGGAGGCGGCCGAGGTGACGATGAACCCGGGTACGTCGATCACCCTCGACGCCCCCCAGGCCCGGCAGGTCCTGCGCCTGCTCGACAGTCTCGAGGATCTGGACGACGTCCAGCAGGTCTACGCCAACGCGGAGATCCCCGACGAAGTCCTCGAGTCGGTCACGTCGTAGCCGCGAGCTGAGGTGAGGGTCCTGGGCGTAGATCCCGGCCTCGGGCGAACCGGCGTCGCCCTGGTGGAGGGCCACCCCGGCTCACTGCGGCTGATCCACGCCGAGTGCATCGAGACCGGCGCCGAGGATGCCGACGGTCCCCGCCTTCTGGAGCTCTCCCGCCGGCTGGCTCAATCCGCCGGGTCCCTCCATCCCGATGTCGCGGCGGTGGAGCGGCTCTTCTTCTCGACCAACCGCCAGACGGCGATGCGGGTCAGCCAGGCACGGGGCGTCATCCTCTGCACCC
>Ga0224557_1004160_pt1 | contig 10756 bp, 6 predicted proteins | sample 714S31014metaG_FD_180677 | JGI IMG/M metagenome (GOLD analysis project Ga0224557, IMG submission 180677) | Peat soil microbial communities from Stordalen Mire, Sweden - 717 S3 10-14 | ecosystem: Environmental > Terrestrial > Soil > Wetlands > Peat | place: Sweden: Norrbotten County, Stordalen... | reverse complement strand
CAGCTCCGCGACCTGATCGAGCGGGCAGCGTGGATGAAGTCCAACCCGCTCGGCTCCGACGCGCTCAAGCGCAGAGTCGTCGCCCTGATCTTCCAGCGTCACTCGACCCGCACCCGGGTCTCGTTCGAGACCGGGATCGCCGAACTCGGCGGCCACCCGATGGTCCTGCGCACCGAGGACACGCAACTCACCCGGGGCGAATCGATCCGCGACACCGCCTACGTGCTCTCCAGGAACGCTGCCGCGATCGGCATCCGCACAGGTCCCGACGAGCTGGTACGAGAGTTCGCGCATTACGCCACGGTGCCCGTCATCAACATGCTCACCGCCGAGCATCACCCGTGCCAGGCGCTCGCCGACCTGCTCACGCTCAAGGAGACCTTCGGCCACCTTGAGGGCCTCAAGCTCGCCTACATAGGCGACGGCAACAATGTCGCGCGTTCTCTGGCGATTGCCGGCGCGCTCGCGAACGTTGAAATCGCAATCGCCGCCCCCGACGGGTATCAGCTTGAAGAGGTCGCGGGTGCGCAGCTCACCGACGACCCCTATGAAGCCGTCAAGAACGCGAACGCCGTCTACACCGACGTCTGGGTCTCGATGAACGACTCGCCCGAGAGCGCCGCCGCGCGCACCGAGGCCTTGCGCCCGTACCAGCTGAATGAGGAGCTGCTGGCCGCCGCCGCCGCCGGCGCAATCGCGCTGCACTGCCTGCCCGCCCATCCCGGCGAAGAGATCACCGAGCAGGTCCTGTACGGCGAGCGCCAGCGCATCTGGGACCAGGCCGAGAACCGCAGGCACGCCCAAAAGGCCCTTCTCGAACTGCTCTGCCCGTAGCGCACGGCTGAAGTACGACTAATCTCAGTCGCAATGGAACAGACTGCCCCCGTCCGCGCGCACCGTGGCGATGAACTCACCCTGACCATCGACACGCTCGCCCACGGCGGTGCCGGCGTCGCCCGCCGCGACGGCTATGTGGTGTTTGTCCAGGGCGGAATCCCTGGGGACACGGTCAGGGCTGTGGTCGGCAAAGCCAAGCGTGCCTACGCCGAGGCGCGGGCTGTTGAGGTCATCACTCCGAGTCCCGACCGGATCGCGCCGCTCGCGGACCACCCGGGCGCGCCCTGGCAGGTGATCCCCTATTCCAAGCAGCTCGAGATCAAACAGGAGCAGGTGGATGATTCGCTCAAGCGCTTGGGCAAGCTCGATGGGTACCAGCTCGAGCCCATCATTCCCGCGGTCCAGGAGTGGCGCTACCGCAACAAGCTCGAGTACTCGTTCGGAACCGACGAGACCGGCCGCCTGATCTGTGGCTTCCACGCCCCCGGGCGCTGGGAGGAGATAGTCGAGCTCAGCGACTGCATGCTGGCCTCGGAGGCCGGTAATCGCGCCCGCGAAGAGGTTGTCGCCTGGTGCCGCGCCCAGGGTCTCGGTGCCTACGACCGCCGCACCAACCAGGGCTTCCTGCGCAACCTGGTGGTGCGCGAGGGTCGCCGCACCGGTGAGATCCAGGTCCGTCTGGTGACCAGCCCCGGCAAGCTCGACTCCGACTCGCTGATCACCGCTACGCCGTCCGCGAACGGTCTGCTCTGGACGCGGCTCGAGACTGTCGGTGAGACCACGATGGGTGGCCAAACGGCGCTGCTCTCAGGCGCCGAGCAGCTTGAGGAGGAGCTCGGGGGCCTGCGAATCAGCGTCTCCGCCGAAGCCTTCTTCCAGACCAACACCGAGATGGCTGAGCAGCTCTACGCGCTGGCGATCGAGTACGCCGAGCTCAAGGGCTACGAGCGCCTCTACGACCTTTACTGCGGGATCGGCACGATCGGCCTGCTGATGGCGCCGCGTGCCGCTGAGCTGTGGGGCCTTGAGATCGTCGAGGACGCGATCGCCGATGCGATCAAGAACGCGCGCTCCAATGAGATTGACAACACGCACTTCTTCGCCGGTGACGTGCGGCTGGTCCTGCGTGAGCTGGTCGAGAAGGCCGGCAAGCCCGACGTGCTGGTGGTCGATCCGCCACGAGCCGGGCTCTCGCAGAAGGTCGTGCGCCGCGTGATCGAAGCCGCGCCGAAGCGGATCGTCTACGTCTCCTGCAACCCGACGACGCTCGCGCCCAACGCCGCCCAGCTGGTCGAGGCCGGTTATGAGCTGACCAAGGTGCGCCCGGTCGACATGTTCCCCCAGACGCCGCATGTGGAGTGCGTCGCGCAGCTCGAACGCCGGTCCGGGTAGTCCCGGCCGATGCGGGCTGTTGCCGCCAGAGAGCGTGAGCGATGAGGGCTGTTGCCGCCCGAGACGGTGAGCTGTTTGTGGAGGAGCGGCCGGACCCCGTGCCCGGCGCCGGTGAGGTTCTGGTCAAGGTTCACGCTGCCGGCCTGAACGGCGCCGACATGGCGCAGCGCCGCGGTATGTATCCACCCCCGCCCGGTACGCCGAATCCGGATGTGCTCGGGATGGAGCTCGCCGGAGAGGTGGTGACCAACGGCCCGGGAGCGACTCTCTACGGGCCCGGCGATCGGGTCATGGCGATCGTCGCGACCGGCGGCCAGGCGCAACTCGCGCTCGTCCCCGAGAGCCTGCTGATGCGGGTTCCGGACGCACTCGACCTGATCGCTGCCGGCGGCGTCCCGGAGGTCTTCACCACCGCCCACGACGCCGTCTTCACCCAGGCGCGTCTGCAGGCCGGCGAACGTCTGCTGGTGCACGGAGCCGCCGGCGGCGTCGGCAGCGCGGCGGTGCAGCTCGGCCATGCGGCCGGCGCTCAGGTGACAGCGACTGTCAGGAACGAGTCGCACCGTGCCGCCGTTGCCGCACTCGGCGCGACCGTGATCGAGCCCGAGGGCTTCGATGCTGCCGGGCCCTTTGACGTGATCCTCGAGCTCGTGGGCGCGCCCAACCTCCCGCAGGACCTCAACGCGCTCGACACCGGCGGGCGCATAGTCGTGATCGGGCTCGGCGCCGGCGCCACCGCCGAGGTCAACCTCGGGATCCTGATGTACAAGCGCGCACGGATCCTCGCCTCAACTTTGCGCGCCCGTCCGCTGGAGCAGAAGGCGCAGACCGCCCGTGCCCTCGAGCGCGAGGTGCTGCCGCTCTTTCAGAGCGGCGTGCTGCAGGTCCCGATCGCCGCCACGTACCCGTTCGAGGACGCGGTGGAGGCATATGCGCGCTTCGCCGCCGCCGGCAAGCTCGGCAAGATCATCCTGACGTTCTAACCGAGGTGGCGCGTCGGCAGCGGCTGTTCGGAGGCCTGCCCGTCGCCCGTCTGCTGCACGCGGTAGCCACGGGCTGCCGGGCGTGAGCCTCGCCCGACACCGCGGATCCTCCCGCCTACGTCAGTAGGGAGGCAGGTCGTCCCACCAACGACCCAGCGCCTGGAACGCGGACCAGAACTCGCGCTTGGCCGCCTCTTCGTCCAGTGAGTCGTCGATGTTCGGCACGTATAGCGCCTCGATAGAGGGCGTGAAGGACTGCAACGCGCCGGGCGTTTCCACCAGGTTGCGACGCAGAGGGATGTCGAGGTCGTTCACGACCGCGAGCGTCTCGTGTCCCATCACCACCACCATCTTCGGCGAGACGATCAGCAGCTCTTCGGCCAACCGCGCGATGCACGCCGGGTCGGCCATCACCGGATCGAGCACCGGGCACTTGACGCAGAGCGTGCCGTAGACCGCCAGCGGGTCGATGTTGAGACGCTTGAGCGACTTCATCAGCGCGTTGCCGGTGCGTCCGTAGAAGGCAACGCCCTCCTCAACCTCGGCGGGTCGGGCGGCGTGCTTGATCATGAAGATCTCTGCCTGCGGGTGACCCGAGCCCAGTACCGGCATCAGCTGTCCGCGCGGGCAGTCGGGGCAGGCCTGCGCCTCACGCGAGAGGTTGTTCAGTTCACGGATGGCTCGTTCCAGGTACTTCTCGCGGATCTCGTCATCAGTGACTGGCATCGTCTTCAAATTGGACGTGCGCGCCGCTTGTCCTTGCGACTGCATCAGTACTTGCGCCTCTGCATCAGTACTTGCGTCCCAGGTACACGTCCAGGTCACTACTTGCGTGAGACGCGCCGCACTCGCCGTTCCTTTGCGGCCCGGCGAGCGCCCGCCGGCATTGCTTTGGTTTGCAGGAACTTCAGTGCCTGAACGTAGAACAGGCTCGCCGGATTCCGAGTGATGTCGGCGTCGCGAAGCGACTCGAGGAACTGCTCGGGGCCGTCAAAGTCTCGCATCCGGATCCGAACAGACCCGAGTCCCTGCGGCACGTGGGCGTCGGATCCGGCGCCGGCGATGATGCGGTACTTGGCGGCGAAACGAACCGCCTCCTCGTTGTACTCGCTGATCGCGACCCGTGGGTTGAAGATCTCCATCACATCGATCTCGTCGATCACATCCAGCAGGTGCTTGTAGTCCGGCACTGAGTGCATTCGGTCGAACGGGTGCGGTACGTAAACGATTCCGCCCTGGCGTTTGATCTCGGCGATCGTCTCCTGCAGCGTCAGTCCGCGCGGGATTTTCTCCTGGATGAACAGGCCGATCACCTCACCCTGCTCGGCCGTCTTGACCTCCTCGCCGACAATCACCTTGACCCCCGCTTTGCCAGCCAGTTCGGCGGCGGCAAGTGCGCCAGAGATCTCGTTGTGCTCGGTGACCGCGATCGCGCCCAATCCCTTGGCGCGCGCCTCCGCCAGCAGCACCTCAACCGGGGTGGCGCAGTCGTAGGAGTGATCGGTGTGCATATGCAGATCAACGTCGATCAGCGGACGATTCGCGACAGCACGCCGCGCCGCCTCATTGCGAGGGCGAAGGTCATGCCGTCGCGCCACCAGCTCGCCGTAGATCTGCTCAAACTCGTCCGCCACGCGCTCGAACGAGAGTTGTTGCGCAAACGGTTCCGCCTTCACCCGCAGTTCGTCGAGCAGGCCCGGCTCGGTCAGGAGCTGCGATAGCTGAGACGCAAGCGTCTGAGAGTCGCCGGGCGGGTACACGAGCCCCCGCGAACCTTCCGCGAGCAGCTCCTCGTAGACCGGCAGCCCTGATGCCACCGGCACCACGCCGGTGGCCAGCGCCTGGACCAGCACGCTCGGTGTGGGGCGTACGCCTTCCGACCCGAGCACCACCACGTCCGCCCCGGCGAGGACCTCGTCGAGTTCGCTGACGCTCGCGTCGACGAATCGCACCCGCTGGCGTAACTGGTGGCTGAGCGTGGCCGGCGCGGTCAGCGGCCGTGACGACCACACGGTCACCCGCCAGGCGCAGTCCGGCGGCAGCAACCGCAACGCGCGCAGGCTCGTACGCAGTGCGAGCCGCTCCTCTTCAGCGACCAGCACCAGATGCAGCGTTACGTTCGGGTCGCGAGGCGGCGTCGGGGCGGCTGGGTGGGAATCGATTGGCGACAACCGCTCGCCGGCCGGCAGCACGACGCGGTAGTCCGCCGGGAAGTAGCGATCCATGAGTTCGCGGGTTGCCTGGTAGGAGGCGGTGCGTGCGTCCAGGCGGTTGAACAGTCGTTGCGCGAGCGGCCGCCCGAGCTGGGTTGAGAGCACGCGCTCTGTCGGCTGATGGAAGCTGGCGACCGTCAGCGCCCGGGAGGTTCGCAGTGCAACGCTGGAGGCGCTCGGCGCGAACGGCTCGTGCACATGCACCACATCCAGCGGCAGCAGCTCAAGCGCCTGCTCGATCGTGCGGGCGACGTCGATCGGCAGCGACGAGCTGCGCTGTTTGCCGGGCGCGAACGGCAACACCTCACCGACGCCCAATATCAACGGCTCGCCGTCGGCCCGCTCCAACAGCGCTTGCGGGTCGCCGCGCAGCGCCTTGCGCGTCTCTCGCACCAGCTCGGGTGACAGTGACGGAGCGATAACCAGGACCCGGTGTCCGCGGGCCGCCAACCGACTCGAGACGCGAGCGACATAGTCACCCACCTCGGTCTTTGCTTCCCAGGCGAACGGGCTCACCTGCGCGATCGCGAGGCGCTGTGGACTCACGCGCCTGAGTCTACGCAGGGGTGGCGCCGCGAGCCGCTCACCTGAGCGTGAAGCGTTTGGTCGCCGCGACCACGTGCCCGCCCTTCGGCTTGAAGACGACCCTTGAGGTCAGCTTAACGGCGTGTCCACCGGTGAAGAGCTTGCGGCCCGCTTGCGTCAACCGGAGCGTCAGCTTGCCGGAGCCGGCGGCCCTGTCGTTCACGCTCGCGGATGCCACGAGCTTCGGCGTCTTGGTGCTGGTTGAGAACCAGTCGATCGTCAGCTTGCCGGGCTTCACCACTACGTAGGGGAACTTGTACTGCCCGGCCTTGTGGATCAACGCTACGGTCGCGTCCTTGTCGGCCGGGACCAGCAGCGATTCGACCGCCAGCTGGACTTCGGCGGCGCTGGGGACGGGCGGCGACACTGCGGTCGCCGCAGCCCAGGCGCCGTTAGTCTCTTTGATCGTATAAGCGAGCGTGTCACCAGAGTGGTCGTCATAGACGCCGATCACTGTGCAGTTGCCGACGCTCTCGCAGCTCACGCCGTCGACGGCGCTGTACTGCGCCTGGCCGGCGTTTGCGGGCAATGAGACCTGGATGCCGGGCGACCACACGCCGGCCGTCTCGGTGACGAGCAGGCTGTCGTTGTTCTCGGCCGTGTCCGTGTAGCCGCCGCCGGCCACGCAGTTGCCGACCGTCGGGCAGGAAACTGAATCGATGGCGGCTGTCTGGTCGGTGTCGGTCGTCTCGGCGTTGCTCGGCAACGCCACCTCTTGACCGGTGCCCCAGACGCCGCCCGTCTCTGCAAGCAGGAGCGCCTGCGTGTTGCCGTTGGCGTCGGTGTAGGAGCCGCCGGCCGTGCAGTCCGTGGCGTCGGGACAGGCGAGCGCGGCGAGCACGGTCGTCTGCGCGTTGTAGCTGGTCGGCGGCGCGGCATTGGTCGGGAGCGTCGCCTGCGTGCCTGTGCTCCAGGTGCCGCCGGACTCGCTCAGTATCACCCCGAGTGAGTCTGTGTGGCTGTCCCGGAAGTAGCCGACAGTGGTGCAGTCGCCGACCGCGACGCAGTCAAGCGCGATCGGCGTCGCAGCCGGGCTCGTGCCGGCGTCCGTGGGCAGACTCGCCTCGGTGGCAGCGCTCCAGGCACCGCCGCTCTCGGTGAGCAGCATCGCCTGCAGGTCACCGTTGCTGTCGACGTACGTCCCGACTGCGGTGCAGGTGCCCGCAGGCAGGCAGTTGACGTTGTAGAGCACCGACTTCTGCCCTCGCACGGTAGCGCCGACCGGCAATGGCGCCGCAGTGCCCGTCTGCCAACGGCCATTGCGCTCGGCGACGATCAGCGACTCGAGCGTGTTGGCGCCGGTGAAGTAGCTGCCGACGGCGTAGCAGTTGCCGACAGACGTGCAGGCGTCGGAGAGCAGCACGAGGTTGTCGCCCACGGCCTTGCGATTCTTGAGCGGTGCCATTGCGTCGCCCGGTATCCGCGCCTCGACACCACGCTGCCATTTGCCGCCGCTCTCGGTGAGCAGCAGGCCGCGGTCATCGTTGTCGGCGTCGGTGTAGACGCCGACGGCCGTGCAATTCCCGGCGCTCACGCAGCTCACGTCGGCTATCCCGGTGTTCTTGGACGGGCCGAGTGGATCGAGCGCCGCGTTGGTGGGAAGCTGCGCCTCCACGCCCGCCGCCCAAACGCCGTGCGCCTCCTTGAGCAGCAGACCCTGCCCGTGGTCGAGCCCGTCCATGTAGGCGCCGACGGCGGTGCAGTTGCCGCCGCTCGGGCATGCCATAGCTGAGATCTCGACAGACGAGTTCAGCGGCGTCGTGGCGGCGGCCGCCGACGCCGGCCAGATGGCGGCGATCGCGAACACGAACGCCGCCCGAATCAACGCCGGTTTTAGGGGCCCCCTGCGCATGCAGTTTGTACGGTAGTGCTCAGCGCCGCTGAGTGTCGTAAGAACTAGCCATGAGTTTTATGACGCGTACGCCACCGCCCGGCTTTGGTACGTGTGCGGTGGTGCGCGGACGCGGACGGGCGGTGGCGCTTCAGTGCCGTGCTCAGACCGCCCGGCAGCGGCGCTTTCAATGCCTGTGGCCAGTAGATGCCGTTGCCATCGAGCAGCGTGCCCTGGCCGTTACCGGTGTTGTCCACGTAGGTGCCGGCCACCGAGCAGTACGTGCCCGCCACACACGCGACCGAATTCAGCGCCGCGTACGGGTTGCTTCCGGCCCCGGCCGGCAGGCGCACCGTGAGCGGCAGCTTCCAGCGTCCGGAGATCTCGCTCAGCACCAGCCCGGCCGGATGTGCGCTGAAGTAGTTGCCGGCCACGACGCACGTCTCGTACGCGACGCATGAGACCGAGTCGAGCGTGACATCCTGGTTGCTCGCGGCCGCCGCCGGCAGCACAGCCTCGACTCCCTGCTGCCAGGAGCCGTCGTTCTCGGTGATCACCATTCCCTGGAAGGTCGCGTTGCTGTCGGTGTACTGGCCGACGGCCGTGCAGTAGCCGGCGCCCGTGCATGCCACGGAGTTGAGCGTGGCGGCCTGCGTGCCCAGCGCGTTACCGGGCAGTGGCGCCTGCACGCCCACGGTCCAGCCGCCGCCGTTCTGGCGGAGCAGCAGCCCCTGCTGGCTGCTGTTGGCGTCGTCGTAGTCACCGACCACCGCGCAGGTTCCAGGCGCCGAGCAGGCGACTGACGAGAGCGTGACGTTGGGCTGGGCCGCCGGCACCGTCGGCAGCAAGGCCTCGATGCCGCCGGCCCACTGTCCGCTGTTCTGGGTGGCGAGCAGCCCCTCGATCGCTCCGGAGCTGTCCGTGTACCAGCCGACCGCCGTGCAGTCGCCGATCGCGGTGCAGGAGACCGCGGCCAGCGAGGAGCTTTCCGTGGCGCCAGTTCCGGCTGGTAGCCCCAAGGCCTGTACCGCGCCCCAGACCCAATCGCCCTCACTGATCGCGAATGCGACCGGGTTCCCTGCCGTGTCCGTGTAGCTGCCGACGGCGGTGCAGTAACCCGCGGCGGCGCAGGAGACCGCGTTGAGCGTGACCTGCGGGTTTGCCGCCGCGCCCGCGGGCAAGGCGACTCGCACGCCCGTGCGCCACACGCCCGTGCGGTAGTTGATCAGCAGGCCTTGCTGGTTGTAGCTGCCATCCACGTAGTTACCTACGGCAGCGCAATTTCCGCTGGAGCCGCAGGAGACCGATGCGAGGTTCACGTCCGGATACGAGTTCGCTCCGCCGGGTGGTTTGGCCGCGACCGACTTGTTCCAGACTCCGGCTGTCTGCGCCAGCAGTAGACCGACCGGCTCGCCGCCCACGGCTTGATAGCTGCCGACGGCGACGCAGGCCCCGGCCGCCGGACACGCGACCGAGCTGAGCGCCGCATCGCTGGTCAGCAGAGTCTGGGTCTGAGCCTGCGCGGTACCTGACATCAGCGCCACCACGGAGCCAGCCAGCACCGCCACCGCAGTCGGGATCAGTGCAGCGATCAGCCAGCCGCGGATCCGACCCGGCCTGAACATCGACAGCGCTGTTCTGGTGCCTTGGGGCAAAACAAAGGGGGACCGCTCAAAGCGGTCCCCCAAATAAACACGTATTGCAGGCGGAAAGAGCGCTGCCTTACGAAAGCGCTCTACGCGACGGTCACCTTCGCCGGGTCGGCCTTGACAGCCTGGGTGCGTGAGTACTTGGCGATGAACGTCTCTGTCGCCTCACGCGCCTCGTCATCCGGGCGCTGGTTCTTCGGTGACTTCATTAGGTAGGAGCTCGGACCGTCGAGCTGGCCACTGAGGCCGTGATTCAGCGCGAGCTTGCAGCAACGCACCGCGTCGGTGACGATGCCGGCGGAGTTCGGCGAGTCCCAAACCTCGAGCTTGGCCTCGAGCTGCAGCGGCACGTCGCCGAAGGCCTGGCCTTCGAGCCGGATGTGCGCCCACTTGCGGTCGGTCAGCCACGGCACGTAGTCCGACGGGCCGATGTAGACATCGTCCTTGGGCAGCGTGTGGCCCATGATCGAGGTGACCGCGTTGGTCTTGGAGATCTTCTTGGACTCCAGGCGCTCACGCTCGAGCATGTTGTAGAAGTCCATGTTGCCGCCGACGTTGAGCTGGCTGGTGCGCAGCAGCTTGACGCCACGGTCGTGGAACAGGCGGGCGAGCGTGCGGTGCACGATCGTCGCGCCGACCTGGGACTTGATGTCGTCGCCGATGATCGGGAGCCCGGCCTTGACGAAGCGGTCGTTCCAGTAGTCCTGGCTGGCGATGAACACCGGGATGCAGTTCACGAAGCCACAGCCCGCCGCGAGGATCTGCTCGACGTACCACTTGGTCGCCTGCTCAGAGCCGACCGGGAGGTAGGAGACGACCACGTCGGTCTTGGTATCGATCAGGATCTTGGTGATGTCAGCGGTTGGGCCATCAGCCGGAGTGATCTTCTCCTTGAGGTACTTGCCCAGACCGTCGTGGGTCATGCCGCGCTGCACCGGGACGTTCAGCTTGGGGATGTCCTCGCCCAGCTTGATCGTGTTGTTCTGGCCGGAGAAGATCGCCTCCGAGAGGTCCTTGCCGACCTTCTCTGAGTCAATGTCGAAAGCGGCCGAGAACTCGATGTCGCGGACGTGATAGCCGCCGAGGTCCACGTGCATCAGGCCGGGCACGGGTTGTGACGCGTCGGCGCCGTCGTAGTACTGCACGCCCTGCACGAACGAGCTGGCGCAGTTGCCGACGCCGATGATCGCTACCCGGACCTTCTCAGTCTGGTATCGGGCGCTGCTGCCATTGCCGTTGGCAGATCCGGTGGTGGTGCTCACTTTG
>Ga0224557_1004159_pt1 | contig 10757 bp, 8 predicted proteins | sample 714S31014metaG_FD_180677 | JGI IMG/M metagenome (GOLD analysis project Ga0224557, IMG submission 180677) | Peat soil microbial communities from Stordalen Mire, Sweden - 717 S3 10-14 | ecosystem: Environmental > Terrestrial > Soil > Wetlands > Peat | place: Sweden: Norrbotten County, Stordalen... | reverse complement strand
CGTACGACTATTCGGGCATGACCGCCGGCGCCGAGGTGGGGAACGTCCTGCGCGTGATCGCGGGCACGGGTCGCGGCGAACTCCGGAAGATTACCGGCAACACCGCCACGCAGTTGTCCTGGGACCTGCCCCTGTTGCTCGACGAAACATCCGTCTGGATCGTGGAAGCGGCGGCCTGGGATTACAGCGCCGATTCAGCGTCGATTGACAATGCCGATCCCTCGCACCCAATGACACTGAACATCGCGACCGACAATTTCATCGACCAGGCGCTCGTGATCGCAGGGTTCACCGTTGACGTGAACGGCAACGAGTCGCATGACGGCGACGTTCCCATTCGAGAGGACTGGATCTTTGGCGCCGAAGGGGAGAAGGTTGCCGGATTCAGCCTTCCCGTGAGCGGCGTGCTCGGGATTCAGTCCGATGCAGCGCCGGCGTTTTACCTGAACAACGACTTCACCGCTGGCGCGGTCAAGGCATACGTGAAGTCCGCTCCGGTGGGCGCGGATCTCACCTTCTCGATTTACGTGGGCAGCAGCAACACCCCGTGGATCACGCTCAGCATCGCGGCGGGCACCACATCGGTCGTGGCAACCTCCGACCAGATCGACGCGTTGGCGCCGATCTCGGCCAACACGAACGTGCGCCTCGCGATCACGTCCGTTGGCACCACGTATCCGGGCAGCGATCTGACGGTCTTCGTGTACTCGTAATTTGATATCGTGGCGACGGCCGGAAGAGCACGGTTTCCGCGTTATTTACCCTCGTGGGTTAGACTGAGTCGGCGACTGCGCCGGGCAGGAATGGCGCGTGGCGCCCGAGGACCTAGCTCTCACCCAGGATCAGCTTCTGCAGCTTCGACAGGCTGACCTCGCCCTCCTCTTCTAAATTGGCGATCAGATCGTTGGCGAGCTTCCGGCCTCCTCCTCGGCCTGCGTATGGAAGCGTTTCCTTGGTGGCCAGCGCTTCAGGAGGAATCTGCTGAAGATACTCAAGCATATCTTGACTTGAGTATTTCCCTTTCAGGAGCGACCGATCAATAATCTCGATTCCCACATAAGATATTGCATAGAGGCCGACGCCCTTGAAAATCATCCAGCTGCGTGGGTTTTTCCAAGCGTCGGGGAGCCACACCTTCAACGCGATCCAATAGTTCTTGATCACCGCGTACTGAGCCTCCGCATCGGGGAACTGCGTAAGCTTTGCTGACCGGGCCAGCATATCCCGCACCGCGCTCGTAAGATTGGCGATCGTTAGACCCGCAAGAGTAGCGCCCTTGCGGACCTTACCACCTTCGTGAACCATGCCACAGAGCGGACTCTTCTTGTCCTTGACCAGTCTCTGTACTATGTACAGTGCCGGGTTCTGAACCTTGAGTGCCTTTTCGCCAAGCAGTCTCGCCGTGATGTTCTGCAAGTGGCTGGTGTTCATTCCCATCTGGTTGTCATTAATGTCACGGAACAGGGCTAGCTCGGTATTGAGATTTTCTAGCGTTACGAAACAGAACGAGACCGGCCTGTCGACGGCTTCCATGTCTTTCTCGTGGCCATCAGCAAACCACAGCCGATGATTTCCATCCAGACGTGATACGACTAGATCTGTGGCCACTCGCGGATCCTTGACAAACTCTAATATCCCAAACTTGACGCCGTTCTCCTCATCCTTTGCGGTAAACCTAATGAACGATTTATCGCGCACATTTAGGATCATCTCTGGGTAGAACGCCTCAGTTTTTTCGGTGACATATTGGTATGCCCTGCGTGCATGCTGGACGCTGAGATTTCGCTGCGTGCCGGAGCGGTTCTTATCTTGATCGAAGATATCGGCCCGAGAAATGGTCGCGAGCTCGGACAGCGGGCCGAACCCACGATAAGCTTCGTGACCAAGACATTTCCCTAACAAGACCGGAAATCGCGGCAGTTTCGCGTTCATTTTAGTCTTTGTGGCCATGAGTTTCCTTTATGCAAACAGTGCGCTTCGCAGATGCCTCTTCCACTCGTCCTTGGTGTGTTCCGTCAGATACAAAACGTAGCCCGTAAGAATTGAGCGCGCCAGGAACCGCAACTTTACACGATGTGGATCGACCTTTCTGTGCTCCTTGGTCGCATCCGCTCCATGAACGACCCTGGATCGAAAATCGTAAAGATCGGATAATAGATCGCTGGTCTCCTCAGCTTCCCTACCGCCGATCACTTTGGCAAGACAGGTGCCGAAGCGGAACGAGATCTCGGTCTGGCTATCGATCAGGGACTCGAGGCAAATGCACAGATCAAGGAGCGAATCGAGCGAGTTTCTTGTTCTTGAATAGCGGACGAATCGATCAGCAGTGACGTGCAGCTTATCCTTGGCCTTGCGACGTGCAGCAAAAAAATGGCGCAGCCAAGTACTCGCGGCCCCCTTGACAACCTTTTTCGCAAAAGTGGGCGGGTCATTCGGCTGTGGATCTGGGCGCTCCAAGCCGTCGGTGCAGGTCGTTGCATTGAACGTAGCGACGGTCGTTACGGGCTGGAAGCCCGAGACGGTCAAAACTGCCAAAGCGAACTCCACGAGGACGGCGAACTCCTCCATGCTCGCCCTGTCAGTTTCGTTTTGTGCAACAACAACGGCAGTCGTTGTGGAAGGCAGCTCGATCTTGAAATTCGCTTTGAAAAAATGATCCTCGATGGCAATTCTCTCATGGTCCGAGAGCGTGCGAATGGAGAAGTTCCCATCGGCACCATGCAGCGTCTTCGGCAGCGGTTCACTCGTCAGTGCGTAGAGGTCGGCCATGCCTAGTCAAAACATGATGTTCTACGTCAAGAATCTTACACTAGCACATTAAGCGTTGTAGAATCAGCCCGGTAGGTGCCCAGCAGAGGCCCTGGTACGCCACGTGGACGCAAAGTCGCCGACGCGTGCAACTGACCGCTCGTGGCTAACGCCGCCTCAGAAATCCACCTCTTCCGCAGCGATGGACCCGATCTACAAATTCCAGCCTTACCGGACCATGAGCCTCCAGGGCTTCGACTCCTTTGGCGCGGCGGCTGCACTGTGGGGCGGCTCGGATACCGGGTTCAACGTCTCCGGTGTCTTCCGCGACCAGGGCGATTTCGCGGTCCTGCTGCTGTTCCAGAAAGACGATCCCTTCGCCCACCCGAGATTCTCGTACCTGCCGGATGGCAACATCACCGGCCTGAAGCTCGATTTCGACATCGAGTTTCAGGGCATCCAGGCGTTCGAGTCCCTGCGCTGGCCGTGGCTTGATTGGGCGTACATCAACTCCTATGACGAGAGCGGCAACCTGCTCCAGCACTCGCTCCTCGATCTCGCCACGCCGCCCTCTGGCCGCACTGGCGCGTCAGGTATGTTCACGCTCAACGTGGGGACGCCGGTGGCGGGCGATGAGGTGACACTCTGGTATCAGAACCTCGCGTTCGATTACGTCGTCTCCTCCGGGAGTGGCGGCTCCTGCGTCCAGTCGATCTTCTGGGAATCCGCGAGCAACTCCTGCGAGCAGGATATGTGGTGGCAGAGCACCGCCACCTCAGGCGTGCAGTCGATGTGGTGGCAGGGTGACCACGAGTCCTGCGTCCAGGCGATGTGGTGGCAAGGCAACGCGAACTATACGCACTATGTCCAGATCCAGACGCAGGCGCACGGCTGGAACCACATCTATGGCGTTCAGGAGGACGGCCTCAACAGCGGGCAGATCGCGCAGAACATCGCGGCGCAGATCAACGCGAGCGATCCGTACTGCGCCGCCACGGTGGGTGGTGCGTACGGAAACGAGATCACCGTTGTCCTCAAAACGCTTATCCCGATCAATGATCTGGTCGTCTCCAGTTCCGATGGCTCCGCTTCCGCGACCCTGAGCATGTACGTCCATTGGGTGCAGATCGGCTCGAACAAGTATCAGATCGCCGAGGACGGGCTGAACAGCGCACAAATCGCGCAGGCGCTGGCCGGGCAGATCAACGCCGCAGACCCGAACTGCACGGCCACGGCGGGTGCGGACGGCAATACGAACGACATTACGATGACGCTCAAGAGTGGCGTCTCCGGGCCGATCCAGGTGTCGAGTTCGGACGGCTCTGGCCCGGTGACCCTCAGCGACTATGTGCATTGGGTGCAGGTCGGAACGACGAAGTACTCCTGCGATCAGGGCAGCCTCAACAGCGTGCAGATCGCGACGAACATCGTGAGCCAGATCGCGGCCAACGACCCGAACTGCACCGCCACGGTGGGCGGCACGCAGGCCAACGGCGTGATCGTGTCCCTGCGAAGTGGCGTCTCCGGCCCCGTCCAGGTATCGAGTTCGGACGGTTCCGGCCCGGCGACTTTGAGCGATTACGCCCACTCTGTCACTATCGGGAGCGCGGTCTATTCCTGCAACCAGGACAGCCTCACAGCGGCGCAGATCGCCAGCAACATCGCGGCACAGATCGCGGCCAACGACCCCAACTGCGCCGCCACCGCGAGCGCGGATGGCAGCACCAACGACATTACGATCACGCTCCGGAGTGGCATACAGGGTCCGGTCACCGTATCCAGCTCGGACGGTTCCGCGCCCGCGACGCTCGTGGGCTTCTCCGCGTCGGACGTGACCACGAATCTCGCCACACAGATCAACCAGACGGACTGGACGCAGCACGGGCCAGTGTCGCTTTCGGCGGTCGCCAACGGCAACCAACTCACGATCACCGCAGCACCCGGCGCGGACGGCAACGCGGTGTCGATGTACGAGCTGCACACCGACTCGAATCTGTACTTCTCGCCCAGCACGCTCCAACTTGGCGGCGGATCGTCGGACAACGTGAAGTGGCACATCACCATCGACTTCGGGAAGCTGGGCTGGACGGACGTCACGAAGGCGTGGCTTACGTTCGCGCCCGCGCTCTCGAATAGCGCCGCCTATACGCCGACCGAATGGAGCGTCAACGTCACGAACTGGACGGTCACCGACCCCAACGGCGTGCGCCCGCTCAAGGTCGCCGGGCCTGGCTCCCTGCGGCTGGAAGAGGACGACCCGTGGGTGACGCGGGCGGGTTATTGGGAGGACCCGTCGCTCGCCGATCCAAAGGTGTCGGCGTACTGGAGCATGGGCCGGGCGATCCGGTCGGCGTACAGCCAGTACGAGACGCGCACCCTCACCATCGAGACGCATTGCCAATCCACGCACGATATCTACCTCGGGACGTGGCTGGACGCGAACTGCGGCATCGTGCAGGCCACGCTCGACGGTGGCAACCCGGTGCAACTCGACTGCTACGGCTCGGGCACGCTGGTGCGGCGGCGCATGTTCCAGAACGTCGCGGCGGGCAACCACACGGTGGTTTTCTCGATGACCGGCAACAAGAACGCCAGCAGCCAGGGGTGGTACTTCTACTTCGACTTCGTGGAGTGCGCGGTCCTCACGGACGTGCCCGACGCTCCGGAGACCCGGACGGACGTGGGCCTAGCCACCGACTATGACACGGACAACACCTACAAGCTCTCTCCACAACGGTTGATCTGGAACCTCCAGAAGCTCGGCCTCGTCGGCGAGATCGACCATTACTGCGGCGTGTTCTGGTGGAACCAGCGCAAGGCTTCGGGCGGCAATTATCCGAGTGCCACGATCACGTTCGGCAGCTCCTGGGCCTCGCAGGAGGTGGTCTGGGTCAACATCGGCGGCACCTATTCGAACGGCCAGATTACCGGGGGCACCGCCATCGGCAAGACCGTCTTTGCCGCCGATACGCCGGAGACCATCGCGCAGCACATGGCGTTCTTCATCAACGCGACGCTAGTCGGCGTATGGGCCGCAGCGAACGGCGCGACGCTCACGATCACGTGTCGATCCACGGGGAGCAACTGGACGTACAGTCTCGTGACGCAGACCAATTCCGCGGCGGGCACGATCACCGTCTCGAACGGCACCACCTACGTGGTAAGCGGCCAGACGTTTACCACGTCGCCCGACCTCCAGACCAACAGCGTCGCGCCGACGTGGGTCATCGACCCAGCAGCCAGCCAGCCCCTCAACCGTGCGATCCGCGACTGGCACGCCGATTACTTCGCGGCGCTCAAGGCGGCCGGAATCGGCGTGGTGGTGTCCTTCTCGCAGGAGTTGGTCAACCCGCCCGACGATCCCTCGGGCGGCGCGGTGTGGATTCAGCGATACCAGGACGGGACGCCCGCCACGACCGCGACCGGCTTCGGCGGGCTGAATAGCTCCATGTCGGCGTTCGGCACGCCGGTCGAGAACTACATGGCATCGGTGTACGCGGAGATGGCTGGGCTGATGGCGACGGCTGGACTCCAGCCCCGGCTCCAGTTCGGCGAGGTGCTGTGGTGGTACATCGTCGAGGCGGGCGGCAGCGGGATGGCGTTCTATGATGTCGACACGGCAGCGGCAGCGCTCGCCGGCCTTGGCCGCCCGCTGGCCACGTTCCGCACGGCTAATGACGACCCAAGCATCAACGGGTACGCGGACGCGAACTTCCTGCGGGGGCGACTCGGCAATTACGTAGCAGGGGTGCAGGCGGCGGTGCTGTCGCAGGTGCCTGCGGCGGTGTTCGAACTGCTCTGGCCGCTTGACGTGAACGATCCGACCGCGTGCCGGTTGCTCCGTTACGTGAACCTGCCTCCGGCGTGGCAGGCGCGGGCTGGCTCCGGCTTCGACACGTTCCTCTGCGAAGGATTCCAGTACGCCGGGATCGACTTCAATCTCGACGAGGCGCAGGCGTGCGCCGGATACCCGTTTACGGTCCTCTCCTGGGATCGCGCACATTGCCGGTATCTGGAGGGATGGTACAACCCGGCCTGGCCGTGGGCGCGCGAGTTTCAGGCTGCGCAGCGGACGGGAGTTCCACTGATCAAGTTTTGGGCTTACGACCACCTGTGCCTGTACGGATGGCCGTTGCCCTTGCCGAAGCAACCAAGCAGTCCTTCGTTTATCTAACCCAAACCACAACAATCGAGGTGTCTTATGGAAGATCGCGAACAGCGACTGAGGGAAGTCGCGCGCATTGCCGTCGATTTGGAGGCCCGGACCGGCTGCCCAGCGCAAATGCTTATTGCGCAGTGGGCACTGGAATCCCAGTGGGGCGCCAAGCCGGCCGGCCAGGCCAACTATTTCGGAATAAAGGCCGCCAGCCGTCACGCGAAATGCTGCACGGTGACGACCCGCGAGGTCATAAACGGCCAGTCCGTGGTGCAGAACCTGGAGTTCGCCGATTACGACTCGCTCGGGGACTCCTGCCGGGATTACGCGTGGCTCATCACGCACGGAGCGCCATACCGCGTCGCCTGGGAGCGGTATCAGAACGATCGCGATCTGCACGCCCTGATAGCTGCGGTCGCCGGCACCTACGCGACCGATCCGAACTACGCGCACCTGGCTGCTGCTATCGCCGGCCAGACGAACGTGGCGCAGGCCGTCGCCGCCGCCCACCAGGAGGTCGCTAATGCTGCAAAGGCTTAGGTTGGCATTGTGGTGCGCCCTGTTGGCGGCCGTGACCGGAGTGGCAGCACAGGCCATCCTCCTCCTGCAAGCTGCGACCGTGGCCGCCCGTGCGTTGCCGGGGGCGGTTTCTGCCGAGCTCCAGACCACGCGTACCGCATTCGTTGCTCAGGTCCAGGCTGTCCGCGGCGATCTCACCGGCCAGGTGGAGTCGGCGCGAAAAGACCTGCTCAGCCGAGCGGAGGGGCAGGTGGCGTCGCTGCGGACCGACGTGATGGGCGAACTGGCGCAGATCCGCAAGTCGGCCGACCACCGCCTCGGCGACACACTGACGCGCGTGGATACCGCGCTCGGCGAGGTCGAAGAATTGCGCGGCGACCTCAAACCTACCCTGGAGAACGCGGCGAGCATCACGTCGCATGCAAATGAAGCATCCGCGATCCTCTTCCGGCGCGATGCGCTACCGGCACAATTGCTCGGCCTGACCGGGGCGGCGAAGGTTACGCTCGGGCAGACCGCGGAAACCATGCGCGACATCCAGCGGGCGACGCCCCAGATGCTCGCTACCTGGAGTGAAATCGGCGGCAACGTGAAAGCCACCACGGAGGCCAGCACCGAAGCCTCGCGGAACACTGCTCAGGTAATGGCGAACTTCGCTCGCGCCACCAAGCCCCTGCCGACCTGGGCACGCATTGGGTTGGCTGTCGCGCCGCCCATTGCGCAGGTAGGCGTCAGTGTGGCGACCACGCTGGCCGTGACCGGAAAGGTCGGAAAGTGAGGGATAACATGCGAATCAAAGCCATCGTTCTGCCGCTCCTGGCTGCGTTTCTGGCCTGCTCGGCCTACGGGCAGATCACGTTCTCCAGCGCAGTCGAGCCCGCGTTGAATGCGCCCGCCCGCTTCGGGATCTCGGTGGCGGTAGCGGGCAACGTCACCGAGAACAACGTGCTCTCCGCGCGTTTCGGTTCGGGCCCAACCCTAATGCCAGGCTTCACACGCCAGTTGGTCGAATTCCTGCCGGGCATCACCCTGTACGGCGATATCCAGGCGGGCATCACGTACCGCCAAGTGGCAGGGCAGAAGGATTTGACTCGAATCGCGATGTACGGAGCTGGCGTGGCGACCGATCTGGGTAACGGTTTTTCGGTGAGCTATGGATTACACGTCAACAATATCGGGCACGTGCCGATGTATCCGAGCGTCTACGTTTCGCTTGGATGGTGCAGTAAATAGCCAATCTTGCGGTCATTGGCGCGCGGATCATATCCGCGCGGCCCTAGGAGGACTATGCCTGGCAAGTCGCACGCCTACTCCGATGCAATACTCAATGTCCTGAACGGCACGGCCGTCACCGGCGTGTCGCCGTTCGTGGCCCTGTTCTCGGTAGCACCCGGCGATGATGGATCGGCGGGCACGGAACTTGTGGATAGTGGCTACTCGCGCCAGGCCGTCACGTTCGGTGCGCCCGCGCCCGCCACCGCCAACGCGCAACAGGTGGCGAACACCAATAACATCCAATTCGGACCTGCTGCCGCGGACTGGCTTCAGGCGGTGGCGTTCGGCATCTTCGACGCGCAGGCCAACGGCAATCTTCTTTACTGGAACACGCTCACGGCGCCCAAGACCGTTCAGATGGGCGACTTCGGCCAGTTCGCGCCGGGATCGCTCGTGGTGGAGGAGGACTAACCCAATGCCCGACAATGTCCCGATCAGTCCTGGCCAGGGCGCCGTTATCGCCACCGACCAGGACGCGGTGACCGGTGCTCACTACCAGCGCGTCAAGCTGATGGACGGCACCGAGAACTCGTCCGATCCGATTACCTCGGACGGCAAGAGCCGGTTGCAGGTGCGCCCCGCCGACGAGGATCTGTTCAAAGAGGGAACCGCCTCCGTCCAGGTCGTGAACCCGCCGGACAATCCGATGCCGGTGCGGTTGGATCGGCACGGCAGGACGGCGTCTGGCAGTTCGGTGCCGGTGGTGTTGGCCTCGGATCACGATCCCGTGCCGGTTGCTTCCGCCAGCCTGCCACTTGTCGGCGGTGCTGTCGGAGCCAACGGCGCGGTCTTTGGCCCGATTCCGCTCGCTGGCTCCAACGGGCTTCTCGCGCAGGTGACCAGTTCGGGCACGTTGACGATCATCTTTGAAGCCACTATTGCCGATCCGATCCTCGGCCCGTGGGTCACCGTGTCTGGAACCCGAACGGCCAATGGCCAAATTGACAGCAATCCGCAACTCGTGGCGACCACGCTGGCGTGGGATTTCCTGCTGTCGGGCTTCGCGTATTTCCGGATTCGCGTCACCGCTTATACCTCCGGCATCGCGCAGATCCAGGTGTCGCGCTACACCAACGCCCAAGATCCGACTCCCTCGGTCGTGGCGCACGGTGTGGATTCCGGTGGCGTTCTACACCCGCTTTATCTGGACTCATCCGGTCGCGGGATAGTCATTGGTTCCACGGCCATCGCCTCGCAACCGGGTAATCCTGTGTTCATCGCCGGTGGCGATGGCACCGCGTCAGGCTTCCAGCGACAGCCTACTGCTGCGATTGACGGCACGCCTCAGAATGGGCAGGGCACCGGCCAGCCCACGTTCCTGCTCATCGGCGGCGTGGACGGGATCTTCACGGTTAGCCCGTCCTATGCTGCGCCTAATCCCACCGCTGTAGGGACCGCGCGCAAGCTCCTCACGGACTCGACGGGAGTCCTCCAGGTCGCAGACTCTTCGATCACTCAGCTTCGCCAGGAACTCCGTGAGACGAACGCACTCTTGCTCTTGATCTTGCGGGCCCTGGCGGGTAACGACATGACTTCGACCAACGAGGGTGTGTTCCCGCATCAAGTGCCTGTTCAGTAGTTGCGACAACCGAAAGGAAAACAACAGTTAAATGCCAGGAATCGACGTCAATCAACTGTGGACGCCCGCCAGGGCGATCCCCTCGCCGCAGGCGGATCAGAAGGCCCCGGTCACCAATGTTCGTGGGGGTAGGTACGGCGAGCAATACGTTTTGCCACTCATCTCGACCAAACATGTGCTGGCCGACGAAGGGAGCTACTTCATCGCGACCAACGTGACGCCGGGAACGGCGCAGGCCTACAACATCCAAGCCGCTTTCTCGGACACCACACCCCTGCTATACATCCAGAACAACGACTCGAAGGCGAACCCCTTCGGCAGGCGCATGTACCTGGATTACATCAAGCTGATCTGCACGGTGGCTCCGGCAAGCGCGACGGGCGCCCGCTTCGCGATCAAGACCGACCCACAGCTTCGCACGCTCTCGACCAACAAAACGCTGGCGATCACGCCGACCTCGCCCAACTCGGACGTGGCCAC
>Ga0224557_1004154_pt1 | contig 10765 bp, 7 predicted proteins | sample 714S31014metaG_FD_180677 | JGI IMG/M metagenome (GOLD analysis project Ga0224557, IMG submission 180677) | Peat soil microbial communities from Stordalen Mire, Sweden - 717 S3 10-14 | ecosystem: Environmental > Terrestrial > Soil > Wetlands > Peat | place: Sweden: Norrbotten County, Stordalen... | reverse complement strand
TGCTGGACGCCCGGGCGGCCGAGCGGTTCCGAGGCGACGCCGAGCCTGTCGACCCCAAAGCCGGCCACATACCGGGGGCCGTCAGCGCGCCGACGACGGAGAACTTGACCGCCGACGGCCGGTTCCGTCCGGACCGAGAACTCGAGGCCCGTTTCTCGCGCCTCGGGGCGCGGGGTGGGACCGTGATCGCCGTTTACTGCGGCTCGGGCGTCACCGCCGCCCACGAGATCGCGGCGCTGTCGATCGCCGGTTTCCAGGCGGCCCTGTACCCGGGCTCATGGTCCCAGTGGAGCAACCACGACGACCGTCCCATAGCCAACGGCCCCTGAAACCGGGCCCCGCCGTTAAGCGCCGGTCAAGGTGGCGACCATCACCGCCTTGATAGTGTGCAGCCTGTTCTCGGCTTGGTCAAAGACGATGGACGCGGTGGACTCGAAGACCTCTTCGGTCACCTCCAGGCCATCAAGGCCCCGCGTGGCGAAAATCTGGCGGCCGACCTCGGTCTCGGTGTTGTGCAGCGCAGGGAGGCAATGAAGGAACTTCACCTCGGGGTTGCCCGTCGCTTCCATGAGCGGCCCATTGACTTGGTACGGCAGGAGCTGGTCGATGCGGGCGTCCCACTTGTCGGCGGGCTCGCCCATCGACAACCAGATATCGGTGTACAGGAAGTCCGCCCCCCGCACGGCGGGGGCTGCGTCTTCGGTCACCGTGACCCGTGCCCCCGACCCGGCCGCCAGGCGGTGAGCGATCGACTGGACATCCGCAGAGGGCCAAAGTGCCTCCGGGGCGACGACCCGGACGTCCATGCCGAGCAGGGCGCCAGTGACAAGCAAAGAGTTTGCCGTGTTGTTGCGGGCGTCACCTAGGTAGCAGTACGCCACCTCCTCGAGCGCCCGGTCGGTGTGGTCGCGCATGGTGAGGATGTCGGCCAGCATCTGGGTGGGATGCCACTCGTCGGTAAGCCCGTTCCAGACCGGCACACCGGCGTACTGGCCCAGGATCTCGACATTGGCTTGCGCGGATCCTCGGTACTCGATCCCGTCGAACATCCGGCCCAGGACGCGGGCCGTGTCTTTGACCGACTCCTTGCCGCCTATATGGGACCCGCTCGGCCCGAGGTAGGTGACGTGCGCCCCTTGGTCGTAGGCACCCACCTCGAAGGCGCACATGGTGCGCGTCGAGGCTTTCTCGAAGATGAGCGCGATGTTGAGGCCCGCGAGCCGTTGGTGCTCGCGTTTAGCCCTCTTCTCTTCCCGTAGACGTGCCGCCAGGTCCACGAGATAGAGGAACTCCTCTTTCGTGAGATCAGTCTCTTTCAGAAGGTTGCGTCCACGCAGATCCGTCATGGTCCCACCTGGCCCGGTCCTACGCCCGCCAGCTTTTCCTGGGCATCACTTTGAGCCAGTGTTGTAGTCGTGGTAGTGGGAGAACACTTCGCGGTGGTGCGAAACTATCAGGCCGTCCACGTCGAAGAGATGTGCGAGCAGAGCTGCTCGCACCCACATACCGTTGCGGGCTTCACGGAAATACATGGCGCGTGAATTGTGGTCGACCTCAAAAGGGATCTCCGCGTTGCGGGGGAAAGGGTGCAGGATGGGCGCGTAGCTCTTCATCCGGTCGGCCAGCTCAGGCGTGAGGACGAAGTTTGGGTCGACAGCAGCAGGACCGCTGCGCCCGGAATTGTCCTTATCGTGCTCCCATTGGATCCGGGTCATATAGAGAAGGTCGACATTTTCGACAATATCCGCAAGGGAGTCGTGCTCGAAGACCTTCACGCCTTTGGCGGACAATGATTCCCGCATGGGGCCAGGGAGACGCATCCTGTCGTCAGGAGGTGAAACGAAGTGCATTTGTACGTCAGAATAAAGGGCCAGGAGGGTTGCGAGAGAATGGACGGTCCGGCCGCGGCCGATGTCACCACAAAAACCGTAGACCTTTGAGTCCAAGCCCCGGGTGAGGTCGGGGTACGTCTTACGGTAGTCATCGAACCGCGTCCGTTTGGAGGAGTCGCGCTCGGAGGCGAACTCGAAACAACGCTGAATGGTGTGAATATCCAATAGCGCCTGCGTCGGGTGCTCGTCAGCCCCGGAACCACCGTTGACGACGGGGACATGACGCTCGTTGAACTCGTCTAGATCGTTCATTAAGTAAGCACACGCCTCGGCGAACCCGGCGGCGGCCGTCCGCATCACAACCAGGTCGAAATAAGAACTGAACATCCTCATCGAGTCGAACGGGGATTCGCCCTTGTACTCAGACGAGACAGAGGGGTCTCGTATTTCCGCGATTGGCATACCCAAAAGTTGACAAGCGGCGGTAAACGACAGAAAGGTCCGGGTCGACGCCTGGGTAAAATAGAGCATGGCACGTTTGTGAGGCAGCAGGTCGCGAAGAAAGAGCTGGGTCTCGCGATCGCGCGCCAATTCGCGCACCATATTTGAAAGCGTGTCGAGGTTTTCGAGCATGGGGCGGTCGAACTGATCTGCAAAAATTACGTGCTTCAGCCGGCCGTTACGTTGGAACTCGGGCAACTTGATACGTGTCGGGCGGCTCAACCGCCGCTCATAGGCTGTCAAATCCACGAGGCCGACTATAGTCCCGCCGGTGGCCGCCTGCTCACCCCGGGTCGAGGTGGGTGGGCGCTTGGGTTCTCCATGGCCGACCTGATGGCCAGCCGGGCCGGGGACGTGGCCGGGCTGCTGCTGGCCGCCGGCGCCGGCCGGCGCCTGGGCTGCCCGAAGGCTCTCGTGAAGCTCGGCGGGGCGCCGCTCACCGAGCGCGGCCTGGGCACTCTCAGAACGGGTGGGTGCCGCCCAGTGATGGTCGTGCTGGGCGCGGCGGCGGAGGAGGTCCGCCAGGCCTGCAGCCTGGGCGACGCCGTTGTCGTCGTGAACGACGCCTGGTCGGACGGCATGGGCGGGTCGGTCCGGGCCGGGCTGGCCGAGGCCCGGCGCTCCGGGGCGGCGGCGGTCCTTGTGCTTCCGGTCGACCAGCCTCTCATCACCCCGGCGCTGGTGGCTCGTCTTATCCAGAGCTGGCGTGAAGGTGCAGTGGCCGCCGTCGCCACTTACGGGGGCGAGATGAGCACACCCGTCCTCCTCGACCGCTCCTTGTGGCCCCAGGTGGAGGTCCACGCCGTGGGCGACGTAGGGGCGAGGGCGTTCTTGCGTTCGAACCCGGGGGTCGTGACGGCGGTGGCCTGCGGCGACGTCGGTGACCCGTCTGATGTCGACACCCAAGACGACCTTCGCCGGATCGAGGGCCAGTTGGCAACTCCCCAGACGTAACATAATCGCAACGCCTGGTCCCGGTCGGGTGAGGGCACGCCTGTTAGAGTTTGCCTTGAGCCTCAAGGGAGGCTGGCACTTGACAGGGTTTTTGAGGCTCACCCCAATTCCCAAAGCAGCGATTAGGAGCAGTCCGAACCGGATCTCGTCGGTGACGCGTGGTGCGGGCTTGAAAATCTTCCTTTAGGGCCGAATGGCTCTGTTCATGCGTTCACGAAGCTCACACTCTTGACGGAGAGCCGGTTGTCCGGGCGTGCCCCGGTCGGCACACGAAGGAGGCGACAGGCGGGCTCCCGCCGTCGTTCGAGAGGAGACAGCTCATGAGAAGGATGAAGCAGGTATTGGCGGTCCTGGCCGCCATCACCATGGCCGCCGCGCCCGCTGTCGTGGTCCCGTCGGCCGCCGGCGCCACGTCGGTCAACGCCCCCGCCGGTAGCCAATGGACGGTCAAGAACCCCTTCAAGGTGGGGTTCATCTATGTCGGAGCCCCCAGCGACGCCGGCTGGACCCACGCCCAGGATGTCGGCCGCCTCGAGGTGCAGAAGTACTTCGGCGGGCGGGTCGAGACCTTTTACAAAGAGGACGTACCCGAAGGCCCGCAATGCGCGCAGGTCATCACTCAGTTAGTCAACGTGGGAGCGAAGCTCATATTCGCCACCTCCTACGGCTACCAGCCCGAGCTGGTCGCCGCCGCCGCCAAGTACCCCGGCGTGCTCTTCGAGCAGGCCACCGGGACCACGGTGACCAAGACCTTGGCGGAGTACTACGGGGCCGGTGAGGACGGCGACTACTTGTCGGGCATGGCCGCCGGTGCCGCCGCCTTGGCGGGCAACAACAAGATCGGTTTCGTCCTGCCCTACCCGATCCCGGAATGCCTCCGCGAGGTCGACGCGTTCACGATGGGCGCGCAGCTGATGGACCCCAAGGCGACGGTGCAAGTCGTCTGGACGAACACCTGGTTCGCCCCCGCCACCGAGCGCCAGGCGGCTGAGAGCCTGGTTGCCGACGGCGTGAGCGTGCTGGCTGACGGCCAGGACAGCCCGACGACGGGCCAGGTAGCCGAGGCTCACGGCCTCAAGTGGACCGGCTACGACTCCAACCAGGAGTCCTTCGCCCCCAACTCATGGCTCACCGCGACCACCTACAACTGGGGCCCCTACTACGTCCAAGAAACTCAGGCAGCCATGAACGGCACCTGGAAGAGCCACTTCTGGTACGGCAGCCTGGCTGACCGCTTCGTCATCATGGCCCCGTTCGGCAAGTCGGTCGCTCAGGCCACCCGCACCGCCGTCCTGGCCAAGGAGCAACGGATCATCAAGGGCACCTTCGACCCGTTCACTGGCCCCATCTACGCCCAAAACGGCAAGCTCGTGGTGCCCAAGGGCGTGACCCTTTCGGTCATGCAGAAGTACTCGATCACCTGGTTCGTAAAGGGCGTTCTCGGTAACCCCAAGGGCTGACCCAGTCAATGACCGACTTCCATGCTTGACGCCGGTGACGGCCGAGCGGCTTTAGCCGCGCCGGCCGTCTTGGCGTCGGACCTGCCCGCCGGCGCCGTCGGACGTGTGCCGAAGGCGCTTGCGGTACAGGCCATCGAGATGACAAAGCGTTTCCCTGGAGTAGTCGCCAACGACCATGTGTCGTTCGACGCGGCCGAGGGCGAGGTGCATGCGCTGCTCGGGGAGAACGGGGCCGGGAAGACCACCCTCTGCAACCTGTTGATGGGCCTCTACCGTCCCGATGACGGCAGGCTCATCATCGGGGGCAAGCCCGTACGGTTCCACTCCCCCCGAGACGCCCAAGGCTCGGGTATCTTCATGGTCCACCAGCACCTCCGCCTCGTGGAGAGCATGACCGTGGCGGAGAACGTCGTGCTCGGCAGTTCCTCGCCACGACAACTTCGTTTCTCGCCCCGCGCCGTCGAAAGGACGGTCGCCGAGGCGGCCGAGCGTTTCCAGATGTCTGTGGATCCCCGGGCGCGGATTTGGCAGTTGTCCCTGGGCGAACGCCAGCGTGTCGAGATATTGAAAGCCCTCTGCCGTGGGGCCCGGATCCTGATACTCGACGAGCCGACCACGGTACTGACCCCGCAGGAGGCCGACCAGCTGTTCTCGAGCGTGCGCGATATGGCGGCGGCCGGTCGGACCGTCATCTTCATCTCCCACAAGCTGCCCGAGGTGCTGGCCGTCGCCGACCGTGTGACGATCCTGCGCAATGGCCATTCCGTGACGACCTTGCCGACAGCTGGCACCGATGCCGACGATCTCGCCGGGTTGATGGTGGGCCGTGAGGTGTCTCTCGAGGCGGTCGCTAAAGTGACCCACGAGGCGGGCCCGGCAGTCCTCGAGCTCGCCGGTGTCTGGGCCCGCGGCGACTTAGGGACCGAGGCGCTGAAGGACATAACGCTCGAAGTGCGCGCCGGCGAGATCCTCGGCATAGCGGGCGTCTCCGGCAACGGTCAACGCGAGTTGGCCGAGGTTATAACGGGGCTCCGGCCAACCACCAGAGGCATGATCAAGATCGGCGGGGCGCGTCTTCCGACTGGAGATCCCCGAGGGGCCATCGACCTCGGGATCGCTTACGTGCCGGAGGACCGGATGGGCACCGGCATCGCGCCAAACCTGTCGATCGCGGAGAACCTTATGCTGAAGTCGTACCGGGCAAAGACGATGCGTTCGGGACCGGTCCTCTCCAGCCGCAAGGCCATTGCCAACGCCAGAGAGATGATCGAGCGTTTCGATGTTCGCGCCCCGGGGCCGCGCACGTTGATCAGGCAGCTCTCAGGTGGGAACATCCAAAAGGTCCTCCTAGCGCGCGAGCTCTCGTCACAGCCGCGGGTGCTGGTGGCCGCCTCGCCGACGCGCGGCCTCGACGTGGGCGCCACTCAGTACGTGAGGCGCGTTCTCCGCGACACCGCGACCAGTGGCGTCGCCGTGGTCATGATCAGCGAAGACCTTGATGAGGTCTTCGAGCTCTCCGACCGCATCGCCGTGTTCTACAACGGCCGCGTCGTCGGTACCCTCAAGGCTTCCGAGGCCGACCGGCAACAGATCGGTCTCATGATGGCTGGCGCAGCATGATCGGGCCGTTGCGCGTCGAACGCCGGCTGGACACGCCGAAGTGGCTCAAGGTCGTCGTACCGCTGGCGTCCCTCGTCCTGGCCGCCATCATCGTTGGCATCCTGCTGTTGGCCACCGGTCACAACCCGCTGTCGACGTACCACCAGATGTACTCCGCCGCCATTACGGCGGACGGCGCGTTGTCCTCGACCTTAGTTTATGCCACGCCGCTTCTCTTCACCGGGTTGTGTGCCGCGTTCGCCTTCCGGATGAGGACCTGGAACATCGGCGGTGAGGGCCAGCTCTACATGGGAGCGGTGGGGGCTTCGGCGACCGGGCTCGTGCTCGGCGACTGGCCGCGGCCGCTGGTCATCATCGCCATGGTCATCGGTGGTGCCCTGGCCGGGATGCTGTGGGCCGAGATCCCGGCGCTGTTGCGAGCGTACCTGCGTACCAACGAGATCCTCACCTCGCTCATGCTCAACTATGTGGCCGGCTTTTTTATGTACTACCTGATCTACGACAGCGACTCTTACTGGCGGGACCTCACCACGCCGGGCGCGTCGGTGTTCCCGACAGGCAAGACCCTCGGCTCGCACGCCAACTGGCCGGGCATTACCATCGGCTCCTTCACGCTGCCCTTGGGCTTCGTCATCGGTGCGGCGCTGGCCGTAGGCCTGCTCCTGCTCATCCGCTCCACCCGCTATGGCTTCGAAATGCGCGTCATGGGCGATTCCCCGCAGGCGGCCAATTACTCGGGCATTCGCACCAAGCGAAAGATCCTGTCCGTGATGGCGATCTCGGGGGGTGTAGCCGGCGTCGCCGGCTCCAGCCAGATAGGCGACTTCGGGCACGTGCTCGATCCCCGTGGCCTCCAACAGGCTCAATACGGCTACACCGGCATCGTCGTCGCCGCTCTGGCGCTGTACAACCCGATCGCCGTCGTGTTGGTGTCGCTGTTCATCGGAGGCCTCACCAACGCCGGATTTGCCTTGGAGGGCCCGTCGTTCCCGACCGGCCTTGTCGGCACGATAGAAGGGATCATCCTGTTCACGGTGCTCGGCGGCGAGATCCTTGCCCGCTACCGCATCAGCTGGCAGCGCCGTCACGTGGTGGCCGTGGGTACCGGGGTGGCGTCGTGAACTCGAACATCGTGCTCGCGGTCGTCGTGTCGGCGATCGCCTTCGGTACGCCATTGGTCCTCGCCGGCCTGGGCGAACTGCTGGCCGAGCGCTCCGGTGTCCTGAACCTCGGCGTCGAGGGCATGATGCTCATGGGCGCAGTGTGCGCCTTTTACGTCTCGCAAGAACTTCACTGGTCGAGCGCCTTGGTGCTTTTCCTGGCTGTTGTGGCCTCTATGGTGGCCGGCGCGGCCATGGCTCTCATCCACGCCTTCTTGACCATCACCATCCGGGTCAACCAGATCGTCTCGGGTCTCGCCATAACTATTTTTGCCGGGATCATCGGTCTGTCTTCATATCTGGGAGAAGTTTGGAACATCGGCGGCGTCGCCGGTCTTCACCAGTTCAACCAGGTCAACCTGCTCGGTCTGAAAAACCTGCCGATCCTCGGCCCCCTCATCTTCAACCAGGACGTCTTCGTCTATGCGTCGTGGGTGCTGGTGGTCGCCGTCCTCTACTACCTGTACCGGACCCGCCCTGGTCTGTACCTACGTGCCGTTGGTGAGAACCCGGCCGCCGCCGACGCCATGGGGATCAACGTGACCGCCTATCGCTACACCCATACGCTCATCGGCGGCGCGCTGGCGGGGCTCGGAGGCGCCTACTTCACGCTTGCCCTCGCCCCGATCTGGACCGACGGTCTCACCGCCGGGGTCGGCTGGATAGCCATCGCCCTGGTGATATTCGCCTTCTGGCGCCCCGACCTGCTGGTGCTCGGCGCTTATTTGTTCGGGATCTTTTCGGCACTCGGGCCGACGCTGCAGACCCACCACATCACGGCTCTCCCGTCCGAGTTTTATTCGGCCTTGCCGTTCCTTATGACGGTCATCGCCCTGGCCGCGGCGTCGACGAGCTGGGCCAACCGTCGCATAGGCACTCCGGCTTCCCTCGGCATCCCCTACACGCGCGAAGAGGCCTGAGAATGCCGCCTAGGCGGGGGACGGCCAGGATGCTCGCCGTGGCGCGCGGCGACGAGCCTGCCGACCTGGTGATCAAAGGGGGCAGGGTCTTCGTCCCCGGTACTCGGGAGTGGGTACGGACCGATCTCGCCGTGGCCGACGGGGTGATCGCAGGGTGGGGGATGCGCGAGGCTCGCGACGTGGTGGAGGTGGACGGAGCGTCGTTGACGGCGGCCTTCATCGACCCGCACATGCACCTCGAGTCGACCAAGCTGTGGGTCGACGAATTTGTCCGCACCGTGCTGCCTCACGGGACCACGGCGGTGGCGGCCGACCCTCATGAGATCGCCAACGTCTTCGGCGTCCCGGGCGTGGTGGCCTTCGCCGATGCCACCTGCGGCCTTCCGTTCACATTCGGCATCTGCGCTTCGAGCTGCGTCCCCGCCTCCCCGTTCGAGAGCCCCGGGGCCGAGCTCGGTCCCGCCGAGCTCAAGGAGCTGCTGGAGGTGCACGGGGCGCTCGGGATCGCCGAGGTCATGAACGTCCGCGGCGTCATAAACGGCGACCCGGAGGTGCTGGCGAAGATAGCGGCGGCAGGCAGCCGTCGCGTCGACGGGCACGCGCCCGGGATCCTCGGGCGCCAACTTGACGCGTACCTCGTTGCCGGCGTGGAGTCGGACCACGAATGCACCGACCTCGACGAGGCGGAGGAGAAGCGGCGCAAGGGGATGTGGATCTTCGTGCGTGAGGGCTCCGCCTCCCGCAACCTCTCGGCACTTATTGCCACGGTCAGCCTCCACGGCACCGACAGGGTTGCCCTTTGCACCGACGACCGCGAGCCAGACACGCTTCTTCGCGACGGCCATGTCAACGACTGCGTGCGTCTGGCGGTGGCCGCCGGGGTGAAGTTGGAGGACGCCCTGGTGCTGGCGACGAGCAACCCGGCCGAGTACCACCATTTCGACCATCTGGGGTGGTTGGCACCCGGCTACCAGGCAGACGTGCTCTGCTTCGACGATATGACGACCTTCGAGCCCGCTCGCGTCTGGCAGGCGGGACGCCTTGTTGCCACCAACGGACGCGTCGTGCCCGGAGCCGTCCCTGACGTGCCCACCCCTGATTGGATGCTGCACTCAGTGCACCTGGGCCACAACCCGGGGCCGGGTTCGTTCGACCTGGCACCCCCGGCAGGGGGCCGGGCCAGGGTGATCGGGACGGAGCCAAGGTCGCTGTCGACCAAGGACGTTGTCATGGACGTGACGGGCCCGGGCCTCGACGTGGCTCGCATCGCGGTGGTCGAGCGTCACCGGGGGACCGGTCGGATAGGCCTCGGCTACGTGACCGGGTTCGGTCTCGAGCGGGGTGCCATCGCGTCAACCGTCGCCCACGATGCCCACAACTGCATGGTGGTGGGCGCTCGGGACGGCTCGGGCCCCAAGGAGATGGCGGCAGGCGTGGCCCGGCTGGCGGAGATCGGGGGTGGCCAGGTCGCGCTGCTCGACGGCCGCGTGATCGGCGAGGTGCCCTTGCCTATCGGCGGGCTCATGAGTAACAAGAGTGCGACCGAAGTCGCCCAAGAGCTGAGGCATCTCACGCAGGTGGTCGCCAGGGCCCTCGGCGTAACCCTCGAGGCTCCCTTCATGCAGCTGAGTTTCTTAGGGCTCTCGGTCATCCCTGAGCTGCGGATAACCGACCGCGGCCTGGTGGACGTCATGACCTGCTCGCTTACCGATGTCGGGGCGGTCTGAGGATGGGAAATTGAGTACCGGCACTTCGGTTGCCGTCGGGGCCCGGGGCAGGGTCGGTGACAGGACGCCGCGTAGTGACGGGGTACCCAAGGTAAAGGGCACCTTCGCTTACGCCAGCGACCTGCACCGCGATGACATGCTCTACGGTGCCACGCTGCGGTCACCGGTTTCGTCCGCTCGGATCCGCAGCGTCGACATCACGCCCGCATTGGTCACCCCCGGGGTGGTGGCGGTCTTGCTGGCCGCGGACGTCCCGGGCAAGAACCGCTTCGGGCTGAATTTCGACGACCAGCCCGTGCTGGCCGAGGATGTCATCCGCTACACGGGCGAGCCGATCGCGGTGGTCGCGGCGCGGTCGCGGCTAGCGGCCAAGGACGCGGTCAGGGCCATAACGCTCGATCTCGAACCCCTCGAGGGCGTGTACGACATGGAACAGGCCATGGCGCCGGAGGCGCCCCGACTGCACGAATGGGGGAACGTGCTGCGCCATGTCCATATTGTGCATGGTCACCCCGGCACAGCCGCGGCAGATGTCTGGGTGGAGGGTTATTACGAGACCGCCATGCAGGACCAGGCCGCACTGGGGCCTGA
>Ga0224557_1004152_pt1 | contig 10771 bp, 8 predicted proteins | sample 714S31014metaG_FD_180677 | JGI IMG/M metagenome (GOLD analysis project Ga0224557, IMG submission 180677) | Peat soil microbial communities from Stordalen Mire, Sweden - 717 S3 10-14 | ecosystem: Environmental > Terrestrial > Soil > Wetlands > Peat | place: Sweden: Norrbotten County, Stordalen... | reverse complement strand
GTGAGCCTTCGGGTTCACATGGAGATAACAGTCTGACCGTGTGCCTTTTGCTTAATGAGCCGGCGAGTCGATATGCGTAGCGAGGTTAAGTGGTTTACACCATGGAGCCGTAGGGAAACCGAGTGTGAAAGCGCGTCTAGTTATGTTTATCGAACCCGAAGCCAGAAGATCTAAGCGTGGCCAGGATGAAAGTCGCGTAACAGCGACCGGAGGTCCGAACTAGTGGTTGTTGCAAAAACCTTGGATGAGCTGCGTTTAGGAGTGAAAAGCTAACCGATTCTGGTGATAGCTGGTTCTCCTCGAAATAGCTCTAGGGCTAGCCTCAAGAATCTCTGTAGTGGGGGTAGAGCACTGGATAGGATAGGGGCGATAACCTCGTTACCAAACCTAACCAAACTCCGAATACCGCTACAACAATCTTGGGAGTCAGACGGCGGGGGATAAGCTCCGTCGTCAAAAGGAAAACAGTCCAGACTAACAGCTAAGGTCCTCAAATTCTACCTAAGTGGTAAAGGATGTGAGATTGCCCAGACAGCCAGGATGTTGGCTTAGAAGCAGCCACCATTTAAAGAGTGCGTAATAGCTCACTGGTCAAGTGGTCTTGCGCCTATAATATAACGGGGCTCAAGGTAGATACCGAAGCTTTAGACTCATACCGCAAGGTATGTTTGGTAGGGGAGCGTTCCAGTCTAGGTTGAAGCGTGATCGAAAGAACACGTCGACGAACTGGAAGTGAATATGCCGGTACAAGTAGCGTGGTGAATTTAGATGAAAAATCTAAAGGTCGTAAGTCTAAGGTTTCCTAGAGCTAGGTTAATCCGCTCAGGGTAAGTCGGGACCTAAGCCGAGGCAGAAATGCGTAGGCGATGGACAAGCAGTTAAAATTCTGCTACCACCTTTAATTCGTTATCACGATGGAGTGACGGAGAAAGATAGTTCAGCCGCTTATTGGATTGCGGTTTAAGCATTCAGGGTGTTACATAGGCAAATCCGTGTAACGTTAGCCCGAAGTGTGAATACGATCCTCGCAAGAGGAGAAGTGAATGATTCTACGCTTCCAGGAAAAACTTCTAAGGAGAATTAAGGGTGCCCGTACCGCAAACCGACGCTGGTAGACGGGTAGAATATACCAAGACCATCGAGTTAAGTCCTCCCAAGGAACTCGGCCAACTGACCCCGTAACTTCGGAAGAAGGGGTGCCATTGTATCGTGAAGGGGCTTGTCCCCGTAAGCGAGAAGTGGCCGCAGAGAATAGTCCCAGGCGACTGTTTAACAAAAACACAGGGCTCTGCCAACACGCAAGTGGATGTATAGGGCCTGACGCCTGCCCGGTGCTGGAAGGTTAAGCGGAGATGTCAGTCGCAGCAATGCGAGGAAGCATTGATTCGAAGCCCCAGTAAACGGCGGCCGTAACTATAACGGTCCTAAGGTAGCGAAATTCCTTGTCGGGTAAATTCCGACCTGCACGAATGGCGTAACGATCTGGGAACTGTCTCAGGAGGATGCTCGGCGAAAATGTAGTAGCGGTGAAGATGCCGCTTACCTGCAGCGGGACGGAAAGACCCCGTGAAGCTTTACTGTATCTTGGCATTGAATTCTAATTTTGCTTGTGTAGGATAGGTGGGAGACTTTGACGCCTGGGCGCTAGTTCAGGAAGAGTCGTCGTTGAAATACCACCCTGGTTTAATCGGAATTCTAACTCGGACCTGTGAAACCAGGCCGGGGACATTGTCTGGAAGGCAGTTTGACTGGGGCGGTCGCCTCCAAAAGAGTAACGGAGGCGCCCCAAGGTACCCTCAGCGCGGTCGGTAATCGCGCTAACGAGTGCATAGGCATAAGGGTGCTTAACTGCGAGACACACACGTCGAGCAGGTGGGAAACCAGGGCTAAGTGATCCGGTGGCGCCATGTGGAAGGGCCATCGCTCAGCGGATAAAAGCTACTCTGGGGATAACAGGCTGATCTTGCCCGAGAGTTCACATCGACGGCAAGGTTTGGCACCTCGATGTCGGCTCATCGCATCCTGGGGGTGAAGAAGCTCCCAAGGGTTTGGCTGTTCGCCAATTAAAGCGGTACGTGAGTTGGGTTCAGAACGTCGTGAGACAGTTCGGTCCCTACCTGCTGTGGGCGCAAGAGATTTGAAGGGAGTTGTCCCTAGTACGAGAGGACCGGGACGAACGAACCTCTGGTGATCCGGTTGTCACGCCAGTGGCATAGCCGGGTAGCTATGTTCGGAAAGGATAAACGCTGAAAGCATCTAAGCGTGAAACCTACCTTAAGATAAGATCTCTCTCCATCGTAAGATGGCTGAAGGTTCGTTGTAGACTACAACGTTGATAGGTTGGGTGTGTAAGTGCAGCAATGCATTTAGCTGACCAATACTAATAAACCGTGAGGCTTGACCACTTAAAATAGCGTTACCGGCGCCGAAAGGCGCCGGGATACGCAGAACTGATAAGTGCGATTTAGCGCTCGAAGTATCAAAGTAACGAGTTTTAACTCGCGAAAATGTATTAACCTGCTGATAACTGTAAAAAAACGATTCAGAGCTGAAAGGCCAGGAATTGAGACGGTCTTCGTGAGCAATCGCGGATTCCGGTTCCGAATCAATGATATGGCCAGTGACTATAGAGAGAGGGAAACACCCGTTCCCATACCGAACACGGCAGTTAAGCCTCTCTTCGCCGATGATAGTTAGCGGGTAGCTGCTAGCCAAAGTAGGGCGTCGCTGGACTTAAAAAAAGCCCCGTCAGGGAAACCTGCTGGGGCTTTTTTATTTTATGCCCCGTCAGGTTTCCCTGAGGTTTTAAACCCATAGTACGCTCTGCTGTTGTAGGGGCGGCCCCATGCCTGTCATGAACCCTTGCGGTTCATGGTGGCCGCCCGAGCGAAGTTATTAAACCCGCCCACTTTTAACAACAAAATCAACAAACCATCCCCGTAGGGGCCATGCTGTGTCATTCGATAATCTCAGGAACATGAGTATTTCGAATGATGCAGGCTCAAATCGCGTTGATATTGCAGCTTGTTTTGGTATAATTACCACTACGGAGGCGATATGAAAAAAATATTTGTTTTGTTTGTATTTATGTCATTGATTTGCCCGATATATTCCGAAGAAAACGCATCAACTATTTCTCCGGATGGGGAATATACATTTGTTTACCAGACGAACGGTAAAATCAATAAATTTATTAATGGTCAAGATTACGACCTGGTTATATATGATGCTAAATCAAGGAAGACAATTAAAAAGATAACCAGCCTGGTGTGGGTTGATAAAATAAAGTGGTCGCCGGACAGCAAGAGGCTTATGGTTCAGATGCATACCCGCTATAGCAGCTTGATAAATTTATACCCGATTAATAGCAATAAAACTTTATATGTGGATTTATGGAATTATGTGCTAAAGAATGAGGAAAAATATGGGTTTGAACCGACAGAAAAAAACCCATATCCTAATTTAGTTTTTTTAGAATGGGATAAAGACACGGAAAATATGATTGCTGATTATAGCTTCACTGATAAAAAGGGCGAACACCGAGGAAAACTGTTGTATGATATTAAGAATGGAAAAATAATTAAATTAATAGATGATAAATTAGCTGACAGCAAATAGAACGTTAAGAACAAAAAAATGGGGTGTTTTATGTCTTCGCCGGCCTCTCAACCCGCCCGGAAGCCCACGCGCCTGAAAACCTTTGATTATTCACAGCCGGGTTATTACTTTGTAACCCTGTGTACCAACAAAAGGGGAGAATATTTCTGGTCGAATGTCGAATTAGGCGAGAAATTAAACGACGCCGGCGTTATGGTTAGAGATTGGTTGTTGGAACTTGAAAAAGCGTTTGCTTGCAGTTTAGATTGTTGGTGCATAATGCCGAATCACATCCATGTAGTGATTGTGATCAACAATAACCAAATATCCCCTGTAGGGGCCGACCTGTGTGTCGGCCCGAACCAGGGCATTAGAATCAAACCAAATCAAGACGCGGGCGGACATATAAGTCCGCCCCTACAAAAGATTTCTCCTTGACTTCAAAGTATACAAAGCGTATGATGTTTTTAATTAAATTATACACAGGAGGGTCCTTATTACCATAATGCCTTTGGATATACTACGCCACACATTCGGCTACCAGGAATTCCGGCCCGGGCAGGAGCAGGTCATTAATGCCGTGCTTTCAGGGCGGGATTGCCTCGGCATCATGCCCACCGGCGCCGGGAAATCACTCACGTTCCAGATACCCGCCCGTATGATGGAGGGAACTGTCCTTGTGCTGTCGCCCCTTATTTCACTTATGAAGGATCAGGTTGACTCACTTAACTCCTTTGGCTTTAAGGCTACCGTCATTAATTCAACCATCACCGTTACGGAACGTGAAAAGCGCCTTGAAAACCTCCGTGCGGGGAAATATGAACTTGTTTACCTCGCCCCCGAGGCTCTGGAAGGGTCGCTTCATAATTATATCCGGTCGTGTAATATCAGCCTTGTGGTTGTGGATGAGGCACACTGCATCAGCCAGTGGGGTCATGATTTCAGGCCCGCTTACAGGAAGTTAAAAGGGTTAAAATCACAACTCGGAAATATCCCGGTGCTCGCCTTAACCGCCACGGCCACGAAACAGGTCATGGACGATATCTGCCAGCAGTTGGGAATGAAGTCGCCCGAGATATACCGTGGTTCATTTTACCGCCCAAACCTTTTGCTTACTTTCCAGAAAAAAGGCGCGGGTGTGAACATGCGTGATACCATACTTAAATTCATCCGCCAGAATAAGGAACAAAGCGGCATCATATACTGCTGGTCCAGGCGCAACGTGGATGGCATGGTGGCTTTTCTGCGTTCTAAAAAAATATCGGCGGCGGCTTACCACGCCGGCATGACCAATAACGAGAGAAAACATAATCAGGAGGAGTTCATCCGCGGCAATGTGGACGTTATCGTGGCAACTATTGCTTTCGGCATGGGTATAAATAAACCCGACGTCAGGTTTGTAATCCACTGCGACATGCCCCGTACCATAGAAAGTTACTACCAGGAGATAGGCAGGGCGGGCCGTGACGGCATGGACAGCCGGTGCATACTTTTTTATTCCTGGGCCGATGTCATGAACTATCAGCGTTTTATTAATGATAACCAGGACCCGGAGCAGGCGCGCTTAATACAGCAAAAGACCGTCGAACTTTTCAGGCTGGCGGAATCTTCCGTGTGCAGGCACAGGGCGGTCATATCATATTTCGGCGAACGGGTTGAGAATTGCGCGGGGCCGTGCGATGTATGCGGCCCCCATAAGCTTGGCGACATAGTAAAATCCGGCCCAATTGAAAAACCAAAGTCATACATGCCGGCGCATGCAGAGCCTGAAAAACCGGTTTATGAGGCGCCCGCAGGCGACAGCCTTTTTTCCCTGCTTAAGAAAAAGCGAAGGGCCATTGCGGATGAGCTTGACGTGCCTTCGTACGTCATATTCAATGATGCCGTGCTTTCCCAGCTTGCCAAAAAACAGCCGGAAACAAAACAGGAGATGCTGTCCATTTCGGGAATAGGCGATGCAAAGATGAACGCATACGGGGATGCTTTTCTGTCCGTTATCAGGGAAAATAAAAATGAAAACAAGGCAAAATCCGATGCAATATATTTCCCGTGCGTGTCGCAGGGGGACTTCGAGGGTTTTGAGGGTTTCATGAAAAAAGTTGAAGATTTTGAGGGGCGTGATATAATCACAAAGACGGGGAAAAAATTTGTGTACAAAAAAAGCGGGAACACACTGCTGATACACGGCAGTTCATGGAACATAAACCTTGACGACCTGAAAAAAGCGCATGAGATGTGGCCCGTACAAAAACCGTCCGAGTTTGAAAAGGCGGGGTTAAAAAGCAGCGGAAGTTATCTGTGGGCGGTTTTAAATACCCTGAGTGAAGCGGGCGTAGAGAGGCGGCTTGCTGCCTCTCAGCAAGGGCAGTGAAACTACAATTTGTATATAATTGACTACAAATTGCAGTATTTAGTATTTGGAAAAAGGATAGATGATTATTATTCAGGAGGTATTGTCATGGCTTTAAACAAACGCAAGCTTGGCTCCCAGGGTCTCGAAGTTCCCGCAATCGGCCTTGGTTGTATGGGTATGAGCCAGTCATACGGCCCAGCTGATGAGGTGGAATCTTTGGCTACTTTGCACCGTGCAATTGAACTCGGATGCAATTTTTTTGATACTGCCGAGGCATACGGGCCTTTTAAAAACGAGGAACTGCTCGGCCGCGCTTTTAAGGGGATACGGGATAAGGTTATCATTGCCACAAAATTCGGCTTTAAGATAGTAAATGGTAAACAGGTCGGTGCCGGGCTCGACAGCAGGCCGGAGCATATAATAGAGGCTGTTGAAGGCTCTTTGAAACGGCTTAACACTGGCCATATCGACATTTTATACCAACACCGTATAGACCCTGCGGTTCCTGTCGAGGACGTGGCGGGAACAGTGGGCAAACTTGTCAAGCAGGGAAAGGTAAGGTTTTTCGGACTCTCAGAGGCGGGGGTGAAAAATATACGCAAAGCGCATGCCGTCTATCCATTAACCGCTCTTCAGAGCGAATATTCCCTGTGGGAACGCAATCTTGAAAATGACATCATCCCGGTTCTGCGTGAGCTGGGTATCGGGCTTGTGCCGTTTTCCCCGCTTGGCCGCGGCTTCCTGACGGGCGGGGCGAAGCGCGCCGAGGAATATCCAGCGACTGATTTTCGTCACAATGATCCGCGCTATCAGGGGATAAATTTTGATAATAATATGAAAGCCGCGAATATTGTGCGTGAGATCGCCGCCTCAAAAAACTCAACGCCCGCGCAGATTGCGTTAGCCTGGATACTTGCAAAGGGAAATGATATCGTTCCCATACCGGGTACAAAGCGCAGGAAATACCTGGAAGATAATATAGCCGCGGTTTCAATAAAGCCTGATGATGCCGATATGAAGGCTCTCGACGCTTCGCTTGAGCCGGGAAAGGTATCGGGGAAGCGTTATAACGACACATTAATGTCAACTATAGACCGCTGATAAGCGGGGAGATTGCAATGGCTGGCCGGAACGACAGCCAAAATTTAATATTTTGGACCGGCGAACCGATAATAATATGATATAATTGGTTGTCTGGTAATATTTTTCATATTATTTAAGGAGCCATAAATGCATGTAATGGTAGTTGATGACGAGGCCGATATAGTAAGGCTAAACGGAGTTATTTTTGAACTGCATAACCACACCACCACAAACGCATCGTCGGGATGTGAATGCCTGAAGAAGCTTGAGGACGGGGTGAGGCCGGATATTATTCTTATGGATGTCATGATGCCCGGGATAAATGGCTTTGAAACATGCGCGAAAATAAAGGCGGATGAAAGGTTTAAACACATACCTGTCGTTATAGTATCCGCCAAAACCCACCATACGGATGTGGAAAAGGGTATGCATGCGGGCGCGGTTGATTATCTCATAAAACCCATTGATCCGTATGAACTGTTGAAAAAGGTCGAGGGCTACGCGCTTGCGGCCGGGGTTAATTTTGGAAAGTAATTTTTTTATATCAAATAAAATCAAACGGAGGGGGGGTAATATGAAAAAAACGGGATTTATTTTTGCTGTATTGTTTTTAATTTTCTTGTTTTGCCTCGAGCTTTTTGCCGCGGACATGGCGCCAATAAAACTGAACGCGCCGGATAAGGACAGGGGATATTCGCTCACAAAGGCGGTATCAATGAGGGCATCGGCTCGCGAATGGAACGGCAAGCCGCTGGAATTAAAGGACCTATCAGACCTTCTCTGGGCCGCGGATGGCATTAATCGCCCGGAAAAATTTATGCGCACTGCTCCGTCTTACCGCAATGTGCAGGACATCAGCCTTTATGTTGTAATGAAAGAGGGGACGTATGTTTACGACCCCGGTAAAAATGTTTTAAATCCGGTTGCGGCCGGGGATTTCAGGCCGCTTTGCGCAATGACGCAGACAACTGTTGCAAATGCGGCGGCTGTGATAATAATGGTTTCGGATCTGACAAGATTTAATGTAACGGATAAATGCGAAAAAATAAAATGGGCAGCGGTTGACGCAGGCGTCATATCGGAAAATATAAACCTTTTTTGCGCCGCAACGGGGCTCACCACCGTCCCGCGCGCCACAATGGATGTTGAAAAACTGCGCGCGGCTTTGAAGCTGGAAGAGACGCAGGAACCAATCATAAACAACCCTGTGGGATACGGTAAATAGGGATTATTATTTTTTAATTGCTTAAAATACCCTTTTGGCTATAATTATTGTTATTGGAATTTTGTACTGTCCTTTAATTTTCACGTTTAAACCAGGGGGCGTATTGTTTGAAACGCGTAATTGCGGGAGTTGTTTTTTTGCTGTTTTCCGCGGCGGTTTTTGGCGCTGTTATAGACATTACTTCCGCGCCTTATAACGCATCGACCGCAAGCACCGACAATGCCGCGGCTATACAGGCCGCGATAAGCGCGGCTGCCCCCGGCGATACGGTTATGGTGCCGGCCGGGATATTTTTAAGCGGGCCCATCACCCTTAAAAGCAATCTGAATCTTGAAATAGAGTCCGGAGCAATCCTGCGGATGCTGCCTTACGGAAGTTTTCCCGATACCAGCGATTTTATTTACGGAAAGAATCTTTCAAACATTTCCATCACCGGCTCCGGCGTGCTTGACGGGCAGGGCGCGGCGTGGTGGGCCGCGTATAATGCGGACAATTCAATAAGCAGGCCGCCGGCAATGATATACTTTTCCGGCTGCACCGGCGTGACGCTGACGGGCATCGCAGTCCGGGATTCACCGGAGTTCCACATACAACTGCTTGGATCAATGTCGAATGTTTACGCATCGGGGCTTTCAATCACGGCGGCATGGCCGTCTCCTAATACCGACGGCATAGACCTGCGGGGGAATGATATAAATATTGACAATTGTTACATCAGCGACGGGGACGACCTCATACAGATAGGAGGTTCGGACCCTACATCCAACGTGAACGTGCGCAACTGTTCTTTCGGCACCGGACACGGACTCTCAATAGGGGGATATACGCAGGGCGGGGTGAGCGGTTTGCTGGTGGACAATTGCACATTTACAGGAACCCAGTACGGCCTGCGCTGGAAGACCGGGCGCGACCGCGGCGGCATAATAACCAATCTCACATATTCAAATATAACAATGACCGGGATATTGCTTTACCCGTTTTTTCTGACAAGCTTTTATCCAAACCCGTCATCGCTCCCGCCGACAACCGATGACTGGGTGACTCCGACGGCCACCACACCTTACTGGAGTGATATAACACTTAAAAATATTACAGCTTCAACCGCGGCAAGCGGGGCAAAGAGCCCGGGCATCATGTGGGCCGCGGCTGAAGCGCCTATGACAAATATTATGCTGGATAATGTCCAGGTCACGGGGCCATCAGGCGTTAATTTTGAATTTCATCACGCACGCGGAGTGACAATAACCTGCACATGCAGGGTTGACGGAAAAGAGCCGCCACTTGATGTGGGGGCCTTTGACGCGGACATCAATTATCCGGTTTGCGCTTCTTCAACCGTTACGCCGGCTTACACCGTGCCATCGGCGACCGCAACCCCGACGAATAGCCGTACAGCAACATCGACGCGCACGGCGACGGCCGCGATAACAAACACACCCACGCTCACTTCGCCTTTTACGCCGTCTATTACCCGCACCGCAACTCCAACTTTTACACCTACGTCTACGGTGCAGGACACACTTACAATTACCGGGACTCAACACCGGCACAGACGGCTTCATTAACCGCCACTGCGCAGGGCACAGTTACAACAACGGCTATAAACACGCCGTCAATGACACAGACAATTACACTGACGCCGCAACTTACAGCGACATGGTCGTCTACGGCGCCGGTATCTCCGACAACAAACGCGAGCGCCACACCGTCGTTGACATACACTTTTACCCCGTCATCAACGTGGACACTGCCGCCGACCACGGCCCCGTCGTTATCGGCAACGATTTCTTCAACCCCGGCTATTACCGCAACCCTGACATTCACCCTGACTTCATCCGAAACGCCGGCGGCTGCGCCATTTACAGCCACACAAACAAACACGCCTTTTCCCGCGCCGGTTATGACAGGCACTCCGACATCAACGGACACGCCCGTTCCCGGCGCCGGAGGGTTTAAAATATCCACAGAGCTTATTTATCCCGACCCGTATCCGGCATCGGGCGTCGGGCTTAATTTCAGGGCGGATATTACGGGCATTGCTTCAAGCGTCAGGGTAAGGATATATTCCGTGTCGTTCAGGAAGGTTTTTGAGGGGAATTACAGGGGATTATTTTCAGATAAAACGGATTTTAACGTGCCGGACGTGAACATAAAAGGATTCGCACAGGGTGTTTATTATATGTCTTTGACCGCAAAATCGCCGGATGGCAATACAGCCATTGCGAAGACAATGCCATTCGTGATAATCAGGAAATTTTAACCGTTTATATCCCGCCCTTTTGGCGTTGAACCATGCCTGTATTAATGTTAAAATTAAAACCATGGGGAAAATTGCAGTTTATAAAAATGGAGGTGTTATATGGAAAATGAGACGATTTCAGCACAGACTGTGTCTGAATGGACAAGAAAAAAGGTGCCGATATGGGGCACAATCGGGGAGGCGCTGGGTTTTGCCGCGAAAAACTACCAGCTGTTTTTCCTGATAATGCTTGCGGGTTTTGCGATTCAGGCCG
>Ga0224557_1004146_pt1 | contig 10782 bp, 12 predicted proteins | sample 714S31014metaG_FD_180677 | JGI IMG/M metagenome (GOLD analysis project Ga0224557, IMG submission 180677) | Peat soil microbial communities from Stordalen Mire, Sweden - 717 S3 10-14 | ecosystem: Environmental > Terrestrial > Soil > Wetlands > Peat | place: Sweden: Norrbotten County, Stordalen... | reverse complement strand
ACACCGAAGATCCTCGACCTCCCCAACACCGTCTGGATCAACCGACCAGCCCAAGACCCCACCCAGGAGACCGACACGACAGCCGCCTAACACCCACTGGACTCATCCACCTTGAAAAATTCCGCTCGGGCTGCGTAGGCAGCCAGTTCCTCGTAGTTGTCGGTCCTGACCGCTCCCCGGTCTATGGCGTAAAGAAAGACAACATCGTCTGACTCATCAGCGCCGAAATACAAGTCGAAGCCGATAACGAACCAACGGTCGTCGTCCAAACCGGCTAGGCCCTCAAGGAAATTCTCGTCTCCCGTCATTCGCCGCTCTGCGGTCGCACTGCCGAACCAGTCGCTCCGCATGTCGGTCGGATCGGGCGTCGCCACGAATTCTCGCTCGTCGTTTATCGTTCTCCTTGCCTCTGGGTGCTCTACGGCGGGTGTAATCATCGCCCACGGGTCCGACACGCTTAGGAGCAACGGCAATCCGCCGCTACTGTCGCAGCATGAGCGCCGAGCGTGACGCGCTGGCCGCCGACATCGCGGCGTGCCGCCGATGCCCGGGCCTCAACGTCGAGGGTGTCACCGGGTCGGCGCCCGGCTACGGGTCTGAAACCTCGCCGGTCATGCTCGTCGGGCAATCGCTGTGCAAACGGTGCATGAAGGACCCTCCCGAGCCGTTCCGCGGCGGCTCGGAGTGGCTCATTACGCACGCCCTCACAAGGGCTGACCGACGCAAAGAGGAACTGTTCGTGACCAACGTCGTGCATTGCCACCCCGCACCGCCCGACGATCGGCACTCGCAGCCGCACGAAATCGCCAACTGCGCGCGGTTCCTACGCCGCGAGTTGGCCCTCGTGCGGCCGCAGCTTGTCGTCGCGTTGGGCGGCGACGCCCACACCGCGACCCGGAATGACTACCGGCGCGCGCTGGTCATCGAGTGGCGGCGGTTCGCCCCGCGGCCGGTGCTGCCCGCCGATGGCCCGGTGGTGCTGTGCCTGCCGCACCCGTCCAACGTGAAGTTCTGGCCCGCGGCCGAGCGTGAGCAATGGATCAACATCCTCGAGGCCGCCGTGCGATGGGGGTTTCCGGGAACCCCGGTAGCTGCGACTTGATTCACCATCCGGTGCGATGCGCCACGCGGAAGGCGTCCCACGCGTTCTTCCCGGACGGCATTCCTGGGCGCCACCGGCCCGGATCGGGGGTTCCGTTGACCGGGTTGTGGCGGGGACCGTAGTGGTCGCGACCGACGGTCACCGGCGGCAGATCCCATACGTCCCAGATGTCTTGCAGAGGGCCAAGGTGCTCCCCGTGCAGCTGTGAGGTGCTCATGGTGTCCTCCGTTCCCGGTCGGTCTGGTACGTCGGCACCGACGCCCGCACCGATCACACCGGGATCACCTTTGGGGGTTATCGGCATGGCGATCACCCGATGCCGCACTCGCTTGCTGTTTCGATGAACGGTTTCATCGCGGCGACGAACTAAGCCGGTTCGGTGACTTTCTCCATGTAGGCGTCGGCTACTGCGATGAACTCGTTCATCTCGTCGACGTGTGGGAGGTTGGATGGGCGCCAATGCCCGGCCGCGAACCAGCGGGAACGAGTCCCGCGTCGGCTTCCATCACGAAGCGTACCGGGCGTGACGTCATCGTGACGTCTCGAATGTGCTTGACAACGGGCCTTGACAGACTTGACTAGCTATTCGGTGAAGGATCAACGTGGAATCGAAACGGGTTGGCCGGGCAAGAATCCGGAGTTGTGAAGCCTGCCGGGTTTCGGGCACCGGCCCGGCCCGCGTTCGTGGCTGCGCGGGCAGCTGAGGGCGGTTCGGGCTCGTGGGAGTCGACGAGATTAAACTTTGCGGCCGTGAAGCTGACCGTTACCGCGCTCTGTTGCGCCGCACTGGCTCTGACGGTATTCGTTCCCTCCGCAGGCGCCGCGCCTCTGTCGGGGCCGGGCGACGAAATCTGCCAAGTGCTCGGCGACAATGGCGGAACGTATTTTCTGAGTGTCACGTCGAGGCGCGATAACGATTTGAGTCAGTGCGATGCCGGCACGCCGCTTCAAGCGAACATCGACGACCTGCTGGGAAACCCTAAGTACGGGCCGAACGTCGACCGCCGATGCATCTATGACATCACGACTGACCCAACGGTCGACGCCATAGTCGGGGTCTACAGCTCAGGCCGCGACATCGACCGCGCCGCCGCTCGCAACGTCTGCCAGCTGCATCACGGCTATTGACGCGGCCGTCCTGTTTGGCGCCAAGATCGACGCTGAGGCCAGCGCAAACGCCCGGCCGACTTCCGCGAGCTTGCGCGGCTTGGCGAAGAAAAACATGGTGGGCAACCCTCAGCGATTGCGGCCCCCGCGCTGGACGAGCCAGACGGTTACCAGGACGGAGCCGACCACGGCGATAGCGAGCAGGATTGTCATCGCACCCAATCTATCGGCGAGCAGCTTGTCATAGGCCCCGATCACTTCGGTTTTGTTGTTGCTCCGCGCATTGCCTCGACCTCACGCATGAGGGCGGCGAACGGCCCGGTGGCGCCCAGGCGCTCGACGCCGAACATGGCTTGTGGCCGGATTTTGGTGCGTTGGGTGGTTACGGGTTCTCCCTGGTGTAGGGCAAACCCGAGAAAACAGGGAGTTCACGGGGAGTTCACGAATTTTCGTTCTCTCCGTGAAAACACCCTCTCACCTGCAACAACTCTGGTGCGCGATACTGGGATTGAACCAGTGACCTCTTCCGTGTCAGGGAAGCGCTCTCCCGCTGAGCTAATCGCGCGGGGGTTCGAAAATCTTGAGGTGGAGACGGGAATCGAACCCGTGTGCACGGCTTTGCAGGCCGTTGCCTCACCACTCGGCCACTCCACCGCTGGGATTGATGCCTCAAGCATCTTCGAGCGGATGACGGGATTCGAACCCGCGACCCTCACCTTGGCAAGGTGATGCGCTACCAACTGCGCCACATCCGCGCGCAACGGACGAGATCGTCGCCCGGTGCGAAGCACGACAATAGTCGACGCGAGCGGGCGCACACAAATTTCTCGGCACGTCGGTGTCTACGCCATCGCGCCCCGTTCCCGCGCATGCGTCGCGTTCGGCGTGCCCGCTGGTCGTGCTAGTCTTCCTGCTCGTTCGCCGTTCGCCGTTCGGCGCGGTCCCGTGGCTCAGTGGGAGAGCGTCCGCTTCACACGCGGAAGGTCGCTGGTTCGATCCCAGCCGGGACCACCACAGTCGATGCAGGTAATCGGCGTTTCGCGTATCGGACTTCCCATCCGTCACGCACAACAGCCCGGGGCATCCGCCGTTTATCCGCCGTCAAGGGCACGGTCATCCTCCGAGCCCGTCGAGCGCATGTGCTACACGATCCAGGTCCGAATCATAGAGATCCGCATAGGTGTGCGCGGTCACCACGATCGACGCGTGGCCCATCGTCACCTGCAGTTGACCCCGCCACGGTCACCCCAGTCGCCAACTTCGCCGGATTGGTCATCAAGGGCATCGGCCCCGACCCGGCTTGGCACCAGCCAGCGTGCAAACTAGGCGCCGCCACCGGTGATTTCTGCAGCGACATCAGTTCTCTCCCTAGTCCGCGCCCGCGCATATCCATGTCGGGGCCCTTTCAGCCAGGCGATGACGGCGCCCCGGTTACTTCCGACAACCTACTGATCGGCATGATCATCGGCGGCACGTTCGTCCCTGGCGACCTTCTGGGAATGCCTTCGCATCAATTCACAGATCTGACGAAGTTCAGCGCGATCCTCGACGACGTCAACACCAACCGAGGCCCGGGCAGTGGGTTCACACCGGTCCCGGCCTGAGATCGGCTGCCCCGGGTGACATGCGCGGTTCGTCGTGTCCTAGCTTCGACCTTAGAGGGCTGTCGCCGGCGGGGGAGGGGCTGGCGTGTCGTTGTGATGGGTGTTGGGCTAGGGGGCCGCGGCGGTCTCTGACCGGGTGTCGCTGTCTGCCCGCTTGGCGGTGTCGCCGCTGTCGTTGCCTTCCCAGTTGTCGTTGACGTTGTTGTGGTCGACTCGCGACTTGCGCGACCGCAGCCAGATCGCGGTAGCGACGGCGACCAGCAGCAGGAAACCGGTTATCACACCAGGGAAGCCACCGATGAGGTGCACTATGAGGTAGACGCCCGCTCCGACTACGCCAGCGGCGGGCAGGGTAAACAGCCACGCTGTGGCCATCCGGCCGGCTACCCCCCAGCGCACCTTCGCGCCGGGTTTGCCGAGTCCGCTACCGAGTATGGAACCGGTGACGACATGGGTGGTGGACAACGGGTAGCCGAAGTGGCTTGAAAGCAGGATGGTTGCCGCCGAGGACGTCTCGGCCGCCATCCCCTGCGGCGAATGGATCTCCACCAACCCCTTGCCCAAGGTGCGCATCACCCGCCAGCCGCCGAGGTAAGTGCCCAACGCGATGGCCAGTGCGCAGGAGAAGATCACCCAGACCGGTGGGGTGCCGTCGCCGCTTTTAGCCGCGCCGTAGGAGATGAGCGCCAGGAAAATGACACCCATTGTCTTCTGGGCGTCATTGGTGCCGTGCGCCAGCGAGACCAGCGAGGCCGATCCGATCTGGCCATAGCGGAAGCCCCTATCGGTGCGTTTCTCGGAGATACCGCGGACAGTGCGGTAGATCAACCAGGTACCGGTCGCGGCCACCAGACCGGCGATCAGTGGCGAGACCAGCGCGGGCGCGATCACGTCGGTCACCAGATGCTTCCAGATGACGCCGTGCCCGCCGACCGCGGCGAGGGTGGCGCCGATGATGCCGCCGATCAAGGCGTGCGACGAACTGGACGGGATGCCCAGCAGCCAGGTGAGCAGGTTCCAGACGATGCCGCCAACCAATCCGGCAAACACCAATTCCAGAGTCACCAGGTGCTGATTGACTAGGCCGGTGGCGATGGTCGCCGCGACGGCGGTAGACAGGAAGGCGCCGACCAGGTTCAGCGATGCCGACAGCGCGACGGCGACCTTCGGGGCGAGGGCACCGCTGGCGATTGAGGTGGCCATGGCGTTCGCGGTGTCATGAAAGCCGTTGGTGAAATCGAAGCCCAGCGCGGTCACCACGACAACGATCAACAGGAACAGCTGAAGGTCCATACCGTCGTGTCCCCGACCGAAACCAACCCAAAACTCGTTCAACGCAATAGCCCCTCGCTGGCCGGCCAGAATTCGTTGGCCGTTCATTTCCCATCGAGTGTCTGATCATTGGCTCGGCCGGACCGGCCCGCGCGACCGAATTAAACACTGCCGCTCGCTGCACTTGGGAGGCCGACCAACGTTTTTTTGCCAGACCGACGCCGCGTCACCGGCCGCCGCGGCGCTGCTGCGGGAGTCCTCCAACAACCCGCCGGCCACCATTGCATCGAAGGCGCGCGGACCGGCTGGCCGTTAGCTGCTCTTGAACGCGTTGACGCCCATTACGAGCGCCGCAGTGCCGCCAAACAGGTATCCGATCTCGACCTCCTCGCTGATCGCGGCTTCCGAGTCGTCTGCGGCGCGCGCGTTGTCGGCGAGTGCCCTGACAACCAACTCGCTGCGCGCACGTCGCTCAACCACCAGTGGCACGTACCCCCTTATCGGTCGTCCATTGAACCGAGCGTGGATGCCCCGAACGACGACGGCGACGGTGTCCGGCGGCACAGCCGGATACTTACGCATGAGTCCCTCGATCAGCTGATCGATGATTGTCTGTTCGCTCAACCCGATGATCACCACCGATTTGCATCCCGTTCACCTCCCGTCAACGCCGAGCAGGCGGCAACGAGGTATGTGTGAGAGGTGACTGAGCTGTTAGCCGATGGCGACGGGCCGATCGCCGACGACGACAGCGCGCACGATGACGAGCCCGGCCATCAGCGGCGCGTGGTCGGTAAGGCCGCCGGCGCGGGCGTGATGGCCGCTGCGCTCGGTGTCGTGTTCGGAGACATCGGCACCAGCCCGCTCTATGCGCTGCAAACGGTGTTCTCCATCGACCACGGCACTGTGCGGGCCACACCGGGGGATGTCTACGGCGTCATCTCGCTGGTCTTCTGGTCGATCACCGTGGTGGTGTCGCTGAAATACGTGACGTTCATTCTGCGTGCCGACAATGACGGCGAGGGCGGGGTGATGGCGCTTGCCGCCTTGCTGCGGCGGACGTGGGGGAACGCGTCGGCGCGCCGTGGGGCGGTCGTGATGGCTGTCGGCATTTTGGGTGCCTCGCTGTTCTACGGCGACGCCATGATCACTCCGGCCATCTCGGTGCTGTCGGCTGTGGAGGGTTTGAAAGTTCCCGTGCCGGGGTTGTCGCATCTAGTCATCCCGATCGCGGCACTGATTCTGGTGGTGCTGTTCGGTGCGCAGCGTTGGGGCACGGCCCGGGTGGGCCGTCTGTTCGGCCCGGTGATGCTGCTGTGGTTCAGCACGCTGGCCGTCGTAGGGCTTCGGGAGGTCGTTCCACACCCGGGCATCCTGCGCGGCCTGTCGCCGAGCTACGCGCTCGCGTTCATCTCCGACCGTCCTTACCCAGCGTTCATCGGGCTGGGCGCTGTCGTGCTCACGATCACCGGCGCCGAAGCCCTCTACGCCGACCTGGGCCAGTTCGGGCCCCGGCCCATCCGACGGGCCTGGTTCGCCGTGGTCTTTCCCGCCCTGACCCTGAACTACCTTGCCCAAGGCGCGCTCATCGTGCGCAATCCAGCCAGCCGCGCGAACCCGTTCTTCATGCTCGTACCGGGCCCGGCGCAGATCCCGATGGTCGTGCTCGCCACGCTCGCCACCGTGATCGCCTCCCAGGCGGTCATCACCGGGGCGTTCTCCGTCTCCCGCCAGGCAGTCCGGCTCGGTGTCCTACCGCATCTTCAGATCCGGCACACCTCGCCTGAGGCTGTAGGGCAGGTGTACGTGCCCGCCCTCAACTGGGCACTGTTCGCCGCTGTGCTGGCATTGATGTTCGGGTTCGGTTCCTCCACCAAGCTGGCCACCGCCTACGGCGTCGCGGTCACCGGCACGTTCCTGATCACCACCACGCTGTTCCTCGTGCTCGCGCGGACCCTGTGGAACTGGGCGGCCTGGAAACTTCTGCTCGCGGCGCTGGTGTTCGGCACCGCCGAGGTCACCTTCTTCGCCGCGAACATGACCAAAATCGTGCACGGTGGCTGGGTGCCACTACTCATCGCAGCGACCGTATTCATGATCATGATGACCTGGCAGCGTGGCCGCGAGATCATGACGATGCGCCGCACCGACATGGAAGGCACCCTGGGTGAGTTCGTCGACATGCTGCCCGCACAGCACGTCACGCAGGTAGCCGGCACCGCTATCTATCCGCACCTGGCCGAAGGCACGGCCCCGCTCGCCCTGCGTCTGAATGTCGAATACAACCACGTGCTCCACAAACACGTCATCGTCGTCTCCGCCCGCACCGCCGACGTTCCCCACATTCCTTGGGCGGAGCGCATCACTGTCGACCATCTCGGAGATCCGCACCACGGCATCGTGCACGTTGCGGTGGACTTCGGTTTCCAAGATCGCACCGACATCCCCGAAGCACTCCGGCGCGCCGACATCGAAGACCTTGACAGTGACGCCGACATTGATAACGCGTCCTACTTCCTATCGCGAATATCGATGCGCCGCACCCGCGAACGGGGCATGAGCAGGGCGCGCAAGCGGCTCTTCATCACCCTTGTTCACAACGCCCCCAGCCAGAGCGAATACCTCTGCCTGCCCGAGGAACGCACCATCACCGTGAGCAGCCAAATCAACCTATAGGCCCGCACCCAACGACAACCTCAGAACATCGCCGCACCTAGCGACCGGCCAAGGATCCTCTCGCGGGCTCCCGCCTAGAGTTCGGGTATGGCCACCTTCGTCTTCAGGCTCCAGGCGCCTCGTCCAAACTTCGCCCTCGACATGACCGAAGAGGAGCGGGAGATCATGACCCGTACGCCGCTTACTGGCAGCCGTTGATTGACTCGGGGCAGATGGTGATCTGCGGCCCCGTACTCGATGGAACTGGCTTCTGGACCTGCGCATCGCAACATTCCGCGACAACAGCGGCTTTGTCGATTTGTCCGGGGCGGCACCTGCCTGGTGGCGCGAAGCTGTTGGAGTGAACCTACCGTCGTTCGCCTGATCTGTTCTGATGACCAAAGCCCGGTTGGCCAACCGCGACGAGAGTGAGACCGTGACGACAAACCCTGACGAGGCGGAGGCGCCAGACCGGATCGCGGTCCTTTTCATCCACGGTGTGGAGATCCGCGATCCACATTATGCCCAGAACGCGACGAAAATGCTGCGAACCGAGTACCGGCGTGCCTGCAAGAAGCACGAGTCGGCACCACAACTTGAGGTCGAGGCGGCGTACTGGATCCCGGTGGTCGCCGACAGCCTCGACAAAGTTGCTCAACGCGCCTTCGGGGACCGCTTTACCGACTGGACACGCCAGCTCGACCAGCTCGTGCACCGCATCGACAATGGATCGATCCTGGCGATGCTGCCGGTGCTCGTCTCGGGATTGCTGTGGCGCCTGCCACGGCTGCCGACGGTTCATTGGCCCACCCTGCGCTGGGCATTCACCTACTTCGTCGGGGACCTAGTCGCCTATCAAGACGCCGAAGACACCGACGGCAACTACCACGCCATCCATGCATGCATCGATGATGCCCTGGCCAAACTGGCCGAACGCGCTCCCGAGGCACCGCTGTGCGTCATCGCCCACAGCCTGGGAACCGTGATCGCCTCCGATCACTTCTACGACCTGCAGCACGCCGAACCTGACTTTCCGACTGCCCTGCAACGCGGCGAGACCCTGACGTTCCTCTACACCCTGGGCAGCCCGATCGCACTGTGGATGGTCCGCTACCCGAGCTTCGACAAGCCCATAGGTCTGCCCGGACGCGATCACGAGAGTCCCGGGACCCGAGGCGCCGCCGAGTGGGTCAACTTCTACGACCCCGACGACATTGTCGCCTATCCCCTGAAAGCACTGAACGAACAATATCGGCGGGCGGTCGATCGTGACCAGGTCGTGCGTGTCGGGCCGCCGATACTTGGTCGCACCCCCGTCTCCCACGTCGCGTACCTCAACTCACCGCGAATCATCCGGCCCATCGCCGAACGCCTCGCCTGCCTCGTCACGAAGATCCCACGGCCGTAGAGACCCGTGACTGAGTAGCTTCTACCCAGCCACCGTCATCTCCAGCAAATCCCAGACCGGCATGTCGCTGGCGGCGTTGCGGCACTGCGCCATCCGATCTCTCCGAAACTGAAGATCGCTGACCGCCGGGCTTCTGCAAGCGAGCACCAGTTTCGGCCAGCCTGAGCCAGCCGTCGTACGCGGCGAGCATGGCCCGGCCGGGCTCTTGTCGGATACCGACCAAGGTCGCCAAAGGACCTGGCTCACGAGCGGCCGGAATTACCATGGCCTACAAGCTGATCGACGCCGCCCAGACCCGCGGGCGGTCAACGCGCCGCACCTGGTCAGGTGTGCCGCAGATCATGTCATGACCCGCGGATGAGGTTGTTTCAAGGGCAAATCAGCCGGAGTGCCGCTGTCTCGCACCATGCGCTGACGACAGTTCTGACGACGACGATGACGACAGTCGGACTCCCCGACACCTCCACCTACACGACAATAAAACTCGCGTCGTGCCTGGTCACGCCACCCGCCCATGCCTACGGATCAGAAGGTTCATCCTCCGCGTCCATGCGCTGCAACCCATTAACAATGAGGTTAGCCGGTGTGGATTGCCCCTGGTCAGTCGACAACAGCAACAGCCGTCGAACCGTGCCGCCGTGTTTTCAGAGGCGGATATCAGAGGTTATCCATGACGAACTCCGCCGTATTGATTATAGGGTTGTGCCCCAATGTGTTTCATCTTTCCGATCTCATCACAGTTGGCACTTTCTCAACGAAGCTGGCACTCGACGGGTTGACCAAACTGGACAAGCTGCTCGCCGTCGGTACACATCCCGCACTTTTCACAGTCGTAGGACTAGCAACCATCGTGCTGTCTCGGCACCGAACGCCTTCCGCGCAGCGGATCGAATGCCGACGCGCCGCTCAACTGACCTTTCATAAAGTCCACCCACCACACTCCCGACTCGGGTTGGCGAACTTGCGCGTGAAAAGGCTCCTCCTCTGCCTGACAGGCGCAGACTGTGGTCGGCGGTCGGGCGTACGGGTCCCTGCCGATGAGCGGAAGGGTTTCTTGTCGTGAGCAAAAAATCGAAAATAACGTCGGTGAGGTGGACGCCGAACCCTGCTGAGCACGACTATCCCGCGGCGGAATCGTTCCTCCGCTTGATCGCGGCCCCGGAACTCATCGAGGTATGTACACGGCTGTTGTCGCAGGCGCCCACAGTCCATCAGCACGCGAAGGATATTTTGCGGGCAGCCGGACTGCCGCTGCTGGCAGCCGATGACCCGGAGGTCGCCACAGACCTGAAGAATGTCGCGAAAGGTGTTGCGCTGTCACCGATCCTGCTCATCGGGGGCGACCTCAGCGCCGGTCTCCCGCTACAGATCGCCGACGGCTACCATCGGGTGTGCGCCAGCTACCACGTCAACGAGGACACCGACATCCCGTGCCGACTGGTACGGCTGCCCGTGCACGCAGCCTGATACCACTTAAGAATCCTCAGCCACCCATGACGAAGCCAGACGAGCATCACCACGACAGTTCGTACACCGAACCTGAACGTGTCCCCGCTATGGCGCAGACCCGGCCACGCCCGCCGACCGATCAACCGACCGCGCCACTATGGACTCGCGACTTCACCAACTTGACC
>Ga0224557_1004145_pt1 | contig 10788 bp, 11 predicted proteins | sample 714S31014metaG_FD_180677 | JGI IMG/M metagenome (GOLD analysis project Ga0224557, IMG submission 180677) | Peat soil microbial communities from Stordalen Mire, Sweden - 717 S3 10-14 | ecosystem: Environmental > Terrestrial > Soil > Wetlands > Peat | place: Sweden: Norrbotten County, Stordalen... | reverse complement strand
CCACAGCCTGCCGAGCTTGATCACCTCCGGCACCGGGCATCCCTTCAAGTAGGAGGCAGGACAGGAGATCGGAATCTCGCCCTCAGATCCGCGCACGCACCCTCCGCCGGTGGGCCGCAACTCGCCTGGGCCCGCCGGCGAAGGGAGTCCGGCGGCGAGAGATGGGTGACATCTGGCGGAGGGAGAGGGATTCGAACCCCCGAGGGCTTGGCGGCCCTTGCGGTTTTCAAGACCGCTCCGATCAACCACTCCGGCATCCCTCCGTGCGCCGGGAATAGTGTCCCATGCCGCCGGCCGGGCAGCCGGACGCCGACGGCGGCGGCTCAGCTCGCTCGCAGCCCCTCCAACTGGGTCGCGTGATGCTCCAGGTGGCCGATGAGCAGCTCCTCGATGAGCTGCTGGACGGTGATCACCCCCCGGGTGGGGTGGACCCCCTTGGTCTGCCAGGCGCGCTCAGAGATGTCACCCAAGAGGGCTCGGAGGTCGCTGAGGTCCTCCTTGGCGTCATGCCAGAGCGCGTTGGGCCCCTGGTGCCGGTCGCGCTCCATGGCGGGGTGGTCGGCGTTTGCCCGGGCGCGGCCAAAGGGGACGGGGTCGGGCGAGTCCGCGGCAAGGACCCGCTCCACCTGGGAGATCCAGTACGGGACGAAATCGGCCAGGTGGGCCCAGATCTGCCCGGCGTCCCAGCTCTCCCCGGTGGCCGAGTCGGGGTCGGTGCGGCCGTCCAGCCGCTTCCTGGAGAGGTCGCGCAGTCGGACCTCTACTGCGGCCAGACGCTGCAGGAAGTCGGCTGCCGGGTCGGGGGGGAGGGAGTTCACAGGTTGGCGGTGAGGTGGCGAGAGGCCGTCCCCGGTGGGTGATAGAGGGGGCGGGCTCCCTTGGTGCGGATGAGGCGGTCGCCAGATTGTGGATTCTGAACGATCTCCCGCTGATGTCGCAGTGACGGACCTTATACTGGCGGCACGCGGGGAGGTGGCTGAGCGGCCGAAAGCGCCCGCCTGCTAAGCGGGTGAGGGGTGTTAAGCTCCTCCGAGGGTTCGAATCCCTCCCTTCCCGCCACCGCGATGCCGCCACCGCCGCGATGCGGTGGCTGGGGCTCTCATGAGGATCCTTCCCGCAGCCATCCTGACGGCGGCCGCGTGTGCTCTGGTGGCCTGTGGCCCCACCGGCGGGCCCGCCCCCGGGCTGCAGCCGTCCACGTCGGGGGATGGTCAGTGCCCGGCCACCCTCCCGGGGGGAGGGTCGACCGTGGCGGAGTTTGCGCTCGCCGGCGGTGCCACCTGCGGGGCGGCTGACGCGGTGGCCAAGCAGGCCGCCGTGGCGCAGGGCAATCCGTACGTCGCCGACGGTTTCAGCTGTTCCGCCACGCCCGAGGGGCCGGTCTCCAGGTGGAGCCTGGCCTGGGGCGGCACCTACTACGCCTACTCCTGCGCGGACGGGAGCCTCCAGGTCGCCTTCAACTGGGGCACCGATTACACATACGCCGGCTGATCCACAGCTCGGCTGACGGGCAGGGGGCCTCAGAGCACCTTGGAGAGGAAGTCCTTGGTGCGCTGCTGCTGCGGGTTGCCGATCACGTCGCGCGGGCTGCCGGCCTCGACGATCGCCCCGCTGTCCATGAAGACGAGGGAATCGCCGACCTCGCGGGCGAAGCCCATCTCGTGGGTGACCACGATCATGGTCATCCCCTCGTGGGCGAGATCGCGCATGACGTTGAGCACGTCGCCGACCAGCTCCGGGTCGAGCGCCGAGGTCGGCTCGTCGAAGAGCATCAGCTTGGGCTGCATCGCGAGCGCCCGAGCGATCGCCACCCGCTGCTGCTGGCCGCCCGAGAGCTGGCGGGGATGGGCGTCCAGCCTGTCCCCCAGGCCGACCCGGTCGAGCAGCGCCCGGCCGCGCTCCGTCGCCGCCGCCACCGGCTCCCGCTTGACCCGCACGGGTGCCTCGAGGACATTCTCGAGGGCGGTCATGTGGGGGAAGAGGTTGAATCCCTGGAAGACCATGCCGATCTCGGAGCGCTTGTGACAGACCTCGCGGTCGGGCAGCTCGTGGAGCCGGCCACCGTGCTCTCGATAGCCGACCAGCTCGCCGTCGACCCAGAGCCGCCCCGCGTCGATCTTCTCCAGGTGGTTGATGCAGCGGAGAAAGGTGCTCTTGCCCGAGCCCGAGGGCCCGATGATGCACATCACCTCGCGGGGCGCGACCTCGATGTCGATGCCCCGGAGCACCTGGTTGCGGCCGAAGCTCTTGTGCACGGCCTCGGCGCGGACCATGGGGGTGGCCATCAGGTCACATTCCCGAGTGAGGCATGGCGGGCGGCAGCCAGGGCTCGCCATCTGGTTCGGCAGCGCTCCCGAACGGCGGCGCGGCGTGGAACTGGAAGAGCATGCGGCGAAGGCGCTGGATCGGGGTGGGAGGCAGTCCGCGCACCGACCCTCGGGCGAAGTGCCGCTCGATGTAGTACTGGAACACGGTCAGCACCGAGGACATGGCCAGGTACCAGAGGCTGGCGACGATGACCAGCTCGATGATCTTGTAGTTGAAGTTGGAGATGTCCTGCTGGACGAAGAAGAGCTCGTGCACGGTGGCGATGGAGGCGAGCGACGTCGTCTTGAGCATGGAGATGGTCTCGTTGCCGGTGGGAGGGACGATCACCCGCATCGCCTGGGGGAGCACGATCCGGCGCATCACCAGTGAGCGCCTCATCCCCAGCGCCTGGGCCGCCTCGGTCTGGCCGTGGTCCACCGAGATGATGCCGGCCCGGACGATCTCGGCCATGTAGGCGGCCTCGTTGAGCCCGAGACCGAGGATCGCCGCCAGCAGCGGGGTGACCAGGGTGTTGGTGGAGGCCTGCACCATGACATGGGTGAAGGGGATGCCGATCGAGAGGTAGGGCAGGATGGTGTTGATGTTCCACCAGAAGAAGATCTGTACCAGCACCGGGGTCCCCCGGAAGAACCAGATGTAGAGCCAGCTGACCCAGGCCATCACCCGGTTGGGGGAGAGCCGCATCACCGCCAGCAGGATTCCGAGGCCGACACCGACGACCATGGCGATGGCGGTCAGGTAGAGGGTGACCACGGCCGCCTGGAGGATGCGGGCGTCGAAGAGGTACTGGCCCACCACCGACCAGCGGAGGCTCGAGGTCGCGAAGGTGTCGACGACCGCCCCCAGGACGATCAGCACCACCACGGCGGAGACCCAGCGCCAGGGATGGCGCAGGGGAACCGCCCTGATCGCCTCGGGACGTACCCGAGTGGACCCGGGAGGGACGGGTGGGTCCGCGCTGAGCTCGGTCACGCGAACCTCACCCTGGGCAGACTCACCGGTCCTCTCCCGGCGCCTTCCGATTCACTCGCCGGCCGGTTGCACGGTGACCTCAGTACGAGGGCACACAGGTCGAGCCGACCGGGTTGTTGTCATTGACGCCGACGGCCGAGGCGGTGACGGCACCGTCCGAGACACCGGCGTTGCTGAGGATTTTGCTGTAGAAGCCGTGGTCGATCACGTAGCTCAGGGCGTCCTCGATCGCCTTGTCGAATCCGAGGCTCTTGGCGACGGCGACCCCGTACGGGTAGATGCTGCAGGGCTGGCCGCTGATCGTCAGCTTGCCGGGCTCCAGCTTGACCTGGTAGTCGGCGACGGGCTGGTCGGCCCACCCGTAGTCGGCCCGCCCGCTGATCAGGGCGGCGTTGGCGTTGGTCTGGCTGGGGAAGCTCTCCACGTTGATGTCCTTGAGTCCGGCGGCGGTGCAGTTGTCGGTGTCGCCCTTGATCGCGCCACCGCCCGGGTTCTGACCCATGTAGCCGTACGCATCCGACTCCTCGACCGTCCCCGACTCCACCGCCACGGACTTGCCGCACATCTGGGAGGCTGCGGTGATCGTCGGTCCGCCCACCCGGGTCAGCCAGGATTCCCCGGCCTGGTAGTAGGTGATGAAGTCGATCCCGGAGGCCTCACGGTCCGCGGTGGGCGTGAAGCTGGAGAAGCTCATCACGTACTTGGGGTTCTTCGCCAGCAGTGCCGGGATGATGTCGTCGAAGGTGACGTCCTGGATGGTGCACGAGACCCCGAGCACCGAGCAGACGTCCTGGGCCAGCTCGAGGTCCCATCCGACCACCTGCCCGTTGGCGTTGACGTACTCATTGGGCGCGTACGAGGCGTCACTCGCGATCACGAACGGCTCCAGCTTCTTGACCGCCGCCGGGATCTCGTTGGCGATGCTCGACTGGGTGGCGGGCTGGGGGCTCGTCATGACCGGGCTGGTGCTCCCACAGGCGCTCATCACGATCACGGGGAGGGCCAGGGCGGCGAAGGCGGCGCGCCGGGCGCGGTTGAGGTGGGTGGGTCGAAGGAGAGCGTGCATTTGGTCGCGAATTGTGCGCTCGTGACGGGCCGGGTGTCCATGTGCTTTGTGCACAAGGCCCAAAGACCCTACCCCGATCGGGATGTGGCGGCCTCCACCAGCGCCTGAGCCGCGACCTGGAGGGCCGGCCGCTCCACGCTGAAACAGATCCGGAAGTGGTCGGGAACCCCGAACGCCACCCCGGGCACGACCACCGCCCGGCGCTCCGCCAGCGCCGCGGTGAAGGCCATGGTGTCCTCCCAGGGGCTGCGCACCCAGAGGTAGAGCCCGCCCTGGCATTCGGCGGCCTGGAGACCGGCCGCCGCCACCGCGTCGGCGATGGTGTCGCGGCGCTCTCGGTAAGGGGTGGCATCGGCGTCCCAGGTCGGCAACTCCAGGAGAGCCAGCTGGGCTGTCGCCGGCGCGTTGACGTAGCCGAGGGCTCGCTGGCAGAGGGCCAGCCCCGCCTCGCTCTCCGCACCGGTGAGCGAGGGGTGGAGCGCGAGGTAGCCGATCCGCTCGCCGGCCACCCCGAGGTCCTTGGAGAAGGAGCGGCAGAGCACGGTGTGCTGGTAGTGCCGAAAGGGCTCGACCCGGCGGTGGGGCGGGTAGATGAGCCGGCGGTAGACCTCGTCGACGATGAGCAGCACCGGGCGGCCGCCCCGCCCGCGATGTGCGCCGAGCACAAGGGCCAGGCCGCGCATCTCCTCCTCGGTGACCACGTGGCCGCTGGGGTTGCAGGGGGTGTTGAGGATCAGGGCGCCGGTAGCGTCGTTGAGTGCGGCGGCGATCGCCTCCAGGTCGAGCGAGCCGTCCTCGGCTGAGCCCGCCACCCGCAACCGGTGGCCGCAGACCTCGCTGTAGAGGCGGAACTCGGAGAAGTAGGGGGCGAGCACCACCACCTCGCTGCCCGCCTCCACGAAGGCCCGGAGCGCCATCGAGATGGCTCCCGCCGCCCCCACCGTGACCGCCACCGATTGGGCGGTCACCCCGGCCACGTCGACGTCCTCGGCGAGCCGCTCGCGCAGCTCGGGGTAGCCGAGGTTGGGCATGTAGCCGAAGCGGCGGGGGCGGACCGCCGAGGCCGCCCGCTCGAAGGCCTGTCGAACCGCCTCGGACGCCTCCAGGGGCTGGCCCAGGGAGAGGTCGGCGACCGCGTCCGCGCCGTAACGCTCGCGCAGCCGCTGCGCTGTCGCCGCGCCGGCCCGCACCCAGCCCCCGGCCTCGATCTCCCCGCGGACCCACGCGGTGACAGCTCCCTCGCCGCGCCCCGCGCTCACGCCGCCATGACCTTCCACCGGACTCCCACCGGGCCCGCTTCCGTCTCCGGGGCTCACCGCTTGGCGCCCCCCGTGCCCCCGTCATGCCAGGAGAAGGGGTAGGCCGTGTCGACCACCTGGCGGGCGACCTGGGTTCGATGGAGGGGGCGGAAGGTCTCGATCATCACCGCCAGCTCGTCGGTCTCGGCGGGGCGATCCTCGGAGGCCTCGAGCGCCCCCGGCTGCGGCCCGTGGGCCAATCCGCTCACGTGGTGGGTGAGGGAGCCCTGCTGGACGCCCCGGCGGGACGCGTAGTTGCCCTCCACGTAATAGAGGACAGAGTCGCAATCGAGGTTGGAATGGTGGTAGGGGAGGAGCACCGCCTCCGGGTCCCAGCCCAGCTTGCGGGGCACGAACGAGCAGATCACGATGTTGGCGGCCTGGAACGTCTGGTGGGCCGCCGCCGGCAGATGGAACCGCCCCGCGCGTGGCTCGAAGTCGTGGATGTTGAAGGCGATCGGGTAGACGGTGCCGTCCCATCCCACCACGTCGAAGGGGTGGTGGTCGAGCGAGTAGCAGGACATGTGGCCCGCCCTCTTGAGCCACAGCTGGGAGGTGCCCTCACCCTGCTCCAGCGCCTCGGGGGCGCGGAGATCCCGCTCGCTGTACGGGGCGAACTCGGTCAGCTGACCGTTGGAGGCCCGGTAGCGGTCCGGGGAGTCGACCGCGCCGGCGACCTCCATGACCAGCACTCGGGTGCTCTCGAGATGGTCGAATTCGACGCGGTACACCGTCCCCCGCGGGATCACCAGGTAGTCGTGATGGTCGAACCGGAGGCTCCCGAATTGCGTGTGGAGCGTCCCTGCCCCGCTGTGGACGAAGAGCACGTCATCGGCCGAACCGTCGACGAGGAAGGCCTTCTGCTGCCGCTGCGGGATGAGCAGCCCGATCCGGATGTCGTCGTTGACGAGCAGCCACTGCCGCCCGGTGATGGCGTCGCCATGGGCGGGGAGGCGGAACCCCTGGAGGAGGGCGTGCTCGTGGACCTTCTCGTTCTCCATGGAGATGTCGTCCCCATCGCCCTCGACGACGTCCTGGACGGCCTCCGGCATGTGCCGGTGATAGAGCAGGGACGAGGGGCCGGTGAAGCCCTCCCGGCTGAACAGCTCCTCGTAGGCCGGGGCGCCCTCGATCGCAAAGCGCTGATGGCGCTTCCGGGGCAGCTCACCCAGCCGCATGTAGGGCCGCACCGCGCAACGGTAGCAGGAGCGGGGGAGGGCGGTGGGTGTCACGGGACGCCGTCCGCACACGTATTCGTCTGCAGGGTGGTGTGCCGCAAGAGGAGTGTCTTCATGACACGGCTGAACGGCTCGAGACGGGGGACCGTCACGGGCTGGCTGGCCGCCGGCATGTCGTTGACGGCCTGCAGCAGCTCGGCCCCCACCCCGAGCCCGACGTCTGACCCCCTCCCGATGTGGTCCGCCTTCCCTGCTGCTGGCGTCACCCGATGTAGGGTTGCTTGTCTCAGCGGCCGAGAGCCCGAGCGTCGCATCCGAGCATGAGAAGAGGAGCTTGCGCCATGAGGTGGATCCACATTTCGAGGTGGGGGGCCGCCCCCGCTCTGCTGGCGCTCGCGACGCTGGTCGGGGCATGTGGGGGCACCAGCACCCACCCCTCGCCGTCGCACAGCGGCACGGCGTCGGCGGCACCGACGGCGTCGGCATCACTCTCGCCCTCGCCCGTTGCCACCGCCTCGCCGTCTGCCACCCCGGCGACACCAGCTCCGACCCCGATCGCGGGCTTCCAGGCCGCCTCGGTGACCTTCGTCTCGTCCCAGGACGGCTGGGTGCTCGGCACGGTGGGCGGCAGCCTGGCGCTCGCCCGCACCCAGAACGGCGGGGTGAATTGGAGCAGCGTCACCCCTCCGGCCGCCGCCTTCTACACCGGCCCCGGGAGCACCGGGGTCGACGCCATCCGTTTCGCGAACCAGGAGGACGGCTGGGTGTACGGCTACGACCTCTACGCCACCCAGAATGGCGGAGCCAGCTGGACCCAGGTCGCCCTGCCCGGTCTCAACCTCTCCACCGGGGTCACCCCGATCCAGGAGCTGGAGACCTCCGCCGGGTCCGTCGCGGCCGTGATCAGCGGGACCGCCGACTTCCTGATCGACACCGCCGTGGTGGGCAGCAACTCCTGGACCACGTCCCCGACCACCGTCGCGTACGGCGCCGGGCCCATCCCAGAGGCCCAGCTCGTCCTCCAGGGCTCTTCCGGCTGGGTGGTGGAGAACGACCGGGTCGTGGCCGGTGGCGCCCGCCTCCAGAGCGGGGCCTGGGCCGCGTGGACGGCGCCGTGCAGCACCGCCAATGGACCCGCGACGCTGGCCGGATCCAGCTCGACGAATCTCATCGCCGCCTGTGAGGCGGGGTTGTATGGCGGCACCAGCTCGCCGACGGAGCAGGCCTACACCTCGACCACCGGGGGAGGTTCCTTCACCGAGCTGGCGACAGCGCTCCCCTCCGCGTGCCAGGGCAGCTCCGTGCTGTCGAGCCCGACCACCTCGGTCGCCGCCGCCGGGTGCGGCGGGGAGATCGTGGCGTCCTTCAATGGGGGTGGGAGCTGGGCCACGGTCTTCACCGGCAGCGGCAACACCAGCATCTCCTACATCGGCTTCACCACCCCCACCCAGGGGGTGGCGATCGAGGCGTCGCTGACCGACTCCGCCGGACCTCTCCTCATGACGCACGACGGCGGTCACACCTGGGCGGCGGTCACCATCTGATCGGATCCGCGGGACAGGTCACACTTCGCGCCGGGCCTGACAGCCTGATCGGCCCGAGCCGACCCCGACGGCACTCGGGCTCGAGCCCGGGTCAGGCGGCCGCGCCCACCAGCAGGGCGGCACCGATCGCCCCGCCCAGGTCCCCCAGCGCCGCCACGTGCACCTCGGGAGCCCGGTCGGGGAGGAAGAGGTGCGGGCTCATCGCCTCCGCGATCCGGTCGGCGTAGGGCTGGCCGAGCCGGATGCCCAGCCCGCCCTCGATGATCACCGTCCCGATGTCCATCAGGTTGATCGTCGAGGCGATCCCGGTGCCCAGCGCGCCCACGGCGCGGTCGATGAGGTCGTGGGCCATGGCGTCGCCGTCGTCGAGGGCCCGGGCCCAGACGCCACTGGTCAGCCGGGTGCGGCCGAATTGCTTCATCAGCCGGAAGAGCTGGGTCTTCTCGCCTCGGTCCGCGCGCTTGCGGGCCGCCGCCTCCATCGAGGCCCGTCCCGCGTAGGCTTCGACGCAACCACGCCGGCCGCAGCCGCAGAGCGCGCCGTCGCGGACCACAACCACGTGACCGATCTCGCCGGCGGCGCCGCGGCCGACCCAGAGGCGGCCGTCGAGGATCAGGCTGCCGCCCACCCCGGTCCCCCAGGCGACACCGATGAAGGAGCGGTGGCCGCGCCCGGCTCCGAGACGCATCTCGGCCCGGTTGGCCACCTGGACGTCGTTGCCGAGGCGGACCGCGCACCCCAGCAGACCGCTGAGGCGGTCACCGAGAGGGAAGCTGCCGTCCCAACCGGGCAGGTTCCCAGCCTGAGAGACGGTCCCGGCACGGGCGTCGATGCTGCCCGGTGAGCCGACGCCCACCCCGGCCAGATAGCGCGGAGCCACCCCCGCCGTCGATGCCGCCTCCCCGAGCGTCTCCGCCATCGCGGTCGCCACCGCTTCCGGACCGCCGTCGACGGGGGTGGGCCGCCGCGCCTCGCCGATCACCCGATGGGTGCGCGTGATGACGACGGCCTGGATCTTGGTGCCGCCGAGGTCGATGCCACCTCGCAGCGAACGGTTGTCACGCGCCAGGCCAGTCGCCATCGTCACTCCCACCGGGGTGCCGCCGTGAACAGTCGCCTGTGAACCATACTGTTCCCGGCCCTGCGGCGGTCGTGCAGGCGGAATCGCAGGTCCCGGGGAGGAAGCCGGACATGCAGATGGGAATGGTCGGTCTGGGGCGGATGGGCGCCAACCTGGTCCGCCGTCTGATGCGGGACGGGCACGACTGCGTCGTCTACGACGTCAACGCGCAGGCTGTCGCCACCCTCCAATCGGAGGGCGCCGTGGCCACCGGTTCGCTGGACCAGTTCGTGGCGGCCCTGACCCCGCCCCGGACCGCCTGGGTGATGGTCCCCGCCGCGCTCACCGGTGACACCGTCGACGCGCTCGCCTCGCGGATGAGCGAGGGGGACGTGATCATCGACGGGGGCAACAGCTACTACCGTGACGACATCGAGCGCGCCGACAAGCTTGCGGCTCTCGGCGTCCACCACGTCGACATCGGCACGAGCGGCGGGGTGCACGGGCTGGAGCGGGGATTCTGCCTCATGATCGGCGGCGAGCCTCAGGTCGTCGAGCGGCTCGATCCCATCTTCCGCAGCATCGCTCCCGGCGTGGACGCGGCCGCTCGCACCCCCGGTCGGACCGGGGAGCCGTCGCCGGCCGAGCAGGGCTACCTCCACTGCGGGCCTCACGGCGCCGGACATTTTGTCAAGATGGTCCACAACGGGATCGAGTACGGGCTCATGGCCGCCTACGCCGAGGGGCTCAACATCCTGCACAAGGCGAATGTCGGGCTGACCGAGCAGCAGGCGAGCGCCGAGAGCACGCCGCTCCGGGATCCCCGCTACTACCAGTACGAGCTGCCCATCCCCGAGGTCGCCGAGGTCTGGCGGCGCGGCAGCGTGATCGCCTCCTGGCTCCTCGACCTGACCGCGGGAGCGCTGCTCCGCTCGCCGGAGCTCGCCGACCTGGCGGGCCGGGTGTCGGACTCCGGGGAGGGTCGTTGGACGGCGATCGCCGCGGTCGACGAGGGCGTCCCCGCCCATGTGCTGACCGCCGCCCTCTACGAGCGCTTCAGCTCGCGCGGCGAGGCCGACTTTGCCGACCGGCTGCTCTCGGCCATGCGCCGCGAGTTCGGCGGCCACGCGGAGCTTCCCGCCGAGAAGTAGGGCCTCCCGAGACCTGCCCCATCCTCATCCGCGGCCGCTCCGAGGTGAGGCTCGCGCGGCAGGAGAGCGCATCCGAGCGCTCCCCTGCCGCACGACCCCTGTCAGCGAGGCGGCCCGCTCGCCAGGGTGATCGAGCTGGTGTGCTGCTGGCCCGAGCTGTCGACCCAGCCGAGCTGGACGCTGTCTCCGGG
>Ga0224557_1004137_pt1 | contig 10805 bp, 11 predicted proteins | sample 714S31014metaG_FD_180677 | JGI IMG/M metagenome (GOLD analysis project Ga0224557, IMG submission 180677) | Peat soil microbial communities from Stordalen Mire, Sweden - 717 S3 10-14 | ecosystem: Environmental > Terrestrial > Soil > Wetlands > Peat | place: Sweden: Norrbotten County, Stordalen... | reverse complement strand
GCCACAAGCACGGGAGCCAAATGGGTTATCTCCACGCCCGCCAGGCACAAAATATCCTTATAAGCCCCGTTGGTATCTTTGCATACCTTCAGAATGCGTTTTATAACAAAATCAATATTTGAGCTGTCAACATGGTCTGTTATGGCAATCGCCGTATATCCCTTTTTCCGCGCCCGCTGTATAAGTTCCGAAGGCAAAAGCTCCCCGTCCGAAAACAGGCTGTGAGTGTGAAGGTCAATCATAAAACCGCCTTATTTAAGGGTAAAAGGAATCGTTTTTCTTGTTCTCTTCCTTCTACTCTCTACTTTCTCCTATCTACTCTCTCAAATTTTGCGAAGCAAAATTTGGTGCCCTCGAGACGAATCGAACGTCCGGCCAACGGTTTAGGAAACCGATGCTCTATCCACTGAGCTACGAGGGCACGTTTGATAACAGTGGTTAATTACAAGGACATATTTTAAAGGAAAGGGGCGGGTTTGTAAAGGGCGAATTACGAGTTTTTGGAGGTATTTTTACAGGTCGGATTTTTTTGAAATCGTTTTTGTCAGTTATGTCTGCTTTAATCTATGGGAAACACATGCAGTCCCGAGCTGAGCTTGCCGAAGGATATGAGTTCCGTAGTGGTTTTATCAAGTATCGAGTAAAAGCCCGACCCCGTTTTCTAAAACCTGACAAAACTCCATCCCTCGCTGACTTTGAACAGTTTCCGGCGCCGGCGGCTATTACGAACTCTCTTTCAATCAAAAAACGTTGGTTTGGGTGTTGGAAAAGACAGCTGATAGATTTAAAGATTGCAAACAAATCAAGATTGGCGTATTATTATAAAAGTAAGGCGGATAAGAAAGAATCAGACGAAGATCTGGAAATACACAACTCCTTCGCGGTTTATTGACAAAATTGAAAAATAATTCCGGGTAGTCAACGTGCGTGGCGGACCTTGCTTATTGCTTTTTCGAACATTTACAACGCTTATAAAATTTTATTTAAAAAAACCTCTGTTCGTGCCATACCTTTATACACAAAAAACTTTCGTCAGCCATACAGGCAATCATCAGGTATCAGATAAAGGCCTTACCCGATCTCTTCAACTTATATTACTTCATTCCTCCCTCTTTCCTTTCTCCTTCCCTACCTACTGCACCGTAAACGATGCAAACGCTATCTGGTCGGCGGATATTAGCGGGTTCAGATAAACATTGCATGATTTTGTCGGGACAATCACATAATAGGTCCCCCGGGCCCATGTCGAGGGTACCGTCATATATACCGGCGCGCCTCCCGGCTCCATACCGCATGATGCGTCGGTATTATTATGCCAGGTGCCGTCGCCTACGCACTGGCTCGCTCTTCCGCTAATTACCATGCTGTTTAAAACATTCATCCCGGCTTCGGAAACCAGCACAATCTGTCCCGATGTTCCCGCTGGCTGTATATAACAATTATTTGAAAGCGCCACAAAATACCGGAGTTTACATCCTGTGCTTGAATTTGATAATTGAAACGTGATTGTAATATTCTGGCCTGCTGAAACCGTGGCCGGCGATACTATCAAATTTTGTATTTCATTGTCCACGCCGCCAATGCCGCAGGTCGGTGTTACCGTCAGGCTGACATCTGTTGTGCTTGTCGGCGTTGCGGTTGAAGTAGAAGTCGTTGTACACGTTGAAGTCGCCGTGAGAGTGCCGGCAATTATATTGGTTTGCGTTGGCGTAGAAGTAAATGTAATTGTACTGGCCTGTATTGCCGTTTGAGTAGAAGCTGCCATGTTTGTCGCTGTTGATGTGGGAGTTAAAGTGTTAATTGTTAACGGGGTATTTGTTGCCGTATTGATCAATGTTGAAGTAGGATTTGACTGCTTTGAACAGGCATAGGAAAATATTAGAGCCGTTAATAGAACACATATTACACCTATTCTTTTTTTCATCTTTTGCCTCCTTTAATTCCCCCAAAGACATGATAGTGCATATATTTGATTATACCCCGTTATTTTCAAATGTAACGTGATTTTATAAAAAAAATAAAAAAGCGCTGTTAATCTGGCATACATGCTCATCAAAGCCCAAAGCAGGGTTTGCACGATTCCACTCTTTACTATCCGCACCGCAATCCTACCAAGTTCTACCCAATATGGTTAATATATCAAAATGCCCTTAGAATCCTTTAAAACTCGAGTTTTCCCCCTGTTTTAAACGGCTTTCCATGTCCCGGATAGACATTATTTATTGTCAGCGATTTAAGCTTGTTTATTGTGTCCTCAAGATTTTCCACACTATAAATTATATTTGCCCATTCCGGCTTGCTGCGGTTGAGAACCGTGTCCCCCGAGAACAGGCTGCCGTCGGATGTGAGTATGGCAATCGACCCGGGTGTGTGGCCCGGGATAAAGACCACTTTTGCGTCAAACCCGAACTCCTTAAGCTCCTGCCCGTCTTCGAGAAGGATGTCGGGTGAGAATTTTTCGAATGCTTCCATCATTTTTTTCATGCGTTTCTTCCCGCCCATGAAAAACTGCATAATTGTCATCATCAGCGACCCGCCGGTCCTTTTCCTGTCAACAAGCATCTCCCCGGTCTCTGCCATTTTCGCGTCATTTTTGTGCATGGCTATTTTTACGCCGTACTTTTTCCTGATATAGGCGCAGTTGCCCGTGTGGTCAATATCGCCGTGAGTGATTATTACAAGATTTAAATCCCCGGGCTTAATGCCCTCTTTTTCCAGCCCTTTTTCCAGCGCCTCCCTTGACATAGGCACGCCGGTGTCTATTAAAATATAACCCCTGTCTGTTTTTACAAGGTAGCTGTTAACAAACGTAAGGCTGATCGTCTTGATTTCCATTTTATCCTCCTGAATTGAACAATTTTTTTAACACCAAAAAAATACAGGGCCATTTTTTTTATTTCCTACAATCCTGTCCTACGCACCCTGCTTCTGCAGCACAAGTTCCAGCCTCGCCCCTACCCCGCGTGCGACTTTCGCCAGTGTGGCTACTTCCGCGTTTTTCTGGCCGCTCAATATCCTTGCCAGCACCTGATGGTCGATTGCCGCTTTCTTCGCAAGCGCATAATTGGTAAGGTGCTTGCGGACCATCTCTTTTTTTATATCCTCAATAAAATTGAACATAACTTCCTCGGAATTATAGGCGTCCTGCGCGCTTTTATTCTTCATGAGCTTTTCAAAGAGCCTGTGATGTATATCCGGATCCGTTCCAATCTTATTATACTTTAATTTTTTCACTTCAATTATACCTCCAAACATTATTAAGTCTGTTTTCCTTGCTTCCGCCCGTTCGTAATGCCTGCGCATTTTTTGCCTTCTGCCTTTTCTAAAAACCCTCAAGAAATACCGGTCTGTTGCTGCGCCAGGTAAAATGATCCTTATCTCGGTTTTCCAGAAACTCGGCCTCAATTTCCAAAGCCTGTTATATCCTTTTATTTTTTCAACCTGCGGCCCGTGCAGTTCCGGGCCCCTTTCTTCAAGCAGGTCCGAATATTTCTTTACAGCGCCCTGTTGCTCCGGCGTAAGTTCATTAATAATGAATTCCGCGACAGGATATCTGCCGTTTTCTTAATAATATTCAATATGATACCTTGACATACCCAAAACGCCCCCTCCGGCAACGGATAATCCAAAGCCCCCTTTAATTTCTTATCAAATTATGCACTTAAAAGCCCATATAGTCAAGTTTAATAATTACTTTTTACTCATTCCAGCAATTATTATAAAAACTCGTAGATAAAAAAATATGGCGTCGAATTTTATAAATTGACTTTTCATATACCATCCTCACATCTTTTTCTTATAACCACAAACCCCTTCTTTAGCCCGGCGTAAAAACGACCCTTATTCAAGAGTATAAGGACTTACTTCCAGGCGAAGTCAAGAGCATCAGGATTGTTAACACTTATATCTACTGTGTTAATGAGTTCACGGACATTTCTGTTTTGCATTGAGCCCCACGATTTGAATTGATTTTTACTCGCTTAGCTGTAAAATTAATATGACGTAATTAATAGGAGGCGGTTTATGAAAAAAGCAAAAATAGTCGTTTCAAAGGACGGACCTTACATTGTTACTGGCGGCTTGCCTATGGACACGCAGATTTCCGGGCTCGACGCAGACGGCGAACCCGACACATGGGTCAATGGAAAGAAATATTCCTTACAGGCTGAATATAACCTTTGCCGGTGCGGAAAATCAAAGAACAAACCTTTTTGCGACGGCTCACATGAAACCTCGCACTTTGACGGCACAGAGACTGCCAGCCGCAGGCCTCACGCCGAGGAATCCGAAATATTGGAAGGGCCCGGCGTTGATGTTGCCAACGCCTATAATTTGTGCGTAAGGGCGCGCTTTTGCCATCCAAAAGGCGGCATCATGGAGCTTATACAGAATTCCGATGACCCGGAATCAAAAAAGGCCGCTATCCATGAGGCGTGTAACTGCCCCGGCGGCAAGCTGGTGCCTTTTGACAAAAAAACGGGAAAAGCCATTGAGGATAATTACAGGCCTTCGTTGAGCCTGCTCGAAGATCCCCAGAAGGGCGTAAGCGGGCCAGTCCAGGTAAAAGGCGGGGTTGCAATAGAGTCCTGCGACGGTCAGGCATACGAGACCAGGAATCGAGTGACGCTGTGCAGGTGCGGCGAGTCGCGCAATAAACCATATTGTGACGGGAACCATGTTGACAGCGGATTCAATGACGGCGACAAATCTTTAAAATAATCCAAAATTTTATACAAATATAAATCCCCGGAAAAAATTCTCCGGGGATTTATATTTGACACAAAAACTATTTTTACATCAGTCCCAGCTGTTTCATATACGTGAGATTGTCCCAGAAAAGATATTCCTCGTCCATAACTCCGTTCTTCCAGTGTCCAACGGTGCACATTGTTATCTTGTACGCCTTGCCTGTCGGCGGGATCATTTTACCGTTCTCTCCCGGCATCGGTTTTGTGAAAGTTCCCTCCATTATGCCGATTACAGCCGTCCATTCTGTTGAGCCCGTCTTAACGGTATGTATCTTGATCCTTGTGTCCGGGGCATAAACAAACATTGCCTTGAGATCCTCGATGTGTTTTTTTATCCCCTTTGTCACGTGGCCATCCGGCCAATGAACTATAACGTCCTTTGAATGGCTCTCATGAAGTCTGGCCCACTGCTGGCCCGTGAATACCTCATAGTCAAGCGTGTCAAATGTGGCAAGATTGGCCGCAACGAGCTTTGCCTCGGCTTCATACTGTGCCAGGGTCTTGGCGGAAGCCGCGTCTGCGGCTTTAAGAACTGATATCGCCGCAACAGACAGGACAACAACTGAAATAGTCATGATCAGGTAAATCTTTGATTTTTTTCCAAACATAATTTTCTCCTTTTTTTTGATTCTTAATGCCCTGCCGGAAACTTACTCACCTCCTGAATACAGACAGTTCTTCTGCAAAATCAATGTTCCTGGTATATGAACCGTTTTAGATTGTGTTTGTTAGAAGCTATTTGATGGTTTTTGATTTTAACCCTTAGTTAGAGTATACACTTACTTCCCGGGAAAGCAAGTCCGCCTTATTCATCGATTAAAAAAATTCTTGAAAATGGGTTCAGGCCTTTACCTATGATGGTATCGTATTACAGCAAACCTTTTTTCGCTTTTTATGGTTGGATTTCCTGTAGTAGAATCTAATGGACTCAGGAGGTTCGCCATGAGAAAAAGTTGGATGAAAACTTCAAGGCAAAGGTAGCTTTAGAGGCGTTGCAGGGGGATGAGAAAATCACGGAAATAGCAGACAACGTGCGTGCCGGACCTTGCTTATTGCTTTTTTGAACATTTACAACTCTTATAAAATTTGATTTATAAAGCCCCTGTCCAGGCCATAACTTTATACACAAAAAACTTCCGTCAGCCATTCAGGCAATCATCAGGTGTAGGCAGAGACCCGGTTTCTATTATTTACAGAACCGGCGTCGGAGTTGCTGTCCTTAATCCCCAAATTTGCGGCGTGCCCGTTGGATAAGGCGGCGCGAACTGCCCTGTCGTGGTTATTGATATACCGGTGCAATTATCATAATTCGAAAACTGGCCCACAATGGGTAAATATGTCTTGTCCATAACATACCAGCTGGTCTGGGGCGCCATTATGGCGTAACACTGTACGCCGCCCTGGCAATAAGAATTAGTGGTTGCAACATTTATATTATACCAAAAAAAAATGTTCGAATCAATATTTCCCTTGATTTAAACATCCTTCGGAGTAAAATCACTGATGAAAACATATTCATTTGTTCTCAAATAATGGATGCCGGATAAATAAACCCGGCATGCATGGAGACAAAAATGGAAAAAGAGATGAATTTCAAAAAATTATTTAAACAAATTTCTCCGGAAGAGATATGCGACAATGTATTTACTCTGGCAGGAAAGGTTTTCCCGGTTATTACCGCGGGCAGGATGGAGCATTATAATTCCATGACGGCCAGCGGAGGCGGTTTTGGGCTGCTTTTCAGGAAACCCGCCACCTGGTGCCTTATCCGGGCGGACCGTTATACCCTTGAACTTATTCAAAAAGAGAAAACGTATACGATGTCTTACTTCCCCGATGAATATAAGGAACAAATACTTTTTTTGGGGAGTAAATCAGGAAGAGACAGCGGGAAAATGAAAGAAGTTAAATTGACGGCCCTTAAAACTCCTTCAGGGGATGTGTCTTTCAAAGAAGCCAGGCTGATTATTGAATGTAAATTAACACAGATCACCACCCCAAATCCCGATGATTTTTACACGCAGGAAGCCAGAGACTATATAAAAGAAGCTTACAAAAAAGCAAGCGATTATCGCAGATATGTATTCGGGGAAATCACCCATGTCTGGGTAAAGAAATAAAAATATTTTCTTAGAGAACAGAAAGTTTTCCCGCTAATTTACAGCAGCTAAAAAGCCTTGATGTTCCTTTTGCCCTTCTTTATTTCGTTTATCATCTTATCCACATCACATTGATCTCATCCTCGACTTCCTTAAACTCCCTGTCTCCCGTCACAATAGAAGCGCCGTGAATTCTTGCGGTTGCGGCGCAAAAACAGTCGGCAAACGACATTTTTTTCGCTGCCTTGTAACTTCCGGCAAGAAGCGCTATATTGCGGTCCGCATCGACTATTTTTACCGGAATGGCATCAATCATGTCCCGTGCTTTCAGGGCCGCTTCGTTTCCCGATTTTTTCAGGACGGCATAGAACAATTCGCCGTAATTGACCGCTGACATGATTACTGCTGCGTTTTTTTTGCGGGTTTTCAGCAGGATTTGCTCCACTATATCCGCGCCGGGTTCGTTGTAGAAAAATGCAGCCGCTGCGTGCGTATCCAGCGCTATTTTTTCCATTTGTGTTCCATTCCTGCGGATTCAAGGGAGCGTTCATTCAGCAGGAATTGCGTCATTGATTCATCAGCCTTAAGCGCCCCTTTCATGGCCGTTATGTACCCGTCTTCAACGGGCGTCAAAAGGATGCCGCGTTCGTCCTGCTTTACAATCAGTTTTGTTCCCTTTTTGATGTGAAGCAGCTGCATTATTTTCGCGGGTATCACGACCTGCCCTTTTTGCGTTACTGTGATAGTTTTCATATTATATACCTCCTAAAAACAAAGCTTACCATATCAAATAAAGTAAGTCAAATAATATTCCGCCTTACATATAATTTGCGTCTTATCCGGGTGCGTATAATAAAGGAAAGTACGGGAAAAGCTTTGTAACAGGCTTGATTAATCATCCAGACCCTTCCCGCCCAGAATTTGTTTTATGTATTTTTCAATCCTCTCCTGCCTTGTTTTGGACTGTTTTGCCTGGGAAAAATAAAAGAGATACACCCTCTGCCTTCCCGGTGTGAGCGCGTAAAAAGCGGTTTTCAGCGCCCGGTCTTTATCCAGTTTATCCTGAAATTCCACGGGGACGGTAAAATTCGAGGTTTTCTTAAGCTTCACCTTCAGGCCGGATTTTTCCACCTCAATGGCGTTATTGATGTATGATTTCAACGCAGTTTTCAGCTTCACTATTTCCGCCAAATTTGTGAAACGTATCTGGCGGGCGGCCTGAACATTTTCCGTCTGCTGAATCAGGATGCCTTTCGGGTCCTTTAACAGGGCGCCTTTAAAAAGCAACAGCGCGCAGTATTCCTTAAACCCGTGTATTAAAACAATATTATCCTTCCGCAGTGAATAACAGGGCCAGCCCCACTTCATCTCCTCGGAAAGCCCGCAGGAAAGCGCGATTTTCCTCAGTTCCTCAAATTCTTTCTCCCACTTCGGAGCCCTGAAGAATATTTTTTTACCTGACGGCCCCTGTCCCGCGGATTCCCGGTTTTTCACGGCCAAACCTCCCGGCACTGTTTTTGAAAACCTTAATGATTTTGTTTTGTAGTAAAAAAATCGGAAGGCCTACGTTGTCTTCCTTATTACCAGTTCGGGATAGAAAATTTCATCCTTCAGGGAGGCGTCATTTCCATCCAGCGCCCTGACCGCTATCTCAACTGCTTTTCTCCCCATCTGCACTATAGGCTGTCTTACCGTTGTAATGTCGGCGGCGTATGATGTAATGGTGTCGTCCTGCCCGACAATTGCCATGTCCTCGGGAACGCGCAGCCCGGCCTTGCGAGCCTCTTTGATAAGGCTCAGCGCGAATTCGTCCCCGACAGCAACATAAACAGCGTCTATGCCGTTGCGCACAAAAAAATTAAATGCGCTAACCGCCATTTCCGAGGTGACTTCGGTAAATTCAAAAATATTCGCTTCCGCCTCACGCCTTTCGTTCGGGCCAAAAGCTTTCAAATATCCCTGTTTTCTTTCCTTAAAACTCTGCACCACTATTGTATTTCCCGTCAGCATGCCTATTTTTTTTCTGTTCCGTTCTTTCAGGTGTTTAACGGCGATGCCGGCGGCCATTTCATTGTCATAATGCACCCTGCTCCCCCGTGTATCCATCCCCTCGATGAATATCAGGTGTATCCCCGCCTTATTATAGCGTTCGGTGATATTCTTTCTCCCGTACAATACGCCGGAAAAAACAATAAGCGCATCCGCTTTTTTTTCATTTAATATTTTTTCATATATATACGCGTCCCTGCCCGACGTCCCTATAAAAGTGTACATGCTCGTGGAGTAGTACAACATTTCATATTTGGTATTGAGCATCTCCGCCTCGATGCCCCTCATGAGTTCGACCGCAAAGGTGGAGAAATATGAGTAGGTAACGACGGCTATTGTATTTGATTTCGCGCGCGCCAGCCCCCTGGCCGCCATGTTTGGCACGTACTCCATCTCTTTTACCATTTCCATCACCCTGCGTCTGGTGACGGCGCTCACGCCGGGCTCGTTATTAATGGCGCGTGAAACCGTTGAGTGGTCTATGCCAAGTTTTTTTGCTATATCCTTAATGGTCACAAATTTCATCAGTATTTCCTTTTTGCGTTATTTTTTCAGCCAGCATGTCGTTGCCGGCTTTATTATAGGGTATTTACCGTAATAAATCAAGTTTGATGGGAAAAAGCGGTTTAAAAAAGCGGTCTGACTGCTTAATACTGACCTGCGGACCTTCTGTTAACGGCAATTTTCACCATCATCCTGGCAACATTGCCGCTCTCTGATATCCCCTGAAGGACCGCGATGTACAGGCCGTTTGAGGCCTGATTTCCGCCGGCGGTTTTTACATCCCAGCTTACGGCGCCGCTTTCGAGCGCGGCGTTTATGTTGCGGATAAGTTCTCCGTAGATGTTATAAATGCTTATCGTCATTTTCCCCGTTTCATTTGCTGTCCATATAAGCTGTATCCCGTCCGTGGAGCCGTTATATGGGTTTGGGACCGTTTTTATATTGCCTATAAACACGTCGTTGTTTTCAAGCACCGTTACACTTTTTGTCGCCACAATCTCGGTTAATGTCTCTGTTTTAACCACCAGCTGCATTTCATATACCCCGCTGCTTACCGACAGGCCTTCCGTGTTCTTTCCGTCCCAGAGCATGATATCCGCGGAGGCGGCGCCGAACTTTATCTGGACGGGCGACGAATTTGCCTGTTTTGTGGTAATAAGCTGCGGGACATCCAGCTTTATGCCAAGCCCGTCCGGGCCGGAGAGAAAGTTAGGCGGAAAAACAAAATTAACATCCGTAATCGTCCTGACAAGTTCCCCCGCACTGTTGAAAATATTCAGCTGAACATAAGTTGAATTTTTTATCAGTGTTATATCTTTTGTTACATTCATCACCTGACCGAAGGTATCCGTCTCGGCCGCCGAGATATAATATGTACCCGAAGCTGCCGGCTGTCCGCCATCCGTTGTGCCGTCCCATGAGGTCACGATGTCCGTTCCGCCGGGGCCGGCGCCCGGTATGGTGATTGTAAGAATTTTATCACTGGAAAACGCGTTTGCCGTGTTTCCGCCTGTTGACGTTATTATTCCTGTCAGCACATAGTCCATTGAGACCGTTATTATTGTCTTTACCACTTCGCCTGCCTCATTATATACCTTCACAGTCAGCAGATATCCCGGCTTAACATAAGTGTTTATCGCGGTTATGGTCGGCGTGATTGTAAGAGTAGGGGTAAAAGTCAATGTCACAGTGCATGTAAATGTGGGCGTATATGTTGATGTGTAAGTGCACGTATATGTCGGCGTATCGGTCGGTGTGGATGTCAATGTAAAAGTAGGCGTATACGTGCGTGTGTTCGTCATAGTATATGTCATTGTAAAGGTCGGCGTAGCGGTAAAAGTATATGTAAATGTCGAGGTTACTGTTTCAGTATAAGTGGGGGTAAATGTCCTGGTGCTTGTGAAAG
>Ga0224557_1004136_pt1 | contig 10809 bp, 9 predicted proteins | sample 714S31014metaG_FD_180677 | JGI IMG/M metagenome (GOLD analysis project Ga0224557, IMG submission 180677) | Peat soil microbial communities from Stordalen Mire, Sweden - 717 S3 10-14 | ecosystem: Environmental > Terrestrial > Soil > Wetlands > Peat | place: Sweden: Norrbotten County, Stordalen... | reverse complement strand
AGCGGGCATGCGCGGGGGGGGACGACGTATGTGGTGACGGGGCTGGGGCGGCGGTTGGCGGTGGTGGGGGATGCGCTGTTTGCGGGGTCGATGGGCGGGGGGATGGTGGATTATGGGGAGGCGTTGCGGACGAATCGCGAGGGGATTTTTACGTTGGAGGATGAGACGATTCTTTGTCCCGGGCATGGGCCGTTAAGCACGGTGGGCGAGGAGAAGCTGCACAACGCGTTCTTCCCCGAGTTCCAGCAACAACAAGGCGCGCAGCAGCAGTGAGATGGGCGGGAAGTCTGTGAGGAAAAGAAGTGGCGGCGCTGGTGATTTCCAAGTTGTGGTCAGGGCACGAGACGGACGCGGTAGTAGCGGGCGGGCATATTCATCGCGGCGCCGACATCCAGATAATTTGTCGTTGTGCCCACCGTGTTGGTGACGGTGAAGATGTCGGTGAAGCCGTTGGTGGCATAACTTCCGCCCGGACCGCCGCTGGTCACCTGCAAGGCGTTCGTCTTGCCGGCGCCCGTCGTCCAGCTAACCAGGATGTTTGTGCCCTGGGTCGCGATGGACGTGATGCGCAAGGCCGAGGCACCGTTGGTCGGGTCGGTGCCCGCAAGGAACTCCGCAAGATTGTTCTGGCCATCGCCATCGGCATCAATGTTGGCGGCGGCTGCCGGATTGGTCGTGCTGCCGAAGTACTGAATTTGCCAACTCTGGAATGGCGTCCACGCCGTGATATAACCGACTTTGATATTGGTGCTGACGCCGGCAGGTCCGGTGGCGACCAGCATCACGTCGTACGCGCCCGCGGCGTAGGTGTGAACGACGCTGTTGGTGGCGATGTTGGTCGTGCTGCTGTCACCGAAATCCCAAAACCAGTTGCTGATCGTGCCGGTGGAATTGTCATTGAATGTGACCGTCAGCGGCGCGGTGCCCGTGATCGGACTGCCGGTGAAATCGGCCACCGGTGGGGTCACGATATTTGTGCAGCAAAATGCGTCCTGAATGGAGACCGAGTCCACGTACCAACCATTGCCAACCGTGCTCGCCCCGCTCGTCACACTACTCTGGACGTTCAGGTTGTCGATGCGCCAGGTCCCTGTGGCGGCGCCGGCCTGATAGCCGTAAATCCGGAAGTAGATTGTCCCGATGAGACTGGAATTGCTCAACGTGAAGGGATTCATGGGTGTGGTCGAGAATGCTGTGTGCGCGCTCTGGATGCCGCTATCGTAAAGCAGCGTGGAGAAATTCGCCTGTTGACTGATCTGGACACTGAATTTGGTTGGGCCGGTGCCGGACGCGCGATCATCAAAGCTCAAACTGGAAAGACTCGCCACCGAGCCGCTCGGCAGGGTGATGGAAAAGGCGAAGCAACTGAAGTTGGTGGTCGGTGGCCCTGCCGAGGTGGTAAAACCGGTTGAGGCGATTGATTGACCGGTACTGGGATTGCCGCCGAAGTACTGGATTGGACCGGTATTTGAAGTCGTAACCGGGCTGGCGGAAATGTTCGTCATGACCACTGTTGGTTGTGGCGTAGACCCGTCGAAATTCCAATACGCCAGCGTGCCGGACGAGGTCACCGATCCCGGCGTGTTACCCGCCGCGCAGCGCCAACGTAGTTGAATGTTCTGGCCAGCCGCCGTCGCCGGCAGGTTCACAATGGTTGTGGCGAAGGCGCCGGAACTCCTGCTCCACGCCTGCCGTCCGGCCAACGGGTTGTTGAAGTCACCGCTGAGCGTTGTGTTGTAGCCACCGCTCACGAATGAGCCACCGGCCGCAACGACATCCGTGTACGAACCGCCGCCAATCGCGATTTCAAGGACGCCGCCGTCATAGCCTATCGAGTTGTTGGTCGTACTGGCGGCCAGGCTGTAGTTTTGCCGGAACGTCAGCTGCGCCAGCGCACTACTGATCGGGATCGAAGGCGTATCGAGTTCGTTGACGCCCACGCTACTCGGATCGGGCGAAAATGCGGCGTTGGGGGCAGTATCCGCCGCCGCGATGGACGTTATCCAGGTGGATTGCGCGCCGGAGGCCGATGTTGTCCAACTGGCCGGCAAGGATGGTGCCGCGACGGAGTCAAAGTTCTGCGTGAAAACGTTGGTGGAGAGCCCGACAGGAATGGTGTAACTGATAGTGCCGAGATTTGCCACTCCATCCTGCAATGCGAGAATGGCAGTGATTGCGCCGCCGCATGTGCCGCCGGCAGTGAAGCTGAATGATTGCGCCACCGATGCTCCACTGGTCGAGACGACACCGTAAGTTTGTGGATTGCTGGGCAAGGTCACATCGTCGGTTCCCAACAGCGTGGCCACAAGGTTGGTCGTGTCGGCCGTGCCGGTATTCTTAACGGCGAGATTGACAGTCACGGTCTCGCCCGGATCCACCACGCCGTTACCGGGCGCGCAGTTCTCAGCGGTCAACGTCCAGCCGTTGGTGACGATCACGGGGAAGGTACTGTTGATGGTAAGGCTTACCGGACGGGCGGTACTGCCGGCCCCGTTCGTTGTGTTGGTAAAAATGACCGTGTCCGAATAACTACCGGCGGAGAGGCTATTGGCATTGGCGTTGATCGACACGGTGACGGTGACATCCGAGCCAGGCGCGATCGTGCCGGCGGTGGACGAGAGCGTTTCCCAATTGGCACTGTTGCTGGCGATCCAGGTGAGGTTGGAGTTGCCGGAGTTGCTCAGGTCATAAGTCAGGTTCGTGGGAATGAACGGGCCGCCCACGTGGCCCAAACTGGACAAACCACCCGCCGGACTCACGGCCAGTAATGCCCCCGACGCGAGCTGCACGGGTACTGCAAAGTCCTTCACCACGGCCATGTGTTGCATACCGTTGGCGCTGTCAGAATCACTGAATTGAACCGGGGGAACGTCGCTCAAAGGGGTGTAGACCCGCGAGTCAAACACCAGTCCGTTGGGGAACGTGTTCGAAGGGAACACCACTGCCGTGAAGGCATTGGTCATCGAGTAGCTCTCCAGCACGTAGTCGTGGGGATGGTCGCGATTGATGCTGGTGTCTGAGTTTCCCAGATTATCGACTGGAATGGGTGTATCGCTCACAAGAGCCGCCAGCGTCGTAATCGCCGCCTCCGTGCGGGTATCCGTGTTGAAATCGCCGGCCACGATAATCCACGCATTACTGGGGAAGTTTGCCTGGATAAGCGTCGTTAGGTTGCCGGCCTCCGTGGCGCGCGCACCGGCGGAGGTGGTGAGCAGATGCACGCTGACGAAATAGAGATCGTTTGTTCCGGGCAGGTGGATTTGTGCCCAAGCGAAACCGCGGTTGTCTACTTGCGTGTCAACCCACGAGCCCGACGCCACGATTGGATACCGACTGATGATCCCATTTGGGATATCCCCGCTGGCCGTGTATGGCTCGCGGAAATAGACAAAGCTGGTGCCAAAGGTATTGTCGATCATCTCCCGTATCGCCGCAGGGGTATCATTGCCGTTGGTCGTCGTGCTGGCGTAGTTGAATTCCTGAATCGCGACGATGTCCGGCTTCAACCCCTGAAAGATGTCCAACCCCGGCGTCAAGTAGCTCTGGTTGTTACCGGAGGAAATGTTGGCGCCCACCACGCGGACTACCACGTTTGACTGGGCCAAGGCCGTGATTGCGCACAGGCAGAAGCCCGTCGCTGCAATCCAGGTACTACAGTATTTTCCAATTGTCATAATGGCTGTCGCGGGCAAGCAAACTGTCAAGTTTTTTTACCACAGTCTCGCGTCATCCTACAAGCCTTTTCCTAGCTGGCTTTCAGAATAATCACTCCCTCATGCCCGGAGCGTGGCAGAAAGCAAACTCGTGCGCCTGAATTCTCTGTTTTCCTGGCAAACCGGCAATTCTAGAAGCTGGCGGCCCCAACGGGATTCGAACCCGTGTACCCAGATTGAGAATCTGATGTCCTAGGCCTCTAGACGATGGGGCCGTCGAGGGCGGAAAACAGTGAGAGAATACTCACGGAACCCGGAAAATCAAGCGCTTTGGCGCAGGCGCGTCAGCAGCTTCTCGTGGATGCCATCGAACTTGCCGTTGGAGAAGACGGCGACGACATCGCGGTCGTGGAGATTGGGGACGAGGCGGTTGATGATCGCGTCGGCATTGGGCGAGTACTCGGCCATCTTGCCATCGCTGCGGAGCTGCGCGATGATCGCGTCGGGATTCAGGCGCTCGCTCTCGTTGAGTTCCTGCAACCGATCCACGCGGGCGATGAACACGCCGTCGGCCAGCGAGAGCGATTCGGTCAACTCGTGCTGGAAGACGTTGCGGCGCGTCGTGTTGCTGCGCGGCTCGAAGAGCGCCCACAATCTCCGCTGCGGATACTTCTCGCGGATGGCGCGAATCGTCTCGGCGATGGCGGTCGGGTGATGCGCGAAATCATCGAGCACGGTAACGCCCGCCTCTTCCCCGCGCACTTCCATGCGGCGCTTGACGCCGGTGAAAGTGGAGAACCCGCGCTGGATCTGCTCGGGCGACAGGCCCAATTCCACTGCGCACATCGCGACCCCGGCGGCATTGTATTGATTGTGTTCTCCTGCGAGCGGCACTACGAAATCACTGGCGTCCGCCTTCGTGAAAAAGCGGAGGCGGCATTGCGCCCCGGCGACGACTTCACGGACGTTGGCGTCCTCTCCGTTGGCGATGATCAAGCCCCGGCGGGGAACAATCGCGACGAGTTGGCGAAAGGCGCGCTTCACTGCCGCGAGGTCGGGGAAAATATCGGCGTGATCGAATTCGATGTTGTTAAGGATAACCGTGTCGGGCCGGTAATGAACGAACTTGCTGCGCTTGTCGAAGAATGCAGTGTCGTACTCATCGCCTTCGACAAGGAAGTGTTTCCCCTGCCCCATCTGCGCGCCGCCAGCGAAATTGTTGGGAATACCGCCGATCAGGAAACCCGGCGACAGGCCCGCTGATTCCATGACCCAGGCGAGCAAAGAGGTCGCCGTTGTTTTGCCGTGCGTACCCGCGATCACCACCGAGTGTCTGTCGCGAAGGAAGTGGTCGCGCACCAGCTCGGGCAACGAGCAGATATTGAGACGTTCATCGAGTGTCCGCTCGATTTCGGGATTGCCGCGCTTCATCGCGTTGCCGACGACGATGAGATCCGGCTGGTGGTCGAGATTGGATTCGCCGTGGCCGGGCATGATGCGGATGCCATGGGCTTCGAGGAAGGTGGACATCGGCGGATAGATATTCTCGTCGCTGCCGGTGACGGCAAAGCCGAGTTCGCGGCAGAGCGCGGCGACAGACGCCATCGCGGTGCCACAAACACCCACAAAATGGATGGTGTTGACCTCCTTTGCTAACATCATTAGGGTTCCCCGTGCGAGCTTGTAGCAGAGATGCCGAACTTAATCAATGTTTCTGATTTTGCCCTCGCCAGCACGGTGGAATGCGGGCAGGCCTTTCGCTGGTCCAGGGCGGCAGACTGCTGGTTTGAAGGCGTTGTGGGTCGGTGGGTGATCCGGCTGCGGCAACATCCCAATTCTGTGGAATGGGAATCGCGGCCAACGGTCGACAAGAAGGTCGTGGCAAAGTACCTGGCGCTGGATGTTTCGTTGCCGGACATTCTTGCGACATTTCCGAGCGATCCGCTCTTGCGCCAAGCGGTGAAGAATCACCACGGGCTGCGCGTCATCCGCCAGGAACCGTGGGAATGTCTCGCCTCGTTCATTGCCAGCTCGTCAAAGCAGATTGTGCAGATTCGACAGATTGTTAACTTGCTGGCGCGACGCTTCGGGGAACCGGTCAGCGACACCCATCACGGCTTTCCGGCCGTTGCGGCCGTTGCGTGCGCGACGCATCAACAGCTCTGGGACTGTAAACTGGGTTTTCGCGCCAAGAATCTCTTGGCGGCGGCGCGAATGATCGATAGCGGCAAACTCGATCTCGATGCGTTGTCCTCGCTGGAATATGAGCAGGCGCTGGAAGAGTTGATCAAGCTGCCGGGCGTCGGGGAGAAAATCGCCAATTGCACGCTGCTGTTCGCGTGTGGGTTCAATCAGGCGTTCCCCATCGACGTATGGATCGAGCGCGCGCTGCGGCGAATCTATTTCGACGGCAAACCACGCGTGACAGCCCGTGAACTGCGAGAATTTGCGCGCACCCACTTCGGCCCCTACGCCGGCTGGGCGCAACAGTACCTATTTTTCAGTGAACGGTTGTTGGGTCAGCAGCGCCCGCGTCGTCGTCAGGCGCTGCTCGATGCCGGAGCGAAGTGATGCCTGGCGCTCCGTTGTCGCGGCCAGAGCAGACTCGAAGGTGGCGATGGCGGCCCGTAGTTTGCCCTCCTTCAGGTAGATGCCCCCGAGCGTGTCGAGGTAGTACGCCTGGCGAGACGGTCGCAGGGTGGCGGCCTGCTGACAGAGCCTGGTCGCCTCATCGAGATTGGTCTCCATCTCCGAATACGTGTAGGCGAGATTATTCATGGCGTCCGCGTTTTGCGCATCGAGTTCCACAGCGCGGGTGAAAGCGCCTGCGGCTTCGTGCAAGCGCCGCTGCTTGAGCAACACGTTCCCAAGATTCATGCGAAAGTAGGAGTTCTCCGGATGCAACTGGGTGGCCGCAACGTAGTGCTCGGTGGCTGCCGCCAACAGGCCGCCGCGTTCGAAGAACAGGCCGAGATCGTTGTGTTCTTCCGCCGACAAGCGCCACGTCACCTTCTCGGGCGGACACACCAGCAACGTCCAATTGCCCGCGCGGTCCCAACGCGTTTGAAAATCCTCCAGATGCATCTCGTAACGCGGTCGCGTGTCGGAATGCACGGTCACGACCTGCCGGAACTTGTCCCAGCCGAGCACCACAAAGTAATGCGGTTGTTCCCCGAATTTACCGAGCACGAGTAGCGGGACACCGGCGTCCAGTTTCTGGCGAAGATCGTCGAGCGTACCGTGATACTGGCGCACCCAAAGATTGAAGCGGCGCGCGTACTCGCCGAGTTCGCTGGTGAGCGTGCCGCCGATGTCGGGCAGATAGATCGCACTGGCGATCTCGTCCTGGGAAATGGGATGGCCGTAGTAATTCGCCAGCATTGCGAGGGCTGCGGGGCCGCAATAGTTTGGCTTCTGGGCGATGAAGGGAACATCAAGAATGTCGTCGGCTGCCCGGGTGAAGGACGCGGCTGACAGGGAGAGGAAGAAACCGATCAACCAAAAAACATGGCGGGTTTTGAACATCAGCCGATGCGGAAAGCGATGTCGCGGACAACTTTTTTTCCGAGCCGCTCCTGCACTTTTTGAAGAATGAGCGGCTTGGAGTAGCGCGTGATTTCCTGCAGCCACATGGGATGATCACAGCCGACGACCAACAGCCCGTTGCGGAGGCTAACCGGCTGCGCGTGGCGTGCGATGTCGCTACCCACGATGGAGGGCCAAAGGTAGAAAACCTGTGATTGCTGGAGCCGCTCTTCGAGACCGAGTTGTTTCATGACGAGCGGGACAAGCTGGTTCGCGGAACTCGCCGGTTTCTGCGTGCGTGCATCGGCATCCCCGAAGGAGGGCCGCCATTCGTGCAGGACCCGGGCTCGCAAGGCGGGCGTCATTGCACGTGCGGCTGCGGAGATGATTGCGCGGGAGTCGCGGCGGATGCTTCCACGCCATCGCTGCCGATGGCCTCAACGGGGCAGCCTTCCATCGCTTCCTTGCAAAGGGTCTCCTCGTCGGGCGATGTCGGCTGCTTGTAGACGTAGCTGTAGCCACCATCTTCGTTGCGCGTGAAATTATCCGGCGCCGTTTCGCGGCACAGATCACAATCGATGCACTGGTCGTCCACGTAGAACTTCCCAGCCACGTTTTCCGGATACCGATTTGCAAATACAGCCATGTTCCCCACTTCTCCGTTAGCGTGGTAATTATAACAGAGGAAAACGCTGATTCAATAAGAAGTTTGGGCTTGTTGGGTCAAAACCTCCTCACTACCGTGCTCAATATCTGCCACTCGTGAAAATGACGATTCGATTTTTAGATACCAACGATCTCGCGGCTTACAGGGACTTGCGCCTGGCAGGTTTGAAGGAGACTCCGACAGCCTTTGGTTCCAGTTTCGTTGACGAGGTCGATCTACCTTTGACGGAGTTCGCCGCCAGGATGCGACCGCAGGGCAAGCCCGACAATGGCATATTCGGTGCATTTCTTGAGGACCGAGGACTGATCGGTATCCTCGGTTTCGCCAAAGAGTATCGGGTGAAGCGGGCGCACGTCGCCTCCCTCTGGGGCATGTATGTTTCTCCCGAGTTCCGAGGCCAAGGGATCGGCGCGGCTCTTGTCGATGAAGCTATTGCCCATGCGCGAAAGCTGGATTCCGTCCGACAGATTCTTCTTTCCGTCACTGCGAACAACGTGGCCGCAGGCTCACTTTACCGTTCGCGCGGATTTGAGCGGATTGGCTTGGAACAGGACGCACTGTGCGTTGATGGTAAATACTACGATGAGGAACAAATGGCACTCTTCCTCAAAGAAAGCTGTTGACGAAAGGCTCGCAAGCAGCTACAAAAATCAAGGAGAGAATTGATGCGAATTACCAAACCACTAAGTATGAGCCCGTCAGCGGGGACGACTGTGTCCTCGATGCGCGGTAGTGGTCTGGTTCGTTCCCTGGCCCACTTCGTCGTCGAAGATAATGGAGGTCCCGGGAGCAGGTAGCGTCACGTCCATAGCGTTTGTAAACCCTGCTTCCGAAATGGAAACAGGGTTTTTTGTCGTCTCTATCATGAATCAAGGAAAGTAACAGCCGCGAAGCACCGAGGTCGATCAACGTAAGGACTGTATGGAAGAACACGAGCGTCAGGCGGCAGCGTCATTGCGGGAGTATTTGGACAGTGCCCGCGAGGTGGGTGGTGTTTTCCGCTGGATTTGGCGGGAAGTAACCACACCGAAAAGCCGGCGCAAGCTCTACCGGATGTTTGGCGGCCTGGGGGTGGTTATCTTCCTCCAGACGGTTCAACCTGGCGCGGTGGGCCTCATTTTCAATGGGCTGAGCACCCGCAATAGCAGGCTGATTTATTGGGGGCTCGGAATTTTCCTCGGGTCCCTTCTCATCCAGAAGCTGGTGGATCGCTACCAGGAGTCCGCGCGTGAATGGGTTCTCGGACTCCATTGGGGTCGCCTGGATGACCGGATTACGGAACTCTTCTTCGAGAAGTCCGTGGGTCAGCACATTCATGAGGGCACGACTCTCGCGGTGAGCAATATTGATAAAGGCCGGTGGCGGCTGCTGGACATGCAGGGAATGCTCCTGTTTGAGGGGATCCCCTCGATCATGCAGCTCGTCGTGGCGTTTGTATTTCTCTGTTTCCTCAGTTGGGTCGCGGGGCTGATCATGGGGCTGGTCATCTTCACCTATCTTTGTTGGTCGATGTACCTGAACTTCCGCGTCAACCAAGTTTGCACGCCGATCGACAAAGAGTTTCGAGCGTTGAACCGGCGGCGGGTCGAGCGCTGGGAACGAGTGGAGCGCGTCAAGATTTCCGGCAAAGAAGATGAGGAAACGCGGGAGATGTCTGTCATTTTCGACGACGTGATGGCGCGCGACCGGAACTTCTGGCTCTGGTTCATCAAGCAGGCCCACATCCGCGGACTTTTCAACGCGACTGGCTTGGGGATCATCATGGGCTGGGGAGCCTGGCTGGTCTGGTCCCACAAATGGCAAATCGGGCTGCTCTATCCTCTCTATGCGTGGTCGGCGCGGGTCAGCGAGAACATCTGGCGGATCGGCGCCATTGAGCACCAGATCAATTGGAACCTGCCCTCGGTCAAATCCATGATCGAGGCGTTGCGGATTCCGCCGGCCATTACGGATGCGAAGGAGGCGGTAGTGCTGGACCACACCGTGCCGCACAAGATTGAATTCGCGGATGTTTCGCATACGTATCCGGCGGAGGTGAAGAAGACTGCGGACGCGCCTCCCGCGTTGACCCGGGTCAACTTCACGATTGAGCCCGGGGAAAAGGTCGCCCTGCTCGGCGCGAGCGGCGCGGGCAAGACGACCGTGATGAGAAAACTCCTACGCTTCGACGACCCGACAGCCGGCTGCGTGTTGGTTGACGGCATCGATCTGCGGACCATCCGCCAGGCTTCCTGGCGGAAGGGCATCGGCTACATCCCGCAACTGTCGCAGGTGTTCGACGGTTCCATCCGCTACAACCTGACCTATCGGCTTACGACGGAGGAACGGGCCAGGATCACCGATGCCGAGCTGTGGAAATTGATGCAGCTCTTGCAGATTGACTTCAAGGACCGGCTGACGCAGGGGCTCGATACGATTGTCGGGAAAAACGGCATCAAACTGTCCGGCGGCCAGGCCCAGCGGCTGATGATCGGCGCGGCGGTGATCCGTCGTCCGTGGCTGCTCGTGATTGATGAAGCGACATCCAGTCTCGACTCCGTGACCGAGCATGAGGTGCAGGCCGGGCTGGCAACGGTGCTTTCGGGTTCGGCGACCAGTGCGCTAATCGTAGCGCACCGGCTGAGCACGGTCCGTCATCTCTGTACCAAGTTTGTGGTCTTGAAGGCCGCCAGCGAGGTCCAGAGTGGTGAATCACAAGTCGAGGCCATCGCCAGTTCCTTCGAGGACCTGTACCGCGAGTCCCCAACATTCCGTCGTTTGGCGGACTATCAGGGAGTTGCCGTGGAAACGCCAGACAGCCGTCGCAGGAAAGGAGTGGCGACAGAACCATCGGTTGCCGTTTGAAATGTTATTGGCAGGCGCCGTCATGAAGAGCGAGCTGACCCTCTCGCGTCCTTACTGGCCGGCTTGCAGTCGCGCGAGCGCGTTTTGCGCCGGGGCAAAATCCGGCTGGAGCTTCAGCGC
>Ga0224557_1004135_pt1 | contig 10811 bp, 7 predicted proteins | sample 714S31014metaG_FD_180677 | JGI IMG/M metagenome (GOLD analysis project Ga0224557, IMG submission 180677) | Peat soil microbial communities from Stordalen Mire, Sweden - 717 S3 10-14 | ecosystem: Environmental > Terrestrial > Soil > Wetlands > Peat | place: Sweden: Norrbotten County, Stordalen... | reverse complement strand
TCGCGGCCGAGTCGTGAGGGCGGCCAGGGTCGTGACTCGCGGCCGAGTCGTGAAGGCGGCCAGTCTCGCGACTTCCGGCCGAATCGTGACGGCGCCCAGAGCCGTGACTCACGCCCGAACCGGGACGGCGGCCAGTCTCGCGACTTCCGGCCGAATCGTGACGGCGGCCAGAGCCGTGACTCACGCCCGAACCGGGACGGCCACTCGAGTCGTGAAGCCCACCCCGCCGGCGGCAAGCCGGGCTACGGCAAGCCAAGCAGTGGCAAGCCGAGCTACGGCAAGCCGAGCGGCGGCAAGCCGGCTGGCGGCAAGCCCAGCTACGGCAAGCCCAAGCAGGGCCAGCAGAGGGATCAGAGCCCGGCCAAGAGTGGCGCACCGCGCGACCGTTCACGCTAAGGGCCTACGGGATAGGCCCTAGGGACCTATCCCGTAGGTTCGCACGCCCCTAACGGGATCGGCCCTAACCCGTTAGCTTGCGCTGTGTGAACAGCGAACCCGAGCACCACCACTTCCACCTGGCCAGCTCCTACCGGCGGCATATGGCGAACCCACGCAGAGAGCGTGCGTTCCTGCATGCCGCCGGTTTTACCGGTAGCGAACATGAGCACCGCTCGGCATCTCGGGCCACCGCTTTCGCATCAGGCCTTGCGACCGCGGTCACGCTCGACGAGTTCGCCCTCTGGTTCGACCTCGCCGACGACTACTGGACCCCGGCAGGACGCAAGAGCATCGACGCGATCCTGCTCTTCGCCGGCGTCTCAGTGATGGGCCTCACCGGGCGCGACCTGCTCCACGAGTGCGGGCGCGCCGGCCGGGCCGCGTGGCGCGACCTGCGGTTCTAGACGTCGGCGAGCGCGGGGCGCGCCTGCGCCCACGGCCGCTGCGCTTCGATCTGACCGGCGAGCGAGTAGAGCAACTCCTCCGAGCCGTGGCGACCGACGAGCTGGACGCTGAGCGGCAAGCCGTCGGCGCCGAAGCCGGCAGGGATCGAGATCGCCGGTTGCCCGGTGAGGTTCCAGACGGGGGACCAGGGCATGAAGCGCGCCGCCTTGTCCAGCGCGACGACAGCGGACTTGCCGTAGCCGCCCTGCGCTGCGATCGCGGTCGACGCCAGACCGGGAGTCAGCAGCACGTCCACCTGATCGAAGAGCCTCGATATCCGTGCGGTTGTGCCGACGCGCTTGGCGAGAATCGAGTCCCGACGCCGCTCCGACACGAGCTTGCCGCCGAGAGTCGCGATCTGCCGCGTCGAGCGTTCGAGCAGCGACGGCTCCTGCATTTCAGCGACGATCTCGTGGACGGCCCGGAAGTAGGTCTGAATGAACTCGAGCGTGACGAGGCCGTAATCAGGATCCCGCTCCTCAACCTGGTGCCCAAGCTCGGACAGCAGCCGAGCGGTGCTCTCCCATGCGAGCCGCTGATCGGCTGAGAGGCGCGCGAGCGTGCCCACAGGCAGCTTGCGAGAGACCGCGATTCGCAGCGGCGCCAGTGGCTCAGCGCGGGCCGCGTCGAGCAACGTACCGCCCAGCGGTGGGGCCGTGTCCTGGTCACCGGCGACCGTTCCCTGCATGACGTCGAGCATCAGCGCGCTGTCGGCCACGGTTCGCGCCAGCGCGCCGTAGGTGGAAAGCCCGAACCAGCCGGCGCCCATCGGCTGCGTCGAGACCCGGCCGCGCGTCGCCTTCATGCCGACGAGTCCACAGCAGCCGGCTGGGATTCGAATCGAACCGCCGCCGTCAGACGCGCCCGCCGCGGCAACCAGCCCGGCCGCGACCGCGGCGGCCGATCCACCCGACGATCCCCCCGGCGTGCGCGACAGGTCCCACGGGTTGCGGGTAACGCCGTTGGCCGCTGAGGCGGTCCAGGGGAAGAGCATCAGCTCGGGCACGTTCGTGATCCCGATTGGGATCGCTCCGGCGGCACGCAGGCGTCGCAACGGCTCCGCGTCGGCGCCCTGCACATCAACGCGCGAACGCGAACCGTGGGTCATGCGCTGGCCCGCCACCGGCATGTCGTCCTTGACCGCGATCGGGACGCCGGCGAGGATCCCACCCACCCCGGCGTCAGCGGCACCGCCCTCGTCTAATGCCGACGCCGCGGCCAACGCCTGCTCGGCGAGCGTCACGCGAAACGCGTTCAGCTGCGGGTCGAGCGCCTCGATGCGTCGCAGGTACATCTCGACGAGCTCGCGCGCACCGATCTCACGGGCGCGGACCTTGGCGGCGAGCGCGAGTGGCCCCGCGAAGGCGAGATCGGTGTCGTTCGAAGGCGTCATCGCTGCGCAGCTTCTCAGATTGCCCGCAGCAGGTCACGAATTGCCGCCGGATAGCGATAGGAGATGCCGCCGTGACGACCATCGAACAGCTCAAGCGTGTGCGTCACATCGAGCTTTTCGAGCTCGGCTGAGAAGGCCTGCGCGCCGAGGTCCAGGAAGTATTCATCAGAGCGTCCGGCATCGAGGTAGATCCGGCGCAGGCCCCGCAGGGCCTGCGCGTGCCGCGGCGCCATCCGCACCGGATCGTGCTCGAGCCACAGAGCCCACACGTCCTCGTCGAGACGGCCCGTGGAGGGATCGAACGGAAGCAGCACTTTGCCCGGCCGGTCAGGGTCCGGTGAGTAGGCGCAGGCCATCCCATAGACGTTGATCAGGTCGCCATGACGACCCCAGTTGAGGGTGTCGAGGGCCTCGAACTCACGCTGGAAGTTGTCGATCGAGCCGTCGAAGTTGTCGCGCAGGCTTCGCGTCGCCTTGGCAAAATCAGGCAGGTAGCAAACCTCGAACAGGGCATCACCCGCATGTGACGCGAGCGCCCCGAACACGTCGGGGCGAAGCATCGGCAGCACCATCGCGCCGTAGCCGCCGGACGACTTGCCGGCGATGCCGCGGCGCGCCGGCGAACCCGCCGTCGGGTAGTGAGCATCGACAAACGGGACGATCTCATCGCAGATGTAGTCCAGGTAGTTGCCGGTCGCCGCGGAGTTGATGAACTGCGAACCGCCCACTGAGGTCCAGGCGTCGACGAACACGAGCACAGCGTCCGGGCAGTCGTGGTCCGGGTCGCTGAACATCGCGTCGAACCGTTCGATGACGGTCGGCTCGAACGAGGAGCGCCCGAGCCACATGTCGAGCTGGCCGCTGAAGCCCTGGATCACGTAGACCGACGCGACCTCGGTCGCGATGCCGGCGACGACCCCTGGGGACGCGTACACGTAGAGCGGCCGCCGAGCCGGGTCACCGAGCGGGTTCCCGGCCAGGATCTCGGACTCGACCACGAGCTTGTCGAGCCTGCCGTTCAGCGGCTGTTCCCACGGGGGGCCGGCGGGCCCTTGAACCTCTTTCATCGTCATCTCGCTGACCGTATATGACTGCGCGGCCGCAAAGGGAAACGGCCTGCGATGTCCGACCTTTATAGTGCAGAAAATGACTGAACCCAGCGCCGCGTCCGACATTGATGCCGTAGAGACCAGCGAGTGGCTTGACGCGATCGACGCAGTCGTTGAACACGACGGCCTCGACCGTGCGCGGCAGCTTTTGACGCGTGTGGTCGAACGCGCGCAGCACATCGGCAGTGGCCCGATCGCGACACTCAACACGCCGTACGTGAACACCATCCCGGCCTCACTCGATGAGCCGATCCCGGGCGACGCGGCGATGGAGCGCAGGCTGCGTTCGATCATGCGCTGGAACGCGATGGCGATGGTCGTGCGCGCCAACAAGACGACCTCTGAGCTCGGCGGTCATATCGCCTCCTACCAGTCGCTCGCGACGCTCTATGAGGTCGGCTTCAACCACTTCTGGCACGCCGCCTCGCAGGACCATGGCGGCGACCTCGTGTACTTCCAGGGTCACTCCTCCCCCGGCAACTACGCTCGCGCCTTCTTGGAGGGCCGCCTGACAGAGGCGCAGCTCGACAAGTTCCGCCAGGAGGTTGGCGGTGAGGGTCTCTCCTCATACCCCCACCCCTGGCTGATGCCCGACTTCTGGCAGTTTCCGACGGTCTCACTCGGCATCGGCGCGCTCACCTCGATCTACCAGGCGCGCTTCATGAAGTACCTGAGCGCACGCTCGATCACGGAGACCGATGGTCGCAAGGTTTGGGCTTTCCTCGGCGACGGTGAGATGGATGAGCCTGAGTCGTTGGGTGCGATCGGCCTCGCCGGGCGCGAGCAGCTCGACAACCTGATCTGGGTCGTCAACTGCAACCTGCAGCGGCTTGACGGGCCCGTGCGCGGCAACGGCAAGATCATCCAGGAGCTCGAGTCGGATTTCCGTGGCGCCGGCTGGAACGTGATCAAGGTGATCTGGGGCTCGCGCTGGGATGCGCTGCTCGACGCCGACGTCGATGGGCGCCTCGTGCACGTGATGACCGAGGCGGTCGACGGTGAGTACCAGACCTACAAGTCACGCGACGGCGCCTACGTGCGCGAGCACTTCTTCGGCAAGGACCCGGTGCTGCTCGATCGCGTCGCTCACATGAGCGACGACGAGATCTGGCAGCTGAACCGCGGTGGCCTCGACCAGCAGAAGGTCTACTCCGCCTACTCGCAGGCGGTACGCGAGGTCGGCCGCCCCACCGTGATCCTCGCCAAGACGATCAAGGGCTACGGGATGGGCACCTCGGGTGAGGGCCAGATGATCGCCCACCAGGCCAAGAAGATGGCCGAGGAGGCGCTGCTGGCGTTCCGCGACCGCTTCGAGCTGCCGCTCACCGACGAGCAGGTTCGTGCCGCCGAGTACTACAAGCCGCCGGAGGACTCGCCGGAGATGCAGTACCTGCGCGAGCAGCGCACCGCGCTCGGCGGCTCGCTGCCGGCGCGCCGCCGCACCTCCGAGCCGCACAAGGTGCCGGAGCTCGAGGCGTTCTCATCACAGCTTGAGGGCACCGGCGAGCGTGAGGTCTCAACCACCATGGCCTTTGTCCGGGTGTTGGCGACGCTGCTGCGTGACAAGCAGATCGGGAAGCGGATCGTGCCGATCGTGCCCGATGAGTCGCGCACGTTCGGCATGGAGGGCATGTTCCGGCAGGTCGGCGTGTACTCGCACGTCGGGCAGCTGTACCAGCCGCAGGACTCTGAGCAGCTCAGCTTCTACAAGGAAGACAGGCACGGGCAGATCCTCGAGGAGGGCATCAACGAGGCAGGTTCCATCTCCTCGTTCATCGCCGCCGGCACCTCTTACAGCGCCCACAACGAGCAGATGATCCCGTTCTACATCTACTACTCGATGTTCGGCTATCAGCGGGTCGGAGACCTGGTCTGGGCCGCGGCCGACAGCCGCACCCGCGGCTTCCTCTTGGGTGGTACCGCCGGACGCACAACCCTCAACGGCGAGGGGCTGCAGCATGAGGACGGGCACAGCCACGTGCTCTTCTCGGTGGTCCCCAACTGCCGTGCTTACGACCCGGCCTACGCCTATGAGGTCGCGGTGATCATCCAGGAGGGTCTGCGCCGGATGGTCGCTGAGCAGGAGGATGTCTTCTACTACCTGACGCTGATGAACGAGAACTACGTTCACCCGGCGATGCCGGAGGGTTCCCAGGAAGGGATCCTGCGCGGTATGTACCTGCTGCGCGACGCCGGCCCGGTGGCTGGCGGACGGGCGGGCTCGGTGGCTGGGGGGCGGGCGGGCGGGACAAAGTCCAAGAAGCCGCGGGTACAGCTGATGGGGTCGGGCACGATCCTGCGCGAGGTGCTGGCCGCCGCGGAACTGCTGGAGGCGGACTTCGGGGTTCTGGCCGACGTCTGGAGCGTCACCTCGTTCACCGAACTTCGCCGCGAAGGCGTCGAGATCGACCGCTGGAACACGCTCAACCCGCTGGCGAAGCAGCCGAAGGTCCCGTACGTGACCACCCAGCTCAAGGGCCGCCAGGGCCCGGTGGTCGCTTCGACCGATTACATCCGCTCCTACCCGGAGATGATCCGCGCCTGGGTGCCGGGAGATTACCGGGTGCTCGGCACCGATGGCTTCGGCCGCAGCGATTTCCGCAAGGCGCTGCGCAGCTTCTTCGAGGTCGATCGCCACCACGTGGTGGTCTCGGCGCTCAAGGCACTGGCGGATGACGGTGTGATCCCCATGAAGCAGGTTGCCGACGCGATCAAACGCTATGAGATCGACCCGGCGGCACCGATGCCGACGACCGTATGAGCGCCACCGGATCGTTGGTCAACGTAGCCGTTCCTGACATCGGCGACTTCGGCGAGGTCCCGGTAATCGAGATCCTGGTTGCGGTTGGGGACACCGTCGCCGCCGAGGATCCGCTGGTAACGCTCGAGTCCGACAAGGCGACGATGGACGTGCCGTCGCCCTCCGCGGGCGTGGTCAAGGCGATCCACGTCAAACTCGGGGACAAGGTTGCTGAAGGGACGGCTCTGGTGGATTTGGAGGCCGCGGCCGGGGATTCGCCGCCTCCCGAGGAGCAGGAGGCTTCGGCGCCGACCCCCGCCGCGGCGAAGAAGCCGGGAGCGGACACGCCGTCTGCCCCCAAACAGACGGCTGACCCAGCGCCTGCGCGCACGCCGGCCCCCGCGGTGGACACGGCACTAGGGAAAGCTGGTGGCGAGACGCGCGGTAACGGTGCTCGGGTCTACGCGAGCCCATCGGTACGCAGGCTTGCGCGGGAGCTGGGCGTTGACCTGCACGGTGTCAGTGGCAGTGGGCGCAAGGGGCGCGTCGTCGCTGAGGACGTGCGTGGCGCCGGCAGTGGCGGCTCGAGCGCCGGCGTTCGGACCAACGGGAGCGCGGCCGGGCTGAACCTGGCGCCGTGGCCGACGGTCGACTTTGAGAAGTTCGGTCCTGTCGAGCGGGTCGAGCGCACGCGTATCCAGAAGATCTCGGCGCCGAATCTGGCGCGTAACTGGGTGATGATCCCGCACGTCACGCACAACGACGAGGCCGACATCACCGAGCTCGAGGCGTGGCGCAAGCAGCTCAATGCCGAGAACGCCAAGAGCGGCGTCAAGTTCACGATGGTCTCTTTCCTGATCGCCGCCTGTGTCGCGACGCTCAAGGAGTTCCCGACCTTCAACTCCTCGCTCGACGGTGACGACCTGGTGCTGCGCAAGTACTTCAACATCGGCTTTGCCGCCGACACGCCTGGCGGCCTCGTGGTCCCCGTGATCAAGAACGCGGACACCAAGGGGCTCGTTGAGATCGCGCAGGAGCTGACGGAGCTCTCCGGCAAGGCCCGTGAGGGCAAGATCGGCCCCGGCGACATGAGCGGCGGCACCTTCACGATCTCCTCACTCGGCGGTATCGGCGGAACGTCGTTCACGCCGATCATCAACGCCCCCGAGGTTGCGATCCTCGGCGTCACCCGCGCCGCTGTGAAGCCGATCTGGGATGAGCCGGCCGCTGAGTTCGTGCCACGCTTAATGGTGCCGCTGTCACTGTCCTATGACCACCGCGTGATCGACGGCGCTTCTGCTGCACGGTTCGTAGCGCACCTGGTCAACGTGCTCAGTGATCTGCGCCGGGCGCTGCTGTGAGTGACGTCGAAGTTCGCGTACCGGACATCGGAGATTTCGCCGGCGTCCCGGTGATCGAGATCCTGGTCAAGGCCGGCGACACCGTCGCCGTCGAAGACCCACTGATCACGCTCGAGTCCGACAAGGCGACGATGGACGTCCCCTCCCCCGTCGCCGGCACGGTTAAGCAGCTGGCGGTGAAGCTGGGCGACAAGGTCGCCGAGGGCAGTGTGCTGCTGACGCTCGAAGCTGACCAGCCCGAGAGCTCCGAAGAGAAGCCTCCGGAACCAGACGACGCCGGCGACAAGGAAGCCCCGGCCGAAGCCGCACCCAAGCCTGAGGCCGCCGGCAGCTCGCGGGATACCCAGGTCTTAGTCATCGGGTCCGGACCGGGTGGCTATACCGCCGCTTTCCGTGCCGCTGACCTCGGGCTGAAGACCGTCCTGGTCGAGCGCTACGAGAGGTTGGGCGGCGTCTGCTTGAACGTCGGGTGCATTCCGTCCAAGGCACTGTTGCACGCTGCACGGGTGATCGCCGAGACCGAGGAGATGGCCGAGCATGGCGTCAGCTTCGGCGCGGCGGAGGTGGATCTCGGCAAGCTGATGGAGTTCAAGGACGGCGTGGTGGGCAAGCTCACGGGCGGCCTGGCTGGGCTGGCCAAGGCGCGCAAGGTTGAGGTCGTGACCGGTACCGCCAAGTTCACCGGCGCGAACTCAGTTGTCGTCGGCGACCGCACGATCACGTTCGACAACTGCATCGTCGCCGCCGGCTCACAGGCCATGAAGCTGCCGTTCATTCCGGATGACCCGCGCGTGATCGACTCCACCGGCGCGCTCTCTCCCGATGACATCCCCAAGCGCCTGCTGGTGCTCGGCGGCGGCATCATCGGCTTGGAGATGGCGACGGTCTATGACGCACTGGGCGCCAAGGTCACGGTCGTCGAGATGCAGGATCAGCTGATTCCGGGCTGTGACCCGGACATCGTGAAGCCGCTGCACGCGCGCATCTCGAAACGCTACGCGTCAATCCTGCTCGGTACCCAGGTCACCGCTGTCAAGGCCAACAAGACGGGACTCAAAGTCTCGTTCTCCGAAGGTGAGGATCAGATCTTCGACCGGATCCTCGTCGCTGTCGGGCGCACACCGAACGGCAAGACCCTCGACGCCGAGAAGGCCGGCGTGAAGGTCGACGATCGTGGCTTCATCCCGGTCGACAAGCAGCAGCGCACCAACGTGGCCGGGATCTACGCGATCGGGGACATCGTCGGCAACCCGATGCTCGCCCACAAGGCCACCCACGAGGCCAAGGTCGCAGCTGAGGTGATCGCCGGTGTGCCGGGCGCCGAGTTCGACGCCAAAACGATCCCGTCCGTCGCCTACACCGACCCGGAAGTCGCGTGGATGGGGCTCACCGAGACCGCCGCCAAGGCCGACGGGATCGAGTACGAGAAGTCAACCCTGCCTTGGGCTGCCTCTGGTCGCGCGCTCGGCCTGGGCCGCTCTGAGGGCGTCACCAAGCTGCTGTGGGAGCCCGAGACCAAGCGTCTGCTCGGCGCCGCGATCGTCGGTATAGGTGCCGGCGACCTGATATCCGAGACCGTGTTGGCTTTAGAGGCCGGACTCGACGCGCAGGACATCAGCCTGACGGTGCACCCGCACCCGACGCTCTCAGAGACCGTCGCGTTCGCGGCTGAGATCGAAGACGGCAGCATCACTGACCTGATGCCGCCCCGCAAGCGCGGCTAGCTCAGGCTTCAGTCTTGCGGCGCCGCGCGCGGCGCAGCAGCCATACCGCCACGAGCGGCACGGCGTTCAGCGCTACGCGCAGCGCGGCCTTCTTGCGACGGCTAACGCTCGGGACCTTGTGGGCCTCATCGGGAGAGGGCATCGCGAACTCTTCCGCGGCCAGCACGTCGTGTGGCTTATCCGCCCCCCGGTCCGGCGGCAGCACCAGGTGCTCAGGGCGCAGGGCCGGGTCTGGAGCCGGAACCCCGAACTCCTCCGCGGCAAGAACGTCCACCGGTTCAGGCTCGGTCTGCTTGCTTCGCGACATCTACCAATGTTCGCACACTGACGCGCATGTGCAACCCCAGCGGCACGAAGCGTGATAATCTGAGTCGAATGCACTGAGATCTCTAGACAGGCGAACCCGGTGCGTGGTACCATTCGCTTACCTCTTGTAAGTTCCTCTTGAAAGTGAAGTCCTAATGAGCCGACTGCTACTTGTGCCGCTGGACGACGCCGTCGTCTTCCCGGGAATGAACATCACGCTGCCGGTTGACGCCGGTGATGGCGAAGAGCGGGTGCTGCTCGTTCCGCGCCACGAAAAGGAGTTTGCTGCGGTTGGCACCGTCGCAACGGTCATCGATCGGGTGCGTCTGCCCGGTGGCGTCCACGCTGTCGTACTCGAGGGCGAGCACCGCGGTATCGCGGGCGCGGCCGTGAACGAGCCCGACGGGCGCCTCTATGTCGATGTCGACGAGCGCCCGGACCCGACCGGGGTCCCCGACCGTGAGACCCGCGAGTTGGCGCGCGAATACCGCGCCGTAGTGGAGGAGATCCTTGAGCTCCGCGATGCCGATGGCCGTATCCAGGCGTTCCTACGGGGCATCACCGAGGCCGGTGCGCTGGCCGATACGTGCGGGTACTCCCCTGACCTCAGCTACGACCAGCGGCTCCAGCTCTTGCAGGCCGTTGATGTCGTAGAGCGCCTGAAGCTGGCGCTGCAGTTCCAGAAGGAGCGCATGGCCGAGCTTCAGGTCCGTAAGCGGATCCGTGATGACGTGGAGTCCGGCGCCGAGAAGCAGCAGCGCGAGTACTTCCTGCGCAAGCAGATGGACTCGATCCGTCGCGAACTCGGCGAGGACGACGCCTCGGTGGTGGAGGAGTACCGGACCAAGATCGCCGAGGCGGGCATGCCCGAGGCGGTGCGCGAGCAGGCCGACAAGGAACTCGGTCGCCTGGAGCGCGTCGGCGAGCAGAGCGGCGAATCAAGCGTGATCCGGGCCTACCTGGACTGGCTGATCGCGGTTCCGTGGGACAAGCGCTCCGAGGAGCGTCTGGACCCCGCCTACGCCCGTGAGGTGTTGGACGCCGACCACGCCGGCCTCGAGGACGTCAAGGACCGGATCGTCGAGTACATCGCCGTCAAGAAGCTGCGTCAGGAGCGCGGCATCACCGAGGACAAGCGCTCCGGCGCCATCCTCACGCTGATCGGCCCTCCCGGTACCGGTAAGACCTCGATCGGCGAGTCAATCGCACGTGCCACCGGCCGTGAGTTCATCCGCATCTCACTCGGCGGCGTGCGGGACGAAGCTGAGATACGTGGCCACCGTCGCACCTACATCG
>Ga0224557_1004132_pt1 | contig 10813 bp, 9 predicted proteins | sample 714S31014metaG_FD_180677 | JGI IMG/M metagenome (GOLD analysis project Ga0224557, IMG submission 180677) | Peat soil microbial communities from Stordalen Mire, Sweden - 717 S3 10-14 | ecosystem: Environmental > Terrestrial > Soil > Wetlands > Peat | place: Sweden: Norrbotten County, Stordalen... | reverse complement strand
CTCATGTACGCAGCGGCGCCGCTGTCGCTGGCAGCGTTGCGGCTACAGAAGCCGAACCTGATAAGGCCGTACAGGGTGGCTAGTGCCTCGGTTTTGGCGCCACTCGGCTTCATAGGCGCCACCTGGATCATCGTCTTCTCCGGTTGGGAGACCTACACGACGCTGATGGTCGCGGTGTTGATCGGCTATGGATTGATCGCGCTGTCGTATCGGTTCAACGCGAATCCGAAGGCTCCCGCCATGGACTGGCAGGCTGCTCCGTGGATCGCGGGCTACTTCCTCGGCATGCTGGTGATCTCGTATCTCGGTGCATTCGGACCGGGCGGAATCATCGGCGGGATCGGGATCTTCAAGCACGTCCTTGACCAGGGCGGCACCGATGACATCGGTCTTGGAGGCACGCTGATCGCGGCCACCGGCTGGGCGCTGGTCGTCTACTACTGGGCGCTCTCGGCGCGTCTGTCCGAGGCCAAGGTTGACGAGTATGTCAAGGAGGTCTATCCGTCGGCTGATTCGGTCGCTACGCACTAGCGGCAGCTCGATGGAGCTCGCAGTTGCGAGTGGGGGGTCGCGGGCGCAGCCCGCGACCCCCCACGTCGTTAATAGCTCGTCGCGGGACTCGCGGGTAATCTCCGCTCGTGATGGATCAGAGTGAACGCCAGACCGTCGCGCCGGTTGTCGGGCCGTTGGATCCGCGGCGTTTTACGGATTCGGGGATTGAGATCCAGCCGCGCTATACCGATGCGGATCTGCCGGAGAACCTCGCTTCACGGCTCGGTGCTCCCGGTGAGTATCCGTATACGCGTGGTGTGCACGCCGAGATGTACCGCAAGCAGTTGTGGACGATCCGTCAGTACGCGGGTTACGCGTCGGCTAGGGAGTCGAACGAGCGCTACCACTATCTGCTTGGGAACGGCTCTACGGGTCTGAGCATGGCGTTTGATCTGCCGACGCAGTTGGGTTTGGATTCTGATGATTCGCGTTGTTTGGGTGAGGTTGGGCGTACGGGGGTTGCGATCGACTCGATCGATGACATGCGCACGGCGTTCGACGGGATCCCGTTGGACGAGGTGTCGACGTCGATGACGATCAACGCCCCGGCCTGTGTGTTGCTGTTGCTGTATGAGCTTGTCGGCGAGGAGCAGGGCGTGCCGGCAGACCAGCTGCGTGGCACCACCCAGAACGACATTTTGAAGGAGTACATCGCCCGTGGGAACTTCATCTACCCGCCGTTGGGTGCGATCCGTCTGACGACTGATCTGTTCTCGTATTGCAACGAGCGGATCCCGAAGTGGAACACGATCTCGATCTCGGGCTATCACTTCCGGGAAAAAGGGGCTTCGGCGGTGCAGGAGGTCGCTTTCACCTTGGCCAGCGGCATCGCGTATGTGCAGGCCGCGTTGGATGCGGGTCTCCAGGTCGACGATTTCGCGCCCAGGCTGGCGTTCTTCTTCAACGGGCATAACAACGTTTTTCAGGAGGTCGCGAAGTTCCGCGCGGCCCGGCGGATGTGGGCCAAGATCATGCGGGAGCGCTTCAACGCTCAGGATGAGCGCTCCTGGAAGCTGCGTTTCCACACGCAGACCGCCGGGGTGACGTTGACGGCGCAGCAGCCGGAGAACAACATCGTCCGGGTCGCGTTGCAGGGCTTCGCCGCGGCGTGTGGCGGCACCCAGTCTTTGCACACGAACGGTTTTGATGAGGCGCTCGCTCTTCCTACGGAGCACGCGGCGAAGATCGCGATGCGCACCCAGCAGATCATCGGCTACGAGTCCGGTGCCGCCGACACCGTTGACCCGTTCGCAGGGTCCTACTACGTCGAAGCGTTGACGGATGAGATCGAGACTCGCGCCAGCGGACTGATCGACAAGGTCGATGAGCTGGGTGGTTCAGTCCAGGCGATCGACTTCATCAAGAACGAGATAGAGGAATCCGCGTTCAGTTACTTCGAGCGCTATCGCCTTGAGCAGGACATCGTCGTCGGCGTCAACAAGTTCGTTGAGGAGCAGCTCTCGATTCCTGACCTCTTGCGTGTCGACCCGGCGTCCGAGCGTGAACAGGTCACCCGCCTGAAAGAGTTCAAAGCCGACCGTGACCAGTCGCTGACCGACCAGCGCCTGCAAGAGGTCCGCGCGGCGGCGCGTGGAACCGACAACATGCTCCCGGTGCTACGCCACGCGCTCAAAGACCGCTGCACGATCGGCGAGGTCTGCGGTGCCATGCGCGACGTATTCGGCAGCTACCAACCAACCAACTGATACCGCGTTAGCTCCACCACTTCCCGCTTATCCCGAAAGCTCCCGAGGCGCAACTGATGCTCATACCCGCAGTCTTCTTCTGGCAGATCGTCCTTGGCATTCACGTCGTCTTTGTGGTCGCCACGCTCGGCGCGCTCGTCGCCTATCCGGTGATCGCGCTCGCTGCTGAGCGTCTTGATCGCAGCTCGGTGCCGCTGCTTCACCGTGTCCGCCAGCTGCTGGGGCGCAGTCTCATCAACCCAGGGCTGCTGGTGGTGGTGATCGCCGGCTTCTACCTGGCCGCAGATTTGCACACCTGGCACGACTTCTACGTCCAGTGGGGCATCGGCGTGGTGATCGTGCTCGGAGCGCTCGAGGGCGCGTTCGTCACGCGTCAGTCCGGACGTCTCGCAAAGCTGGCGCAGCACGACCTCGATGCTGCCGCTGGCGGCGAGATCAAATGGAGCTCTGACTACGTCGCGGCCCGCAGTCGAGCGGACCAGGTCAACGCCCTGATGGCCGTTCTGGTGATCGTGACCGTGTTCCTGATGGTCATCCAGTAGGACGCTGCCTAAGGGCCGATCCCGGTAGGGGCGTGCGACTGAACTTCTTCGATCACGCGCAGGAGTCGTCGGCGCGCGGCCGAATTTGGTCAGCAATGAAAGAAGTCACAGCGGGCCGAACCCTCGTCAAATCTCCTCCGGAACTGTGGGCTGTTTGCAGCGATGCAGACTCGCTTGCGCAGCATCTGGAGGCGTTCGGCGAGATTCGGATCACGCGGCTCGAACCGGAGACCACCGTCGCCTGGGAGGGCGAGCGCGCAAGCGGCACGGTGCGGATCGAGCCATCCGGCTGGGGTACGAAGGTGACTGTGACCGCCGCCGCGACGGAGCCAGTGGCGGCGCCGGGGTGGCCCGTCGCGGCCCCGGAATCGACCGTTGCAGCGCCGGCGGTTGCAGCGCCGGCGAATGAGGAGCCGGCCTCGGTTGTGCCGGATCCCGATCCGCATCCAGAAGCGCTCCCGCCAGAGCCGGAGCGCGTGTCCCCTGAGCCCGAACCAACCCACCGGCCCAGGTTCCTCGCACGCTTGTTCGGTGGCGCTCATGGCCCGGTCTCGCAGCCGGTTGTCTCAGAGGCAGCCGTTCCCGAGCAGGACCCGAACGCGGACGGAGTCGTGCCGCTGCCGGAGCCGGTGGTCTTTGCTCAGCCCGAGCTCCTCCAGCCTGAGCCGATTCAGGACGAGCAGCCACCCGTGGACGCGGCGGCTGCGCTCGAAGCGGCGCTGGACAGCATGGGCCAGGCGCACAAGCGCCCGTTCTCCAGGTAGCCGCCGCCCGTTCGGACCGCTACTGGGAGCGCCGCGGGTAGACTCGCGCTCTTCCTGTGATGCGTGACCATGCCCCTGAGACTTATGCGGAGAAGCTCGCTCAGCTTGAGGAGTTGAAGTTCGAGGCGATTCATGGTGGTAGTGAGGCTGCGGTGGGGAAGCAGCGTGCGAAGGGTAAGTTCACGGCGCGTGAGCGGTTGGAGAAGTTGCTTGATCCTGGGTCGTTTCAGGAGCTGGATGTTTTTGTGCGGCATCGGACGACCGATTTTGAGATGGGTAAGAACCGTCCGTACGGGGATGCGGTCGTGACCGGGCATGGCCTGATTGATGGTCGCCGGGTGTGTGTTTTTAGTCAGGACTTCACGATCTTTGGCGGGTCGCTTGGTGAGGTTATGTCGGAGAAGATCTGCAAGATCATGGATCTGGCGGAGAAGATCGGCTGTCCGGTGATCGGGATCAACGACTCTGGTGGTGCCCGCATCCAAGAGGGCGTGGTGAGCCTTGGCGGTTACGGCGATGTTTTCTACAAGAACGTTCACGCGTCAGGGGTGATTCCGCAGATCAGTTTGATCATGGGGCCTTGTGCGGGTGGTGCGGTGTATTCACCGGCGATCACCGACTTCATCTTTATGGTGAAGGAGACGTCGCACATGTTCGTGACCGGTCCTGAGGTGATCAAGACGGTCACCGGTGAGGATGTCGGCATGGAGGAGCTCGGTGGGGCGGTGAGCCATAACGCCCGCTCCGGTGTCGCGCACTTCGCGTCAGAGGATGAGGATCACTGTCTGGCGGACGCCAGGTATCTGCTGTCGTTCCTGCCGCAGAACAACCTTGAAACCCCGCCACGCGTACAGCCGAGCGATGATCCTGAGCGTCAGGACCCCGAGCTTGATCATGTCGTTCCGGATAGTGCGAATAAGCCGTATGACATGCGCGAGGTTGTGCACCGGGTCGTTGATGACGCAGATTTTTTTGAGGTACACGCGCTGTTCGCTCGGAACATCATCGTTGGCTTCGCAAGGTTGGATGGCAACGCTGTTGGGATTGTCGGTAACCAGCCCGCGGTGATGGCCGGTGTGCTTGACATCGAATCTTCTGAGAAAGCATCACGGTTCATCCGTACCTGTGATGCGTTCAACATTCCGATCGTGACGTTCTGCGACGTCCCGGGCTTTCTGCCCGGCACAGCGCAGGAATGGAACGGGGTGATCCGGCACGGCGCGAAACTGTTGTACGCGTACGCCGAAGCGACCGTCCCGAAGGTCACCGTCATCACCCGCAAGTCATATGGCGGCGCCTACGACGTGATGGGCTCAAAGCACTTGGGTGCTGACATGAACTTCGCGTGGCCGACCGCTGAGGTCGCGGTGATGGGCGCTGAGGGCGCGGTCAACATCATCTACCGCCGCGACATCGCAAGCTCACCGACCCCTGATCAGCGACGCAAAACACTGATCGATGATTACAAGGCGCACTTCGAGAACCCGTACATCGCAGCCGAACGCGGCTACATAGACGACGTCATCATCCCCCATGAGACCAGGCCGAAACTGATCGAAGCGCTGCACATGCTCCAAACCAAACGCCAACCAGGCCCACGACGCAAACACGGCAACATCCCGCTTTAGGGGCCTCAAACCGGGCCGCGAGGCGACTACCGGCGCACCCTGCGCGAGAGCCATGACCCCTGATTCGAACCCAGCAGTGACAGTCGCCGGCGCCTTCGACGAGGAGGCCATTGCCGTGGTGGCCGCGGTCGAGCAGTTCATGCGGGACACAGCCCAGGCCTCAGCGCCCTCAGCTGTCGAGGCGCCCGTGAATCCCTGGAAACAGGCGGCGTTACTCGAGGGTGTCTCGCGGCGCGTAGACCAATAGCCTGAAACCCGCTCGGGTTTTGGTACATTTCCTTGTCCCACCTCTGACGACCAGTTCAGACAAGACGACCAAGAGGGAAGACATGGCGCCGGCCTCGCTTGAAGACACCACGCAGGGACACAGCCCCAAGCAGGGCTCGCTGGAGAACCCCGAAGTCCTGGAGAACGTGCCTGGGCACGTCATCCCGATCCTTGAACAGGAATTCGACGACTTCGACACGGAGGCTGCAAAGTTCCTGCGCGGCGAGCTTGAAACCAACGAGTTCACCAAGTTCCGCCTGCGCCAGGGGGTCTACGGCCAGCGTCAGGCTGACGTCCAGATGGTGCGCGTCAAGCTGCCGATGGGCGGCGTCACGGCTCAGCAGCTCGACGTCTTCGCCGACACAATTGAGCAGTACGCGCCGCTGCGCAAGGGCCACATCACCACGCGGCAGAACATCCAGGTGCACCACATCCCGCTGGACACGATGGCGGTGATGATCCGTGAGATCAGTGAGAGCGGACTGTCGAGTCGTGAGGGCTGCGGCAACACCGTGCGCAACGTGACCGGCGACCCCCGCGCGGGCACGCTTGAGGGTGAGCTGTTCGACATCACCCCTTACGCCGGCGCGTACGTGAGGTACTTCGTGCGGCACCCCACCACGCAGCTGATGCCGCGCAAGATCAAGACCGCGTTCAGCGCGACCGACGCGGACAACGCGATCACCCAGATCCATGACATCGCCTTCACGCCTCGCCTGCGCGAGGACGGCGTGCGTGGGGTCGAGATCCGCGTCGGCGGCGGCACCTCGATAATGCCGCGCCTGGCACCGGTCCTTTACGAGTTCGCCGAACTCGACAACGGCGACTACCTGAAGATCTCTGAAGCGGTCTTCCGGATCTTCGACAGGACCGATTTCCTGCGCGTCAATCGCGCCCGCGCCCGTATCAAGGTGCTGATCGACAAGATCGGGATCGACGCTTTCCGTGAGCTGGTGGAAGCGGAGATTCAGGGCGATTGGGTCGCCGAGCGCGACTTCTCGATCGAACGCATCCTCTTTGAGCACGACGAGCAGGCGCACGCGCCGGCCAAGCCGCTACAGCACGGATCACCGAACGGTGACCAGCGTGAATTCGACCGCTTCCTTGAAAGCAACGTCAAGCCTCAGCGCCAGCAGGGCTTCTCGACGGTCGAGGTCAAAGTCGACCGTGGCGATCTTACGCCTGAGCAGCTGCGGGGGCTCGCGCAGATCGTGCGCGATTTCACCGGCGGCTACGCCCGCACCACGGTGCAGCAGAACCTGGTTCTGCGTTGGGTTCGCGACGAGACGGTTTACGACGCCTGGAAGGCGCTCACGGTGATCGAGCTCGGGGACTCAGGTGTCAACGAGATCACGGACACGGTCAGCTGCCCGGGTACCGACTCCTGCAAGCTCGGGATCACCAGCTCGATGGGCCTGAACCGAGCCGTGCGCGAGCGCCTGCTCTCGATGGAGCTCCAAGACGAACTCACCCGCAAAATCCACATCAAGATGAGCGGCTGCCCGAACGGCTGCAGCCAGCATCACATCGCCAACATCGGCTTTTACGGCGCCTCGCTCAAGGTCGGCGAGCACACCATCCCGGCATACATCGCGCACATCGGCGGCAGCTTTGAGAACGGAGACGTGCGTTTCGGCTCACGGCTCAAGAGCCGCCTGCCCGCCAAGCGCGTCCCCGACGCAGTTGAGCGCTGGGTGCGCTTCTACGAGCAGGAGCGTCAGCCGGGCGAAGAGTTCAACGCCTTTGCGTCGCGGGTCGGCGTGGATCAATTCGAGGCGCAGGTCAAGGATCTGTCGATGCCGGCGGAGTTCTCACTGGAGAACATGGGCCTCTTCATCGACTGGACCAAGAACGCTCCGTTCCACGTAGAGCGCGGCGAAGGCGAATGCGCCGTCTGACGACGGCGGATCGGCGCCGCCAGCACTCCTCAGCGCTTTACATCGCCCTCAAGCAAACCTATCGCTACGCTGAATAACAGCTGTGAGCACCACCAAGCATCCCGATCTCGAGGCCGCCAGCGCACAGGAAGTTCTGACATACGCGATTGAGCAGTTCCATCCGGGCCTGAAGACCGCCTGCTCCTTCCAGAAGGAGGAGACGGTGCTGGCTCATATGCTCTCCCAGATCACGCCAGACGCGAAGCTGTTCACGATCGATACCGGCGTCCTATTCCCGCAGACACTGGCAACCTGGAAGCAGTTTGAAGAGCGCTTTGCGCTGCCGATTGAGGTCATCGACGCCTCCAGCCCCGGCGCGCCCTGGACGCAGACCAACTGCTGTGGTCAGGCCAAGGTCGACGGCTTGGAACAGGCGCTCGTGGGCGTCGAGGCCTGGATCACCGGAATCCGTCGCGAGCAGGGGCCGACGCGTGCCAACTCCGGCAAGCTCGAGCGTGATCAGAAGCGCGGGATCTGGAAGCTGAACCCGCTCGCCGACTGGACCGACAAGGACATCTGGCGTTACATCTTCGAGCACGACCTTCCGTACAACCCGCTGCACGACCAGGGCTACGAATCGATCGGCTGCGCCCCATGCACGTTGCCGGGCTCCGGACGTGACGGCCGCTGGGCCGGCGAGGACAAGACTGAATGCGGACTGCACGTATGACCTTCCACGTGGGCGACGACACCTCAACCCACTACGAGCTGTCGCACCTGCAGGCGCTTGAAGCAGAGTCGATCTTCATCATGCGCGAGGTCGCGGCTCAGTTTGAGCGACCGGTGCTGCTGTTCAGCGGCGGCAAGGACTCGATCGTGTTGATGCGCCTGGCGGAGAAGGCCTTCCGCCCGGGACGCTTCCCGTTTCCGGTCATGCACGTCGACACCGGTCATAACTTCCCCGAGGTCATCGAGTTCCGTGACCGCCTGGTGGAAGAGCTCGGCGAGCGGTTGATCGTGGCAAGCGTGCAGGACTCGATCGACGCCGGACGTGTCCGCGAGGAGACCGGGCCGCGCGCCTCCCGCAACCGCCTGCAGACGACGACGCTGCTGGACGCGATATCGGAGCACGGATTCGACGCTGCCTTCGGCGGCGCGCGCCGTGACGAGGAGCGAGCCCGCGCCAAGGAGCGGGTCTTCTCGTTCCGTGACGAGTTCGGTCAGTGGGATCCCAAGAACCAGCGGCCCGAGCTCTGGTCGCTCTACAACGGGCAGATCCGCAAAGGTGAGCAGGTGCGTGTCTTCCCGATCTCCAACTGGACCGAGCTCGACGTCTGGCAGTACATCGCCCAGGAGCGGCTCGAGGTCCCGTCCATCTACTTCGCTCACACCCGCGACGTGTTTGAGCGCGACAAGATGATCTACGCGCTCAACGAGCACATGCAACTGCTCGACGGCGAGGTGCCGTTCGAGGCGTCGGTCCGTTACCGGACCGTCGGCGACATGACCTGCACCGGTGCCGTGCGCTCCACGGCCGACACGCTGCTCGACGTCGTGACTGAGATCGCCGCGACTCGGATCACCGAACGCGGTGAGACCCGTGCCGATGACCGCGTCACCGAGGCCGCCATGGAAGACCGCAAGCGTGAGGGCTACTTCTAGTGGTTCCGTGCGTAGGTCCTGCTGGGCACCGAGAGTGGTCACTGAAGGTGCCTGGCGAGGACGCAAGGAGGGTCAATACTGGAGGTATTGACCCGACTGAGGACGCTGCCCGGCGCCTTCAGGGTCCGCTCGAATGCCGCAGGATTTGCGGACGGAACCACTAATGGCGAAATACGGCAGTGAGCTGTTGCGGATCGCCACCGCGGGGTCCGTCGACGACGGCAAGTCAACCTTGATCGGGCGTCTGCTCCACGACACCAAATCAATCCTCGAGGATCAGCTGGATCACATCGCGCAGACGTCAGAGCGGCGCGGCGACGGCTACCTGAACCTGGCGCTGCTCACCGACGGTCTGCGCGCCGAGCGTGAGCAGGGCATCACGATCGACGTGGCCTACCGATACTTCCAGACCGGTGCCGCCGCGGCCCTGGACGATCCCGAGGCGGGCACGCTCGAGGCGGCGTTCAAGACGGGGCGCAAGTTCATCATCGCTGACACGCCCGGGCACGAGCAGTACACGCGCAACATGGTCACCGGCGCCTCAACCGCCGATCTCTCGATCGTGCTGGTGGACGCACGCCGCGGCGTCAGCGAGCAGACGCATCGTCACGCTTACATCTCCTCGCTGTTGCGGACCCCGCACCTGGTGGTGGCGGTCAACAAGATGGATCTGGTCGATTTCTCGCAGGAGGTCTTCAACGGGATCGTCGCCGAGATGACCGACTGGGCCGCGCGCTTGCAGATTGCCGACATCGTCTTCATCCCGATCTCAGCCCTACAGGGCGACAACGTCGTCGAGCGCTCGGTGAACATGCCCTGGTATCAGGGGCCGTCGCTGCTCTACCACCTGGAGCACGTGGTGATCGCGACCGACCGTGAGATGGACAACGTGCGCTTCCCGGTTCAGTGGGTTATTCGCCCGATGAGCGACGAACACCATGACTACCGCGGTTACGCGGGCCAGATAGCTGCGGGCGTCCTGCGCCCCGGCAGCGAGGTGGTCGTGCTTCCGAGCGGCCGCAAGACGAAGGTCAAGACGATTGACAGCTACGACGGTGAGCTGGACGTCGCCTTCCCGACGATGTCGGTCACGCTGCGCCTGGAAGACGAGATCGATATCTCTCGCGGCGACATGATCGTCGACGCCGACGAGGCACCGACCGTCGCCCGTGAGTTTGAGGCGATGATCTGCTGGATGAGTGAGGAGCCGATGCGGACCGGCGGTCGCTACGCGGTCAAGCACACCACTCGCTCAACGCGCACGATCATCGACAAGCTCGAGTACAAAGTCGACGTCAACACGTTTGAGCGTGACCACGACGTGGACGAGCTGCGGCTCAATGAGATCGGTCGCGTGCACCTGCGCACCAGCACCCCGCTGGTCGTGGACCCGTACTCACGTAACCGCGCCACCGGCAGCTTCATCCTGATCGACGAGTCAACCAATGACACCGTCGGCGCCGGGATGATCCGTTCCGGCCGCTAACCGCGGTCGCAACTAACCCGCCCTGGCCGATATCGCCGGTCGCCACCAAATCCGCTCTGGCCGATAGCGTCACCGTGATGCTTGCTGCTCGACGCCGGCTGGCCGGTCGCGATCTCCGGCTCGATCTGATCGCCGTCACGATCCCGGTGCTGGTCGGTGCGCTTCTGTGCGCGATCGAGCTGAACACGCGCAGCCTCTGGCTCGACGAGGGCTCGAGCTTCGCGATCGCATCGCAGCACGGCGCTTCGCTGTGGCGTGGGATCGCGCACGACGGCGGCAACATGCTGCTCTACTACCTGCTGCTCCACGTGGTGGTCAGCCTGTTCGGT
>Ga0224557_1004128_pt1 | contig 10817 bp, 13 predicted proteins | sample 714S31014metaG_FD_180677 | JGI IMG/M metagenome (GOLD analysis project Ga0224557, IMG submission 180677) | Peat soil microbial communities from Stordalen Mire, Sweden - 717 S3 10-14 | ecosystem: Environmental > Terrestrial > Soil > Wetlands > Peat | place: Sweden: Norrbotten County, Stordalen... | reverse complement strand
CCGGTTATACAGGTGATCCACCTCCTGGGCTAGGCATCCGGGGGATCCTCCCCGGGTGCAAGCCCGACAAGGAGGTGTGCGGTGGTGTGGAGTCCGTCATTCGAGAATCACGTCCGTCCGGACGGTGAACGCGAGTACAGGATCGGCCATGAATTGGTCGATCAGTTCTTGGAGTTCGTCGTGGGCCGGGCCCGTCCGAACACCGTGCGGTGCTACGCCCACGACCTGAGCGTGTTCTTCACGGTGGTGGCCAAAGAGCCCACCGAGGTGGCTCCGAAGGACGTGATGGCCTTCGTGACCGCGCAACGCCGCCCACGGCCCGGTGCCGAGAATGTTGTCCGGATCGACGGTGGGTCGGGACTGGCGGCAGCGACGATCAAACGCCGGTTGGCCGCGGTCTCGGGCCTCTATGGCTACTTGATCACCCGTGATGATGTCGGCGTGACCGTGAACCCGGTTCCTCGGGGCATCGCCACCCGCCAGAGCCGTTCACGCTCCGGGCGGGGCCTGCCCCTCGTTCGTGGGGTGCGTCGACTGCCGAGGATCCTGGAGCCTGAAGAGATCGAGGCGTTGATGGCCGCACTGCGCACCGACCGGGACCGGGCCATGGTCCAGGCCATGGTGCTCGGAGGACTGCGGCGGTGCGAGGTGCTGGGACTGCGACTTGGTGACCTCCGACTCGGCGAGTGGCGGGTGATGATCACCGAGGGCAAAGGTGGACATGAACGCCTGGTGCCACTCTCACCCACATTCTTTGCCACTGTGGCTCGCTACATGAACCGCGAGCGACCGCCCGAAACCACGACCGACTCGCTGTTCGTCTCCCTCAAAGGACCGCGTCGAGGTGAACCGCTCTCGACGCCAGGACTCGACGAGATCGTGCGCGCCGCACGCAAGCGCGCCGGACTCAGCCACGGCACCTGCCACGAGCTGCGCCACACCTGCTTCACCCGGTTGCGGGAAGCGGGGATGGCCATCGAGGCCATCCAAGCCCAGGCCGGACACCGCTCCATCTCCTCGACGCGGGTCTACCTGCACCTGAGCGTGGACTGGCTGGCCGACGAGTACCGGCGGGCTGTCGAAGCCATCGAGGCTCAGGCCCTTGTGGGGTTGGCCCAATGAGCGCCCTCGCCCAACAACTGCCCGCCGAAGCACGCCGTCCCGGCGGTGGGACACCCGAGGTGACGTGGGGCGAGCTCACCGCCCGAGCGCCAAGGATGGCCGCCACTATGGCCTCCTACCTGGACCAACTCGAAGTCTCGGCTCGTCCAGCCACCGTCAGCGCCGCGGACTTGGCACTCCGACTCTTCGCTCACCGGGTCACCCTCGCTGATCCCACCTGCGTCTCGGTGGCCGGCATCGGACGAACCCACATCGAAGACTTCAAGCGTTGGCAGGCCGCCCGTCCGGGACGAGGTGGCAAGCCATTGTCGACCACCACCATCCGGCACCGGCTCGGCATGTTGCGCACGTTCTTCGAGCGGATCATCGAGTGGGACTACGACGACGCCCCGGCCCGGCTCCCCATCTACTCGACCGACTTTCCTGCCCTCGACGAACCTCTGCCCAAGTTCTTGGACGACCCGACGGCGGCCAAGTTCATGGCCGCACTGGCCAACGATCCCAATCGACGCCGTCGCCTGATGGTCGAGCTGTTGGCGCGGACCGGGATGCGCGTCGGCGAGCTCGCAGCGCTCGAAGACGACGCCGTGGTCCGCCAGGGTGACCTCCACCAACTCAGGATCCCGGTCGGCAAGCTGCACAACGACCGCTACGTGCCCCTTTTGCCCATGCTGTTGGATCTCATCGTCGACTACCAGGCGATGCGTGGATCGTCCCGCTCCGGGCACTTGGTCGAACGAGACGACGGCAAAGCATTCGACCGGCGCACCATCCAGCGTTACGTCGCCGCAGTGGCCAAGCAGGCCGGGATCGGACACGTCCATCCTCACCAGTTGCGCCACACTTTGGCCACCCAGTCCATCAACCGGGGCATGAGCCTTGAGGCGATTGCCGCCTTGCTCGGGCACCGATCGATGGACATGACGCTCCTCTACGCTCGCATCTCGGATCGCACGGTGGCGGAGGAGTACTTCAGGGTGACCGAGGCGGTGGAGGCCAACTACCGACGGATGGGTCCGCTTCCCGATGTCGCCGGAACCACCGACACCGTGATGCATCCGACTGATCACCGGCGTCTGCTCGCCAACGGTCACTGCACGCGGCCCGCGCTCCTCGACTGCGCCTTCGAAAGCGTCTGCGAGCGGTGCGGGTTCTTCGCCACCGGGCCGAAGTTCCTCACCATTCTGCGACGGCAACGGAATCACGCCGAGGAGCGCGGTCAGAACGAGCGGACCCAGCTCTTCGACGGCCTTATCGATGGAGTCGCCGAGGCCCAATGAGTGTGCTTCGATGGGAGTCAGCCCAGGACCTACGGATCACCTGTATAACACCGGGAAGGTGTGACGGTTCGAACCCGGAGACGGGCCAGGCGCCGCTATGGCTTGTATCCACCGCTCGAACATCCACCCCGCATGAGCGCCCGCCCAGCACGGCGATAGTGTACGGTCGCCCGCCACCTCCGTGCAGAGAGGACCCATGCCCCCGGTTCGAGCGAATGCGATGGACCACGTGGTGCTGGTGCTCTTCGAGAACCGATCGTTCGACAATCTGCTCGGGTGCCCATACACCCCCGGGGAAGTCGAGTCGTTCGAGGGGGTGGTAGGCAAGGACTTCAGCAACCCGGTGCCGGACTGGGCCGAGCACGGCGCGGTGGGAGACGTTGTACCGTACGGCATCTCCGTCGGGATGGACGCCCCGGACCCCGACCCCGGCGAGGAGTACCCCCACACCAACACCCAGCGCTGTCGACATCGTCCACCCATTGATCGGGACTCCTCCGGCAATCGGTGCGGGGAACTGTCCCCGAACAACCTGCAACTCAGCGGCCGGACTATGTCCCATACCGCCGGCTGCGGGCGCGTTATCGACGGATGGGTGCTTGCCCACCGCGAGCTGTCACCGACCGGCACTTCAGGGATGCAAGTCCCGCTGGTGATCGGGCGCCAGGTCCATGACCAGCGTCCCGACGGCCCCTGCGACGGCCCCACGCACGACGGCGCCGAGCGGGCTTACGGGGACTGTTGCGTAGGACCGGCGCAGGTCATGGCGTGACCAGCCAGGTCAGGAATGGGCGAGGTGGGCGGCGGCCTCGGGGGTGTTCACCTGGAAGGCGACGCTCTCCTCGATGTAGAGGTCGACGCTGTCCCCAGTGGCATCTCGGTAGCCGATCGAGAAGTCTTGACCGACGGTGAGAACGTAGTCGCCGCCACGCTGCGAGAGCACGACCGCCCCCTCGATGGCGGGGGCCCAGATGACCGGGCCGCCCAGCAGTTGGCGCAGGTGCTCGAGTACCGGGTAGCCGCCGTTCTCGATGGTCTCGGTGACCCCCGTGTAGCAACAGGTGCCGAGAGCGATGGCATAGGGCCCGGCGATGTCTGCCGAGCGCAAGACTGTGACCGCCTTCGCCACCCGCTCGGGGTAGTCGCTGTAGTCGTCCCCGATGGCGACGGCCTCGTGGGGCGAGGCGGCGATGATCCCGGTGATGCCGGCCGCAGGGTCTCCGTGGAAGACCAGGTGGTCCTCGGCAAGGGCGGCCGCCCGCCCGGCGTCGATGACGGCTTGGAGATCGGGGTCGTTGCCGCCGCGCTCTACGGTGTCGAGCTCTTCACGGGCGAGGGTGAAGGGCGCCCGCAGTTCGACCAGTGGCAGCACCCGGCGACGGACCGCCTCGACGGAGCCGAGGGGCGTGCCGTCGACGGGCTCGATTCGACCCGTGGCGACTGCGGAGTGGTGCCAGCCGAGCGGGCCGGCGAAGTCGACCAGCCGGCGAGCGGCCAAGAAGTGCTTGAGCGAGCGTGTGGCCTCCTCGTCGATCTGCGCCCACGCCGCATCGTTGACGGGAGCCAGCTCCCGCATCAGGTGGTTCATGTCCGTGTCCTGCCTTCCTGTCGTAGGTCGCCGATCCCGAGGCTGTGGTCCGAACCTGCTGCGGCTACGGCGAGGGGGTTGGGGGTCGGTGGAGCGATACGGGTGAGGGTATTGCCGTCGTGGTGGGAAAAGAGCTCGTCCCGACCGGGGATGTCGAGCATCCCCTCCTCCTCGTAAGACCAGGTGCCGTCGTCGTTGACGGTGACGTGGATCCGGTAGTTGATGGTCCGGAAGTTGGCCTGGAGGAACGGGTTGGAGAGGATCCCGAAGACCTCGGTGCCGAGCGTGGCGTGCAGTTCGAACTCGGTGGCGTCCGGAGCCGCCGGACCGTTGGCCAGGAGCACTTGGCCGCGGGGGATGCCGAGAGTGAAGGTGACCTCCTCGGTGGCCGGTTCCCACAGCCAGTAGCCGACCTGGTCGTGGAAGGTCTCGACCTCACCGGGCTTGACGATGTGGGTGTGGTAGCGAAGGCCGTACAACAGCTGGGGACCGTTGGTCTGGCGGTCGATGGGCTGGAGCTCGTATCGCTCGGTGAAGGCGTCCCGTCCGGCGCCTTCAGCCACCGGGTGCTGGTCGGTACCCCGCACGCCCTCCCAGATGCCGGCCATCGGGCCCAGTGGACCCAGGTTGGCCAGTGTGTCCGGGTCGCCATCCGGCTCCGTGTAGATGTCGACCCCAGACGAGCCACGCTCTTCCGCACCAGGACGCCCGTCAAAGCTCACCCTCTTGACGGTACAGGTGATGTTGGTGCGGGGCCACCCAAGCAGTGAGTGGAAGCCCTCGGAGGTTGGTCGCCCCTCACGCGAAAGCGTTCATCGCCTAAGGCCAGAACCGAGGGTGTCCCCGAGCGCAGGGTGTGAGGCGGTTATCGAGTGCTCCTGACCGACCAGGCACATCTGGGATACCCCTACGAAGGTACTTGAGATGGACTAGCTGTCGCCGCGCCCACCGTGGATGCTTTGAAGAGACCCAGTTTGATGCAGGTATGGACCATCTCGTCGAGCACATTGCCAATCGTCTCAGCGCTGTGGGTTGGGATCGCAGCGCTGAGGCCTTTGCCTTCATTGTGAATCTCGGGATTCTTGGCGGAACTAGCGGATGCAGCGAGGGCGCTGAACAGCTCAAACGTCATAGGGTCTTTGGCCCATGACTGCACGTAGCTACATGCTTTGGCATTTGTTCGGTTGAGCGAGGGGGAAGTTGATGTGGAGGAACTGGACTGTGTGGCCGTCGAGCACCCGCCGAGGAATACTGCGAGTCCAAGCGTCCCTGCTGCAAGCCACCAACGCATGAGCCACTGTAGGACGACTGTCCGCAATGATGAACGACTTGACTGCCACCTACCTTCATGCCGGGTCGGTGGGACGGGAGTCGGACGGGTAGCTTCCGCCCTTAACCCTTGCGGAACTGGGCCCACAGAGCCTTGGTGTGGAACTCGATCGATGTCCCATCACTATCAAGCTCCCAGTTGCCAGCGAAGTCACTCAAGTCGAAGGAGTTCTGGCTCGGGGATGTCATAGGAATGCCTCCACAAGGTTGGCGACCACCTCATCTGCGACAGGCGAGGTCCGACTACCAGCGGGAGAGCCGAGGACACTCCACTCGTGCGCGTCGACCAGGAATGCGAAAGGGGTTGTCCCCAATCGCCGGCTCTAGGCGCGTTGTCGGCCGAGACGTGCCTGCAGCCCGCGAACTGCCACAGACCGGCACTTACACGGGTGATCCGCCCTCTGGACTGACCACACGAGGAACCTTCCTCGGGTGGAAGTCCAACCAGGAGGTGCGCGATGCAGTGGAGTCCCGTATTCGAGAGTTCTGTCGGTCCGGACGGCAAGAAGACCTACCGGGTCGGCCATGAACTGGTCGACGAGTTCTTGGAGTTCGCATCGGCCCGGTGCCGACCGAGCACGGTGCGGGCCTATGCCCACGACCTGAAGGTCTTCTTCGGGTTCGTCGGCAAGGAGCCGGTCGAGGTGACCCCGAAGGACGTGTTGTCCTTCATCACCAGCCAGCAGCGGTCACGAGCCGGTGTCGACAACGTGGTGCGGATCAGTGACGGCATGTCGGGTCTGTCGGCGGCGACGATCAAGCGACGGCTGGCGGCGGTGTCGAGCTTCTTCAGCTACTTGGTCATCCGAGGTGATGCCGGGGTGATCGCCAACCCGGTGCCCCGAGGGATGCCGACCAGGCGGAGCCGACGTCGCGACCAGCGCGGCGTGCCCCTCGTCCGAGGAGTTCGGCGCCTGCCTCGGATTCTGGCGACCGACGATGTCGAGTTGTTGATGTTGGCCTTCCGCACGGACCGGGACAGGGCGATGGCCCAGGCCATGCTCCTCGGTGGACTGCGCCGCTGCGAGGTGTTGGGCCTGCGGCTGGAAGACCTCCGGGTCGGCGAGAAGCGGCTGTTCATCGCCGATGGCAAAGGGGGTCACCAACGACTGATCCCGATCTCACCGACCTTCTTCGCCACGGTCGCCGACTACCTCAACCGGGAGCGCCCGCCGGACGCTCCGACCGACCGGCTCTTCGTCGTGCTGAAGGAACCACGGCGCGGTGCACCGCTGTCGGCCGAGGGACTGGACGAGGTGTTCAGCGCCGCCCGGGTCCGGGCCGGACTCGTCCATGGGACCTGCCACGAACTGCGCCACACCTGCTTCACCCGGTTGAAGGAGGCGGGCATGGCCATCGAGGCAATCCAGGCTCTGGCCGGTCACCGCTCGATCGCTTCGACGCGGATCTACCTCCACCTGGGCGGCGACTGGTTGGCCAACGAGTACCGGCGGGCGGCCGAGGCCATCGACGCCCAGGCCAACGTGGGGGTGGCCCGATGAGTGCCTCTTCCGCCGAGCGGTCCTACGTCGACCAGCTCCTCGCACCACCCCTCGTTCCATGGACGGCAACCCCCCGGCCAGAGATCAGCTGGCACGAGATTGCCCAGCGTGCGCCGCAGATGGCCTCGACCATGGCCACCTACCTGGACCAGCTCTCCGTGTCGGCCCGCCCCGCGACGGTCGGTGCGTTCGACATTGCATTGCGCTTCTTCGCCGGTCGGGTGACAGAGGCCGATCTGACCTGTCGCTCGGTCGCGGACGTCCAACGGCACCACGTCGAGGACTTCAAGAAGTGGCAGGCCGCCCGGCCGGGCAAGAAAGGGACGCTGTCGGTCACAACCATCCGCCACCGGCTCGGACTGCTGCGCACGTTCTTCGAGCGAATCATCGAGTGGGGCTATGACGATGCCCCGGCCCGGGTGCCGATCTTCCCTGGCGACTTCCCGAAGGCTGACGAGCCACTGCCCAAGTTCTTGGACGATCCCACCATGGCCAGGTTCATGGTGGCCGTGGCCGGCGACCCCAACCCACGTCGGCGGCTCATGATCGAGCTGCTGGCCCGGACCGGCATGCGGGTGGGCGAACTGGCTGCACTCGAGGACGACGCCATGGTCCAGATCAGCGAGACCTTCTGGCTGCGCGTCCCAGTGGGCAAGCTCCACAACGACCGATACGTCCCGCTCCACCCGATCCTCGTCGACCTCATTTCCGACTACCGACTGGCGAGAGGTCCGAGCCGCTCGGGCCATCTCGTCGTCCGGGACGACGGGCAGCCCTTCGACCGCAGGACGGTCCACCGCTACGTCGCCGCAGTGGCCAAGCGCGCCGGTGTCGGTCATGTCCATCCCCACCAGCTCCGCCACACCTTGGCCACCCAGGCGATCAACCGAGGCATGAGCCTGGAGGCGATCGCCGCACTGCTCGGGCACCGGTCGATGCGCATGACGATGACCTATGCCCGGATCTCGGACCGCACGGTCGCAGACGAGTACTTCCGGGTGACCGAGGCCGTCGAGGCGAACTACGGACGGACCGGCGTACTTCATGACACTGCAGCAGGGGCCAACATGCGCAGGCTGGCCGCCGACCATCGGCGGATGCTCGGCAACGGGATGTGCACCCGACCGGTTGCACTCGACTGCTCGTTCGAGTCAGCCTGCGAACGCTGCAACTTCTTCGAGACCGGGCCGCAGTTCATCCCGATCCTCAAGCGTCAGCGGGACCACGCCATCGAACAGGATCAGGCACCACGGGTCGAGCTGTTCGAGGGGCTCATCAAGGACATCGACGGGGCCACCTGAGTGTGGTTCGATGGTCCTCGGTCCAGGGCCCGTGGATCACCCGTGTAACAACACTTCGGGGGCATGCCCCACTTTGATGTGACGGCGTCGAACAGGGGCACCTGAACCTTCTGGGATCGCGATAGAGCGATGGATCCAGGGTGCTGAGGGTCGACGCAGACCTCAAGGGGCTGCCGGAGCCTCTCGTCGACGCCGAGCACGGTCACGTCGCGCAAGCCCACCAGCAGCTCGCATGTGCGCGTAGCGTCGGTTTGCACAGGTGCTCTCCAGGTTCGAGTGGCTTAGGAACCTTTCGATTCTGAGAGCCCCTGCTACTCCGGACGGAGCGAGAGCGCCAGGCGTGGCACGACGAACGACACGAGAAAGATCGGCAAGAACCTCTTTCCGGTGCATCTGAAGGCGACGACCTGGCCCTCGGCCGCGTCGAAGGTCAGAGTGCGGCTCAAGTTTCGGCCGTTGCGGACTTGCAGGGTGTGATGTTCAGCTTCGATTGGTATCTCGATCGTGTCGTTCATTTCGAGCGACCCGACACGCTCACCGTCGACCACGACATCGAACGTGCCACGACGGACCTCCACTCCGATCGCTTTATGCGTCAGCTTGAGAGTTGCCGACATCTTCAGTCTCCTTTCTGTGGGCGCCGATCGGCCGTTGCTAGCTGCTTTGATCATGAAGGCGTCACCTCCGTCAACCAGCAATGAGAAATGTCACATCTTGTTGCAGGTCACGAGGCGTTCGCGCCGTCTGAAACACCCGAGACGAGAATAGCGGCGGTGTCAGTTGCGCTCGTACTGCCGAACACGGCGACCTGTTCAGCAACTCCCTGATCTGGCATGACTCCTCCCAGTCGAAACACAGACTTCGGAGGTGGCCGGCTGCCGCGGGGTCCGGGGACCGCCGATCAGATCAGAGTCCTTTTTTGCACGATAGAGCAGCCCTTGTGGCAGGGCAACAAGGGTCCTACCTGCAAGCAGCTGTGCTGGACCTACGGCGGCAAGCTCGTACGAGTGGCGTAAGTAACAATGATCTGCGCGCCGAATGAGAGTGCCCCAGTACGCCGGGTCGAAGGGGCAGAACGGCACGAATACGCAATCCCCGGCAATCCGGCTAGGCGAGGACTCCATGGAGCCAGTCGAGTACTGCGCTCAGAGCCTCCGGGTCCAGATGAGCGCCGTCCTCGTTGTAGCCGTCCCCGGGCGCCGCAGCCTGCTCAGCGGGAGTGCGGGTGTCCTCCTTGAAGACGTGGTTGGCGTTCGCCGGGTAGGCGAAGGTGATGTTTTCCTTCCCAGCCGCAGCCTGCTCAAGCGGGACGCCGTCAGCGGTGGCGTCGACCTGCAGACCCTTCGGCCGATGAGGATGAGAGTGGGGATGTCCACGTTCGGCAGCTCGTCGGCAGCACTTTCGACCCACAGTTCGCGGGCCAGCGGCAGATTGGCCGGCGACTCGAAGCTTGCGAGCACCATCTTCACGCTGTCGGGTAGCCGCGGGTCGAGGTCCATGGGCTCTCCTCTCTCGTAGCGTGCGGCCGCCGCCTCCACCTCCGGCATCAACTCAGTGCCGCCAGGTATCTGCGCCGCTTGCTGCGCGAGCTGGGTTAGGAGCACCTCGCCGACGGACCGTCCCGGCGGGGCGGCGAGCACGACGCCGGCGAACGGTACGTCCTGCTGGCTGGTGATGTAGTGCAGCACGTGGAGCGTGCCCTCGCTGTTGCCGAGCCCCGCGAGGCGCATGCTGTCGATGGCGTCGTGCCCGGTCAGGACGCTGACGGCGGCGACGAGCTCTTCGAGGTGCGAGCGCATGCTCAGCTTGCCGTACAGGGCCCGGGCGCTCTCGGCTGCGTCAGGACCGGAAGCCCGCTTGTCGTAACGCAGCGACGCGATGCCAGCCTCCGCGAACGCCTCAGCGAAGAGCCGGCCGCTGCCGTTGGTGCCGGGGAGCAGCGGCGAGCACCAGTCGCGGTCGGTGGGCCCGCTGCCAGCAACGACGACCACGGCCGGGAACGGACCGTCGCCGTCGGGGAGTGTGAGCGTGCCACGCATGGTGATGCCATCCAGCGGCCAGGTGACTTCGACCGAACTCGTCATGTGACGAACTTTAGGTGCGGCGCAATGTTCTGCACCCATCACCAGCTCGTGCCGACCTGTCCCCCAACGCCGGGCTGGGGCGCAGCATAATGACGATGCCCTCAGCAGTAGCCTCGTACAGGTGAAGGCGGGGCGGATGATGGTGAGCGTTGTCCTTCTCGGATGCGTGGGGCTGGCAGCAGCTTCCTGCGGGGGCGGCAGTGCGGTAAACAAGCAGGATGGGACCGTTCGGGGCCATGTGGTCGTAGTAAATCCCGTCGCCGGACCTCTCGTGTCTGCTGTGACCACGTCGGTGCGGCTCGTCAGGGACGGGAAGCCCGTTGACACCGAGAGCATCCCTCCGAAAAGGAGCTTCCACTTTGAGGTGCGGCCCGGCACCTATGCCTTCGAGGTTGTGGGTATCCGAGGGTGTACGACTACCACTGCGTCGGTGCGGCCGGGCGAAGTGAAAAGAACTGACATCGTCTGCGACCCTTCACCGGCTGCGGGATAGGGCCTGATCGTTCGGTCACGACCACCGAATGCCCTGTCCCTGATCACCGGCTCTGGGCGCGTTATCGACCGACAAGTGCTTGCCGACCGCGAACTGCCACCGACCGGCACATCGGGGA